>Ga0208189_1000114_pt1 | contig 49710 bp, 49 predicted proteins | sample June2015DPH_10_5_FD_184702 | JGI IMG/M metagenome (GOLD analysis project Ga0208189, IMG submission 184702) | Peatland microbial communities from SPRUCE experiment site at the Marcell Experimental Forest, Minnesota, USA - June2015DPH_10_40... | ecosystem: Environmental > Terrestrial > Soil >... | reverse complement strand
TCCTCGACCTTCCCGCTGATGGAGTATTGGAACTGCGGCACGTCGGCCGCGCGCGTGATCTTCTTCTTCGGCGGTTGGGCAAAGATAAGGACCGGAAGCAGGAAACAAGCGAATCGCCCAGCGAGTCTAGCACCCATGAATTTGATGATGCACCATGCGGGGAGGTGGCGCAAGCGGGCGCCGTTTGCGTGCGGCGCCGAGACGTAACAGATCAGGAACGCACGCACCAGCAAGGGGAGCCGCTGTTTTGGGAATGGCGGCGAAGCCCGAGGGCAGGTGGGGACCGAGATCGAAAGGGGCCGCTGTTCGCGGCGCAGATGTGGAGTTATCTGGTGATATCGTTAGCTTGTTCCCCGGCAGCAGCGCGCATCCACGGTTTGCCCGATACGACCAAAGCACTCTGTTTCACCTGCCAGAGTGCTTCAGAATCCAACTCGAAACCTCATCCAGGACCGCGGGAGAGACCGTCTCTTCGATGCCTCCGTATTCGCTGGGTAAGCCCGTCATGGCGTGTTGGAACAGGTGGTTCAGGTCCGGCAGTTCCTCGGCCTGAAAGTCCCTGTTGTGCCCTTCCTCCAGACTGCTCTTGAGAACGGGCAGATTCTGCGCCGCCGGCACCTGAAGATCTTTCGATCCGTAGAGCGCCAACACAGGGCACGTAGTGTTCCTTAGGGCCGGAGCGGGATCGTAGTCCAGGAAGTAGCGAACCCAGGGGGAACTCAGGAACTGGATGGAACTCTGGCGCGCCTCGGGAGGTATCCCCGCTGCGGCGCCATCGGTCTCGTGCAGTTCGCCAAGCTTCTTCTGCGCGGCGCTGGGGTCTTTTTCCGCGCGCAGAATCGCGAAAGCTCTTCGTTGAAACCCCGCGCTACTCGCGATATCCTCTTCGCTCTGGTGGGCAGCCCTAGCGATGAGCTGGCGCTGAAGAAGCAGAATCTCCTCGCCCCGGATCGCGTCTCCGGCGAGAATCACGATCCAGGCCACGCCGGCCGACCGACTGGCAACCATCGGCGCGACGATGCCTCCTTCGCTGTGACCGACCAGCCCAATCCTCGTCGGATCGATTTCTTTGCGCGTCTTCAACCACGCGACACCCGCCTCGGCATCGTTCGCGAAATCCGCGCTGGTGGCTTGCGCGTAGCTGCCTGTGGATTGCCCGACTCCGCGTTTGTCCACTCGCAGCACCGCAATACCTTTGCGGGTCAAGTGGTCAGCCAGCACCAGGAACACACTGTGTCCGAAAACCACTTCGTCCCGGGTCTGCGGGCCTGAGCCCGCAATCAGCAAGGCCGCCGGAAACGGACCGGGGCCGGGGGGAAGCGTGAGCGTGCCGGCCAGCGTGACGCCTGCCGCTCCACCCGGGTAGGCCACTTCTTCCTCCCGATAGGGATACGGCCTTGCCGGATTCTGCGGACGACGCGGTTCAGCGGGCTGATCGCCACGTTTGAAGTCCAGCGGCATGGTGGCACCGTTCTGCATCCAATTGCCTTGGATCTCGTCCCGCACCGCGTCGAAGGAGCCGCTGAAGTTACCGTGCACCGAAGGAACTTCAAAACGCAAGGCGCTCTCCTCGAGCGAGACCTTCGCGCACGCAAGGCCGTTCGCGCCTTGATCCAGACTGTCGAGCTTGCCGGTTAACTGACCATGCTCGTCGGCATCGACATGCAGTTGCAGACGCAATCGCACTCCGCCGGCATCGAGCACGCCCTGCCAGATTCCTGCCGGCCCGGCCGGCTTACCGGAAGCAGGCTTTACGGTCACTCCCGCATCCTTGCGCCTGAAGACCAGGGGCAGGCTACCTCCGCCCTGCGTCCACGTGCCATCCAAGGTCAGCCGATCCGCGGACAGCCGGCCTTCATACGAGGCGCCGATCACCGGCAGTCCCAGCTTCAAGGTTGACCCTTGCTCCGCGACGGAGCCCACGGCGATTCCGTAAGCGCCCTGATCGACGCTATCCAGAGATGCTCGCAGTCCTGCGCCGTCCGCCTTGGCGAGGTGCAAAACCAGGCGGAGGCTCTTCCCCGCTGGGAGTGCCCCTTCCCAGGTCTCTTCGTTTGGAAACGCGGGTCCGCCGAGCTTTCTTGCCGGGGGACCGGTAGTGTCCATCGGACTCCGGCGCTTCCAAACCAACGGGAGGCTTCGGCCAGCCTGCGTCCAGGTGCCGTCGAGAGTCTGGTGATCCCCGGAGAGTCGTCCTCGATACGAGCCACCGATGGCCGAGACGTCAAGGATCACCGCGGAATCCTGAACGGTGACAGACGCAACCGGGATTCCGTAAGCGCCCTGATCGACGCTGTCCATGTTGGCCTTAAGCGCCCCACCGTCTGTCTTGGCGATATGCACGACCAAGCGAAGCTGCGCCCCGCCGACGTCCAACGCCCCTTGCCAGTCGCCCACTATGTCTTGCGCCCAGGCAGACGCGCTCACAGACAGCAACACCGCCACCACCGGCCCGAGTCCTCCCACAAGACCTCCCATCTCTATGCTAGCCCGCACCGGGCGCTTGGCAAGGGGTATTACGTCAGTCCGGAGGCCGATCGGAGACAGCGTCGGCGGTCAACCGCCACCGGAATTGCATTTCCGCGACTCTGCGGAATTCCTACCGTCCCGGCGCGAGCAAGGCACGCGGGCGTTATGGAGCCATATCGGTAGCGTTCGCCTCAGCCAACCCGAACCGCTCTTGCCGGCGGTGCCTTCTTGACGACGGCCTTCTGGCGGGCGGGTGTGGCCTTCGCGGCTTCCGCCCTCTTCTTCGCCCACCGTCTTCTCACGGCTTTTTGGATGGCCTTCCTTCCAGCCGCTGAGAGCTTCCGTTTGGACTTCGGTGCCGCCGGTCTGGCCTGCGCGGGTGGCTTAGACTCTCCCCGGATCTTGGCCCATCGACGCTGTTGGGCTTCCTTCATCCGGCGTCGAGTCGCAGCGGAGAACTTCCTGTGCTCGCGTGGAGTGGCTTCCGGCGTGGCAGCGGCCTGGCCCGGGCGACTGCCCAGCATGGCTCGGACTTCAGCAATCTGAGCCTCAATGCCCTTCTTCCGGGCCTCGAGGCCAACAAGGGCGGCCTCAAGGACGGAGTGCTTGAATGTGCTCATGTGGCTAAGAAACGAGTGTACACTGGCTCCGGGCTACGTGGCTGGCCGAGATGGCTGACCAGCTCCATCACATCCTCCCTATGACAACACAGTCCAACCCTGGAAACCTGGCCCGGTGGTACATTGGTCCTTGAAGATCCGAGAATCCAGTTTGCCGAGGTGAAAACGTCATGAATCGAGAGCGTCGCGTCGAACTGTTGAACAAGGCGGTAGGAGATGAACTGGCTGCCGTCCACCAGTATATGTACTTCCACTTCCATCTCGATGACCAGGGCTTTGGCCCGCTGTCGGCGCTTTTCAAGCGGACGGCCATCACCGAGATGGGCCACGTCGAAAAGCTCGCCCAGAGGATTCTCTTCCTGAAGGGCGAGGTGAAGATGGCCGCAAGCGGCTCCGTCGAGCTGATCACCGATCCGGCCGAGATGCTTGCCAAAGCCTGCGGGATGGAACAGGCGAGCGCGAACGACTACAACAAGGCGGCGCAGGAGTGCGGGACTGGCGCCGATGCCGGGTCAAAGGAGATCTTCGAGGCGCTCGTGAGCGACGAAGAAGGCCACTTCGACGAGTTCGACAAGCAGCTTGACCACATCCACCGTTTCGGCCCAGCCTACCTTGCGCTTCAATCCTTTGGCAAGAAGACCCCAGGCGCGGCGGAGTAAGCGTCGCTACTCCGTCGTTGGCCGGCCCAGCCAGCGAAAGACGAAGGGCCTCCGCCTCACGACGGACGCCGAAGCTCAACTGGTTGCAAGAGAAATGATGAGCTTCTTTCGGCGGTCGGGTATATCCGCCGGACCATATTCCACACGCCTTGGATTTCCTGCTTTTCAGACTCAAGGGTGTTCCCGGCAGTCTAGCAGACGAAGCCGCCCGGAGGCAGTTTCCCTTCTAGAACCCGCGTGGTCGCGAAGGGTAGAGCGATCCGACCGGAGCAGGCCGTTATTAGTCATTAACGGTAGCTTCACGGGGGATCTGGGCGTCTCGCCCGACGCTCGGAATCCTCGTGGGGGAGCCGCATTCGGGCTCGAATCCTGCGCCGACAGTCACAGAGCGGCGCCGGCCAGCCTGAGTCGCTGGTTCCTCAGTCATGTCGGCCGTCCGGGCCCTTCCCCGCCGCGAGGGCCGACCAGCCCGTGGGCTTCGAAACGGCGAGTCCAATGCGACACGGCGCGGCGGGAATCGTCAAAGAGATGCCCCTCTCCTGGGGCATCCTGGCGATCGAGAGAAACAGCCCCAGGCGACGCATCGCTTCCGTGAATTGCTCGTAGTCAGCCGACTTCACGATATAGGCATTGCAGCCCAGTTCGTAACAGCGATGTATCTCCCTCGGATCATCTGAGGTGGTCAGGACGATAACAGGGATGAGCACGGTTCGCGGGTCCTCCTTCAACTGCTGGAGCATCTGATAGCCGTCCATCACGGGCATGTTGAGATCGAGCAGGAGCAGATGCTGCCGATTCACCTGTTCTTCCCGGCGGAGATACTCCAGCGCCTCCTGGCCATTGCTGAACCTAACGAGTTTGTTGGTGATAACCCCGCGAAGGTTTTTCTCGATCAGCCGTGCGTGGCCTGGATCGTCCTCGGCCAGCACGATAACGAGGTCCTCTGGTCTGTTCATAAGTTCTCCCTAGCTCACCCTGTGTAATGTAAAGCCGAAAGTCGTGATCAGGTCCCACCGTGGTCACTATCAGCAAGCCACCGCTTCGTACCCTCGGAGGAGCCTTGCGCCCAGCACGGCGGCCGTCAGAACGCCGTGCTCGATCACAATCCCGGAGACATAATCGAGCGGCGTCAGTGCACAAGCGATCTCCGGTAGGTCCTCCGGCGTATATTTGGCGCATTCAAGCAGCAACTCGCCGGAACGCAGGGCTTGCTTGGCGGCTCCGCCTCGCCTGATCTTTCGGTATTTCATCAACTCCAGCCCTGAGTTGGATCGTGCGGACGTCCGATGCGATGGTCTTTGGGGTCGCGATAAAGTCATCACTCGCATCAATTAAACACATAAAGCGTTAGAAATACAAGTCTACAGTCCGTTAACTCCGCACTTCGGGCAAATGAGGCCGCGCGAGCTACCGTCGCCACCGGAATTCCCGGAGTTGTGCAACTGCCACTGGGCATTGGAGTTACGAGACAGGCACGGTGACGGCCGGGCTGGCGTCCATCATCTGTTGGCCGAGAGGATCTCGCCAAATTGGTCGTAATGGGCCGTAATCCCCCCCAAGGTGATAGTAGGCTCATCTGGCACCCAGCCCATTGATGTTGAACTCAACCGCAAGAATGAGGGAGACTCCCCTGCCGGCCAAACGATCCGAACCCCACGACCCCGATTTGCATGACGCCGGGGCGCGTGAAGGCTTGTAGGTGTCGTATGACCTTTCGACTTTGTCCTGTCCGGACCCAACCAAGAGAGGAGTCAGGCACGCCGACCACTGGGCGGGGGCGTTATTTCGTGTTATCGGTAGGCTGTTGCTGCGGCCAGTTCCTGCATCCGCGCAGCGTCTGCTACTGAACCAGCCCCGAAAGGCGGCAGAGCCGGGACCAGATGCCCGGATTTCCGGTGGTGGACCCCTGCGCCTTCTGGCTACTTCCGCCCACACCCTCGGCGGCGGACCATCCCATTAGCCTGGAGGTCTGGGGTGTCGCGCCAGGTGCAGCGACGCGGTAAGGAAAGGCTGCAGGCAGTCGATCTATCAATCTGCTGTTTCTGCTTGTCGTGATACGTCCACCGGTTCGCTCGGGCTGAGGCCATCAATTCGTAGCTGCCTCTAGCTGGCAGAGTTGCAGGATGCCGTCTTCGGACAAGCGCATCAGACCTGCGAGGGCGGCATTTCTACGCCGCGCACGGGTCCCAGCATCCTGGCCCGCAGCGCAGTATCTGTCAATCACCTGTTCCACCGTCGCCTCTCCATCGCACAGCGCCAGCAGTTCGGCGGCGCGATCGGGCAACTGAAAAACCTGAATGGGCCGGTTACGAAAAACCGCAAAGGCCACAACGCTTCTCTGACTCGCGGCTGGCCGAACCCTTCCTCCGTTCCTGAGCGAATTCAACAGCGCACCGGTATCGAATGCAAACGAACGGATAACCATGTTGTGCGCTGTCTTCAAGCGGTCCTGCGCACGGACCGTCACGGCGGCAGGAGGCGTGTCAGCAGACGGCTGCTTGAGTTCGGACAGCGCTCGCTCGTACTCCAAAACAGCTCTCAGATAGCCGGCGTCCGGCCATCGACCGCCATCGAGCGCTTCCGCGACGAAGCTCAACATGTGGCCGGCGAAGACGTTGCTACAGTAGTAGCGGAGGTTCCTCTCCGGATACATCTGTTCGTCGCCTCTCCTCGCGCGCGCGTGCCAGTCTACCCATTCGTCGAGAACCTGGAGAACGTCGCTCGTCGCTTCCAGCAGCGCAATAGGCAGCCAGCGAAACCACAAGGTCATGCCGAGGAGGAAGTCGTGCACGTCCCTGAGATAACGTCGCGGCAGCAGGGTTGGCAGGGAATAAGAGTGCGGGAAGATGCCAGGGTGTTCCTGAATCAGACGGAGATCGTTCGGGTCCTCTCGCCATCCCTGATATGACATATCCGAGTAGATATGATCGAACAACAATTTGTCGCTGTACTCCCTCTCGATCGGTGTCCCCGAAAGGGGCGCGAGCAGCGACATTTGAGGCTCCGCGTGATCGAGCCGGGTCGCCTGGAGGAAGAAGTGGGCGGTGGCGCGAAGATCTTCCTTCGTCTCGCCGGGAAAGCCCGTGATCAAGGAGACCGCTGTTTTCATGCGGTTGTCTGTCGCGGCGCGGATCGCCTCCCAGGCACGCTGAAGATCGAGACCCTTCTTGATCGTCAGTTGCAGCCTAGGAGATCCGGTTTCGACACCGAAGAAAATCCCCGAGCACCCCGATTGCGCCATCAGCGTGAGCAGCTCGCGGTCGACTCTGTCTGTGCGGGCGCTGCAGCTCCACTGAAACTTCTCACCCGAGCGGATCAGCGCCTCCGCAAATTCCACGACACGGTCGCGATTCACCGTGTATATGTCGTGAACTAGCGTAAAGGCGGTTACGCCGAACCGCTCATGCAACTCTTTCATTTGTGCCAGAACGCAGGACGGGGACTTCAGGCGGAACTTGCGCCGAAAGAACTCATTGGTCGAGCAGAAGGTACAGCCGTACGGACAGCCCCGTCCGATTTCCAGATGCACGCTCCCTCGTTTCCGGATGTTGGCATCCAGCTCAAAGGCGGGCAATGGAAGCGCATCCAGGTCGGATATTAGTGGGGCATTTACGCTTCGGAGGACGCTGCCATTTCTACGATACGTGATTCCCTCGAGGTCAACCATATCCGGTGCGCCACGTGAAGTCTCGATCGCATCGAGCAACGCAGGGAACGTCCAGTCCGCCTCGCCGCGGACAACGATGTCCACCCACTCGAAAGCCTCCAACGTCTGGACATCGACGGCGGTGGCTTGAGGACCGCCCAGCACGATCTGGGCCTCTGGATGAAGGCGCTTGGCTTCTCGAGCCAGACGGATCGTCAGCGGATACGAGCCGCAGATCGAGCTAAAGCCGAAAAGCGGAGCTTCAACGTGAGCCAGGGCAGCTACGAAGGACGCGAACAGATCGTCGGGAGTTACCTGTCCACCCGCGGAAGAGAGGGTGTCGAGCGTTATGCCATCGAGATCGACCACAGTGGCGCTGTGGCCGTGAGCCGCCGCCGAGGCGGCCAAGCATAATACGCCCAACTGCGTTACCCGAGGCGCATGGGCAGCCAGGGTAACTTCAGAATCGCCAAAGTCGGAAATCGTAGGTGCCGTAACCAGGCAAACCTGCACAGCGCACCTCCGCGAGTACACAATGCCCTCTCGGCCTCCGCATCGGGGCCAGAAGCAGCAGTCAGTGAGTGTCGCGGATTCCGTCTACACTGTTTGTGACTGTTCTTTTGCGACCGCGGCCTCCTGCGCCTGAACGAGCTGGGGAACTTCCCTGACCTTCTCCTGCGGCGTTGCCTTAACCACGAGCCGTTCGGATCTGCTATCGATCAACTGGCCCTGGAATTCCGCTGACAGCTTTTCGATTTCTTCTTCGGGAATGCTAACGCCGGGTGGAACTTCGATTACGACCTTGCGCGCGGGTTTCTGTTCGCTCATAAGCCCTCCAAGATCAGCCCAGATCTCCTTTTCACCAGGATCTTCGTTTTTCCATCCTGGCCGGTGTCCATTATACATCTAAATATACATCCAATAGCCTCTTTTGGAGCCGTTTTATCGTTCCCATCCCGAACGACTCCGGCGGCCCAGGAGGGCCCAGCTCTGAATCTTCCGGATACGCAAAAACCTGGAAGTGCCCAATTACAAACGCTTTCTCCCGCACCTCTCCTTCGGTCAACCTTTCCAGTGGAGATCGTCGAGAATGCGTGGGCGGGGGGCGGTGTTATCGCGCCATATCGGTAGCTGTTTTAGCCGCTTGCCGGGCGGCTTCTAAACCCTACAACGTCAGGGGAGAACTGTCTCTCGACCCGTACATGTCGGCAACGGGCGTTTTCGGTCGCAGCTACGGCTCGTGAAGCTATCTGAAGACGACGAATTGCCTGGCTTGTACCTCCGACAAGGCCCCTGTATAGTGGGGATTTCATGCATCCACTCCTGGCTCGTTCCGCCCTCATAGCTGTCGCCCTGACTGCGCCTGCCATTGCCGCGGAAAAGGTTGAACTGTCGGTTGACGTGTCCAAAGCCGGCGCGAAGATCGATCGCAACATCTTCGGCCAGTTCGCCGAGCATCTGGGTCACGGAATTTATGAAGGGATCTGGGTCGGCCCCGATTCCACCATTCCCAATACCCGCGGGATCCGCAACGATGTGGTTGCGGCGCTGAAGGCGCTGAAGGTGCCGAACGTCCGCTGGCCGGGCGGCTGTTTCGCAGACGAGTACCACTGGCGCAAGGGCATCGGCGCCCAGCGGACAGTGACACTCAATCCTAACTGGGGCGGTGTGACCGAACCGAACTCGTTCGGAACGCACGAGTTTATGGACTTCCTTGACCAGATCGGCAGCGCAGGCTACGTCTCGGCAAATGTCGGCTCCGGTACGCCACGGGAGGCGGCCGAATGGCTGGAATACATGACCGCAGACCAGCCGACGACGCTAGCGAAGGAGCGCGCCGCCAACGGCCATCCCGCTCCGTGGAAGGTCGGCTACCTTGGCATCGGCAATGAGAGTTGGGCCTGCGGCGGCAACATGACAGCCGACTACTATCTGAGCCAGCTCAAGATCTACAGCCGCTTCGTCAGGAACTTCAATCCGGCACAGGAGGGCAGAGAGCAAATGCTGAAGATTGCCGTCGGCCCGGGCGGCCCGGAAACAGATTGGACCGAAACCATCATGAAGGCGTGGCAGAAACACGAGTGGAGCTGGGATATCAATGGCCTTTCCATGCACTCCTACACGGTCCCGCACTGGCCGCCTTCGTATAGGTCCATGGGATTCGGAGAGGCCGAATACGGAGAGATCCTCAAGACCACGCTGCAAATGGAAGACCTGGTCAGTAAGCAGTCAGCGGTGATGGACAAGTACGACCCGCAAAAGAAAGTTGCCCTCGTCGTCGATGAATGGGGCGCCTGGTACGCGCCGCTGCCCGGCACAAATCCGGGCTTTCTGGTCCAGCAGAACAGCATGCGCGACGCCATCCTGGCTGCGCTGAACCTGAACATCTTCGCCCGGCATGCTGACCGCGTGCGCATGGCCAATATCGCCCAGATGGTGAACGTCCTGCAGGCGATGATCATGACCGACAAGGAGAAGATGGTTTTGACGCCGACCTACTACGTCCTCAAGATGTATGCGCCTTTCCAGGACGCCACCTGCGTACCGGTGGCTTTCAACGCTGGCAAGTACACGCATGGCGACATCACGTTGCCGCGCGTAGATGCCATCGCGGCAAAGGACACCACCGGCGAGCTCTGGCTGGAGATCACTAATCTCGATCCCGACCAGCCAGTCGAAATCGAGGCGAGTCTGGCCGGCATCACGGCGAAGTCAGCCGCGGGGGAAACGCTAACGGCACCGAAGGTCGATAGCGTCAACGCCTTCGAAGCACCGAGCACAGTCGTTCCGAAGCCCGTCGTGGCGAAGGTCCAGGGCGGCAAGTTAGCTCTGAAGCTCGAACCGAAGTCGGTGACCGTTGTCTCAGTCGAACAATAACCGCTGAGCACGTTCCTAGGGGGAAATCACCGTGCATTCGAAAGCCAGAAATCCGTTTCCGACAACGCTGCTTCTGTCCGCAGCGGCACTTCTTCTATCAACGGTCTGTTCCGCTCAGAACAAGCCCGTGAATGCGACTATCGACGCATCGAAGACGGGAGCTCCGATATCGAGGTTCATCTACGGCCAGTTTCTCGAGCACATCGGAGGACTCGTGAACACCGGCATATGGGCCGAGATGATGGATGACCGGAAGTTCTACGACCCGATCAATTCGCACCCTCCGGCCGAGCGGCCTTCCGCGAATCCGATGAGGCGCCCCCCGCTACGCCACTGGACGCCGATTGGCAGCGACGAGTTCGTGACCATGGACACGCATCACCCCTACGTTGGCGATCACACACCGGCAGTGAAGCTCAGCGCGAAGGATGTGCGGGGGTTCCAGCAAGCCGGGCTGGCGGTGCGGAAAGGCAAGTCCTACTCGGGACGCATCGTGCTCGCGGGGACGCCGGGCGCAACCGTGAAGGTCACTCTGGCGTGGGGAGATGCAGCAGGGGATCGGCAGACCGTCGTCATCGACAAAGTCGGCGCCGGCTACCAGAAGTTCCCGCTGCGATTCAAGGCCGAGGGCGATAGCGATAACGCCCGGCTCGAGATTTTGGCAACCGGCACCGGCGTTCTGCACGTGGGGGCGGTATCGTTGATGCCGGCCGACAACGTACGAGGCTTCCGCGCAGAGGTCATCGCAGCGCTCAAGCAACTTCATTCGGGCGTGTATCGCTTCCCCGGCGAAAACTTCGTTTCGGGGCACGAGTGGCGTGACGCGATCGGCGATCCGGACAAGCGTCCGCCCATCATGGACCCCGTGTGGCATGCGGTTCAGCCGAACGACGTCGGCACGGACGAGTTCATGACGCTGTGCCGGCTGCTGGGCGTTGAACCCTACATCACGGTCAACGCCGGCTTCGGCGACGCCTGGTCGGCGGCCCAGCTTGTCGAGTATGCCAACGGCGCGGTCACCACGCCGATGGGACGGCTGCGTGCCGCGAATGGTCATCCGCAACCGTACAAGGTGAAGTTCTGGGGCGTCGGCAATGAGCCCTGGGGCGACTGGCAACTGGGCTTCATCCCGGTCGCGCAGTTTGAACTGAAACACGACATGTTCGCCAAAGCCATGCGGAAGGTGGATCCGACCATCAAGCTGATCGCCGCCGGCGCGATGCCCGACGACATGGCCAGCGCAAAGCAGGCCAAGCGCCTCAACGGCCAGATCGTTCCGGATTATCTCTCAGCAGGTGACCGGAGCGGCAACCTGCTGGCCCACTGCCTCGACAATATCGATCTGCTCAGCGAGCACTTCTACGCCAGCGCCGGCCAGCGCTTCGACAACGAGAAAGGCGAGAAGGTTCCAACGGGCCCGCAGACTCTGGTCGAATGGGAGCGCGCGCCGGCTTCTCTCGTCCGGGTGAAATACGAACATTATCAGGAGTACCTGAAGCGCATCCCCGGTTTGCAGGCGAAGCCCGTGCCCATCAGCCTGGACGAATGGGCCTACATCGGAGCTCCGCCGAATTCTTACAAGGTTGTGCTGGCTTACGCCTGGGCGTTTCATGAAATGTTCCGGCATTCCGACCTGTATCAGCTAGGCGCATTCACGTTCGCGACGGCGATGATGAGCGCGAACCGGACGGATGCCGTTCTGAATCCCACCGGCCTAATGTTCAAGATGCATCGCGACCACTTCGGCTCGAACCCGGTGGAGGTGTCGGGAAACTCGCCACAGCCGAAGCCGATCTGGCCGGCCGGAGGCGACCAGCCGAAGGTGAATCCCGGCAGCGACACGTATCCGCTGGATGTGAGCGCGGCCTTCAGCGAGGATCAGAAGACGCTGACGTTCGCTGTGCTGAATCCATCGGACTCCGAGCAGCAACTGAAGCTCTCGATCAACGGTGTGAAGCTCGCCGGCCAGGGGCATCTGTGGCGCATGGCGCCGCCGTCGGTGGACGCAACGATTACGCTGGGGCAGAAGCCGGGCGTCGAGGTGCAAGAACTGGGACAGGTGACCATACCCGATGCGATGGCCTTCCCGCCATTCAGCGTCAGTATCTATTCGTTTGCGGTGGAGTAGAGGACATCGATGATAACCACGAAATTGTATTGCGCGATGATGCTGGGATCGGCGCTCGCTTGGGGCCCGAGTCTTGCGGCACAAGTACAGACCGAAGTGCCTCCCGTGGTGCCGGGTGCAAAACCCGTAACGGTGGAACACATCAAGGTCCATGGGAAGGCCCTCGAAGGCAATCTGGAAGGCGATGCGGTAGATCGTGACGTGTTCGTCGTCCTGCCGCCCAGCTACGCCACTGAGAAGGACCGACGTTACCCGGTAGTCTATGCATTGCACGGGTACTCGATCGGCGCCGAGCAGTGGACGCACGAGATCCATGTGCCGCAGACCATCGAAGGCGCTTTCGCCCAGGGCACGAAGGAGATGATCGTCGTGCTGCCCGATTCGAAAACCGCGCACAACGGCTCCATGTATTCCAGTTCGGTCACCACGGGAGATTTCGAGCGGTTCGTCTCCCACGATCTGGTTGCCTACATCGACGCGCACTACCGCACCATGCCGAAGCGCACGAGCCGGGGCCTGGTCGGTCATTCCATGGGCGGCTACGGCGCAACGCGCATCGGCATGAAGCACTCCGACGTGTTCGGCAGCCTGTATATCATGAGCCCGTGCTGCCTGTCGGCCCGTCCCGCGGGCCCCACGAACACGGACCTGGAAAAGGTGGTGGAGGCTGCAAAGACGCCTGCGGATATGGCGAACCTGCCGTTCTTTTCGCGCGCTCAGCTTGCCACGGCGGCGGCCTGGTCACCCGATCCGAAGAACCCGCCGTTCTATTTCGATCTGCCGACGAAGAACGGCGTGCCTCAACCGGATGTGCTCGCGAAATGGGCGGCGAATGCACCGCTGGCGTTTATCGACCAGTACATCGGCAACCTGCGGCAGTATCGCGCCATCGCCATCGATGTGGGCGATCAGGATGGCTTGAAGGTCGACACCGTCAAGCTGCATGAAGCGCTCGATAACTACGGGATCGCACATGCCTTTGAGATCTATCGCGGCACCCATACGAGCGCGGTCGCCGATCGCTTCCAGAACCACGTCCTGCCGTTCTGCAGCAGGAATCTGTGCTCGGGCGCGAATTGCGAATGAGGTTTTCGTGAGATCGCGAAGTCTCTGTGGCTGCCGAAAACAACCCTTCTGACCACCGACCCCGGGACGGCATACCGAACCTTCTTGCGGATCAATCGGTCCTGTCTGGTCGCGCAGCGCTTACCAATGTGTCCGCTCTGGTCGGACGACGCGTTCGGGTTTATGTGGACCGCAGGGAAACCGCAACGCCGGGTTCCCGCTCAGCATCTGGAGATTCCGCCTTGAAATCAGACCCTTTTCTCCCTAGGGCTGGTGGAAAGGCTATAGCCCGCCAGCGTTACCCGAGGCGGCGAATTCAGGCCTGTCGGAGAGCAACCTACTGAATACAGGGGGATTGCCCGGCCGCTGAGCTCTGGCAGGCTACATGCTCAGCCGTCTTCCGTGTTACTGCCTGGCCGGCTATATCTCGATAGAAGCGTAAGGCCGTGGGGCATCCGCGGCCTGCTCTGAGGAGCATTGGAGGGCGGCGGGGAGAGGCTTCCGTGGCCGCCTCCTGATAGTTTACGGAACCAGGGGAAGGGAGAGCCGTCATGTTGGATCTTCTCGAACAGGACTCAGCCACATGGCATCAAGTAAGGGAAGCGGCACTCGAAAAGAAGCTGCTTTCCTTCGAGCTGGTTTCGAATCGAATCAACACCACGTCCGCCAAATTCGTCATTTACAGGGCCAAGATTCCAGGCGGTTGGCTTGTCGCCCTGCGCCCGCATGACAACCTGACGTTCGTTCCGGACCCGCAACACAAGTGGGACGGCGGCTCCGCCGAATAGCCAGTCCAGCCGGGCTTTGCCCCTTTGCCGCCAGTCCAAGAGCAGGCCGTTATGACCTGATATCGGAAGCTCGCTTTGCAGGCTGGCCAGCCGCCGGATGCCGCAGCCGCGCGCGAAGGAGTGCGCCGGGGCAGCCCTGGCTGGTTCCTCGCGTTTCTCTTGTTCGCGATCACGAACAACAGGTACCCAACTCCGCCCCCCACAGCAAGAAGCTGCTTGCGCCCGCCGTCACTTGGTCATCTGCATTGGCCTTGTCGCTGTGCCTGAGAACCGCAACCCGCTGCGGTAGACGCCATTCAGTGTGTTGGGGCCGTCTGCCGTCAACTCCGCCAAGTACCCGACCACTCCTTTAGACGAGAAGATCAGATACACCCTGTTGCCGCTCACCCAGCCCAACACGTCCCAGCCATCCCCCATGCCGGCGAGCTCCCGAGCCCCTTCCTTTTGTTCCAGAGTCACCTTGCCCCAGCCCTTGGCCGTCCACGTGCCGCTCACGTTCACGTTGGCCTCGGCCCCAACCTGCCAGGCATCCAGCCAGAGCTTTCCTTCTTGATTGCCCTTCTCCCCGAACAGCGGGGCGGCCAGCCCAGCCGCCAGTACGCAAGAAACTACAAGCAATCTCTTCATATGTCGTCTCCTCGATTTGGGATACTGCTTGTCGATGTCACCTTCACCGGTGCAACGGTCTGTTTGATCGCCGCGAGCCTTCGATCGCGGCTCGCCCTGGTACGGCTCGTTGCCTGTTCCGGGTGGCGGCCAATGCTGGCCGGCAGGCGGCATTTCAGCCAGGGTTTCTATTTCGGCTTCCGGGCCGCCTTCGATTGTATACCCAACCGCCTCCGTTCGGACTTCGTCTGGTTGGCGCGCCGCAACGCGGTGCCGCCGCCGGACACCACCTGCGGGGTGCAGGCCTCACTCGCGTGGGTGACGGCGCATTCTGGCCCGCGAGAATCTCGAGTACCGCCGGGATCGCAGATCTCCGCGCCATTGTCTCGCAGAAACCTTTCTGTCTCCTCCGCATCCAGGCCATCCGGAATATTGCCGAGATCCACGAGGCCGACCGGACCAGTGGGCAGAAACCCGCATTGATCGAGGGTCTGAATGCAGGCGTCCTGATTCCAGGGCCAGACCCCAGCCGGCATTGCACGCCACTATTACAAGACACCGCCGCTCCCGGTCCGGCGCCCCGAGTTGATCCTCCAGCCGGTGAATTCGTCTGAGCACGGTCTTCATCGCCGTTGCTCACCGAAGGACGTCGCTGCTTCCAACGCCGCCACGCGCGCCTCGATGTCCTCGATCTCGATAGCCTTGGCCGTGTGCCCTAACACGATGTCCGCGGCGCGGAGCCGCGTGGACGCCGGCGCGCCTGCATCGACCATGACCTTTAGCACTGCGGAAAACCTATCCATGTCAGTACGCGCAACGGGTCCTGATGGGCGGCCTGCTCTTTGGTGTCCAGGGTGTTTCTCTAAGTGACCGGTAGGAATTCCTGGGTCAGAGTGACGGCCGTGGTGCGCGGACGCGGGAAACCGCTCCCCAAATGCGACCACAATGCGGCCCGGCTAGCGGCTCATTAGGAGAATGCGGCCGTTGGGGAAGGCGTCTGTAGCATCTTTTGTTTCAAATAGATGAGGAAAACCACACTGCGGGACAACGAGTGCGCTTGACAATCGGCGCCATAGATGTTAAAATCGGTTAATAATTCGCCCCTCGCCTTTTGGCCCTGGCACACACCAGGTTGCAGGCCGCCACGGCGGAGACAAGATGACACCGAGTGTTCGGGCATGCGTGGCCTACGTTGCGGGCCGGTTGATCTCAGGGCGCACTGCCTCCTCAATCTACGACTGCTCAGCATGTGGGCACGTATCCATAAGCGGAGATGTCGATGACCGCAAGGTGAGCGTGTACGACTATGAGCACGGTTGTGCTTTCAGTGGAAGCGGCAACCGTAGGGAGTTTTCGTTGTACCACTATGGAGACAGGCACCAAGTGTCGTTGAAGATTGACGGAGATCAGTTCACTGGGTACGACCACGGAAGTATGTGCAATTTCGAAGGCGGTGTCAGCGGCGGATCCATAACGCTGTACGACTACGGTTCTGGGGCTTACCACAGCTATGCAATTCAAACCGCAGAAGCCCCCGGTGGGCACAGCACCGTAGCGCTTCGCTCGGCCTGGAGGAGTGCGGCATGATGGGAAGTCACACGCAGAGGCGCGGCTACTGAAGGGCTCGCTTTGCGACGGGTTACTGCGCTCGGCATCAGGGCCTCAGGGCGCGCTCGTCGCCGGGCTCCTATCGTCCCTTGTTCGGGTGGCTTCTAAACCCTGCGGCGTCAGGGAGAATCCTCTCTGGCATAATTGACGTATTCCTGCCGGAAGCGCCAGGACCTGGGGTTGTGACTTGGCAGCCGGAGCTGAGGCTTTGCGACCGCGTGGTCGCCGCGGAGTTTGACCGTTAGAGACCGCAAACAGGTATTCAGGCGGGAGAGGGAACCTATGCCATTCGTTTCCATTACGCGTCTGCGCGTTCGGTCGTGGTCCTATGTGCCCGCTCGTTATTCAGACGTTGCGGATTGCTCGGCAAGCTGCGAGAGCCGACGGGAACCTCGCGGTCAAACTGCTGCGGGACCGCCGGAACACGTTCTGGACCGGCACGACTTGGTCGTCCGAGGATTCGGTGAAGGCATTCATGCATGCGAAACCCCACGGGCCGACCATGCGAAGCCTGCTTAACTGGTGTGACGAAGCTGCTCTGGTTCACTGGACGCAAGCTGGCGAGGAACTTCCTTCCTGGGGGGAGGCGCACAAGCGCATTCAGCAGGAAGGGCGGCGATCGAAGGTGAACCATCCGTCAGCGGCCCACACAGCGTACGCGATCCCCGCACCGGCGGTAAGCCAAACGCGCGAGCTGCGTTTCAAGTGACGTTAATCGGCTCACTCCTGCCTGACTTCCGTTCGGTCCCCCGTGGTCGCCACCAGGGGTTTCTCGTGTTCTTCGGCGCTGTCTGATGGCGGCTGCAGCCGACGGCGGCGTTGCGCCGGAATAGTATCGTCACAACTGCTTTTCCTCACATGCAACTTCCGGTTGGGGCGTGTGGCTTCCGCGTGCTGATTGCTCACATTCCCGCCACATCCACGCGGCTGGCCGAGAGCCTACGCGGATCGCGAGCGGGTTGGGCGTGGCACGTCACCGTGACGTGAGCCAACATTGTCTGGAACAGGGGCCCGTTCCGCAACGCGCCAGGTTGCCAGACCCCACCCGGCGATTTTCATTTCAGCCCCCGGCCTGTGACCAGGTAGACCGCGAAGGTTCCGAGCCAGTGACCGCCCTCGTAGTGCTCGCTTTTGATGCTATCGAGGCCGGCTTTGCGGAGACGGCCCGCCAAGTCCGCCATCGCCGCCCCGCGACCGTCGGTGGCCGCCACCACAGAGAGAATCCCCTCGATCATCCAGGCGCGGCTCAAGTTCAGGCCCGCGAGGTGGTACAGCTTGGGATCGGTGAGGTCGGGAACGGTGGTTGGCTCTAAGTTGAGGCGCTCGATAAAGACCCGGAACCACATCCCGAACTGCCCGGCCGGCATGACACGCCGCATCAGGTCCGCTTCGGCCAGGCAGGGAGAGAGGAAATCCTCACCCGAAGGCTCGTAATTCACCGGGCAGCCACGGTCCTTCAGGTAGTAGTGGCGCGCACGCTCATCGACCAGCTTGCCGAACTCGGCGTTGCCGGCGGTGCGCGCATAGTCGAGCATGAGGCCCATGCTGAACGCCGTGTTGTTGTGCTCGCCGGTGCGGATGGGGTGGTCGAGTTTGGGCAGCCACGCGGATAGGCGCGCGACGACTGCTTGCTCCAGCGGCGCGAGCGTCGCGGACCAGTGCTTGGCTTGGGGATCTTCCCACTCTTTCAGCTCCGCCGCCAGTTGCAGCAGCCATGCGAGGCCGTAGGGCCGCTCGAACGCGGCGCGGCCTTCCGCGTTCAGGTACTTCACTTCCTGCGCGATGTTGGCGGGCGTGAAGCTCCGTGCCAAGGCCTCGCGGGCTTCCGCGGAGAACGGCGCCTGCGGGAAGAAGCGGACCAGTCGCACCAGGAGCCAATGCCCGTGCACGGAGGAGTGCCAGTCGTAGCAGCCGTAGAAAGCCGGCGTGAGCTCACGGGGCGGCCTCGCGTCCGAGTCGGAGTTCATGGAATGGGCGATCTTGTTGGGATACTCCTTGTGCACGCAATCGAGGGCCAGACGCGCGAATCGCGCTGCCTGCGCCTGGTCGAAATCGGAAGCGGCCATGAGTCCTCCTCAAAGAAGGATGCCTGTTAATGCTGTGCGGACCATTGGGGGTATATTAATACACCGCTTGCCGGAAACGGGTAATAGCGGAAGCCACCTGGACCTTACCTCGGGTGGGCAAGGGCATCAACCGAAAACTCCGAAACGGCTGAGGTCCTGGAGGGCGCGGAGTCCTGCCTCGGTCAGTACCGGTTCGATCGGCCGGAGGCCCGCGGTAGCGTTCGGCTCTCAGTCGGTTTGCCGGAGCGCCAGCGCGTGCTGGTCGCCTTCGTGGATCGCGTCGAAGGCCTGCTTGAGCTGCGGGTATGCGGCCACGGGGAAAACGAGCCGGCCGCCGTGCGCGAACACCAGTTTGCGTTGTTGTACCAACTTGCCTGCGCCGGCCATGACGGTGACTTCATAGGACCCGATTTCACCCAGGTCGACCGGGCCGGGGGCCTCGGGACTCTCCAAGCTGTAACCGGGCGGAACCTTCACGATGACTTGATCCTCTTCCGTCCAGGCGTAGTCGAAGAACACCGGATAGCGGCGAGAGTTGGCCGCGAAGCGCGCCGGTTGGCCGCGGTCGAAGTAGTCCATCTGCAAAAACATGCGCTTGCCGGTCTTCTGCGCGTACCCAGGGATCGTTACCAAGTAGGAGCACTCGAGCGGCCGTTCGGCGCCGTCGGCATTCTCGACCCTGACTTCGGACAGCTGAGCAGCGTCGTACTGCTTCCGTACCGCCTCGCGGACGCTCTCCTCCCTCTTGGCCGCGGACTCCGTCTTCCACTCCTTGCGGCGCTGGGCCGCGTCATGTCCGCTATAGGTCAGGCGCACTGTTCCCTGGAGAGTGCCGTCCTCCTTGAGTTCGAAAGACGCCGTCCGCGATGTCACGGACTTCTCCGGGCCGGAGAACGGGGTCGGCACGAACAAGGGCGTATCGGGATCGCCGATCAGCGCCAGGACGCCCTCAGCCTGCCAAGGCAGCGTGTCCGGGGGCAACTCGCGATCCGCCGCGTTCCAGAAGCTCCAGACCCCGCCCAGCTTAACCGCGGTGGCGGCGCGTGGCAACAGGTCCGCGTCTACCAGCGCCGGTCTGAAAGGAATGTCGCCCCGGTCGGCCACCATCGCCAGCCGCGCGTCAAATCTGGCGGCGGCGGCGAGCGCGGCGAACAAAACGTTCACCTCGGAATCCGTGCCAAGCCCGCGCTTGAGGACGTCGCCGGGGAACCAGCTCTGTCTCGCTTTCCGGCGCTGCTGCTCGGTCACGTCGCCGGCGGCCAAGCTCTTGATCTTAGCGCGGCAATAGAGCGCGATGCGGGCCAGTTGGTCCTGGGGATCCGTCGCGCCGCCGACGGCCTCGGCTGCGGCTCGCCGGATGTCGGCATCCGGCTTGAGAACGCGCTTCCCCAGTCCGAAGGTGTCTTTGCCTATGCCCTTCCAGTACTGCTCCGGCGTCTTTTCGTAGAAGATGTAGTGGAGCAGGAGCCAGGGCTTGGCTTGAGCTTCCGGCGGCATCATCGGCTCGTCCGCGGCGGCAGGCACGTCCTCCATGGACACGGTGTAGAAGCCGCCCTTGCCCTTCTTCAGCGATGGAAGCTCGGTCTGAAAGGGCACGGCGTTCAGCGTTACCGGAGACGGCCCGATGGTCGAAAGTCCGCGTATGAAGTACGTGACCTGCTCTACCGGAATATCCCGTGAGAGCTGCAGACGCACGCAGGGCGCGTAACTCCAACCGAAGTCACTCCACAGGGTCGGCTCGAAGTCGTAGGCGTTCTCGGTCCATTTGTACTCGATGATGTCTCCGGGCTCGAGGCCGGGCAGCGCAAAGGTCACTACCCTCGATTTGAGACCGCGGTAGACCACCGCATCGCGAATCGAGATGGCGGACTTGGCGAGGGGCAGGACCCTGCCGTCGAGCTTGATGGTCCGTCCGCTCACCGTCCCCTCGGCGCTGGCCGGAAGGCGCACCGATCCCTGACTCTGACAGCCGAAGTGGTTAAAGAGCTTGATACGGATGTAGTGCTGGTAGACGGTGCTGGAGAAAAGCCAGGCTTCGTTCCGCTCCACATGGACCCGCCAGAGGAGAACTTCTGCCGGAGCGTCCTTCTCTACTTTTGGGGCGTTCAGGTTTCGTTCGGCGTCCGTGACCGGCAGCCAGTCGGCTGCTGAGGCGGGCCCGCTGAGCACCGCGCCGGCCGCCAACCACCAGAGGACGCGGCGAAGAAGGCAGCTTCCAGTAGTCATGCCCCGTGCTGTCTCGATTGAGAGCGTTAACCCGGAATTTCCCAATTTCTGCTCCCTGGCCGGAATCGATTGTACGGCCACCGAAGCAGCTTTACAAGAACGTGGGCCGGGATTTCCATTTTGCTTCTCGGTTTCCTGGAGTCCTATGACACGCCGCCAGCTCTTGATCATCCAGACTGGATAGTCCAGACTGGACTCGGCCTCGTCTGCCCAGGGTCCCGCCAGGGACGGGCTTCTCTGCCGCTGGCTTCTTCCGGGCTAGCGTGACGTGATCTGATCCGAATCGGCTCGGCACGCCGGGAACTTCCCACAACGGGACTTCGGGACAACCACGCGTCAATTCAATCCGAGGGTAGGGCGTGACACGTCAACTCGACCTCCGGCCCAGGTTCCAGTTGGCGCGTGATCTTGCCTACAGCTCGAAGCAACACCGGAGATCGGCCACGCGGACAGATGGCTTTGCCGGTTTGGTGCCTGCGATTTGGCGCTCGGTGTCGGCGCAAGTTGGCCGGTCCCTTCGGGCGGGTCCAGCCTGACCAATTACCGACCAATACCTCCGCAGTGCCCGGTTTTTGAATGCGGCTTCCGCTTTGGACGATTCTGGCGGCCGGTTAGGCACTCCTACGAACCTCGATGTCGTGCGCGAAACCAGAGAGGAACGTCAAAAGCAACGAGAGGACGATAGCTGGCGCAAGCTGGAACATGAGTATCCTGCGGAGGAGTTCGGGCTGACTGGGGACGCCAGGAATATAGCCGATCACCGCGATTTCCAACGCTGACAGGAACAGGATGGTCGCCGCTGCCAGGGTCCATCGCCAGATTCCGCCCAGGACGCGGCATAGAGGGCTTGGGATCAACCAACGCCAGAGTCTGAGCGATGCCCGAATGCGCGTGGCAACCAACCAATTCAAAGTGAAAAGCAGAACCTGCGCCATGCCGCCGCCGGTCAGAAACGAAGTAACGCCAAGAAGAAGAAAAACGGTTGGACCGTACGACTTCTGGAGGAAGCGGAGTGACCAGAGGATCATTAGAAGGCCGATGAAGGTGGCGATCAGGCCTGTCAGGAGGAAGTTAGGGACGAGGGTGAAGGCGGGCTCGCTGCCTTGGGTCCACACCGTCCAGCTGTAACCGGAGCCGAGGGCTTTCACCACAAGGCCCGGGGTGGGGCGATTACCCTGCAGGGTCTCCAGGATGCCATGGTTGATGGAGCTTATGCCAAGGAGGACGCCCAGCATGGAGGCGATCACGCGGGTGGCGGAGTTGGAAACATACTCCGGTGCGGAGGTTGACAGATCCGCTGCCACACCGCGGGGGACCTTTTCGCCGATAGGATTGCCCATGGACCTTACCATGGTAGGTCCTTCTGAAGTCTGGCGCCATGCTCCCTCCGCGACTGCGCAGGGACTGTTCACTGGATGCGCCGCCACAGCGGTTCCGGCCGGATCGTCCACTCGGAAACAACTCACATGAGCGTACAGTCGCCATCTCGTGCAAGTAGTTCCGGAGAAACCGGCGTTGACGCAGCGTTATCCGCCAATATCGGAAGGCAACTCGGCGGCCATGCTCGTCGTCCGATGCTGCAACCACATGCGCAGCTCCCGCCGAGTACCCACCAGCAATTCCCCAGAACGCCGTTGGGGTCCCGAAATCCCCACGTCTCATGGGAAGAGCTGTTCGCGACTGCGGCCTATGCAGTTGTGTTGTGAACCTTAATCAAGACACCATCTTGGTTCGTCTTTATGCGAACACACTGGAAGCTCGCGGCTAACTTCCGTCGGTTGTCGGAGTTTACCCTGGATTCGTCGCTCCTGCCTTCCGAGGGCTTGTCTGGCAATCTGGCGTATTGCGCATGCGCACGCCTGGCCGCTGTGCTGCTGGTTACGGCTAAAGAAAGGCTAACCGCTCCTGACGGTCGCGGCTCTGTTTGTGGGCATCTCAGCCGCGAGCCGATCACTGCCTCGCAACCGGCTTCGACCACGCCGGATGCCGCGCTTGCGCGCCGCCCAGCGGCTACTTCAGGCTCAAGAAGGCCACGCCGTAGCCGTTGAGCGCTACCGTTATCTGCGGTCCGGGCGTGACTGCGGAAGCGACCGGTCCCGTGTTCAAGTTCGTATTCCGGTCGATGATCAGCAGACTGGCGGACGAGAAACTGCCGAGTGCCGAGGTGTCGACCAGAACGGTGCGCGGCGCGCCGGCTCCGTTCGAATCGGCTGGGCCGGCGACCGCGAGGTTGGCGATCATTACGGTGACGCTCCCGTCCGGATTCGCCACCGGCAGGACTTCGATGTCAGCGGTGTCTGTCGCCGTATAGGCCAGCATGTCAGCGCCGGGGGGCGACGGAAACATGCGAACGAGCCAGTAATCGACCCAGTAGCTGAGGTACACGGTCGTGGCAACATTCTGGTCCACTTCACCGAACTCAGAATTCCCGTTGAACGTGAACTGGTAAAGCGCCTTGTTTCCGGCTTTGCCGAACTGCGAGAAGACATACGGCCGCCAGGACGCAAAAAAGGGGCTGGAGCCACGGGGATCGTTGCTTGTGCCGGACGCTTCACAGTCAACATTATTCTCCGTGAGCCAAACGGGGACGGACGTAAGCGTCGGGTTCGTGGCCATCTGTGCATAGATATACTGCAGGTCAGCGACAAAGCCGGGAATCGTGGCAAACAACTGGGCGTCGGTGCGGCTGGGATCGCAGGTCGAATAAAAGTGCGTTGTCAGTGCGTCAACGCGGGCGGTCACTCCACTTACAAACGGCGGTACCCAGGTTTGCGGCGCCCCTGTGAAGTCCCCATTCATGCCCAGTTCTATGGCGGCGAACTTCAGGGAGGGATCGGCGGCCTGCATGGCGGGCACCAGCGTGTTGTACATCTGCACGTATTGCTGTGGCGTGAGATTGTTGTTTGCGTTGGGCTCATTGTAGATGCCCTACCAGGTGATCTTGGTATTCGGATAGGATGGCGAGACGTGCGACACCCCATCGGAGGAAGTAAAGCCTCCGGTGTTGTAGTAGCGCACCAGGTTTTGCGCATATCCGGCGAACTGCTGAAATGTGGGATCCAGGAAATCGGCCGTGTTGTCGCCGTTGACATACATGAACGCGGGAGCTGGGAAGAGCCGCAGTTCCGGGCTCCGATCGCCCACGGTGAGCACCGGCTGGGTGACAGCGTCAATCGTTGTGAAGTCCCAAGTGCTGCCGGTCATTTGTGGTACCCCACGCAGCGCTGTTGGCAGCAGGATATGCTGCGGCAGCAGAGTGCCCATAATTTGCGTGGCTGTCGGATTCTGAGCAAAAAAGTTCAGGTTCCAGTCAGCCGGAAATATCGTATCGGACATGGCCTCGTTGAACTTGCCGGTCGTGGCTTTGCCGATTTGAACGACAGCGCCCACGGTTAACGTAAGCGGAGTTGAGGCGCTGGTCTTGCCATCGGTCGCGGTTACGGTCAGGGGGTAGGCGCCCGCGCCGGCGGTAGTCGCTGTGAACGAGAGAGATCCGGCGCTTGAGGCGCCGGGCGATTGTATCGCAACCGCCGCGCCCGCCGGCACGGCCACGCTGAGCGAGATGGCGCCGACGGTCCCTTGGCGCGCCACGCCGACGTTCACCGTGACCGCCGGCTGCGCTGGATAGATTAGCGTGGTTGCGGGACTCACCGACAATGTTATGGATGGCGGCGCTGCGGGACTTCCGCGGCCGCCGCAGCCCGCGAGCAGAGCGGCGAAGCAGGCGCAGAAAACAATACTGCAGCGACGTAGACCGAAGCCGCCGCCCCAGGGGGTCTTCATGGACTCCCTCCGTTTAGAGAGTGTACCTTCATGGGATGTATAGAATCATAGCCTTTTCTTGGCGCGGCAAGTAGACTTCTAGTGTTAAGGAGCACATACCGATGACCGACGCGGTCGCGCACCAGATTGAATGGTCGGGACGCTGGCTCTTTCCCCTCTTCCACACGAGCATGCAGGCAAGAAACGGGCGGTACGGACGGGATTCAGACCAGCAACGACAAGATTGGCGCCGTCTGCGGTCGTTTCTCAAGGGCCTGAACCTCGATTCGAGGATCTGGTTGCAGGACCGCTGAGGCGGGCCCGAAGTACTTAAGAACTTCGCTTCTACCAAAAACCGCATTGCTCGCCTGCTGACGCCGCGCTTACCGATATCGATCACTCGGCTGCGGGAAGCCGTGGACGGACCCAAGTCCCGCACAAACGGTGCCCGTTGCAGATGAGCGTTATCACCCGATATCGGCAGCCAACTACGCGGGCTGGCCTGCCGCCCGAGCCTGCAACCGCCTGCGAAGCTCCCGCACAGTGATCCCGAGGTAGCGAGCGAAGGTCTCCGCAAGGCTTTCGTTCTCACCCCGCACGAACCCGACCCGGGTGAGCTCGGCCGCAATCTGTTCGGCGCCCGACGGGCCCGAGAAGGCTGGCGCAGGAGGTGGAAGTCTCTGCTCCAGCTCTCGAATCCTCCTGATGATAGGCTTCATGGGTGCAGGCCTTTGCGATACTGCCCAGGCCGCCCTCCGGCGCGCGGAATGGTGAAGCGGACGCCGCCAACACGGCTTCCGTCCGTGGAGACGAAGTGGACGTTGATGACCAGGGGTTCGCCCTCCGGCACGAGGCGAGTTTCCAGCCGCTCCAAGCGCCGAGCTAGGTTTCTGGTGATCATCTGAGTTGTCTCCCGCCTCCATCAGCCTCCCACGGGGGCTAGATCCTTCTCCGGCCGCTCCTCCCGCGCCGTGCTGGCTACGACCAGCGCATCGATCGCTTCCAGCGGGATGCGGCCGGTCGGCTCTCCAGCGAGGAGCCGCTCTATCCGATGCGTCCAGTAATCGAGCCATGTCCTGGAATCGGGCGCCAGGCCACTTACGTCCGTCAACCGGGTTTCGAGCTTTCGGACTCGCCTCAGAAGATTCGACATGCCAGCTTCCCTGCGAGTCATTGCCGCGCGTGTTCGCTCGCCGTTGCTGCTTCCAGCGCCGTGACGCGCGCCTCGATGTCCTCGATCTCGATTGCCTTGGCCGAGTGATTGAAGATGGCCTCCGCCGCCCGCACCCGGACGGACGCCGGCGTGTTCGGATCGATCATCGTCTTCAGCAGAGTGGTGGCTGCCGCCGAAGTTCCCTGCTGGAGCCGAGCCACAGCCTGCCCGAACGCTGCGCGGCGAGCCTCCCGGTAGGCTGTCTGGAACTCGGGTAGCGTCAGCCAGCGAAGGAGTGTTCTCGTACCGAGGCCAGCAGCACGGGCAGCTTCCTCAATGTTCCGCTGAGACAACAGCGCGGCAATCGCGTCTTCCTTCTTCCGCCCGAACTTCTCTCCATGCCCTGCCATCAGGTGCCACCTGATGCCATTGGTCGCCTCCACATCGCCATTCCATCGCCTTTCGCTATTTCTCCAGAATCCGCTTGCATCTGACGCCGACCGGAGTGATCCATGTCATGACCGCGCAGAGCGTGGCACCAAGGAGAACGATTATGACGACGTTCACGATTGACAGCGACAACAACATCACGGCGTTCGCCTCCGCAGAAGAGGCCGCCGCCGCAACCACCACCCCCTTCGATTCCTTCGCCAGCCAGAAGGAACTGGCGGAACTGCTCGCCGGCTGGCCGGCCGAGCGCCTCGTGTCCATCTGGAACAGCCTGCCGGGCGTCGAGCCGGTTGAGCGCTTCAAGAGCGCCAAGGCCGCCGCCAGCCGCATCTGGGAGCGTATCCAGGGGCTGGGCGAAGCCGCGAAGCCCGGAGCGGCACCCGCGAAGCCGAAGGCCAGCAAGAAGGCCAAGGGCCGCGCACAGGCGGCCAAGGGCGCGCCCGCCAAGGGGAGGGCGAGCAAGAGGACCACCCCCGCGAAGGGCGCGCCCAAGGCTAAAATGGCCGCCAAAGCTAAGGAAAGCGCCGGGCCGCGCGAGGGCAGCAAGACCGCCCAGGTGGTCGCCATGCTCCAGCGCAAGAACGGCGCTACCCTGGCCGAGATCATGGAGAAGATGGGCTGGCAGAAGCACACCGTCCGCGGGTTCATGGCCGGCACGATGAAGAAGGCCGGCTACACCGTCGAGTCCTTCAAACCCGAGGGCGGCGAGCGTACCTACCGGATCAGCCAGTAGCATCGCGCGCCTGCTTCCTGGCCCGCCCGGCTTCGGCCGCGGCGGGCTTTTCTTTGGCACCGCGCGATTATGCCCTTGCTTCCGAAACCGATCAGAGCGATGAATGGTGTCGATGGAACCCACAACGAAGACGACCAAGAAGCAGCCCCGCCGGACCCGCACGGAGCAAGAAGTCCTGGCCGAGATCAAGAAGCTGGCCTCGGAGCTGGCGGACCACAACGCCCAGCACCGCATCCGGATGGCGGTCCAGGACATAACGGACTGGCGCAACGGCAAGGACTTCTGAGGAGCGCAACGATGACCACCACCAAGACCACCACCAGGAAGCCCAAGACGTACAGGAGCGCGACACTCAACCGCGCGGTCACAATCCCCGACAACGAACCAGCCGAGCCACGTGGGCGCCTCCACCCAGCCTTCGGAACGCTGGGCCGGGACGTGGACCTTGCCGTCGGTGTCCTGATCGCGGAGGACGCTACCGGAGCCTACGAGGTCGTAGAGCCGGTCTCGACGATCAACGAGGCCATCGAGCTCGCCCGCCACGATTTCGCGCGCCGCCTTAAGGACCTCGAACGCGGCGGCGAACCGATGTGCCCGGAGATCTACAAGGTCTGGTCCCGCGACTACGACGGCCGCTACGCCCTCCTGTTCGAGATCTTCTCCGACAACTTCTAACGCCCGCCCGCCCCAAGCCGCCGCCGGGTTTAACGCTCCGGCGGCGGTTCTGCGTCTGCCTCCCGGATTCTCAACTCGGCCGACCAATCGACCAAGGCTCGGCACAGGCCCTGAAGGTCGGGATGGCCGGCGCGCAGCAGGGCTTTGATGACGGCGATCTCCTAGCGGCAGCGATCCATTCATGCCGCCCCCTTCCCGCGCTCCTCGGCGATCTCCTCGAACGTCCGCCCGTCGCCGTCGAGCGTCGCCTGCTGGTTGCTTAGAGATTGCCACCTGGTGACCGCTACATCGGTGTACTTCGGATCGATCTCGAGGCCCAGGCAGACGCGCTCTGTCAGCTCCGCCGCGGCGAGAGTTGTTCCTGATCCAAGAAACGCCTCGTAAACTAGCTCCCCACGCTTGGTGTGGTTCAGAATCGGGCGCCGCATCAATTCGATCGGCTTTTGAGTTGGGTGATCGTACTTCTCCTCGTCGGAACCTCCCATGATGAACTTCGGGGACGGCGACGCCCAGATGGTGGAGTTCTCGCCGGCCTTGCCAAACCACGGCGCGTTCTTCTTGCGGACGTACCAGCATGGCTCATGCTGAAACCAATAATGCGTGCGCGTGAGCACCGTCCGCTGCTTGTCCCAGATGATCTGCTGGTGGTGCAGGAAGCCGATCCGCAGCAGTCCATCGAGCACTTCCCGCGTGAACACGGAAGCGTGCCAGACGTAAGCGATCTGGAGGCTCGGCACGAGCGCGAAGGCTTCCGACCAGTCCGCCCGCGTGTCTCCCGAAATCGTCGTTTCGGTATGACCTGCGGTCCTGTGCTTCATATAGCTTTCCTCGGCAGGCCCGCAGCCGTTCAGTCCGGCGCGGTCGCGCCATTCGCTGTCCAGCTCGATTCCGTAGGGCGGGTCGGTAATCATCAGGAAGGGCTTGCGATCCCCCAGCAGCCGCGCCACAGCCTCCGGGCTGGTGGCATCCCCGCAGAGGACCCGGTGCTGGTTGCGCCGGTTGCCGCAGAGCCACAGGTCGCCAGGTCGGGACACTGGATTGTCGGGCAGTGGCGGCGCGACGTCGGCTTGCTCGTCGTGGTCCGGGAGGGTCAGGAGGTCTTCCAGTTCTCTGGGATCGAAGCCCGTGAGGGAGAGATCGAAGTCGGCCGCGGCGAGTTCCTGCAACTCCAGAGAGAGAAGCTCATCGTCCCACTCCGCCCACGCCACCGATCGATTGACCATGAGCCGGAAGGCCTTCACCTGCGCCGGCGACCACTCATCGCACAGGATCACGGGGATTGCGGTCGTGTCGCCGCCGGGCCACGATCCCAGCCTGCGCGCGGCCTTCAGGCGCAGGTGACCGTCCACGACCTCGCCATCGCTGCGGACGAGCACCGGGATCTTGAAGCCGAACTCGCGGATGGAGGAACACATGCGGTCCACGGCGGCGTCGTTCTTGCGGGGATTGCGCGCGTAGAAGACGAGCCGGTCAATGGGCCAAATCTGAACTTCCCGGGTTTGGGCCGTTGCTGCCTGCGAGAGCATTTCTCACCTCGTCTGGTTGAGGAATCCTCCGCAGGGTGCGCCTGAGGCGCTGGCCCGGCGAACTGAAATCTCTGAGAACAATTCTACCTGGATTTTCCGCCGTTGACGAGCTTTTTCACCTGCTTACCTACCGGGCGAGCTGGCGGTGCTGGCGCTGGCATCCGCCGCAACCGGTCCCCCAGAGGGCGGTGGGACTGGCGGATGGGGCCATCCGCCGTGTCCACCGCTGAGGGATGGCAGACTGTCACGGAGCCGGTATCGTGACGTCACCCACGTCGAGTGTGGGCCCGGTGCGTTTGGAGACCCGAATCTCCAGGGTTTGTTGGCCTCGCTGGACCAGGACAGGACGGTTTGCTGCCGTCGCCGCCAACTGAACTGCGATCACGTATGTGCCATCATCGAGATCCTTGCAATCGAATGAGAAGGCCCACGTTGACCCCGCTTCAGGCATCGATGTCTTGGGCAGGCTCGAGCTCATGGTCACGCCCCTGCTAGTGTGGGTGACAGTGACATCGAGCCTCCCCTTTGGGCTCACATGGAGCACCAGTTGGAGGTACGCATCGCTCGGAATCCATCCTTTCGCTTCTGCGAAATTAGTGACAACTCCCTTGATGGTAACGGGGCGCGACTTCATCTCGCCTCCGAGAAGCTCCCCAAATGACATCAGAAGGCCCATGAAAGTCAGCAGCACAAATCGCCTGCGCATCTTGTCTCCTTCGACCAGCCTTCCGCACGGTGCGCTCACTTCTGCCTGACGCTGCTTCAGGCCCGACCGCCTTCGTCAATTGCGGCGCCCCACCCCGCTTTGGAGGGCCTCGACCAGATTATCCAATACCAGATTCACTACTTCTGCTTCCAATTGGCATAACGTGCACCGGTCACCTGGTGCATCACGAGTTCCTTTGTGTGCCTCGACAGGACCGCTCCATCATCGTTCATGATGTCTTCCAGGAAGTAATAGCCCTTACCGGCTTCCAGGCTGATGTGAAGGCTACTGGCTGTGTTTTTGATCTCCGAAGCCAGCAGATACTCGCCGGGATCTAGATAGGCGAACGCATAACTGCCCCAATTATTCACCGCGACGACGTGCTCGTTCGCGTGAAGCTTGACCAGAGGGCCTCGGTGAATCGGATCGTCGATGAACGGACACACGACAAGGATGAGCGCTTTGCCCGCCTTCAGCTCCGGCAGTGGATGCACTTTGGAGTCAGCGTTGTAGTCGTAACTGGCCTTCGCGCCCACGAGCGTGTCTGCCTTGATGACGACGAGTTGCTCAGCAAACTTCGGAACCGAGACTTTGTCGCCCAGTAGCGCCTTCATCCTGTCGATGACAGCGGCTGACATCTCTCTCGGAATCTGCAACATGTATGGATGGACGCCGTCGGCCGCGCGGTATTCGAGGTAACACCAGTAATCGCTGACCGCCTTGTGTTCGATGCTCGAGCCTATCGGGCCCAAACCCACGCTGCCAAACAGATCGCCCCACCCGCCGCCGCGCATACGTGTGGTTTGTTCAAAGATGACCTTTTCGACGGCGTCGAATCCGATATCCAGCGGGTTTGGCTTGGTCCTCACTGTGATGGTTCGAGCTGAGTCGTCCAGAACAAGGTCTCCGCCGCTTTCAGCCAGCCACCAGAGTCTCGTGCTGTCAGGGCTAACGAGCAGTTGATGCTTCACCTTGAACGTCACCTGCTCGCTCCAGGCAAGGCTCGAAATGGCAAGCGTCACAACACAAGCCAGACAAATCGGCCGAGACTTCATCATGTGTTCCTCCGTCCGCGCGGGAATGAAACCCTACTACACAACTAAACCAGGATTTCCATTTTGCCGTCCTGGCCTGGTGTCGATTATACATCCAACCGCTTCCGTGGAGCTGTTTCTCCCGTGTTCCCTATCCCGAATGAAGCGGACCGCTGTAAACACGTCTTTGTTCCAATCCAAGCCAACAATGCCCATGAAGCCCTCGTAGCCGCCACGACTTTGCCGGGGCCGCACTCTGGCAGTTGCTGTCCACGGGGGTCCTCGGGAGATGCAGGCCGACCCTCTCGGACCTGTAGGACAGGCATTCAGGAGAAGAAGATGAGCCTCAGCGGCTCCGAGACACACCCGTGTGATATGCTCATGTCGACCGCGAGGCCAACGAAGGAAACTGTGCTTAACCAGCGCCGGCAAGATCGAGGGCGGCGACTGCTCGTAGGTTAGCTGGAGGAGATACGTTATGGATTCTCAGGTCGTTTTCGGTATCTACTGTGGCCTTATTGGCGGGTTGGTGGTCTTGATCATTGCGCTGCTCGTGCCCCGCCGCACATGCCCGGACTGCGGTGAGCTGTTCCGTCGCTTCCGCAAGCCGGCCAACCGCCGGCAGGCGCTGTGGGGCGGCAGCACCTGCGCCAAGTGTGGCTGTGAAGTGGACCGGCGTGGTCGCAAAATCGACGCTAGCGGTAAGCCGCTTGGCGCCACCCGCCCCTCCGCCTAACCAGCGCCTGAAGCCGTCCGTCCGGCGCGCCAGCCACCTGCTCCCCCAGGGCATTCGAACTTCGCGTCCCGCCAGTTACTCCCCACGCCCACGTCCGCAATCAGCGTTTAGATACTCGGCCTACGCCAGCCGTGAAGGGATCACCAGGCGTCTGGGAAGGCCTCCCCGAACTTCGATCTTCTCGATTCTCCCGTCTTGGAGTCGATCGAGTTGGCACATCAATCGCTGGATCTCGAATGAGAGTTGGAAATCGGGCAATTCGCCTTCCGGCCTTGGACCCTCTTCAATGTCGAGTCTCACCTCCGACAGGACCGTCGGGGCGGGGTCCCAGACCGGATCCGAATTCCGCACGTGGAGGCCTTGGATCTGGCCGAAATTGACATGCTGACAAACCCGCACCAAGGTCTGGCGCGACGCCGAAAGTTGCGAGAATCGCAGTGCCTTGGGTGTCATCTGATTCCCTGCCCCGATTGCTTCACTCATATTTCGCTCGACCGGATCGGCGATCCACAGTGCGGACAGCACGCCGCGCAGAAGCGCCCCGCGGCCCGGATGGGAGTGTGCAAGACGGCCGGCGTGCAGCCGCACGTATTGCAGGCGTGCTTGTTCCCGCTCGTGCGCATGCAGTTTCGCGGGCCGGGTCTCTCCAGACAGACCTTCGGCTTGGCTTTCGTTCCGTGCATCGCTGGTGCTCCTAAGGTGAGGCCGACGCCTGGCTGCGGGAAACCAAAGCGCCAGAATCCTTCTCTCTCTTCCTATATGGCCTCGAAAGTAGACAGATCGTTAGATATCTGAAAGGACAAGCTGTTTGCGTTTTCGTTCAGCGCGAGCGGCCCGCGTTCTTTCCCATTGAAGCCCGAGCGCCTTGAAGTCCTTGAATACGGTCTGGTGGTTGCCCTGGAAGCCGGCTTCGATAAGCCGCTCCCCCATCGCGCGCACGGTCGGAACGTGGCCCAGATCGGCGACGATCTGAGTTATCTTGGCGCGTCGCTCGATGATCGTCATAGCCCGCACCTCACATGGCCGCAGCGGTGGAGGCGGTAGTTCTTTGGACCGGTACTTCATCGCCTCCGGCAGTCGCTCTAATAGCGCCGACTCCTCCGGAAGGATGTCCAGCCTGTCGGCGATGTTTTGATCGGAGATACGGCGCCATAGCGGGGAGAAAGCCGTCTTCACCGCGCCGCGGCATTCAGAAGGGGCGAGTGGGGGATGGCATTCCGATCCTAAGAGACTCACCTGATGGGCCACCTCCGTGCGCGATAGGCCGTTGCGCTTCAGCAGCCAACCATACAACGTCGCCGCGTTGTTTCTGGTACCCAGGTAGAACCTGCCCCGCATAGAGCGCAGCACATTGAACTCCCGCAGTCGCCGAGCATTCAGCGCCGCCCATCCCCGTTTCCCGGCCCGCGCAAGGTCTGAACGGGTGCCAGCCTCAACAGCTGCCTGCTCCTTGGGGTGACGCACGGCAATCGAGACGCCGAAAAGCCCGCACAGTTGACTCAGCGAGTAGCTATACGCTTGTGGCCCTTCGCCTTGAATCCACCACGTGACACGCTCTTCTGCTCCGCTGTGAAGCGAACCCGGAACCCGGATATGACGCGCGGCATCCCGCGCGGATGAATCGGCACCCACCGGGATAAGCCGCTCGATTATTGCCCTCTGAAGCGCGAAGTACTGTTCCAGCTTGTCGGGGAAGGCACCCGGCGCACGTGATGGATCGCGCTGGTCGTGGAGCAGGTACAGAAGCCACATTCTACGACCCGACTTGACGATCATTGAAGCCTTCGGCAGATAACCGGTTTCCTGCATCGTCACGATCCGGCCTAGCGCTTGGCCGAAGTCAACCCCGAGCCGGTAGTAGTCCAGGTCGGCATACGCCGCGCACAAGTACCGAAGCCGCTCCGTGCGGTGGAGCGGGTAGCCGTATGCGGCACCATCCTTGCCGTACCGCCTGAGTCGCCAGCCCGCGTTAATCGAGACGTAAGAGTCTTTGAGCAGTTGCTCCCGGAACTCCGGAAAGTACCGGGCGAGCTCGTCTCGCCGGATCGAGACCAGCGGCCGGAAGTCCTCGCCGGCCTCGCGCGCCACGGCGAACGCGATGTAGCCGTCGTCATGCCGATGCAGCGCGAAAATAGGCGCGATGGCTGGTTTTTCGGACCACGCATTGTCAGCAGAGAGCCCATCTTCAGGCACACTTCCAGAACTCGAGCCTCCGTAGAATCGAGTCGGTTGCATGGTTCAGTGCTCGCGCGTATTGGGTGGTTGACGGCCGGCTTGGGCCGATCGGGCCTGTGGCTTCGAAGGTTGCTTCGCGTGCTTGGAGGCGACCAGGACGGGTCCCGCGACTACTTTTGAGCGAATCGAGGGAAGGCGATCTTGGGCCGCAGTGTCGCGGTTACGTCGCGGCTTCTGTCCGTGTTATAGGTTCTATAGGTTCTGCGTGTTCGTAACGTCCGTAAGTTACAGAGGCTAAAATGGCGTGCCGGGTTCGAGTCCCGTCCGGCTCACCAACATTTCCCAAACTTGCGAGACAATCGGAAGCATGATCCGGATACCCGCATTCCTCCTGCTCTCTGCGGCCTTGGCTTTCGCCGCCGACCACCCCGCCCCCGTCGGCCAATTCGAAAGCCAGGCCGATATCGGCGCCAGCGTGCGCCTCGGCTCGGCGGAGTTCGACGCCGCGAAGGACGCCTACACCATCACCGGCGGCGGCTTCAACATGTGGGCCAATGCCGACGCCTTCCACTTCGTGTGGAAGAAGCTCTCGGGCGATTTCTCCATCGCCGCCGAGGTGCGCATCACCACCGGCGCGGACGGCGGCAACGAGCATCGCAAGGCCGGCCTGGTGGTGCGTCAGAGCCTCGAGCCCGAGTCGCCCTACATCGACGTCATCCTGCACGGCAGCGGGTTGACTGCCATGCAATTCCGGGCCACGCCCGGCGGCACGACCGACGAGGTGCACACGGATGTGACGGCCCCGGCGGTGCTTCGCCTGGAGCGGCACGGCGACGTGTTCGAGATGTGGCTCGCCGCCGCGCCCGGCGAGGCGCCGCGCAAGGTCGGGTCCACGGGCCTGGCGCTCCACGACCCGGTCTATGTGGGACTGGCGGTGTGCGCGCACGATGCCGGCCGGATGGAGACGGCGGTGTTCTCGAACGTGAAGGTCGAGCCCGCGGCTACGTCGAAGTAGGTATCGGGTCAGCTTCCCAGTTGCCGACAACCCGCTCGGAGGGTGCAGCATGATGGGGCGTTTCCTTCCGGGCGCGCCATAGATCAATCAGAATCGGGCATGCAGCCTCACCCTCATGATTCGTATCAAGCTTGCATCGCGTTGGACAGTCCGTTCTCCTGCTGCAGATCACTCCCCTCCCCGAAGCATGGCCTGCTTCTTGATATCCTCGGTGGCACGTGTGACGCTTTCCGCCTTGCCCACGTCGCGCCAGGTATCGCCGTCAGCGCGATAAGCCACAATCCTCTCTCCTTCGCCTGCCAGCCGCAGGTAGCACTGGATGATGGAGAACGTCCCTTCTTCGCTCATCATCCCCAGGAGGCGTGGCGAGATCACGTGAATTCCAGAGAACGCCAGCTCCTCGAACTGCGGTGACGGCCTCACCAGTTCCGTTCTCTGCTCGTTGACCAGACGCCGCCCGCAAAGCCGCATTTGCTCGTCGAACAACAGATATCGGGAAGTCTGGCGCTGCTGCACTGCCAGTGTAGCCAGCGCCTGGTTCTGCGTGTGGAAGTCGAACATTTGCCGCAGATCGATGGTGCTGATCACGTCAACATTGTGCAGGATGAACGGCGCCCCCGGATCTTCTTCGCGAAAGAACCACGCCGCCCTTTTCAAGCCGCCGCCGGTATCCAGCAAGTTGCCCTCTTCGGATATCTCGATCCGCATTCCGAAGTTGTTCTTTCCGCGCAGATATTCAGTTACCATTCCGGAAAAATGGTGCACATTGACTATGACTTCACGCACTCCAACTTCCCGCAGGCGTGCGATGGCGATCTCCAGCAGCGTGCGTCCGGCCACCTCAACCAGCGCCTTGGGCCGGTCATTGGTTAGAGGACGCAACCGCGTGCCCAGCCCGGCGGCCAGAATCATTGCTTTCATTTACGCAGCTTCTCCATTTCAACGTGCCGCACCAACACTTCCAGGCCCGGCCGCCCTTGGAACTGCCGGGCCAGCGCCTCTGCCAGGTATACCGAGCGGTGCTGGCCGCCGGTGCAGCCAAACCCCACCATCAAGCTATCGAAGCCGCGCTCCTGGTAGTTTTTCACGCTCGCTTCCACCATCGACGTGGCGCTGGCCAGAAACTCGCGCACGCTTGCCTGTGCGCCCAGATAATCGACTACCGCCGCGTCTTTGCCGGTGAGAGATTTGAAGCGCTCTTCGCGGCCTGGATTCGGCAGCGCGCGGGCGTCGAAAATGAATCCGCCGCCATGCCCGCTCTCGTCCTTCGGGAGGGCGCTCTGGTGAAAGGAGAAACTGAAAACCCTCAACGCCAGGTTGGCGCCCCGTGAGGCAGGCGCCGGAACAGAGTTCGCAATGTCTTGCTTCCCGGCCGCTTCCGCGGGCGCGATCAAGTGGTGCAACTTCTCTGACGCGATCATGTGCTCAAACGCGCCCAGCAGCGTGGGCAGTGCGATGGGCAGCTTTATGTGCTCGATCAGCCAACGCAGGTTTTTCAGCGCAAAGGGAACGCTCTGCAGGAAATGCGGCTTTCGCTCATAAAAGCCGCGGAACCCATACGCCCCCAGCGCCTGCATAATGCGTACATAAACAAAAGCGTAGTAATGGCGCATGAACTCTTCCTGCGTCAGTGTGACGAACCGCGCGAGAGATGCGAGGTAGTGCTCCAGCAGCTGCTGGCGTAGCGCGGGAGGCAGGTCGGCCTTGGCGTCATAGAGCAGGGAAGCAATATCGTAGTGCAACGCGCCTTTGCGCCCGCCCTGATAGTCCAAAAAGAATGGCTGGCCGTCGCGCAGCATCACGTTCCGCGACTGGAAGTCGCGATAGAGAAAATAGTCGCGGCGGGCGGTCAGCAGAAACCTGGTCAGGCGGCCAAAATCGGTTTCCAGCGCCTGCTCGTTGAAGGGAATTCCCGCCAGCTTGAGAAAGTAGTACTTAAAGTAGTTCAAGTCCCAGGCAATCGACTGGCCGTCAAAGCTGGAGCGTGGATAACAGACTTTGTAGTTCAGGTCCCGCGCAGCCTCGATCTGGAACCGCGGCAGGTCCGCCACCACCTTACAGTAGGCCTGCACCACCTCCGGTGCGACGTCTTCTCCTGCCCTGTTGTTCGAGAGAAACTGAAATAGCGTGGCGTCGCCCAGGTCTTCTTCCAGGTAAGCGCCCGCATCCAGTTCCGATCCGTAAATCTCCGGCACAGGCAGACCACGACTGCGGAAATGCCGCGAGAAGTCCAGGAAAGCGACGTTCTCCTCGCGCACGTCATGCAGGATACCCACCGCGCTCAGATCCTGGTGGGCGAGCCGAAGGATATTGCGTCCTGACCCTCCCAGGCCGCCCTGCAAGGGCTGCACTCGCTCTACAGGAAGGCGAAACTGCCGCTCAAAGAGCTGTTTCAGAACATCCATGGATTCGGTTCGCAACCGTCGGCGCCCTTTGTCTTCATGGTAATTAACCCACATCACAAGCCGAAACACAAACTGCCGCACGTGGAACTCCGCGGTCCTCGCAGTCTCCCCGGCTACGGTGTTCGCGGATGTTGCCCGGAACGGCAAGCCGGCTTGTCGCCGTCGATTCTGGCCAGATCGCGCGCCATCCGGAAACCAAGCCACTACCCAGAAGTAGCGGGCCTACGCATCCGTCCCGCCAGGATCTCGACTACGTTCCGCACGTATTGTTCATCCGTGATTTGCGCCACGGCCTCTTCGGGAAACTCGGCCAACGATCGGAAGTAGTCGGCGATCTCGCGGAAGACCTCGACGCGCGCTTCCGGCGCGAGCTGATTGCGCCGCACCAGGGCTTGGATCGCGATGCCGGCCGCCTCGGGCGACGCGCGCTGGCGCAGGCGCCGGACCAGCGTATCGTAGGCCAGCATGGAATTGAATTTCCCTTCGAGCAACTGCGCCAGGTCGGGGTGCGGCAGCCTGGGATGGCGCACCACGATGGTGCCCGCCGTCAAGTCGCCGAGCCGCCTGGATTTGTCGCTCAGCAGGCACGCCAGACCCCCGGCCATATAGAACGCGGGCGCCGCATCCACGGCCCGCATCAGGTTGCGGATGATCACCTGGCTCAAGCGCAGGTGGAGTCCCTGCTCGTCCATGACGCGCAGACGCAGCAGCCGCTTGCCGATGGTCTGGCCGCGCCAGCGCCACTCGAGCGCGATCCCGTAGCCGATGGAGATGGCGAAATAGAGAACAAAGCTGGAGGCCTGCGCGATATCCGAGCTGATCGCGCCGACCAAGGGCAGCAACTGGCCCAGGATCTGAGATATCAAGACTACCGCGCAGGCGTCGATCAGCCACGCCATGAAACGCGCCAGCGGCCCCGCCAGCAACAGCGAGAACCGCACGCCCTCCGGAGTCTCGATCTCGATGGTGCGGCTGCGGCTCATCGCGGCTCCGCTTGCTGACGCGCGCGGTTCGGTGCCGCGGGCAACGTAGCACCGAACCCCGACCGTCCGAGGAACAGTGCCAGCAGAATCAGTTCGGCCACACCGAAACCGATCTTGAGCCCATAGGGGACCACGGGCCGGTGGTATTGCGAAAGGAACGCCTCCACCAGCCCCGCCCAAACCAGCAGGACCGCGACGCCTCCCGCCAGCGTCACCAGATCGCCGCCGATGGCGCGCAACCGCTCGCGGCGCGTGGTGCGGCGGCCCCATCCGATCAGGGCGCTCGCCAGCAGCAGGCCGGCCTGGCCCGCGATCAGGAAGGCCGGGATCTCGATCACGCCGTGCGGCAGCAGCCAGCCCAGCAGGAACTCCGTCTGACCCGCGCGCACGTAATCGGCCGACACCGCGCCCAGCGTCACACCGTTATAGAAAAGGACCGCGGCCGTTCCCGCGCCCCAGGTGATGCCCAGAGTAAAGGTCGCAATCGAAACCCGGATGTTGTGCGTCATCAACTGCGCGGAGAACGTGGCGCGGTGATTGCGCAACCGATCCGACGCTCCCTTCTCCTCTTTGGCCACGCGCTCCGCCGGGTTCCCTTCCAGGCCCTGAAAAGGCATGATGATGGCCTTCGAGTCGGGGTCTCTCCACACCGCCAGGCTGCCGAAGGCGCAGCCCAGCAGGGTGATGGCGACGGCGATCCAGAACAGCCGGGCGTGCCGGCGGACCGTCGCTGGAAAGGTCGTGAAGAACCAATGCAACGGGCGCGGGCGCTTCCGGCGCTCGCGTGTCGAGTGAATCTCGCCGTAGGCGCGCGCCACCAGCGATTCCAGGTGCTCCCGCGCTTCGGCCTCGGCCGAGAAGGTCGCCATCCTGGCCAGGTCCGCCGACGAGCGCTCGTAGAGATAGTGGAACCGCTCCATCTGATCGAGCGTCATGCGGTCCAAGGGATCGCTCTCGATCCGGTCGAGGATCGTCTCGAGTTCCTGCCAGTAAGCCTGCTCGGCGGCGACGAAACGCGGCAGGTCGAGGATCACAACGCCTGCCTCCGCTTCACGTCCAGGTAGAGCGACGTCAGCTCGATCTCCAGCTTCGCGGGATCGAGCACCGAGAACCGCACCCCGGCGCGCTCGAGCGTCATGCGCAGTTCCCGCAGCTTCTTCCAGAAGAGCTGGCCGGCCACGTCGCGATACAAGTCGTCGAGCGCCTCGGGCGGCGGCCCTTCGAACAGCGGCTGGATGCCCGGTGTCCCCGCCACGCTGACCAGCACCAGGTGGCGCCGGGACGCGATCTTAACGGCTTGCGCGAAGCTCTCGGCCAGCACCGGGTCGTCCAGCGCCGTCAGCACCACCAGCAGCGCCCGCCGCCGCAGCACCGTCTGGATGAAGCCGAACAGCTCGCCGAAATCGGGCGAGACGCGCCGCGGCTGGAGCTTGTAGATCGCTTCGCGGCAGGCGCGGTAGTGAGCTTTCCCGCTGCGCGCGCGCACGAATTGGTGAACCTTGTCGCTGAATGTGACCAGCCCGAAGCGGTCGCCTTGCCGCTCGGCCGCCAGTCCCAGGTGCAGCGCCGCGCTGACGTACTTCTCGAGCGTTTCCCGGCGCGCGGTCAGCCGCGAGGCATCCACCACCACGTACAGCTCCTGGGTCCGCTCCAGTTGAAAGACCTTGACGATGGGCTTGCCACGGCGCGCGGTCGCCTTCCAGTAGATCTCGTCGAACGAATCGCCGTGGGCGTAATCCCGGAGCTTCTCGAACTCCCTTCCCCGCCCCACCTGGCGCTCGCGCCGCGCGCTGGAGGCTTCGCGAGCGAGCAACAGCGCTCTGGTTGCGCCGCCGCGCAGGTTGGGATAGGCGCGGACCTCGCATGCAACCGGAACCACGGAGCGTATGGACCACAGCGCCCACGGCGAGGCCCGCTCGATATCGGCGACTTCGATGCGGTAATCGCCGCGCTCGCGCGGCACGAACGGCCAGAGGATGCGAGTAACGTCGGTGCCTGCCGCAACGGTTTCGACCAGTCGCTCCGAGACGAGATCCGGCGGCAGCCGCAACGCCACCTGAACCGCACCGGCCGCCGGACCGCTGTTCACGATCTCGACCGGGAGGCGCGCCTCCACGTCCCGCGTCGCGCGCAGCAAGGCCGGCAACCGGACGGCGAGCGCGTCGATAGCGTGCAATCCCCTGCCCGCGTCCCACGCCGCCGCAGCGAAAACGGCAGCGATCGCCGCAACGCACGCCGGCGCGAGCGTCGGCGCCAGCCCCGCAATGAAAGCCAGCGGCGCCACCACCAGGGCAGCCATCACGAGCAGTCTTGTGCGCGGCGCGATCATCGCGGAACGGGAATCTCGTGCAGGATGGCGTCCACCACTTCGGAAGTGCGCACGCCTTCGATCTCCGCCTCGGGCCGCAGAATCAGCCGGTGGTCGAGCACCGCCAGCGCGACCGCCCGCACGTCGTCGGGCGTCACGAAGTCCCGTCCGTCCATGGCCGCCAGAGCGCGGCTCGAGAGCAGCAGCGCCTGCATGGCCCGCGGCCCGGCGCCCACCAGGATGTTCTCGTGCTCGCGCGTTCGCCGCACCACATCCACCAGGTAGGCGACGATCTCCTCGCGCACCACCACGGCGTCGAGCGCGCGGCGTAGCACCGGCAGGTCCGCCTCGCGCAGCACTGTCTCGACTCCGCCGCCCTCGAGAACGGCTTCGGGCGCGCCGCCCGAAAGCATCCGCCCGGCCAGGCCGATCTCGTCCGCCCGCTCCGGCCAGGGCATGACGATCTTCATCATGAAGCGGTCCTTCTGCGCCTCCGGAAGCGGGTAAGTGCCTTCGGACTCCACCGGATTCTGCGTCGCGAAGACGGTGAAGTTCGGCGAGAGCGTGTAAGTCTCGCGGTCGATAGTGACGCGCCGTTCCTGCATCGATTGCAGCAGCGCCGATTGAGTCTTCGCGGGCGCCCGGTTGATCTCGTCGGCCAGCAGGAAGGTCGTAAACAGCGGGCCCTTGATCAGCGAGAACTCGTTGCGCTGGAGGTTGAACACGTTGGTTCCGGTGATATCGGCCGGCATCAGGTCGGGCGTGAATTGGATGCGCCCGAACTCGCAGTCCATCACCCGGGCCAGCGTGCGCGCCAGCAGCGTCTTGGCGACGCCCGGGACGCCTTCGATCAGAGCGTGCTGGTTCGACAGAATGACGATCAGGCTCTGCCGAATGGCGCTGGCCTGGCCGATAATCACCTTCTCCACTTCGGCTGTAACGCTGCGTATCGTGGACTGAAGCTGCTCGAGAGTCTCGTTCAAATGCGCTTCCTTTCCAGCAGGTGACTGCGTGACTTCGCATAGGCCAGGAGCGGGTCCGTCTCCGTGGCCAGAATCGATTCGACGGCGGCGGCGTCCTGCGGATCGAGGCCGCGGCCGTGCGTGCGCTTCCACTCGCTCCAGCCCAACTCCATCAGCTTGCGCGGGGGGACGTTGCGCCGCAGCAGGCTGGCGAAGCCGGAGAGCGAATCCCGCCCCGCCACCGGGCCGTTCGAGGCCGCGGCCGTTTCCCACGCCGGCGGGAATCCCGCGCTTTCCTTCCAGATGGCGAGCGCCGCCAGCAGCAGAAGTCCGGCCACCAGCCCGCCCAGCCTGTACTTGCGCGCGAGCCCAGCCACGCTGCCCTGTTCCACCACTCCGAAATGCGCCTCATCGAAGACGACTAGCGTGCGCGGGCCGATCAGGCGGACCAGCAGCGCGGTCTGCCGGTTCTCGGCGAGCGCCTGGTTGAGGAACGGGTACGTGGTCGCCGCCAGCGCTAGCGTGCCCTTGCCGAACGCGCGCTCCACGAACACCGGCTTCGCGTGCTCCGCGTGAAGGACGGTCCAGTTCTTCCCCTGTCCGAACGAGAGCGCACCGTCTCCGTTTTCGCTCTTGGCCTGCTCGACGGGCAGGTCCCAGGCCTGGATCGCCAACGCCTTCTTGTCCTCCGGATCGCGGCTGAAAGGCGCCAGCGAGACGACGACGTAGTTACCTCGTGCGGCGGTCCGGTCCAATTGCAGGCGCAGCTCCGACTTCTCCGCGGCCAGATCCTCGAGAGCCACGCCCAGGTAGAACACCGTTGCATTGCTGTCGCGGCGACGGTCGAGGGGCGTGAAGCTTCGCTCAACGGTCAACCCGGGCAGGCGCGCCAGGCTATCGTACAGCGCCCGCACACCCACCGGATCGCTGCGCAGCGAGGAGTAGCGCGGGTAAACGTCGCCGGTCGCAAAGCTGAGCTCGAAAAGCAGCGCGATCGCCGCCAGGCCGGCCGCCGCAACGAGGAGCGATACTACCGCCGGCAGCCGCTTCATTGTTCGCCTCCCGCCGCCTTGATCCGATCGAGGTTCGCCCGGAACTGCCCGACCTCCTCGGCTAAGACCTCATGCCTGCCGTACCAGCTTCTCTCGAAACTCCCCAGGTTCTCCAGAAATAGCGGCGGGATCTCAGGCGTGGCGCGGCTCTTCCGCCGCAGCTCGCCCTCGTATTCCCGATTCGACTTGCAGGCGTGAATCACCACCAAACCGGTGCGGCCCAGGTATGCCAGCGTGCCCAGATACAAGGCGCGCAGGGCCATGCGCAGATCCCGCTTCCCCGTCCATTCCTCGGCCAGCGCCAGCCAGGTCTCCTCGGGCAACTGGCTGGCTACCAGCGATTCGTCGCTCAGATCCACGGCCGGCGCGAGCGCGCCCGTCGCCGGTCGCCGCGCCCGGCGGCTCCGGGACCGCAAGAACAGCGCCACAGCGGCGCCGGCCGCGAGCGCCGCCAGCAGCAGCAGCGAGACGCGCAGCAAGCCCGAAGGCGCCGGCCCGGACCGCTGGTCGCCGGGCTGAGCGGAGCCGAGCAGATCCCGAAGCCAGCGCATCAGGCGGTCCGCCCACTTCTCCACGAACCGCACGCCGCGCCGCAGGTACTCGGTCGCCTGCTCGGTGAACTTGAGGATGCCCGATCCGAAGGGCCGCCCCGCCGGAGCCGCGCGCGGCAACCGCCATCGGTATTCGCTGCGCGCCAGCACTTCGTCGATGGAGCGGTCCAGCGCGGTTACCGTTGGACAGGCCTCTGGCCTGACGACGACAGGCCGGAGGCCTGTCCCACCGAATGCAGAAACTCCGCAACACGCCAGCAGCACGACCAACACCGCCGCTGCCCTCAGTGCGCGTAGCTCCGCTTTGAGATCCGCGCCGGTTCCGATCGCTTGTCCTAGGAAGCAACGCAGCACATAGAAAGCCTGCACGAAGGCATCCACGCACAACCAGGTGACGCCGGCCGCGACCGCGAAGAACGTCCAGTTCGCCGCGAAAAGGACTCCGCTCCTGGCAAACTCGCTCTCATAACCGGTCAGCATGCGCACCAACTGAGGCAGCAGCAGGAGCGTGAGCGCCACGTTCAGAAACACGATCAGCGAAAACGCGAACAGAATCGCGAGCGCGATCCAGTTCTCCCGCTGCCAGAGCGACGCCTGGCGGCGCGCCTGCCTCAACACCTCGCCGGGTCGCTGGCCGCCGTCCGCCAGGGCCGTCACGTTGCGGAAAAAGGCGCAAAGCGGCGCCGCGGGCAGAATCGCCACCAGCGCCATCGGCATCAGGACCAGCTTCAGCGGCTGCACGCCCGCCTGCACCACGAAAACGCCCCACGCGCGCCGCCACGTCCACGGCGGCTCCCCCGCCCCTTCGAGCTGGCGCCGCAGCCGGCCTGCGAACACGGCCTTCCACCCGCTCATCCACAGAAAGAGCACCGCCATGCCGAACGCCTCGAAGAACGAATCCGCGTCCGCACTCCGGCTGCGGCTCATCTCGGTCCAGAAGAACAGACATCCGACCAGGAACGGCACGCTCCCGGCCAGGTAAGCGGCGATGGCGCCCGCCGGCGCGCCGCGGAGCAGGTGAACGGCTTCCTCGATCATCTCCACCGGCCCGCCGGTCCTTATCGGCGTTGCCATCCGCTCCCCTCGTCTTGCGCCGCGGTAATCTGCACCAGGAGCTGGCCGATCCCGTAGAAGAACAGCCATGCGAGCAGCAGTCCCAGCGCGCCGGCCAGCGCGCCCTTGACCCAAGCCAGCCGGCCGCCCTTGCGCACGCCTTTCGCCGCCAGCCGCTTCAGGCACTCGGCGCACAAGAGCCGCTCGTCGTGTTCGGTGGCGCATTCGCGGCAGAAGTACCGCCGGCATCCCGGACAGCGCACCGCCGCTTCCCGGGATTCGTGATTCCAGCAGCGCTCGTGTCGAAGGGCCGCGATGGCTGGTTACTCCTTGCGCCTGTTGTACACCGCCGACAACGCGCCCGCAGCCGCGAAGCCCAGACACCCGGCCGTGTAGATGGCGACCAAAACCCGGTTCAGAGGTACGTTCACCAGCATGCGGCGGGAAGCCATCGTGCGGAAGACCTCCACTGCCAAGCTGACGTAGAAAGCGGCAGCCGTCGCCCCGACGAAACTCATGGTCGCAACCATAAGCACCTTGGTGCGGCGGGGACCGCCCACTCTGTCATTGCGGATCAGAGTCCACATCGCGAGGCCTGCCTGCACCAGTATCGGCACGAACCAGAACCTCGATGCGGGCCGGTAAAACAGCACGCCTCCCAGCGCCAGGCTGATGTAAAGGCCGATCGCAGACGCCGGAACTCGGCCGCGCGCGGACGTCGCCAGGGCCACCGGCGCACGCGCAGGAGCCGGCGCGGCCTCGGGAACCGCTGCTTCGCGCACATGCGCGGTCCAACCCTCGACCAGCGTTCCCTGGGCCTGCGCGATACGATCCGCCAGGATCCTTAGCGCTCGCTGCGCGCTCCACAGCCGCAGGATCGAGGGCAGTTCCTCCCGGCTCACCGCGGTCTGGATCGAGCACCGGACGCTCGCCTTGAGCGACACGAACAGCCAGGCCAGGGCCAGCGCCAGCAGGAGATTCCAGCCGACTTCGGGAAGCCACGCGATCGAACCGGCCTGGGCCACCAGCGCGAAGGTCGCGAGGCACAAAGCCACAACGAACCAAGGCAGCGTCACCGCCCAGCGCCGCGTGCGCGCCAGAACCAGCGCCTGAATGTCACGGTAGTAATACCGCTTGTAGTCCTCCGTGAAGCGCCACCCGGTGACCGCCAGTAGGTGATCGTCGCCCAGCCACAGGCTCGCGCGGCGGAAGAACCCTCTCCTTCCTCCAGGCACGCGCTTGTACTTCATCTTCGCGGCGGCCATGCCTCAACCCCTCGTCCCCAGCCGCGAAATTGCGTATACGGCCAACCACGCCCACAATGCGATCTCCCCGGTGGCCAGCAGAATGGCCAACACAAAACGCAGTTTCGTGCGCCCCAGGATGCTCAGCGGCGCTTTCCAGTACCGGATCGCGACGTAGAGCGCTACGGGAGCGCTCAGAAAGGTCAGGAACCAGACGAGCAGAACGGGCCACGTCGCCAGCGCCAGGGCGATCGAATCGTAGCAGACGCGGTGGTTTTCGAGGACCGCGATCTTCTTCTTCGCCATGCCGGAGGTGATGCACTCCGGGCAGAGCGCCTCGCCGCGCAGGTCCATCTGGCACAGCCGGCACACGAAGCGTCCGCAGCGCGCGCACGCAACCGTGGCGGTCTTGCCGGGATGGAAGAAGCAGGTCGCTTCTCCCTCCCCGGCCGCAATCTCCGCCGGCAAGATGGCGGCCGGTTTGGCCAGAATGGCGGGAAAGGAGCGGACCAGGACCCCCGCCCCGCAATTGGGGCATAGCGCCATTTCGGTCGCCTCAATCGCCTCGGGCGGCAGCGCCGCATCGCAGCGAGGGCACCGGATCGGATTGGCGACCTCGACGACCGCAGTAGCCACTGCTAGGTCCTGATCACCCGGGTATTGCAGATGTAGTCATGCAAGCCGCGCTTCTCCGAATCGAAGCCCACCATGATGAACCCGATGTAGAGAGGAATGCCGCTGAGCATCTTGGCAAAATACCGCCCGAAGGCCCGGCCTAGCGAGACGCGCCCGCCATCCGGCATCACCACCTTCAGGCGCAGGGCCTTCTTGCCTATGGTCGCGCCGGACCGCGCCACGAAGAAAGCCTCGTAGCAAGCCGACCCGGCCAGCAGAAGCAGGTAACCCAGGACAAACACGATGCTCATGGCGGCCAGCGCGGCTTCCGGGGCGGCGCCGGATCGGGACAGGCTAGGCGCCAGCACCAGGAAACCCACGAACGCCAGGACCCCCCAGACGGCAGCCAGGATGAGGCCATCGATGAACATCGCGCCTACGCGGACCCAGAAGCCGGCGTAAACCATCGCTCCCTGCGGCGCGACTCCTTCGCGGAGCTTCTGGGCGAAGGTCTCTTTGCAGTTGCCGCAAATCCAACGGTCGCCAAAGCGCACCAGGTCGTTAGGAGAGAACGGCCGCCCGCATTCCGTGCAGAAAGTCGAGCCGCCCACCGCTGGCGGACCCGCCGCTGCCGCCGCCACGGGCGCGGGCGCCGCCACCTGAGCGTACGGAACCCATCCGGACAGGCCTGCGTTCCACACCAGCGTCTCCGCCCTCACCACTCCCGTCCGCACCAAATCCGCCAGAGCCGCATCCGAGACCGGCCCGGCCTGCTTCCCGCCCGCTGCGTAATACCAGTCCATATTGGCCCTCCCCGGCCGCGAGTTTACAGTGAAGACTAGTGTAACTGGATTGCGCCCGCATTAGGAGGTCGTATACGCTCGAGGTTCTTTGCTGCGGCGCCCGCCCGGCACCGAACCGCGCGCGTAAGCAGGCGGCCCGGCGGGCCAAGGCGAGCCCTTCACCCTGCCCGATCTGAGAGAATCTTCTCCAGAGGCATGGAACCGATCTCAGTTCGCGAGGCCCGCAAGCGGGTCAATTGCGGCAAGCAGCTCGCCGAGAAGGGCTGGTACCACAGCTTCGAGCTGCCCGACGGCACGCTCATCGACGGCGTGATCAGCCTCGAAACGCAGAAGGAGCGCTTCGCCCGGTTCCCCATTCCCGCGGATCTCAGCGGCCAGCGGGTCCTGGACATCGGCGCCTGGGACGGCTGGTTCGCCTTCGAGGCCGAGCGGCGCGGGGCCTCGGTGACGGCGGTCGACTGCGTCGATGTCCCGAACTTCCGCCGGGCGCGCCAGAAGCTGCGCTCCCAGGTGGATTACTGGATCGCGGACCTCTACGACCTTCCGCAGGCCGGCCTGGGTGCCTTCGATACGGTCTTCTTTCTCGGCGTTCTGTACCACGTGCGCCACCCCCTACTGGCGCTCGAAATCGTCTGCGGCCTGACATCCGGCGTGGCGCTGGTCGATTCCTTCGTCACCGACGGCGACACGTGGCGGAGCCACCCGGACCAGATCCCGTCGCTCGAGTTCTACGAGACGATCGAGCTGGGCGATCTGCTCGACAACTGGTTCGGTCCCACCGTCGCTTGCCTCCTGGCCATGTGCCGTGCCGCGGGCTTCGCGCGTGTCGATCTGCTTCATGCCGGCGGCAATCACGCGGTCGCGGCTTGTTACCGCCATTGGGAGCCGCCTCCCGCCGGTGCCAAGCCCGCTCCGGAACTGCTGGCGGTCTGCAACAACCGCGGCTTCGGGATCAACCTCCACGGACGGCGCGACGAGTACCTCTGCTGCTGGTTCCACTCGGACGCCACCGCGATTCGCCGCGAAGACCTGCGGCTCGAGGTGGGAGGGTTCGGCAGCCCGGCACTCTTCGTCCGGCGCGAGGAGGGTAAGCGCTGGCAGGCCAATTTCCTGGCGCCGCCCGGCCTGGCCGCCGGCTGGAATCCGGTGCGCCTGAGGCTGGCGGATACCGAGTTCGGCAACACGCTGAGGCTCGCCGTGGCCATGCCCATCTGGGTGAGCGAGCTGCGGGTCGAGCGGCTGTGCGACGGCATCACCTGGGAGTACAACCGGGTCGCGATGGCTGGCGGCGGATTCGTCAGCGGTTGGGTAAGCGGTCTGCCGGAGAACTGCGACCGCGTCAACACCTGCGTGTTTCTGGGCGAGACGCCGCTCGAGGTCGATTGGGTCGGCCCGCCGGACGGCCAGGGCCAAGTTCAAATCAACGCCATCGTCCCGCGCGATTTCCCGCGGGGCGAGCATTTGTTTCGGGTGGAGTGCGCCGGGGTCTCTTCGGCGCCCGTTCCGCTGAAGATCGAGGGGTGATGTGTGCCATTCACGCTAGAGGGTAAGGGCGCGCTTGTCACCGGAGCGGCGCGGGGCATCGGGCGCGCCATTGCCGCCCGGCTCGCCGGCGCCGGCGCTTCCGTTCTCATCAACGACCTGGATGAGGACGCCGCGCGCGAAGCCGCTTCCGCACTGCCGCGCGCGAAGCATCTCGCGGGCGACGTCACGAAGCCGGGTTTCCCCGAGCAGCTCGTCGCCGCCATGCTCGATCAGTTCGGGGCGATCGACATCATCGTGAACAACGCCGGGTACACCTGGGACAGCGTCATTCAGAAGACCACCGACGAACAGTTCCAGGCCATGCTCGATATCCACGTGGTGGCGCCGTTCCGCATTCTGCGCGCGGCTTCGGGCTGGCTGCGCGAGACAGCCAAGAAGGAAACCGCGGAGGGCCGCCGCGCGATGCGGAAGGTGGTGAACATCACCTCCATTTCGGGCACCGACGGCAACGCCGGCCAGAGCGGCTACGCATCGGGCAAATCGGCCGTGATCGGATTGACCAGGACGCTGGCCAAGGAGTGGGGCCGCTACAACGTCAACGTGAACGCCGTCGGCTTCGGGCTGATCGAGACGCGCTTGGTGCAGCCGTTGGCGAGGCCGGTGGAGATTCTCGGGCACCAGATCGCCCTGGGCGTGCAGCCGAAGGCCCTCGAAGCCGCCCGCCAGGCCACGCCGCTCGGCCGCCTCGGCACGCCCGACGAGGCCGCCGGCGCAGTGCTCTTCTTCTGCTCCCCGCTCTCCGACTACGTGACCGGCGAAGTGCTCATCTGCGGCGGCGGGTTCCACTTCTGAGGAGTGCGTGGAACCGATACCCTCCGTGCGCTGCCTCCGGAAGCGGAGCAACAACTGGTAGTGATTGGGTGAGGTGCTCCGGACTCCTCCGTCACCTCCGGCGCTCGACAGGCTACTGCGTCATCGCCACCCTTAACCTCACGGAATTCCAACTTCCCTCTTGACAAGCCCAAAGCTTAGTGCTAATTTCTTAGCATAGTGCTAAACATTTAGCATCAAGGTGCCAACAATGGACGATACTTCTCAAGCCCGGCTCAGCCGCCGCGAACGCCAGATCATGCAGGCCCTCTATCGCCGCGGCAAAGCTACAGCCGCCGAGGTGCTCGAAGGTCTGCCCGATCCCCCCGGTTACTCGGCCGTGCGCGCCTTGCTGCGCATCCTCGAGGAGAAGGGGTTCGTCAAGCACACCCAGGACGGAGCCCGCTATGTGTATGAAACGCGCGTGCCCCGCGAAAAGGCCCGGCACTCGGCCTTGCGCACGCTCCTCAATGACCTCTTCGAGGGCTCCCGCGAGAAGCTGCTCGCTGCCCTCCTCGACAAGCGCGCCGGCGATCTCACGCCCGAGGAACTCGACAAGCTTTCCACCCTCATCGATCGCGCCCGCGGAGAAGGACGATGAGCGGCGCGGCGGCCTGGGGCTGGTTCCTCGTCGAGACCACTGCCAGGACCAGCCT
>Ga0208189_1000110_pt1 | contig 50366 bp, 44 predicted proteins | sample June2015DPH_10_5_FD_184702 | JGI IMG/M metagenome (GOLD analysis project Ga0208189, IMG submission 184702) | Peatland microbial communities from SPRUCE experiment site at the Marcell Experimental Forest, Minnesota, USA - June2015DPH_10_40... | ecosystem: Environmental > Terrestrial > Soil >... | reverse complement strand
GGACTCGGAACCAAGCACAAGTCCACGACCTACAAGGAGATGCGAACTAGACGGACCGTTCCAAGCCACCCAGCCAAGACTGACCACAACATATTGTGGCTTGCTGAAACAACCGGATAAGCATGAGCATGCTATCTCTTCCGCTTGCTCCTCGAGTTCTTTCCCCTGCAAGTTGTACCAGACCTACGGACCACCCGAGATCCGGCGCGGCCCATGATGCCGCCTTGATATCGATTTGTTTCCGGCGTGGCGTTCGACACCAACCTTGATCGTTCAGAATCCCGCAGAAGCATCTGCGTAGCTAAGCACTTGTGGCGTGGGAGAAAACGCCACTATAGGTAGAGTAGGGCTTTACAGGGATAGGGGGTCGTGGTAGTCTTAGCTCCCGTACCGCCATCTTAGCGCCAGGCGGCTGGGCCTCTGAACGAGAACCTGCCAAACGTGTTTGCTTTCTGTCTGTTACGGAGGAAAGCGTCGCCGGAATATCCCTCCCCTCGAGGAAAGGAAAGTCGTCTCTCTTCGCGCGGAAGAACTGTGGCCATTCTGCAAGATCGCGCCGGAGTGCGGATGGTGGTGGGGTTGCGCGCCGGGTTTGGGGATTAAGGTAAGCCGCGAAGTGGAAGTTCACGACAAAAGGGGACACCTTGCTTAAGCTCCGAAAAGTGGAAATTGTAGGTTTCAAGTCCTTCTGCGAGCGGACGGTGGTCACGTTCAGCGGAATGGGCAGCACCTGCATCGTCGGGCCGAATGGCTGCGGGAAATCCAACGTCGTGGACGCCATCAGTTGGGTGCTGGGCGAACAAAGCCACAAGACCCTGCGTGCGGAACGCATGTCTGATTGTATTTTCAACGGTACAACCAAGCGCCCGCCTCTGGGCATGGCCGAAGTCATCATCACCATGGAAGATCCGGAACTCGCCGAAGCGGCGCGGTTTGTCCTGGAGGCGGAAGAAGAGGCTGAGAAGGAAAACCTCTCCGCGGATAGCACGGATAGCCCGATGGCCGGGGAAACCCAAATGCAAGCCGGCGAAAATGCCCTTGCCGCGGAAGAGTTGAGCCTGGAAACGCCCCTCCAAGCCGAGCCCTCACAGGAGGCAGGGGAAGCGGGCTTCGAGGGCAAACGCAAGAAAAAGGCGGAAAAACCGGCGCTGGTGAGCAAGCCCGGCGAAGTCGTTGTCAGCCGCAGGCTCTATCGCAGCGGCCAAAGCGAATACCTCATCAACGGCCGCGTGGCACGCTTGCGCGACATTCAGGAAATGTTTATGGGCGTGGGCTTGGGACCAGACTCCTACGCCATCATCGAACAGGGGCGCATCGGCCTGATCCTCGCCACGAAGCCCATGGAGCGCCGCGCCATCATCGAAGAAGCCGCGGGCGTAACCAAATTCAAGACCAAGAAGCGGCTGAGCGAGGCCAAGCTGGAATCCTCCAAGCTGAACCTCGCGCGCGTCAACGATATTGTCGTGGAAGTCGAAAAACAGTTGGGCTCCCTGAAGCGGCAAGCCTCCAAAGCCCGCCGTTATTCGGAGATTCGCGAGCAGATGCGCGGAATTGTCCGCCAGATGCTGGCCGGAAAAGCGCGCGAACTCGATGCCGAAGCGGAACGCCTGGGCGGGCGGCTGGCGGAATTGACCATGGCGGAAACGCAGCAGGCGCAATCCATTCACGAACAGGAAGCGGGGCAGGATCGCCTGAACCAGCGGATTTACTCGCTGGACGGGGAAATCCGCCAGAATCAGAATGTGCTGAATCACACGGCCCTGGAAGTGGACCGCAATGAAAACCGCATTGCGTTTAACCATACGCGCAGTGCGGAATTGGCTGGCCGCAACGATCAGATTGCCGCGGAACGCCAGGCCGTCACCGCGCAAACCGCCGAGTGGGAAGCGCGTAACACGGCGCAGCAGCAGGTCGTGGAAAATGTCCGCACGGAGTCAGTCATCGTAACCGCTCGCGTGGAAGACCTGGCGGCGCGCGCCTCCTTCCGCACAACGCAAATCGCGGAATCGGAAGCGCGTGTTGAGGCGCTGCGCCGGGCCGCGACGCAAGCGAATGACAGTTTGCTTTGGCTGCACGGCGAGCAGAAGCAAGCCGAAGAAGCGCTGGTCCACCAGAACGAGTCGCTCCGCAAACTGGAAGAGCGCGAAGGCACGTTGCTCGAATCATCCATCCACGTGCGCAATGATGCGGAACGCGCCGCCCAGGACTGGCAGAATGCCATGAACCAACTGGGTGGGTTGCAGCGCAAGGCCGCGGAAGTCCAGGCGCGCATGATTGAATTGCGCAAAGAGCGCGAAGAGACCGGCAAACAGGCGGATTCCCTGCGTGACTCCCTGGCCGGCGTGCGCGCGCGGCACTCCACCCTCACGCAAATTCTGAATGATCACTCCTACACCGGCGAGGCCGTGCAGAAACTCTTCGCGGCGAACGAGCGCCTCGGCGGCGGGAATTTCCGCGCCGTCGGCGTGCTGGCGGATTACGCGGAGGTGCAGGAACAGCACGAAGCCGCCTTCGAGCAGTACATGCGCGATGAGCTGGAATACGTCCTGGTGGAGACCTACGATCACGCCCGCGCCGGCGTTTCGCTGCTGCGCAATGAAGTCGGCGGCCGCGCCACCTTCTTTGTCGATTCGCTGCGCAACCTGAAACTCGACGAGTACGAGCCCATCGTGCATTTCCGGCCGGAGGACGGTGTGATCTCCCGGCTGGACAAATTGGTGGAGTTCCGCGATCCGCTGGGGCCCGCCGCGAAGCAGTTCCTGCCGCGGTTGCGTTCCGGCTATCTGACAGACAGCGCGGTTGTCGCGGAGAAACTGGCGCGCGAATACCCGCAATATGCATTCGTCACGCCCGAGGGCACCTGCTATCAGGGCCGCATGGTTACGGGCGGCAAGCCGGACGACGCCGGGCCGCTCGGAATGAAACGCGAACTGCGTGCCATGGATGCGGAAGTGCTTCATCTGGAGCACCAGACCGGCTTGATTCAGGCGGAACTTGAATCCATCACCGTGGAATTGCGCACCTGCGAACAGGCTAACGACGAGCTTTCCGCGCAACAGCGCGAAGCGGAGCGCAACCTTTTCGCCACAAAGCACCGCCACGAGCAGATGCAAAGCGACCTGGCCCGGCTGGGATTGGACCTGACCGTCTGCCAGAGCGAACTTGCGCGCGTGCGCAAGGAAATCGATACCGTGCAGCAGCGCGCGGAACGCGCCAAGCTGCAGCATGAAACCGCGGCGACCTCACGGGCCGAGGCGGAAGCCGAAAGCGCGCGTCTGGCAGAAGAGGTTGTGCAGCTTCGCGCCAGGGTGCAGACCGAACAGGAAGAGCTGGCCACCGCCAGGGCGGAACTTGCCGCCATGAACGAGCGCATGGCCTCCGTGGAAGCAATTGCCCATCGCCTGCAAGAGGAGAGGACAGATCTGGAACGCCGCGAGGCGGCTCTGCGGCAACAGGAAGCGTCCATCACCGAAGAAACCGCGGCAATGGCCCGGCAGACGGAAGAGCTAACCCGGCAATTGGAAGTGCTGCGTACCGAAAAGACGCGCCTGGAAGAAAACCAGAAGCAGCTTGAGCAGGAATGGGACGAAGGCCGCACGCGCGTGACGCAGGCCGAAGATCATCTGCGCACGGCCCGGCAATCGTTGCAAGACATGCGCGAGGAGCGCGGCCGTTTTGAAGTGGACAAAGCGCGCAACGATTCCGACCGCCAGCACTTGCGCGAAACTTGCCTCGCCGAAGTGAACGCGCAACCCGAGGACCTGATCGCTTCTGAAACCGCCTTCATGTCCGGCGAAGAGCTGGCTCTTGCCGAAGCGAACTACCGCGAAATGAAGCAGCGCATCGAAAACATGGGCGCCGTGAACATGATGGCCCTGGAAGAATTCAACGAGTGCGAACAGCGGTTCACCTTCCTGACCCGCGAGCGCGATGATCTGCTGCAGTCCATCGCCGATACCCAGCAGGCCATCAAGGAACTCGACGTCATCACCAAGGAAAAATTTGAGCAAGCCTTCGCGGCCATCAACGCCAACTTCTCCACCGCCTTTCACACCATTTTTGGCGGCGGCATGGCGGAGATGCGTTTGACCGAACCGGACAGCTCCGGCGATGCAGGCATTGACATTGTGGCCTCGCCGCCGGGCAAGCGTTTGCAGAACGTTTTGCTGCTTTCGGGCGGCGAGAAGGCCATGGCCGCGCTGGCGCTGCTGATCGCCATTTTCCGTTACCAGCCGAGTCCCTTCTGCATCCTGGACGAAGTCGATGCGCCACTCGATGAGGCGAACATCGGACGGTTCACGCGCTTGATCGGCGACATGAGCGCGCAGACGCAATTCATCATTGTCACCCACAACCGCAAGACCATGGAGACCGGCAGCGTGCTCTACGGCGTCACCATGCAAGAGCCCGGCGTCTCCAAGCTCGTCAGTGTCCGCTGGGAAGGCGAGGCGGCGGCGCCCACGCGAAAGCACCGCGCCGCCGCGGCAACCGCAGCTTAAGAAAATTCTCAGTATTGCCGTATCGGGGCGGAAGAGATTCCGCCCCATTTGTTTTTCGGCGGCTACCCCGGACAGCATGGTCGTCTGCGGCAGGGGAACGTGACGGCAAACATTGACATCGGCGTGGGCTAAGATAAAATGCAGGACACTTCTCGGGGGAACCGTTCCGTGAGTGCAACTTCTGCAGCGAGAGTAATTCGTGAAACGAATTTTCCCGGCCTTGCGCCCGCCGCGCGCGGCAAGGTGCGGGACATTTACGACCTCGGCGACCGCCTCTTGATCGTCGCCACCGACCGCCTGTCCGCCTTCGATGTGGTGATGCCGACGCCGATTCCGGATAAAGGCCGCGTCCTTACGCAACTCTCGCTATTCTGGTTCAATCTTCTGCGAGACGTCATCCCGCATCACGTGCTCAACTCGACGGAATTCCCAGCCCCGTTCGACAAATACAAGGACGACCTGGCGGGGCGCACCATGCTGGTGCGAAAGACCAAACCCTTGCCGATCGAGTGTGTCGCGCGGGGATATTTATCCGGCTCCAGCTGGAAGGAGTACCGCGCTTCCGGAAAAATTTGCGGCATATCCCTGCCGGACGGCTTGGGGGAGTCCGACAAGCTCCCCGAGCCGATATTTACGCCCGCGACAAAAGCGGTTACCGGCCACGATGAAAATATTCCGTTCGAGCAAGCCGCGGGAATCCTCGGCAAGGAACTTGCCGAGCAGGCGCGCAGCGTCACGCTGGAGCTGTACCGCCGCGCCGTCGCCTACGCCGAGCCGCGGGGAATCCTGCTGGCGGACACCAAATTCGAATTTGGGTTGCTCAACGGCCAACTCCTGTGGATCGACGAAGCGCTGACACCGGATTCCTCGCGATTCTGGCCTGCCGCGCAGTACAAGCCCGGCGGCGCCCAGCCCTCCTTTGACAAACAGTTTGTGCGCGACTACCTCGAAAGGATCCAGTGGCCAAAAACGCCACCCGGGCCCGACCTGCCCCCCGACGTCGTCGCCGCGACGCGTGCCAAATACCGGGAAGCCTACCGGATCCTGGTGGGGCACGAATTGGAGTAGCAAGCCGGCCCCGTCAAAATACGCAAGTCAGCGGAGAGTGCGCACGTGAGAGACCAATTGGAAGGGCTTGTGACGCAAATGGTGGAGCGCGGTATCCTGTTTGACGAGGCTGTAGGTGAGTTTGAGAAGCGTTTCATCAAGCGCGTGCTCGAGCGCACCAACGGCAACCAGTCCCGTGCCGCCGAAGTCCTGGGGATTCACCGCAACACCCTGAGCCGCAAGATGACGGAATACAAGCTGGATCACCGCCGCGGGCGCAGCCGCTAGAACGGCAGCGGCCCAGACGACGAGACTCTCAAGAGAAGAACTTCAACACGATTCAACTTGAAATCCGAAGTCGAAGAGGGATTCCTCCGCTCCGGGTCGGCAAAAAGCGCCGTCCCTCCGGTCGAAATGACAGATTTTGGGTGATGGATGGGGCAAGAGAAGCGAACTTCGCCGAAATTGGGTCTTTACAGGACAATCGTTTGAAATAGAAGGAGATGCGCTCGCCTGCAATTGGTCAACTGCGGATTTCAGTTTGAAACAAAAAAAAGGGGCCCCGAGTCGTACTCGAGGCCCCTCGGTCTATTTCTCTCAAACATGAATTATTGTGGCTTCGCAGCAGGCTTCCTGACCGGCTTCTTTACCGGTACCTTTTCCTTCGGCAGATCGTCGGCACTCACTTTGCCCTTTTCCAAATGGATCATGAACGCCGGATCGGGATCATAGGAGGTCAAGGTCCCGGTGATGTGCACGAAAGGAGGGGGATCGCTTTTTGGATTGATCTTTCCGGCTTCGGGCTGGCTCGGGATCTTAAATTCCATGTTAGCGGTGGTCGCGGCTTCAAATTCCGCATCGGTGGTGACGAAAGCGGTCTTGATTACCACCGGGTCCGCTCCGCCGGTCACTCCGATCACCTTGCCGGGGACGTCCGGGAACTCCAGGCCGCACGACGCCGTCCAGGTGAGTTTGGCCTTGTCGCCGCCGGCCTTCAGGTCGGTGAACACGGAGGCGATGGTCATATCCTTGCGCGCCGCGTCAAGATCGGCGCTGCTAGGGAGCTTGTAGCTGGCCGGGCGGTCCACGGAACTTGAGGCGAGCTGCAGCAATTCGTTCATTTCCGCGTCGCTCAACGCATCGCAAACCGTGCCACCCTGGAAGTTCACGATCAGCTTGCGCAAGTACGTCTTGACGGACTTGGACTGCGTCTCAGTGGCATTCTTGGAGGTCGCCGCGCGCGCATAGGCCCAAAGCGAGTCGACTTGCTGCGGTGGATTCGTACAGCCGTAGGCCTTGCCAAGGCTGTAATTAGACGTCAGGTCGTCCGGGGTCATCGCCAGGACCGCCTTGTAGGATTCCACAGCGCCCGCGCAATCTTTGGCGGCGAGGGCGGCATTCGCTGCCGTTCCATAGAAGAAGATGATGGACCTCTTCTTATCTTCGGCAAACTTGGCGTCGTCTACACCCTCGGGCTTGGGAACGGAATCGACGATCTTGACCCCGGCAAGAGCGGCATCATGGGCGGCCTTGGCGGTCTGGGGGTCGGGGTTGGGAATATTGTCGTAGGCGAAGGCCCGGATCGTGAGAGCCTCGTACTTCTCCGAGACACTGGCTTTGTCGCCGAGAGCGATCAGCTTGTCGCAATACTCGATGGTCTTGGGAAAATTCTTTTGCGTGCCGTAATTCTTGTAATACAGCGGATAGATATAGTTCAACAGAGCCGAATTCGGGTACTTCGCGACGAAGTCGTCCAGCAGCTTGATCTGCGCCGCAGGGTTCGTCTCAGCAGCCGCCGCCTGCTGGTCCTTGTACTCCGCCATGGTGTACTTCTGCGGGCCTGCAGCGCTGCCTCCGGTGCCCTGCGCCATCGCCGGAGCCCCCGTGATACAGAAGAGGCAAAGCGCCCCAAGCACTGCAAGGCTTGTCATCCTACATGTAGCGTTCATTCCCTTATCTCCTCGCTGCAACCAATGAAATGAAATCACACAATCCGGCCGCAATCAACGGTGCTCACCGGAAACCCTGAATTTCCCTGCGAACCCACAATGCTCTTTCGGAAACTGTTGAATTATAGGTGCACCCGACTCCCATTCGCAAGTCGCTTCCGGCAGAATACCGGAAAACTCCGTGGACGGAAAAAAGGCGTTCGCGAACCTTACGACAGAACCCCCGTGCACCTCCGAGACATCCGATGCAGAGCGGCATCCTTGGGAATAAGATGAGTGTCGCATAAAATGCGTGGCTTGGGCGAGGGAGAAATCAAATGACGGACATAAACATGGCAAATAGCGGGGCCAGCACAGAAAAGCCGCTGGCGGGGGGAGTGGCGCTCGTCACGGGAGGCGGCCGAGGCATCGGCAAGGCCATCGCGCAGCGGCTGGCAAAACTGGGAGCTGCGGTGAGCATCTGCGGCCGCACTGAGGAATCGCTCATGAGAACTGCGCAGGAATTGCGGGCGTTCGGGGTGCGTGTGCACGCGCAGACCGCCGACGTGACCCGGGCCGGCGATATTGCCCCGCTGCTCGAAGCCACCGAGAAAGAGCTGGGGCCCATCACCATCCTGGTGAACAACGCAGGCATCGGCGGCTTCGGCCCCGTCCACGAGAAAAGCGAAGAGGAGTGGGACCGCGTCCTCAACACGAGCCTGAAGAGCGTCTTCCTCGTTTCGCGGGCCGTGGTGCCTGCGATGATCCGGCGCGGCGGCGGGGACATCATCAATATCAGTTCCCTGGCTGGGAAAAATACGTTTGCCGGCGGCGGAATTTATTGCGCTTCGAAGTGGGGCTTGCAAGGCTTGACCGGTTGCATGGCGGAGGACTTGCGCGGCTATGGGATTCGCGTGAGCGTCATTTGTCCCGGAAGCGTGGCGACGGAATTCTCTGGGGGCGGGCCGAAGGACCCGAAAAAAGCCCTGACTGCGGAGGACGTGGCCCACGCCGTGGGCATGGTGGCGGTGCAAGGGCCACAGAGTTTCATCAGCGAGGTGCACCTGCGCCCGGTAAGGAAGCCCTAGGCGCGCAGGCGGGGGACATTTTCGTCTTGACAATAGTCGTAACAACGACTATACTCTGGACATGAATTCCTGCCATCAGGCTTCCTCCCCCGGCGTCGCTCTCGAGGACCACATCTTCGTCGCCATCCTCAAGACCGCCGATGCCCTTTCCCAGGAAGCTGAGCAACTCATCAAATCCGCCGGCCTGACCATGGCCCAGTACAACGTCCTGCGCATCCTGCGCGGCGCGGAGCCCGAAGGGTTGCTCTGCCGCGGCATCAGCGAGCGCATGATTTCGCGCGACCCGGACGTCACCCGCCTCCTGGACCGCATGGAAAACCACGGCTGGATCACGCGACACCGCGAGAAAGAGGACCGGCGCGTCGTGAAAACACGCATTACGGAAGAAGGCCTGGCGGCACTGAAGAAACTGGATCAGCCCGTCCGGGACTTGCACAAAGGCCAATTTCGCCACATGAGCGCCCCCCAGCTAAAGACCCTGGCCAGGTTGCTGGCAGAAGTGGAAAAGCGTGAACCCACCTAGCGGGCTGGCGCATCCTAAAACCAATTTTCGCAGCTAAAAAAAAGGAGAAAGAACAATGAAGTTGAATTTCCATCGGTTAGCAGTGACAGCAGGTCTGGCGGCAGCTCTGGCGTTGCCCGCCAGCGCGGGTACGACCACCTGGCAGATCGATCCGCAGCACTCGTCGGCGCAGTTTGGCGTGACCCACTTGATGATCTCGACGGTGCGCGGCGAGTTTCACGGTGTGAAGGGCACGGTCGTCCTGGACGATCAGGACATCACCAAGTCCACGGTGAATGTCACCATCGACGCCACTTCCGTGGACACCCGCGAGCCCGATCGCAACAAGCACCTCAAAAGCCCCGATTTCCTAGATGTGGCCAAATATCCCTCCATCACCTTCAAGTCCACCAAGGTGGAGCAGGCCTCCCCCGGCGAGTTGAAGGTGACCGGCGACCTCACCATCCGCGGCGTCACCAAGCAGGTGGTCCTGAATGTCGATGGCCCGAAGGCTCCGATCAAGGATCCCTGGGGACTCCAGCGCTCGGCCGTTTCCGCCACCGCCAAGATCAACCGGCAAGACTTCGGCGTAAGCTGGAACCAGACGCTCGATTCCGGTGGGGTTGTGGTGAGCGATGAAGTGCGCATCACGCTGGACGTGGAGATGGTAATTCCGCCAGCAGGCAAGTAAGCCGCGCCAGCACAGGGCTGGATCGCAGAGTATTGCCGGGCGGCGCAAACCCGCCGCCCGTCGCAGTCTCGGCTTTGGAAATCCTTAGGAGAAAAAAGATGCACAAGCCAGCAGCCACACAATATCCCGTCCATGAATTGATCCGCGAACGCTGGAGCCCGCGCGCTTTCTCGGAAAAAGCAGTTCCACCGGAGATTCTCCAGAGTTTGTTTGAAGCCGCGCGTTGGGCGCCCTCCAGCAATAACGAGCAGCCGTGGGCGTTCCTGGTTGGAACCAGGGGAGTCGGAGACACCTTTAAGAAAATTCTTGGCACGCTCGTCGAATTCAACCAGACCTGGGCGAAGCACGCGCCGGTGCTGGCCATCGCCGTCTCGGAGCTCGCGTTTGCGAAGAATGGGCATTCCAACCGAAACGCCTCCTACGATACGGGCGCGGCAGTTTCGCAATTGACCACGGAAGCCACTTCGAGAGGGCTATTTGTCCATCAAATGGCGGGATTCGATCCCCACAAAGCCGCCGAAACCTTCGCGGTTCCGAATGGTTGGGAGCCGATTGCCGCGTTCGCCATCGGCTATGCGGGCGACCCGCAAACGCTTCCGGAATCGTTGCGCGAGCGCGAGTTGGCGCCCCAGACGCGCAAGCCGCTGCACGAATTTGTCATGAGCGGACAGTGGGGCCACGCCGCGCCCTTTGCGCAGAAATAATCAAGGGCGGAGAATTCACGCCACCTTGCAGGGCACGCTCAGGGAATGAGTGTGACGGTGTCTACAGCCGCGGCAGGACGATGCCGCTCTGCGCCTGGTACTTCCCTTTTTTGTCCTTGTAGCTGACTTCGCACTCTTCGTCGCTCTGGAAAAAGATCACCTGGCACAGGCCTTCGTTGGCGTAGATTTTCGCCGGCAACGGCGTGGTGTTGCTGATTTCCAGTGTCACAAAGCCTTCCCACTCCGGCTCGAATGGCGTGACATTCACGATGATCCCGCAGCGCGCGTAGGTGGATTTGCCCAGGCAGATCGTCAGCACATTGCGCGGGATGCGGAAATACTCCACGGACCGCGCCAACGCGAACGAATTGGGCGGAATGATGCAGACGTCGCCCTGGTAATCCACCAGCGAGCGCGGGTCGAAGTGCTTCGGATCGACTATCGTCGAGTTCACATTGGTGAAAATGCGGAACTCGTCCGCCACCCGGATGTCGTACCCATACGAGGAGACGCCGTAACTGATGACGCCTTCCCGCATCTGCCGGTCAGTAAACGGCTCGATCATTTTGTGTTCCAGCGCCATCTTGCGAATCCAACGGTCGGGCTTAACGGACATCCATTCCTCCTAACACAGATGTGAAAAATGTGCGCTCTTAAAAAGTAAGAGTGTAGTCGAGGGAACACGTCTTGACAACCTGCGCGGCACCCAATAGCATCGGGCCACGTAGAGCCGGAGGCCGGTGTGATCAAGCTCGATATCGTAAACGCGGTGGTAGGCAGGACCAACATCAGTCGCACCAAAGCGGAACAAGCCGTGGAAACCATCTTTGAATCGCTTAAGGGCGCCTTGGGCCGGGGTCAACGCATCGAATTGCGCAAGTTCGGCGTCTTCAGTGTGAAGCCGCGCAAGACCGGCATTGGGCGGAATCCTCGCACGGGAGAAGAGGTCAGCATTCCTCCCGGCAAGGCGGTGCGCTTCAAGCCTGGCAAAGAACTGCAGGGCCTCGCAGATACCACTGCAGGTGTGGCCAAGTAGAACTTCGTGACCCCACCGGAAACAGAGCAGCACGCTCCCGCTCTTCTGGGTGCCGATACCTGGCGGGATTTGGCCGCGTACGGGCCGTATTACGCAGCGAGTCCGCCTCTCCCTACAACTCGTTCGCTCATCCTCGCGGCGTTCCTGTTTTTCCTGACGCTGATCACGTGTCTCCTGGCGGGCACGCATTTCGCCGCGGCCTATGCGCACAACCAGGCCGCCTCGCTTGACGCCTTCCTGCAGACGTTCACTCTCGCCTATCGTCATCCCGCCACTCTTTTGACCGGACTTCCCTTCGCTGTAACGCTGCTGGCGATTTTGTTGGCGCATGAATTGGGGCATTACTTCGCCTGCCGGTATCACCATATCCGCTCCAGCTACCCGATGTTTATTCCTGCGCCGACGCTGATTGGAACATTCGGCGCGTTCATCCTGATTCGTTCGCCGATACGCTCCGCGCGCGCGCTATTTGATGTTGGCGCTTCCGGGCCCATCGTGGGCTTTCTCCTGGCAATTCCCGCGATGGCGTACGGCGTGCTTCACGCGAAGGTTGTGCCTTCGCTTGCGAGTGACGGCAGCGCCGATTTGGTTTTCGGCGTGCCTGGGGTGATGCGACTCATCGCAGCGGTGATTCAGCCGAATGCGCATGCGGCAGATTTGGTCTTGCATCCGGTGGGCCGCGCTGCCTGGGTCGGGCTCTTTGCCACGGCGCTGAATTTGCTGCCGGTGGGGCAGCTCGATGGCGGGCACATTCTGCGCTCGGTCAGCCCGCGGCTGCATCGCATGGTTTCGCTGGTCTTGCCGCTCATTTTGGTGCCCATGGGAATTTTCTTGTGGAGGGGCTGGCTGATCTGGGCCGCTCTGCTATTTGGCGTGCGCTACTTCCGCGCCGCCCCGATCTACGATCCCACGCCGCTGGACCCGAACCGCCGATTCGGCGCGCTCCTGGCCCTGCTCGTCTTTCTGCTCTGCTTCATGGCGAATCCGCTGTAGCTGCAGCGTCTGCTTGGCTTGCCGGGTCGCCTCTCATGCAACTGCCGCAACCCGGTGCGTTCCAGACTTCCCCAAGTGGCACCCAGTCAGTTTCCAGTCAGGTTGTTAATCAGTTGGGCCGAGTTAGCTGACGAAAATTTTGATACCATCACACCGTCGAGATGTTCCTGGAGAAAACTACTTGAGTGGCACAATCTCAAAAGATGCGCACGTTTTCAAAGGCCCACTAATCAAGGCTGTAGGGTCAGTTGGTGCGTTCTGGGGAATCATCGGAACATACCCCGCGGTTTTGGCATTCGTCATTTTGGACAACCTGCACACTGGTCAAATAGCTCAAAGAAATGGGATTCCTTTTGTGCTGTTCTTAGTGGGCTGGTTTTTGTTGGTCCTTGCCCTATTTCCCGGAAGATTGATGGCGTCGACGCCTTACGCTGTGGCTCTGGAGCCGCCAAGAGGAATCTGGGTTTTCGGCCCGCCAAAGGTATGGATTCCTTTCGACGAAGTCACTGGCATTGGTACCTACTCAAGCTGGTTTGGGCGATTGCACGTTGTTGAATTGAGTCGCTCACACGGTCTAGTGAAACGGGTCCATCTCTTCTCACTGATTTCTCCCGATGAACTCGCCAATGAGTTACGGTCTTCAATCGACCGCCGAGGCGGCGTCCAACCAGCCAAATAAGCAGCTCCGCATTAGGCTAACTCCTGATAAGTTCGCCTTACCGGCCATCTTGTTCCTAGTATTCCACTTCTGCGGTTGCCGCGCCTATCACGCGTTGGGTGAAAGTGCCGACGCGTAATCGGAAACGGAGCCACTACCCCCGAGGTGATGTTTGACCTGAACAATCACAACAGCGTTAGTGGATCCATATCCACCAGCACAGCGGTTTGCGGGATTTCATGCGCATCGCAAAATGCCAGCGCGCCGGTGAGCACCTTGGTCAGCAGCGAGCGTTTCGGCGACTTCAGCAGGAACTGGAAGCGATGCTCCTTTTTCAGGCGCGCCAGCGGGGCCGAGGCTGGACCGAGGATGCGCAGGCCTTTCCCATCCTGCGGCGAAAAATACTCCGAAAGCTGGCGCGACCACCGGATTACGTTTTCCAGCTTTGTATCCCGCACAATCACGTTCGCCAGCGACACGAACGGCGGATAGGCCATCATGCGGCGAAAATGCAATTCGCGCTCAAAGAACGACAGATAATCCTGGCGCACCGCATCCTGAATCGCGTAATGCTCTGGGTAATACGTTTGAATGAGCACGCGGCCGGGCAGATCGCCCCGCCCCGCGCGCCCCGCCACCTGTGTGAGCAGCTGAAAGGTGCGCTCCGCGGCGCGAAAGTCGGGCAGGCTCAGCCCGGAATCCGCGGAGATTACGCCAACGAGCGTGACGCGCTGGAAGTCGTGCCCCTTGGCGAGCATTTGCGTGCCCACCAGAATATCCAGCGCGCCGCCGGCAAACGCGCCCAGCGTTTCCTGGTATTGCCGCTTGGTGCACGCGGTGTCGCGGTCCAGCCGCGCAATCCGCGCCCCGGGAAATTCCTTGCGCAGGCGCTCTTCCAGGTGCTCCGAGCCTTCGCCGAAGAAATAGACATACTTCGAGCCGCACTTCGGGCACACCTTCGGCACGGCCTGCGTCGAGCCGCAATAGTGGCATTCCAGCCGGTTGCGGCTCTTGTGATAGGTCATCGAGATGCTGCAATTAGCGCACTGCACGGAAGCGCCGCAACTCCGGCAAAGCACGGACCAAGAATATCCGCGGCGGTTGATCAGAATCAGAACCTGCGTCTGAAACGACAGACACTCTGCAATCCCCGCGTGCAGCACCTGCGAAATCGGGCTGGCCTGGTGGGTCTGCTGAAATTCCTGGCGCAGATCGACAAGCTCCACCGCAGCCAGCGAACGATTCTCCACCCGCTCGGCCAGGGTGAGCAGTTCGTATTTTCCACTGACGGCGTGGTGATAGGTTTCGAGCGAGGGCGTCGCGGAACCCAGCAGCGCCGCGGCGTTTTCCAGCTTGGCGCGCACGATGGCGACGTCGCGCCCGTGGTATCTGGGCGTCTCTTCCTGCTTGTAGCTGTTCTCCTGCTCCTCATCCACGATCAGCAAGCCAAGATTTTCGAGCGGCGCGAATACCGCCGACCGCGTGCCTACGACGACGCGCGCCTGCCCATTGCGCACGCGCCACCACTCTCGCGCGCGTTCCACGTCGCCGAGCGCCGAGTGCAGCACCGCGACGCCCTCGAAGCTCGCCCCAAACCACGCGCGGCACTGCCGCCCGATCCACAACGTCAGCGCAATTTCCGGCACGAGAATCAGCGCGGTCTTCCCGCGCGCCAGGGTATCTTGCACCGCTCGCAAGTACACTTCCGTTTTCCCGCTGCCCGTTACGCCGTGCAGGAGTTGCACGCCAAACTCGCCCAGTTCAAAACGCGCCCGGATGGCGCCGAACGCGCGCTCCTGGGCTTCGTTCAACGAATGCGCCGGGGGCGTGTAGCCGGCATCGAACGGATCTTCGGCGGGATCGATGGGCTCTTCCCAGCTTTCGAGCAGCCCCTCGCGCAGCAGCCGCTCAATCACCGCGCGGGAAAGATGCGCAAGTTTCAGGAGTTGCGGCAATGGCAGCGGGCCGCGTTCAGTTTGCAGCAGCGCGCGCAGGCGCTCTTCCTTCTCGCCAAACGGCTTTGCTTCCGCGTCCATGCCTTTCCACGCGACAACGCGTTGCGTTTTCCGTTTGCGCCCCTGCAGCGTCTCCTGAATTTGCAGGTAGCCGCGCCGCTGCAGCCGTTGCAATCCCTCCGGCGAAATTCCCAGCTTGGCCGCTGGACCCGCCTGCCACGCACCTTTTTTTTCGAGCAGCTTGCGCAGGAACGCGGCCTCGTCATCGCCCAGGTCGGTCAGCGTTGTGCCTTGCTGGAGCTGCTCCGCCAGCGCGCGGCCTGCATCGGTAAGCACGATTTCGCGCCGCGCCGTCAACTCCGTGACCGGCGGCATCATCGCCCGGAAAACTTCGCCAATCGGGGCAAGATAGTAGCCCGCGATCCACCTTCCCAACTCCAGCAGCTTTGGCGTCAGCGCCGGCACCAGATCGATCAGCTTGCTTACGTCGCGGATGGTTGCGCCTTCGGGCGGCGTGTCCGTCAGTTCAAGCACCACGCCAACCATCGCTTTTTTGCGGAATGGCACCAGCACGCGCGAGCCCGGCTGCAACAGCGCGCGCAGCGCCTGCGGCACGCCATAAGTGAATGTCGTGCGCAGAGGAACGGGCAAAGCGACGTTGCAAAAGGAAACAGGCATCCCGCGTGTAGTTTAGCAGGTTGCCAAAAAAAGGTGATTCCTTGTCATCCCGAGCGAAGCGAGGGATCTGCTTTTCGCAATGGACGAGGGAAAAAGCAGAAAGATTCTCACCGGCTGATCAGCACAATCCCCGCAAAAATGGAAAGAATCCCGGCCCACTGCAGGCGCGACACCGGCTCGCGCAGAACGAGCGCGGCCAGCCCCACCGTGACCGCACCGTAGAGTGAAGCGAGCACGCTCACCACGGAAACCTGTTCGAGCTGCATGCCCAGGTTGTTGAACACATACGCGCTCGTATCGAGGACCCCCACGCCCAGAATCCAGGGGGAGTCTTTCTTCGACGGCGGCGCCAGAGAACTTCCGGCAATCAGAATCACGACCGCCGCGAAAGAGAAACTCGTCAATCGAATGATCCAGACGGTAGGCACGCCGCCCAGCAGCGGCACCACGCGAATCCCCAACAGCCAGAACATCACGCCAAAGGCCACGGCCGCAAGCAGCGCCCAGCCCACACCCAGCCGCTTTTTCGCCGGCTGCGTGGTGCTGTCAATTGCGTTCGCATCGTCCGGCAGAGTTTCGCCATGCGCCACCAGGATGACGCCGAGGATCGTCAGCGCAATGCCCAGGAATCGCGCCAGCGTCAGCCGCTCTCCGCTCATCACGGAGAGCAGCAAGGTCAGCACGGGATAGCTGGCGGAAAGAGGCGCCACGATGGACATCTTGCCAATTTCAAAGGAACGGTAGAGCACCATGGTGCCCACGGCATTGAGCAGACCCACAAAAATCCCCCAAGCCCACGGCCGCCAGCCCGAACCGTCCGCAAGATGGCCCCACCCGCCCAGCCAGCGCATCGCCAGCGTCAACAGGACGAAACCCGTCAACTGCATGTAGAGCATGGTGCGCAGCGTGCCGATCTTGCGCGTGGCGAACCGCGCAAACAGGTCGGCGCTACCCCAGGTGAGCGCGGTCAGCAGGCCGTAGAAGATTCCCATAATGAGTTAGGAGAATTTCTCCAGATGTTTAGCGCAGTAGCAGGCTGCCGCCAAACCCAGCGAATGTCATTCCGAGACCCGTTCGTTTTTTGAACGGGGCGAGGAATCCGCTTTTTCCCCAGCTGTTACAAAAAGCAGATTCCTCGCTGCGCTCGGAATGACAAACGTGTTTACGCCTTGCCAAGATGGGGTCGAGCAGTGCTCGACCCCTACAACCCCCGAATCTCGGGACGAGCAGGATGATAATGAATTGCTGCTTTGTAGCATCGTGCTATGACGATTTTGATTTCTTCGGCGGCTGCAGGCCCAATTCCGCCATCACCTTTTGCAGGTCTTTCCACACTTCGCCCTTGGCGTTGGGATTCCGCAGAAGATACGCGGGATGATAGGTGGCCATCAGCTTGTGGCCGCGCCACTCTAGCCACTGTCCGCGGAATTGCGAAATCCCCCGTGTGGTTTCCAGTAGCGTTTTCGCGGCGACGGCCCCCAGGCACACGATCACTTTGGGCCGGATCACATCGATCTGCCGCAGCAGATACGGCGAGCAGGTAGCCACTTCATCCGGCTCCGGCGCGCGATTTTCCGGCGGCCGGCATTTCACCACGTTGCCGATGTAAACGTCCCGGCGCTGCAAACCCATCGCTTCGATCATCTGCGTCAGAAGTTTGCCGGCCCGGCCAACAAAAGGGATTCCCTGCTGATCTTCGTCGGCGCCCGGCCCCTCGCCGATAAACACGAGCTCCGCCTTGGGACTGCCATCCCCAAACACAATTTTATTGCGGCCCTTGTGCAGCTTGCAGCGCGTGCAATCACCGATGTCTTCGCGAATCCTCGGCAGCGTGTCGTCCTTAATCTTATCCACGCTCTCGAACAGCGAAGGACCCGAAGGCGCGACGACTGGCGCGATCCGCGGCGTCGCGGCGACCGCAGCCGCTTTCGGAGGCAACGGCTTGGCAATGGATTTAGGCAAAGAGTTCTCCTCAGGTGCGGGAGTGGGCGCTACAGTTGAAGCGGTTGGAACGAAACTCGTGGCCGCAGCCGGAGTGCGATCCCGATAGAACAAGCGGATGCCCAGGTCCTCGTAATACCGCAGGCGTTCTTCAATTTTCTCTTCTAGCGATTCCGGAGCGCGGTCGGCCATGATCGCTCAGCCGCCGGCCCTATGCGTGGCGGGCTTGCTGCGCAAAACGGCGCGGATCCGCACCGCTTCGTCCAGAATGCGCTCGGCTACTTCGGCCTTGCTCATCCGAGGCAACGGGAGATCGCGGCCATCGCGGGAAAACAGCGTAACGATATTGGTGTCGTGATCGAAGCCCGCGCCCTCCGCCGTCACGTCATTCGCAACGACCAGGTCCGCATTTTTCTGCGCAAGCTTCTTCCGCGCGTTTTCGGCGACTTGCTCGGTCTCCGCCGCGAATCCCACAACAATCCGTTCGCCCTTTTCCTTCGCCAAGGTGGCCAGAATGTCGGTATTGGGTTCCAGGCGAATCGTCAGCGCTTCCTTGCTGCGTTTGATTTTCGAGCTTGCTGGTTTGGCCGGCCGGTAATCCGCCACTGCCGCCGCGAAAATCGCCAGCGAGCAGGCTGGAAAGTGTTTCCGCGCGGCAGCCAGCATCTCCTCCGCCGTGCGCACATCCACGCGCTCCACGCCCTCGGGAGTCGCCAAAGCCGTCGGGCCCGTGATCAGAATGACCTTTGCCCCGCGCCGTGCTCCGGCCTCCGCCACCGCGTAGCCCATCTTCCCCGAAGAGCGATTGGTGATGTAGCGGACGGGATCGATATCCTCGCAGGTGGGTCCAGCGGTAACCAGCAGAGTCTCGCCCGCAAGATCGCGTTTCGCCTGCGCAACTCCCTGCACCGCTCTCAGAATCTCGTCGAGTTCCGCCAAGCGCCCCGGCCCGATCATGCCGCACGCAAGATACCCGGCATTGGGCTCAACAACGTGCACGCCCCGCGCCTTCAGCACCGCCAGATTCTCCTGTGTCGCCGCGTGTTGCCACATGTTGACGTTCATCGCCGGGGCCACAATCACCGGCGCGGTGGAGGCAAGATACAACGTGGAAAGAAAATCGTCGGCGAGGCCGCGCGCAAATTTCGCGAGCGTGTCCGCGGTGGCCGGCGCCACAACCAGCAGATCGGTGCGCTGCGCCACGGCGATGTGCTCGATGGCGGATTCGAGGTTGGCTTCGCCGGTGGAAGACTTGGCAAAGAGATCGGTGATGACTTTCTGCCCGCTCAGGGCTGCAAACGTCAGGGGCGTGACGAATTCACAAGCCGCGCGCGTCATCACCACCTGGACGCTGTGGCCCTCTTGCTGCAAACGGCGAACGAGTTCCGCGGACTTGTAAGCCGCGACTCCACCGGTGACCCCAAGGGTGATGCGCATGGAATCCTCGCGGGCGCGCTACCTGCGCCGCTTGACGCTTTCCTTTTCCTCGTCGCTCCCGGGCTCGGTGAAGTCGTATTCAATCAAGCCACTGGTAACCTCTTCGCAGGCGATGCGCGTCGCCTTCAAGGTTCGCAGGTTTTCCACCAGCGGCGGTGCGCCCGCCATGATCTGCCGGGCGCGTCGAGCGGCCAGCACGACATAGGCAAACTGGCTCTCCGGAGCTTTGGTTTGCACGGTCATGATTGTCTTACCCTCCAAACGATGCCAGGACTTGATTCACGCGGTTTCGGCGGCGGGCACTGCCGCAGCGCAGCGCCAGAAGAATCCCCTGGGCATCGCGGCCGGCACGTTCCACGTCGTCGTTCACCACGCAAAAATCGTAAAACTCTTCGCTCGCGGCAATTTCATCGCGCGCCATGGCCAGCCGCCGGGCAATTTCCTCGTCGGGGTCCTGGCCGCGGCTGCGCAACCGCCGTTCCAGTTCCTGCCGCGAGGGCGGCAAAATAAAAATCGCCACGGCTTCCGGCAATTTCTTCTTTACCTGCGCCGCGCCCTGCACGTCAATCTCGAGCACCAGATCCAGGCCTCGCGCCCGCGATTCGTTCAGCCATTTCCTGGGCGTGCCGTAGGAATACTTCCCAAAGACACGCGCATATTCCAGAAAATCACCCCGGGCGACCATGGCATCGAACTCCGCCTCGGTGACGAAATCATAACATTTTCCGGAGGCCTCGGTCGCCCGCTGCGGCCTCGTGGTGCAGGATATCGAAGGCATCGTACCCGGCAGCTCCAATACCTTCTGCACCAGCGTCGATTTCCCCGAGCCCGACGGCCCGGACACGATCAGCACCAGCGGCGCAACCCCGTTTCCCTCGCTCATTCGATGTTCTGCACCTGTTCCCGCAATTTCTCGATTTCCGCTTTGATCTCCAGCGCGATTCCCATGATTGCCAGGGCTTCGCTTTCCACGCCGGGCGTCTTTGAAAGCATGGTGTTCGCCTCGCGCTGCATTTCCTGGAGCAGAAAATCGAGTTTCTTGCCGAGTTCGCCGGCGCTGTCCAGCAGTTGCGCAAATTGCTGAAGATGGCTGCGCAGCCGGTCTAATTCTTCACTGATATCGCTGCGTTCTGCAAGTAAGGCGGCCTCCTGCGCCAGGCGCGCGGGATCGATACTGTTGCCGCTGAGCAGATCCTTGAGCCGGGAGTCCAAGCGCCGGGCGAACGAGGGCCGCAAAGTCTCCACCAGGCCGCGCACCTGCTCCACCAGCGTGCCGATGCGCATCGTGCGCTCGCGAAGTTCCTCGCTCAAATGGCGCCCTTCGGCGCGCCGCATTTCGTCCATCTTGCCGAGGGCTTCGCGGAGTTGCGTCTCCAGGATTTTGCCGAACTCCTCCTGTTCTTCTTCCGAATCCGGCAATTCCAGCGCCAGCCCGCCAATCACCCCCGGGAGCCGCAACAAGGAAACCAGGTCGAGTTCCGCTTTCGCTTTCGTCTGCTGGCGCAACTCATCCGCGGCCCGCAGATAGGCTTGCAGGAGCTCCTGGTTCACGTGTACCGGCGCGGCTTTCCCCGGCTCCACGCTGACATGAATGTCCACATGACCGCGATGAATGCGGTCCCGCACGGCCTGCCGCAGGCGTATCTCGTAAGGCTCCAGCGATTCCGGCAAGCGCAGCTTCACATCCAGAAACCGGTGGTTCACGCTTTTCACGCTGACGCGGATCGACCAGCCCTGGTGCTCGCTGCGCACCGTGGCATACCCGGTCATGGAAAGGCACTCGGGTTTTCGCGTCGAAGTAGTTGCTGCGTGGGTGGTGCTTTGTGCGGTCATGCTTTGTTTCTCGAATTCAGCGGATTTTGGTTCGGCGCGGCTGCGGGCGCCAGCACTACCTCTTCGGCAAATTGCAAATCATGCAAGCGCGCGTAGCTGCCGCCTCGCTCCAATAGCTCCGCGTGCGTGCCGCTCTCGCGAATGGAGCCGTCCACCAGCACCAGAATCTTATCGGCTTTGCGGATGGTTCCCAAGCGATGCGCAATCACAAACGTGGTGCGCCCCACCATCAGGTTGCTCAGGGCCTTTTGTACGTACATCTCCGATTCCGAATCAAGTTCGGAAGTGGCTTCATCCAGGATCAGAATCGGGGAATCCTTCAAGATGGCTCGCGCAATAGCGATCCGCTGGCGCTGCCCGCCGCTCAGCCGCGTGCCGCGTTCGCCGATCACCGTGTCATAGCCCTGCGGCAACTCCTGAATGAAATCGTGGGCCAGGGCCGTCTGGGCCGCCTGGATCACGCGCTCCCTGGGAATGTTCGTCAATCCGTAGCAGATGTTGTTCCACACGGTGTCGTGGAACAGAATGTTTTCCTGGGTGACCATGGCGATCTGTTCCCGCAACGACCGGATGGTCACATTCCGAATGTCCACGCCGTCGATCCGGATCACCCCGGATCGCACTTCGTAAAACCTCGGAATCAGATTCACCAGCGTGGTCTTTCCCGCGCCGCTTGTGCCCACCACCGCAATCACTTCTCCGCTGTTTGCCGTGAAGGAGATCTTTTCCAGGACCTGGGCGCTGCCTCCGTCATACGCAAACGTCACTTCATCGAACACGATTTCCCGGGAGAAGGGCGCCAGCAGATTCCCGTTGGGCTCGTCCAGTCTCTCTTCGACCCGGTCGAGGTACGCAAACACCTGCGTGCTCGCCCCCTGCGCCGCCTGGAATTGCTGGTACACGTAACCCATCCGCTTCAACGGCATGTAGGCGTTGAGCATCGCAAAAAGAAACGCGAAAAAATCTCCCGATGTCATCTGGTGGTGTTGAATCTGATTGCGCGCATAAAGCAGCAGCAGCGGAATCACTAGCCCGCCCAGCAGATCCATCAGCGGGGAAGTCAGCACAAACGCCCGCACCCAGCGCATGTTATCCCGCAGCATGCGCCGGGCGACCTCGCGGAATTTCTGGCTCTCAAATTCCTCCATTCCGAAAGCCTTCACCACGCGGTTGCCGCTGACCGTTTCTTCCAGAATCTGGCTGAGATCGCCCAGCCGCGTTTGGCTCTTCTCCACGGACGTGCGGATCTTTTTCCCCAGTTTGCCCACCGGGTACACCACCAGGGGAAGAAGCAGGGCCGTGCCCAGCGTCAGCTTCCAGTTGATCACCAACATCACGGCCACGAGCACCACAAAGGTGAAACTTTTCTGAAACAGGTCCGCGAGATAATCGCTGAGTGCCAGCCGCGCCTTCTCCACATCATTGATCACCGTGGAAAGAATCCGGCCGGTGGGATTGTGCTGGAAGAAATCGATCGGCTGCCGCAGCACCCGCTCATAGACCTTATTCCGGAGATCCCGCGTGGCGGCTTGCCCGACGTACTGAATCAGCGTCAGTCCGCCATACTCGGCAATGGCTCGCGCCGTAAACAGAATGACGATCGTAATGGCAAAGATCGTCCAAACATTATGAATGCTGGGTGGGAAGAACTTGTTGAGATAGACGTAGTTGCCGGTCCAGGGAATCTTGAACAGCGGCACGCTCGAACCATACACCGCGGGAGTCAGCACCTGGTCGACGGCCGGCTTCACCATCAGCGCCGTCATGCCCTCCGCCAAACCCACGAAGGCGAGCAGTATTACGCCCGCAGTCAGGCGTACGCTGTACGGCCGCACATACCCCAAAAGCCGCTTCAATTGTGGTGAAAGCAATGACGCCACGCCCCAGGCTCCCGCACCGCGCTTCACAACCCCACATTGCTACGCTATTCGGCTGCAGCGCGCTGTGTCAAGTTTTCGGAGGCGGGTCTGCAACCGGAACTGGCAGGCAATCCCTACTTGTCGATGTCGCGGTGTACTACCCGCGTCGCAAACCCGCGCCGCTCCAGCGCCTTCTTCATCCACTCCGCCATCATCACCGAGCGGTGTCTTCCCCCGGTGCAGCCGAAAGCGATCGTCAGGTAGCTCTTGCCCTCTTCGATGTAGTGGGGGATCAGGTAGGTCAACAACCCTTGCATCCGGCGGAGGAATTCCCCGGTCTGCGGAAATGACTGGATGTAACGGCGCACCTTGATGTCCCGCCCCGTAAACCGCCGCAACCTGGGCACAAAGTGGGGATTGGGCAGGAAGCGCACGTCAAACATCAGGTCCGCATCGGTCGGCACCCCAAACTTGTAGCCAAAGCTCACCAACGAAACGAGCAAATGACGCTGGCTTTCCGATCGGAACCTCTGATTCACGAATTGCCGCAACTCGTGCACGTTGAACTGCGAAGTATCAATCACCACGTCCGCGAGTTTCCGGATCGGCTCCATCAGCGCGCGCTCGTGTTCCAGGTTTTCGCGCACCGAAAAATCCTTGCCCAGCGGGTGCGGCCGCCGCGTCTCACTATAACGCCGTAGCAGCGCGTCTTCGTGCGCCTCGATGTACACCAGCGTGATCGGATGATCGCGCCGCAAGTGCTTCAGGAGCCCCGGCAGCTTTTCCAGTTGCAGCCCTTCCCGCGCATCCACGAGCAAGGCCGCCCGCCGGTAATCGCCCTCTCCCGCCGCGTGCAGCTCCGCGAAAATCGGGATCAGTTCCACCGGCAGATTGTCCACGCAGTTGTAGCCCATGTCCTCAAACGCCTTGAGGACGGTGCTCTTCCCTGACCCGGACAAACCCGTCAGGATGACCAGGTGGCGTCCCGAAGCTCGCGAGTTTCGTGTTGTTGGTGAGGTGCGCTTCACGGCAGGCCAAGAGTCAGCTTTTCACTCGGCGCTGGTGCGTGCTGGGGATTCTCATATCTTCTCGGTACTTCGCCACTGTCCGCCGCGTCACGTGGATGCCGCTGTCTTCCAGTTTCTTGGCAATTTGTTCGTCGGTCAGCGGCTTGGTGGCGTCTTCGTCGTCGATCATCTTCTTGACCAGGCGTTTCAGCGTCAGCAGCGACATCCCGCCGCCCTCCGGCCCATTCACGGCCTCGCTGAAAAACGATCGCAGCTCCATCACTCCCTGCGGCGTGTGTGCGTATTTGCTGGCCACCGCGCGGCTCACCGTCGAGGGATGCACGCCCACCTCTTCCGCCACTTCCTTAATCATCATCGGCTTCAGCGCATCGGGGCCTTTGTCCAGAAATTCCCCCTGGCGCGCAATGATGGACTGGCAGACCCGCAGGATCGTGTGCTTTCTCTGCTCGATGTTCTTCATCAACTGGATCGCCGCCGTGAACCGCTCCTTTACGTAATTGCGCACTTCCTTGTCCGCGGCGTCGCGCACCAGCAGTCTCCGGTACGTCGGGCTGAGCCGCAGTTGCGGCATGTCGTCCTCATTCAGGAATACCTGCCACTGGTCATCCACCTTGCGGAAATACACATCCGGCTCGACCAGCCGGGGTTCCGTCTTGTTGTAGCGCAGCCCCGGGCGCGGATCCAGCTTCTTGATGGTATCAATGGCGTGCTTGACGATATCCATTGGCCGGTTCAACGCGCGCGCAATCTCCTTCAGTTGGTTGGACTGCACCTGTTTCAGGTGCTCGGAGACAATCTGCTGCGCCAGCGTGTTCTGCGGATCGAAGGCCTTCAACTGCAGCAGCAGGCACTCACGCAGGTCCCGCGACCCCACGCCGATGGGGTCAAAGTCCTGCACCACCGCCAGCCCGTCTTCCAGGTCGTCCTGCGAGTACTTGCCATTCTGCGCAAGCTCTTCCACGGAAGCCGTCAGGTAGCCGTTCTCATCCAGATTGCCGATGATGTTCTCGACGATATCCCGCACGGCGTCGGAGCAGATCGTCACGCTCAGTTGCCACGCCAGATGGTCGGTCAACCCCGCGGGCGAGGAAAGAAACTTCTCAAACGAGGGGCGCTCTGAAATTTCGCGCTCCTGCGATTTGCCGCCGTCTCCCCCGCTATCCAGGTACTGATTGAAAAAGGCGCCGACGTCGAACTCGTCAAAGGGATTGGCGGCTTCCTTCTCCGGCACCTTTTCGGTTTCCGCCTTCAGGAAAGTCTCGTCGCTGTAGTTGTCGCTGACGGTGGGTTCTTCGGAAAGCTCTTCCAGAACGGGGTTCTCGATCATCTCCTGGTTGATCATCTCGCGAAGTTCCAGGCGGTTCAGCGCCAGCACGCTGACCATCTGCACAAGCCCGGGCGTCAGAATCTGCTTCTGCTGTACTCTGAGGTTAAGTTTGAGTCCCTGCCAGGCCATGGCTTCCGTTCTCAATCCCCGCTTGCAAGCCCTAGGATAAACCTAATTCAGCCGGAAATTGTCGCCGAGGTAGACCCGCCGGACTTCCGGGTCGTTGCTCAGAGCCTCAGGAGTACCCTTCTTCATGATTCTCCCATGATTCACGATGTAGGCGCGGTCCGTAACGCTTAAAGTTTCCCGCACATTATGGTCGGTAATGAGTGCGCCGATGCCCGACCGGCTCAATTCCCGGATCAGGTCTTGCAAGTCCTTGACGGTCAGGGGATCAATCCCAGAGAACGGTTCATCCAGCAAAATGAAGCTCGGCTGCAGCGTCAATGACCTGGCAATCTCCAGCCTCCGCCGTTCCCCCCCGGAAAGCATATAGGCCTTGCTCTGGCGTACCGTCTCCAGCCCCATCTGGGCCAGCAGCTCTTCCAGGCGGTCGCGCTGCTGCTCGGGCGTCAAGGGCAGGGTCTCCAGCACCGCCAGAAGGTTTTCTTCGCTGGTAAGTTGCCGGAAGACCGAGGGTTCTTGCGGGAGGTAGCTGATGCCGTTGCGCGCCCTCAAGTACATCGGCAGGTCGGTAATATCCTGGCCATTCAGCAGCACCCGCCCCGCATCCGGCCGGGCCAGCCCTACAATCATGTAAAAGGTGGTTGTTTTGCCGGCGCCATTTGGCCCCAGCAAACCCACAACTTCCCCTGGTCCGATTTCCAACTCGATGTTATCAACTACCTTGCGTCCCCGGTAGGACTTGCTGAGTTCGACGCCTTGGAGTGTGGGCATTCCGCTTCACGCGGGATCGCTGGGCGGTCCCCTTATCTCTGGACCCGGTGTTTGGTCAGCGTGCGCGAACCATTTCCCGAGTCGACCACGATCGTATCATCCGCTAAAAAGAAGGTCAATTCACGCCCGCTGGTGGTGCCTTGCTCCGGGTCAAAAAGCGTGGGTTTTCCCCCGCTCAACACGAATTTTTGGTCCGCGGCGGTGTACACGCCCTTCTCCGCCGTGCCTCGCCGATCCCCCTGCTCCACGATCACTCCCCCGGTGCCGACCGCCCGGCTGATCTGTGCCGTGCCCCCGTTGCCCTCCCCGCGAGTGAAAAAGAGATCCAGGAGCGGCCCCCGCATGCGCTGGTCTTCCGACTGCACCACCACATTCTTCTCCAGGTGCGCACGGCTGTCCGCGTCCCAATAGGTGAGTGTCCCGCTGCTGACATGCCACAGCCCAGGTTTCTTGTTCGGCGCGGCTGCCGTCACCGCTTGTTGAAAGACGCCGCGAACGTTGCCCGCCGCGTTCATGACTCGTGTCCCTCGCAACAACTCGATCGAATCCGCCTCCAGTACAGACGGCCCCTGCCAAAGCCGCGCGTGGCCCGTGTACAGCGCTCGCCCCGTCTTCGAATTGCCCTGCAAGTGTTCAGCGGTAATATTCGCGGGCAGCGAGCTGCTTAGGTGCATCGTGCCGGTCTGCCCGGAGAAGTCCGTCGAGCGCACACCGCCCTCCGCCTCGACATCCCCCGTCGCCTGCCAAAAAGTGATCTTCGGCGCTCGCGTCTCGCTGCTGGCGTCCCGCACCACGGCCTGGCCGGTCAAAACTGCTGTCTGCGCTGCCTTGGCGAACTCCCCTTGCTGCGCCTCGGCCGTGCGGTCGGCGTCCTTCAGGTGCACGCTCCCCTGCAAATTCATCTGCGACCATTCCCCCGTCGGCTCCAACTTTACGGTTCCTCGCGTGGCACTCGCCGTTTGTGTGGGCCGCCCCTTCAATTCTCGCTCCGTCTGCACCGATCCTGTGGCCGTCATTAACTGCGCTTTTCCCGAAGCGTCATAGTCCATCGCCAGTTTGTCCGCTTCCAGTTTCGAATGAGCCCCCGCCGCATCGACCCATTCGGATGTACCGTGTTCGAGTGTTTCGGCGCGCTGCAGGTGGCTCGCTTGCCCCTCTTGTCCGCCTTGAAACGCCATTTGCATGACATTCGTCTTTAAACTCCGCGACGTCCCCGCCTTGGCATCCTGCGTTTGCAGCAGCACGTTGCCTCGCAAGGTAAGCAGCTTCGCTTGATTCACTCGTGGCCACATTTCCAGTTCGCCGCGTTCGGCCCGAAGCGTTCCCGTTGGGGAACTTCCCTGAACGTTCCCCTCCACTTCGATCGACTGGATCCAGCGCTCCGGCGCCAGATTGCACGTTAGCTTCTCCGCCTTCAGGCTGTTCTTCCCTCGAGCACTTTGCGAGGTCACCTCCGGAAGTTCGCCCTGTTCCCCGGGCGTCGCCACCAGCCTCTGCGCGCGGTTTTGCGCGTCCAATATCAGAACTAGCTCCCCGGCGGTCAGTTGCTGCGCCTCAGTCGTGGCCGTTACCGGTCCCTGCATCACTACGGTCCTGGAGTTTTTCCCAAATTCCAGGCTGCTTCCGCGCACAGCAACCTCGCGCGCCGCTGCTCCCTGCGCCTTCGCTCCGGCCACCGGGGCCGTGGACTCCAGGTCCAATCGTGCATCCTTCACCAGCCGCAGCACGCCTTCTTCGGAGAAGTACACCGCGCCCAGTCCCTCGCCGCTCCCATCCGGGAATGAAAACTTTACGGGGGCCACGGTCTGCGCGCGGCCCGTGGCCCGTTCAAAGGTCACCCCGCTGGTTTCCACTTTCACCACGCTTGGGGCGCTGGAAGATTCCTGCCGGGCGCGCTCGGCGGCCGCGGCACTCTGCAGCTCCATCAGCACTTCCCCGCTGCATTGAATGGCCCCGTCGCCTTTGGAGTAATTGCAGCTATGCGTGTGAATCACGTCGTTACGGTCGCCGGATTTCCCGAACACCGTAACCTTCACGTCTTCCAGCAAGCTGACGTTCTGGCCTTTGAAGTCCGTCGACTTGGAGGCTTGCACGGTAAAAATGGTCCGATTCCCTTCCACCTTTGAGAAGGTCAGCCCAATCGATTGGCGCTCCTTGTCCTCCGCCAAAGATGGCGGAGCGCTCTTCTTCTCCACATGGGCAACCCACTGCCGCTGCAGGTAGATTCCGAAGGTGATTCCCGCCAGCACGAATGCCACCACGGCGGACCACCGCGCATAGCGCGCCGCTTCGCTTCTCTTCATGTTTTCAGTTAATCAGAATTCCCGCGGTGTGTATAGCCGCGCAGAGGAAAATGGCATCTCTGGGGAATTCTTCTTGCTGCAGGCAGCCGACAATCCTCGTCATTCCGAGCGGAGTCTGCGAAGCGAGGAATCTCTCTTCCCTTCGTCTTACCCCGCGGCCTCGCTCGACGCCGGCAAAATGCCCATGTTTGCCGCGGCCACATCGTCGCGGTTGGTGTTCTTCACCAGGTACATCGCTTCATCGGCCAGGTGCAACAATCCCTCTTTCGTCTTCGAGTCGAGCGGGTAAGCCGCCACTCCCACGCTCGGCGTGATGTGCGTATTCAAACCGTCTTTCGTCAGCCACACCGTCTCGCGAATCAATTTGTGCAGCCTGCGCGCCACGTTGATGGCATTCTCCTTCGACGTCTGCGGCAGCAGGATCACGAACTCGTCCCCGCCGTAGCGGAATGCGAAATCGATCAGCCGGCAATTGGTCTTCAGCGCCTCCCCGATTTCCGCCAGCAGCCGCGATCCCACCAGGTGGCCGTGCGTGTCATTCACCAGCTTGAAGTGGTCCAGGTCAATGAACACGATGGAAAACTCATAGTTGTAGCGCTGTGACCGGTAAATCTCCGTATCCAAAATGAAGCCCATGTGCCGCGCGTTGTACAGCGACGTGCAATCGTCCTTGATGGTCAGTTCGTGAATCCGCTTCACGTGACGCGCATTTTCCAGCGCGATGGCCGCAAAATCCGATAGTGCTTCCAGCAGCTTCAGGTCCTTGGGGTCGAATCCATCGGGTCCCACGCAATTGATCAGTTCGATCACGCCCAGGCAGGTCTCGCGGAACATCACCGGCACGGCCACGATCGACCGTGTCTCCATCTTCGTCTTTTCATCCACCTTCCCGAAGAACCGCGTATCTTTGGCGGTGTCCGGCACAATCACCACTTCGCCGTGCTGCGCCACCCAGCCCGCAATTCCCACCCCCAGCTTGATGCGCACGTCCTTCAGCGCCTGCGAGGCCTTGCCGACGGCCAGCTCAAAGTAGAGTTCCTGCTTCGCTTCATCCAGCAGCAGCAGCGACCAGTTGTCCGGCCGCAGAAATTCGTCGATCTTCTCCATGATCGTCCGCAGCACTTGATCGAGCTGCAGCGAAGACGTCAGCGCTTTCCCCAATTCTTGGAACACGGCCACTTCGCCCGCTTCGCGCTTTTCTGCGGGCAGCCCGGCATTCCGGCGTCGTTCGACCGTCGGGAACTGCTTGATTTCCTCGAGGCTCACTGGGCCACGTCTCTCCCGTTTAATTCCCTGTTCGCAGGTGTCTCCATCCCTTAAGTTCCTGCGAGTTTAGACACCTATTCCCAAGCTTATCCCTGAATCAGCCAATCTGCGCCAGTATAGCCGCGTCCGAAAAACTCGCGCAACACACTCGTGGTACAGGCGTTGCCATCTTGCCATCCCGGGCGATCCCAGGGGGATCTCACGCGCTCCGATTTCAATGATCCGGCACCCCGGACTGAATGGGGACCGGCCCTCCTCTCTTATACCGAACCCCTGCCCATTCTCAGCATCTAAGCTTCCCCCGAGCGAGAGGAAGACTGCAAGGCCCCACGACGCAGCGCGCGCTCTTTCATGAAAGCAAAGAAGACGGGCACGAGGATGAGGACGTGGATGGTGGAGGTAACCATGCCGCCGACGATTGGCGCTGCAATCGGCTTCATCACATCCGAACCGATACCGTTCTCCCACAGGATGGGCATGAGACTGGCGAGAACCGCCGTGACGGTCATCAGTTTTGGCCGCAGACGTTGGACTGCTCCCTCAATGACTGCAGTTTCGATGTCTTCATGCTTAAGCGGAACCCCGGAAGCGAGTCGCTTGTCCAGCGATTCGTGGAGATAAACCACCATGACAACGCCGGTTTCGACGGCAATTCCAAACAGCGCAATGTAGCCGACCCAAACGGCGACGCTGAAGTTGTAGCCGAGCCAATACTGGAGAATGAGTCCTCCGGTCATGGCATAGAAGGTGGGAAAGATGAGGACGGCAGCTTCCGTTGCGGAATGAAAGACCATGTAGAGGAGCAGGAAGATTACAAAGAACACGATGGGCACGATGATCTTCAGGCGCGATTTTGCGCGCAGTTCGAATTCGTATTCGCCGGACCATTTGTAGGTATAACCGGGCGGCAGCTTGAGTTTCTCGCGCAGCAGGCGGTCTGCTTTCGCAACGAATCCACCGTAGTCCTTGGTCGCCAGGTCCAGGTAGACATAGCCCGTGAGCAGTCCATCCTCATCGCGAATCATGGCGGGGCCACGGCTGAAATAGACTTTGGCAACTTCCGCGATCGGAATCTGCGCACCGGTAGGCGTGGATATCACAACGCGCTTGAGTTCCTCGATGTTGTCTCGAAAGTCGCGGCTGTAGCGGACATTGATGGGATACCGTTGCCGCCCCTCTACATTTTCGGCGATGTTTTCTCCGCCGATGCCGGAGGTTACGGCGCGGTGGACATCGCCCACGGTCAGCCCGTAGCGAGCCGCTTCGAGGCGATTCACTTCCACATTGATATAGAAGCCCTCCGCGACGCGTTCGGCAAATACAGAACGGAGTTCCGGAATGCCGCCCAATATCTGCTGTAACTGCGCCCCCGCTTGTTGAATCTCTTCCACATTCGGCCCTTGAATCTTGAGTCCCACCGGGGTCTTGATGCCCGTCAACTCCATGTCCAACCGGTTCTGAACGGGCATGGTCCATGTGTTTGTCAAGCCAGGAAACTGGAGCTTCTCGTCCATCTCGCGGATCAATTTTTCGTAGGTCATTCCCGGACGCCACTGTTCGCGCGGCTTGAGCATGATGGTGGTGTCGTACATGTCCAGGGGAGCGTTATCGGTAGGGCTGTCGGAGCGGCCCACGGCGCCAAAGACACTTTCCACCTCGGGGAAGGATTTGATGATGCGGTCCTGCTCCTGAAGAAGCGTCGAAGCCTGCGTGATGGAAATACCGGGGAGAGCGGTCGGCATATAGATTGAAGAGCCTTCATACAGCGGAGGCATGAACTGGCTGCCAATTCGCCAAGCGAGAGGAAAGGTGACCACCAGAAAGATGAGGTTGAGAAGCAGCGTCGTTTTCCGGTAGCGCAAGCAGAAGCGGAGTACGGGCAGATACAACGCCTGCGTCCATCGTGAGAAGGGATTCTCTGATTCGAGCCTGAGATGCCCACGGATGAAAATGACCATTAGAACGGGAACGAGCGTGATGGCAAGAATGGATGAAAAGGCCACGGAGAGTGTTTTTGTCCAAGCGAGCGGGCGAAACATTCTCCCTTCTTGCGCTTCGAGCAGAAAAACAGGCAAAAAAGAGACGAGGATGACCAGAAGGGAAAAGAAGATCGCCGGACCCACCTGTTTCGCAGCGCCAATGAGAATGCTTTTTCTCTCCTTGCCCGACACTTCCTTCCCCGATTGAGCCGCAGACGCCATGAGTTCCGACAAATGTCGATAGCCATTTTCAACCATGACAATGGAGGCATCGATGAGGACGCCGATGGCGAGCGCCAAACCACCCAGAGACATGATGTTCGAGCTAACGTGTAGGAAATACATGGGAATGAACGAGGCAACGACGGCGATGGGCAGGGCCAGAATGGGCACCAACGCGGAGCGGAAATGAAACAGGAAGGCGATGGTTACAAAGCTAACGATGGCAACTTCCAAAAGGAGGTCCCGCTGCAGCGTATTGATGGAATCATGAATCAGACCAGAACGGTCATATCCCGAAACGATTTCAACGCCTAAGGGCAATGCAGGCTTGATCTCGGCGAGTCTTTTCTTAACACCGTCGATGACCGTGAGAGCATTCATGCCATCGCGCATCACGATGATGCCGCCGACTACTTCGCCCTCTCCGTTCCAATCGACAACTCCTTCACGAATGTCGGGACCGAAGGCAACAGTGCCGAGGTCGCGTATGAGGACCGGTGTGCCGTTCTTCGTTGTGACCGGAACGCTTTCAAGATCTTGAAGTGAGCGCAGGTAGCCCAAGCCGCGAATCATGTAGCGGGCGCCGGCCATCTCCAGAACGCGGCCACCGACCTCGTTTGTCGAATCGCGTACGCGGTCAATTACGGTAGAAAGGGGAATGTTGTAAGCGCGAAGTTTGTTGGGGTCAAGATTCACCTGATACTGACGGACGAACCCGCCCATGGAGGCAACTTCCGCTACGCCAGGAACGGTTTCCAGTTGAAAGCGGAGATACCAGTCCTGCAGGCTGCGCAATTCGGCAAGGCTGTGGCGGTGAGAACGGTCGATGACGGCATATTCATAGACCCAGCCTGCCCCGGTGGCATCGGGCCCAATCATGGGGGAGACGTTTTTCGGCAGAACGCCCTGGAGTTGCTGGATGTATTCGAGCACCCGGGAACGCGCCCAGTAGAGGTCTGTTCCATCCTCAAAAACCACGAAGATGTAGGAATCACCAAACATGGTTTGCGCCCGCACCGCCTTCACGTGAGGAGCGGCTAGTAGCGTTGAGACGATGGGGTAGGTCACCTGATCTTCGATGATGTTGGGCGGCTGGCCCTCCCAGGGAATATGAACGATCACCTGAACGTCGGAGATATCCGGCAGCGCGTCCAGGGGAATATTTTTGAGCGACCAGATTCCGGCGAGCAATAACAGGAGAGTTCCTGTGAAAACCAGGAAGCGATTGTTCGCGCACCAGTCAATAACGCGGGAGATCATGGCTACATGCCTCCTTGTGCCTGGAGGCTGAGCTGCTTTGTTGCTAGGACGGCGCCGCTTTTGAGGACGGTGATGGTGACCTTCCACGTTCCGCCACTTTCGAGGATTGTTTGTCCATCATAGATGCCGCCGCCTTTTTCGCTGAGAGGCGTGACGACATTCATGGCGGCCATGCCCATCTCCGGCATTCCGGCCATGTAGCTGCGAACGCTGACCTGAGCGCCCGTGATGGGCGAGCCACCTGTAGCCGACAATTTGACGCGATAAAGATTGGCGCCCTTACGCGGAGTTTGTGGTTCAGTCGAGAAATCGATTTGCACCGCCGCTTGGGCGGTTGAACTGCTTTTTGGCTCCGTTGCAGGCGCACCAGACGGCGGAGCAGCATACGAGCCAATCGCAGCTTGAAGCTGGCTTTCCGAATCGATCAGAAAGTTCGCGGAAGTAACAATGCGTTCCCCGGCTCGCAGCCCCTTCAAAACGATGTACTCTTCCCCGGCTTGAGGGCCGAGTTGCACATCACGCGGCTCCAGGTAACCGTTGCCGCGATCCACGAAAACAATCTGCCGCGCCCCGGACTGCAACACCCCGCTCACGGGAATCGCCAATTGCTTTCCCAAATCCACTTCCAGGCTTACATTCACAAACATCCCGGGAGTGAGAGTCATACGCGAGTTTGAAAAGACCAAACGGGCACGAGCGGTGCGCGTGGTCATGTCCACATCGGGATAAATAAAATCCACTTTGCCCTGGAAGACGCGGCCGGGATAGGAATCGACGGTGAGAGAGGCGGGGGCACTCACCTTGATGCGCCCCAAGTCGTTTTGGAAAACCTGCGCGAGAACCCAAATGGTGGAGAGGTCGGCAACCGTGTAGAGCCGCGTATCTGGCTGCACCATTAGGTTGGGAAGAGCATTGCGCTCGATGATATAGCCGGAAACAGAAGAGTGGATTTCCAAGGTCTCTCCGACCTGGCCTGTGCTTTCTAGGCGGGCAATTTCTTGTGGAGGAATGTCCCATTGCGCCAGGCGTTCGCGAGAGGATTCGAGCAAAGACGCTACGCCAGAGGCGACGCCGGGAACCGTGCTTTGCGAGAGGCTTTGCGCGTTTTGCTTCGCCAGAAGGTATTCCCGTTCAGCGGAGACAAGTTCCGGGCTATGGATCGTAAACAACGGCTGGCCTTTCCGCACGTATTGGTAAGTGGCATCCGCAAAAACCTTCTCGATGTGACCGGAAATGCGCGTCTGCACATAGGAAAGGCGTCTTTCGTCAATCGCGACGGTCCCCGTCGTGCGAATGGTGTCCTTCAGGTCCTTCCGCTCGACGATTCCGAACTTGACGTCAATGGATTGCAGGCGTTCGGGTGAGAGTTGGATGGCAGAGAGCGGCGTCTCCGTAGACGGTGGCGGCGGCACGGCAGAAGTACTCATCTCCTGCTGGGGTACCGGATTGGAAGCGGGTGTGACCGCAGTCTTTGTCCCAACGGGATGGTGCGATCGCCACCAGAAACCCGTAAGCGCTCCGACCAATACTAGGTTCGCGACAAGCACGATGATGAATGCAGTTCGATAGTTTTTCATAGAACGATTCCTTTGCGCCGCCGTTCAGCGCAGCGTTACTCCAGTCACTTCTTCCATCTGTGCCAAGGCGGTTTCGTGTTCGGAGAGCGTCTGCCAGTATTCTTCGTCAAGCTTCAGGACATCGAGGAAAGACGCCAGCAAGGCCTGAAAGTCCTGGCGATTGGATTGGTAAGCGGCCATGCCCGCCTGTAGCTCGGCGCGCGCTTGGGGTATCAAGCCTTCGCGATAAATCTTCAGCAGCTCTGTGGATTTCGCCGCACCGAGAAATTGCTGGCGAAGCTGGAAGGCCGTCTGTTGCGATTGCATTTCATACTCACTCTTTGCGCGATCCCTTTCGGACTCGGCCTGCGCCAGTTCAGGCCGTTGGCGACGGCTTCGATAGATCGGAATCCGCATGCCCACGGTAAACTGGTAGTAGGCGCGGTACTGCGAAGGATCTGTGCGCTGCCACATGCCTTGCACATTGAAATCGGGGTAAAAATCCTTCTTTGCAAGATCTACCTGCAATCCCTGGCGCTCCACCATCTTCTGCATTCCGGCGAGGTCAGGATTGTTGGCTTTCGCCTCGGCTAGCAGCTGATCGAAGTTGTAGGCAGGCGTGCTTTCGGAGATCTCGGCCGTTTCAATGTCCGCCGATGCTTGTGAGCGGTTCAGAAGATTCTTCAGCGCTGCCTGCATTTTCCCCTGTTCCAGTTGATTCATGTTGATTTCCCGAAGCAGCTTGGTGCGTTCGAGTTGCGCCTGAAGAACATCCTGTTGATTCCCCAGACCGCTCCGGTAGCGGGATTCCGACGCCTGTTCGACCTGTTGCAGGAGTTGCCCATCTTCATCGAGAATCTTCTGCCGCTTGGCCAGATAGCCCAACTGAAAGTAGGTCATCTTCACAGCCGCCAGAACCGCGCGCCGGACAGACTCCACTTTCTGTTGGGTGGCGTCCGCATCCTTTTCCGCAATCTCACCGCGAAGCCGCAGCTTGCCCGGGTAGGGAAGGTCCTGCGAAAACCCCACGCCGAAATAAGCGAAGTCGCTGTTGGTGTATCCCGCAAATGGGCGTGGACTGCCCACGTTCATCTGTTGCAGGACGACTTGGGGATCCGGCAGCGTTGCGAGCTGCGCCGGAATCTGCTTCGCCGATTGCCAGCCGTGCCTCGCAGCGTGTATCTGAGGATTGTTCTTTTCCGCCTCGGTCAAAAGGTCTGCGAGTAATGTCGGTTCCCCGGCTGAAGCGTTCTGTGCGCGGACGCCGGATGCTGGAAATACAAGTAGAGAGACTCCGAGAATCCAAACCGAAGTGAACTTCATAAACTATCCTTTCGCCAAATGAGGCCCGATGCCGACTTCGCTCGATGCTTAAAAAGCCAGAGCTGAGAGAGTGGAACGCACAAACACACGTGTGCACGCAGTTTGGCGCGATCAGGACAGATTCAGATCAGGAAGGTACAGAAAAGGGACTGAAGGGAGGGTGGTGAAGGCTCTTCTGCGTCAGCCAGGAGTGTGCTCGACGGCCTGGTGGGTAGAACTGCGAGCATGTTAACGGTCGCCGCGATCGTGGTGGCTGCCAGGCCAACCTCAGCCGCCTTGTACTGCATTTCCGGGAGTGGAGCTTGCGAGATGGCACAGCAGGAGTTATCCGAACCGCCGGAGAGTTGCGCCCCTCCCTTGTGGGACTGCTTATGGTCGCACGACGATTGGTGCATCGCCTGCGCGCACTCGGCTCCGCCGGAAGAAAGCATGGCACACGCCGAAAGCGGCACCAGACCGGCGGCAAAGACGCTCAACGCGAGTCCGAGGATAAATAGCCTTCGCATCAGATTCCATTCTAGCACGCAGGGTTCCTGTGCGCTTTCCAAACAGGTTCGCGTGTTCGGTCGCCAAGCGCTGTGACCTCCGTCACGCTGCGAGGAATCATGCATCATGGGAGCCGCCAGGGATGATCAACTGTGGAATACGCGATAAGTGCGTTCTTCGCGCAAGCAAACTTGGCCATAGCTCGAAACCCGCTTCCCCGCATCAAGTTGATGCGGCGCCCTCGTATCTCTTGCCGCGCGCTCCGCGTTTGACACTTCCTCCCACCCCACCTATAGTGAGCCCAAGGGACGCCGCGTCACCACTTCGCTTTTCTTGGCCGCGTCTGCCTCCTCTTCCGTCTTTCTGGAATCGAGGCTCTGTTGCGCTCTCTGCGGATTGGTCCAGCCTTCCGTCGCTGTTACACTTTCCTTTACAGGGACAGAGCATGGCTAAGGGAAATTTCGGAGAACGTCTGAAGCGTGAGCGCGAGCTTCGCGAAGTCACGCTGGAAGAGATCACTGCTGCCACGCGCATTGGCTCTCGCTTCCTGGAAGCCCTGGAAAACGAAGAATGGAGCAAGCTTCCTGGCGGCGTCTTCAATCGCGGCTTCGTTCGCTCCATCGCGCGCTACCTCGGCCTCGATGAAGAGGCCCTTCTCGGCGAATACGATTTAGCTCACGGCGCCCAGGTTGCTCCCGTCCCCTCTCAACCCGAACATCGCCTGTCCTCCTCCAAGTGGATTCCCTTCCTCCTCTTCGTCGGTTTGCTCGTTCTTCTATTCTGTGCCGTCGTCGGCGGCATCTACTACTGGCGGCATTACAGCGCGCGCCGCGCCCAGACTCAATCCATGAATTCCGTCTCGCCCGCCGCAAACACCCCAGTCACATCTGCTTCTACCCCGCCGGCCACCCAACAAAAGTCAGACACACTATCCACCGCGCAGGAGCCGCCGCTCGATCTGCTCGTCTCCGCCAGCGCCGCCACCCGCGTGCGCATCCTTGCCGATGGCAGACTGCTTTTTGAAGGTGAGTTTCTCTCCGGTGAAAATCGCCACTTCCAGGCTGCCGGTGAGTTTGAGGTCACTGCCGCGGACTCCAGTGCGGTGTTGCTGGAATTGAACGGCCAAGCCATGCCGCCGCTCGGTGCAACGGGAGCCTCGGGTACAATGACCTTAGGTCGTAAGGACCTTAGGCAGGCATCCGGTGGAAACTCTCAGCCCTGAAGTACTCGAAGATTTGCGCCACGGTCGAGCCCCGCGCGAACGCAAGCTGGCCGTCTGCAGCACGGGCGCGCACATTCCTCCCGTGGACCGCGCCGAAATCCTCACTGTTCTCGCACAGGATGCCGATGAACTGGTCTCCTCTCGCGCGCAGGAGGCGCTGCTCTCCGATTCGCTTGAAATTTTCGTCGAAGCCATGAACCGCGAGCACCCCCTGCCGGCGCTCTTTGCCTACGTCGCCAGAAATTTCGTCGCCAAGCCCGGCATCGTGGACGCGCTCGTGGCCAACCAGAAATGTCCCGGCGAGCAACTTGCCATCGTTGTCCCGCACTTGACGGCAGCCCATGTCGAATCGCTTTTTGATGAACTCGATCGCGTCACTCTTTCCAGCACGCTTGCCGTTGCTCTGGAGCACTATCACGGTCTCACGGCCGACCAGAAAAGCACGCTGCAGGAACTTCGCAGCACCGCCATTGACGAGGGCCGCCTCGCCGATGCCGCTGCCGAAGCCGAGCCCGACCCGGTCAGGCGCCAGACCTTGCTTCAGCAGATCAGCCACATGACCGTTTCCCAGCGCGTGCAATTCGCCATGAAGGGCGGCTCGGAGGCCCGCCGCACCTTGATTCGCGATTCCAACAAAGTCGTTCAGCGCGCCGTGCTGCAATCCCCGCGCCTCACCGATCAGGAGGTCGAAGCCTTCGCCTCCATGCCCAATCTCACCGATGAAATTCTTCGTTCGATCGCCACCAACCGGAACTTTCGCAAGAACTACGTGGTCGTACGCAACCTCATGAACAATCCCAAGACGCCGCTCGATGTCTCCCTGCACATGCTTCCCATTCTGAATGCCCTCGACCTCAAGCGCCTTTCCATGAACAAAAATATTCCCGAAACCCTGCGCTCCACGGCCAACAAGCTCTTGCGCACCCGTGCCGACCTTAAGAGATAGCCCGAACGCAGCCCATCCCCCGGCCTGCCCCGTCTCAGGAACTCCCGGCTGGGCTTCTCTTTTTCCTGATTCGTCCACTCGCATCGCGCTACACTAAACGCATCTCCTTTCAGTGGAGGCTTTCCAAATGACCCCTCGCCCACTATTGCGCCTAACTTCTCTCGCTGTTCTCGTTGCCGTCGCGGTGGCTCTACTGTTGGTCTCGCGCGTTTCGCTGCGCGCCGCTTCGGACCCCTGGACCTCCTCGCAAACCGTCCAGCCGGCGGATTTGCTGAAAGAACTCAGCGACTCCAAATCCGCTCCTACAATTGTCTTTGTGGGCTTCAATCGCCTTTACACTTCCGGCCACATCAAGGGCGCGCAAAATCATGGCATGGCGGGAAATGAAGTGGGCCTCCAGGAACTCAAGACTTGGGCTTCCTCGCTGCCACGCTCCACCAAGCTGGTCATCTATTGCGGCTGCTGTCCGATGGAGCGCTGTCCCAACCTCCGCCCCGCTTTCACCGCGCTTCGCGATCTCGGCTTCACCAAGCTACGCGTCCTTATCCTACCCACGGATTTTGCCGTGGACTGGGCTGCCAAGGGCTATCCCTACGATAGGGGCCAGTAACGCGCTCGCCTTTTGCTTGCACGCGCTCTACTACGGGGCAATTCCGTCATCTGAAAATCCATTTACACGTCTCTCCGTCTAACCCGTTACACTTGTTCCCATTCTTGATTTGCTGACCGAGGACACTATGAGATTTCTGACCAGACTGTTTTTCGCACTCATCGCCGGTGGCATTTCTTTTGTTTCCGCCCACGCGCAAACCCAACCGGTCGCCCTCGATCTTAAGACTTCCGTCCCCTTCCACTTCGTGGCCTTAGGCGACACGCGCTTCCACGATCCCGCGGACACCAAGCCCGCCAATCCCGAGATTCGCCATGCGCTGGTCGCCGCGATTGCCCAGGAAAATCCCGTCTTCATCTCCATCGGTGGAGACATCGTTTTGGATGGTGACAACGCCAAGGACTGGCAGGTGTGGGACGCGGAAACCTCGCTCTGGCGGGAACGCAAAATTCCTGTTTATCCCGCGATCGGCAATCACGATCTGCACGGCGATCTGAATACCGCCCTGGCCAACTATTTCCAGCGCTTCCCGGATATCCAGAAAAATCGCTTCTATTCCACGCGTGTCGCCAATTCGCTCATGCTCGTTCTCGATAGCAATCTCGACGAACTCTCCGGCCCGCAGGGCGCCTGGCTCACGGCCCAACTCGATCATCTTCCCGCCGATGTGGATTTTGTGTTCTTTGTTTTCCACCATCCGCCCTACACCAGCTCTTCCGATGAAAAAATTTACGGCGGCGGCCATTCCGCGCGCCCCACCGAACAAGCCCTCGCCAAAATGCTCGAAGGGCGCCAGCAACGCACCCGCGCCCGCTTCATCGTCTTCAGCGGCCACGTTCACAACTACGAGCGCCACGAACACGGCGGCGTCACTTATTTCGTCATGGGCGGTGGCGGGGCGCATCCTTATCTCATCCCGCGCGCGCCCGACGATCTCTACAAAGACATGGGCGTCAATTACCACTACCTCCTCGTCGGGGTGGATCACACCGCCGCGAAAATCACCATGCACAAGGTCGAGATCAAGGACGGCTCACCCGTCTGGTCCACGCCAGACAGCGTGACCATCCGCGTACCCGCCGCCGCTGCCAAAGCCGCAGGCGCCGGCAAAGCTCGATAGTCGCTTCGCCCATTTCAACTACCGGCCCGCCCCGCAACCGGTGCCACCACCCAAACGTACTCCAGCACTTCGCTTCCCGTGTTCGTGACGTTGTGCTTCGTGCCCGGCGGAATGTACGCCATCCGGTGTGCGCTAACAGGCACATCCGCGTGACCCTCCACATTCGCTACGCCGCTCCCCCGCAGAATCACCAGCGCCTCTTCGTTCTGCCCGGTCGAGTGCCAGCCCACGCTCTCTCCTGGTTTCAACCGCACCGACCCGCCACGCATCCCCGCCGTTTGTGGCGCGCCCTTCAGCAACGCGCAATCTCCTCCGGCGCACTCCAGCGAAAACGTCATTGGCTCCTTCTTCACAGCCGGTTCTTGCGCCCATATCCCCACCCCCACAAATGCCAGTACTCCCAACACACTCCATGCAAGTTGTCTCTTCATGCTTTCTCCTCTTCCTGGTTAGTTTCCTCCATTTCCTTCAAATCCTTCACCTCAAACTCGCAAGCCTTTACCTGTTCTCCCTCTTTCCTCCCTGGATTTTCCAAGCTAAACTACCGCCTCCCACCTCTCCGCTGAATTCATTTCGTTGGAGGTTTGCCATGCCGCGCCAGTCTTACCCAAGGTAGGTTTCACCCGTGAACATCGATCAACTCCGCAAACTCTGCCTCTCCTTCCCTGCTGCCACCGAGCAGATCCAGTGGGGTGACGACCTCCTCTTCAAGGTCGCAGGCAAAATGTTCGCCATCACGCCGTTGGAACCCGCCCGCGTCTGGCTCTCTCTCAAAGTGACGCCAGAAAACTTCGCGGAACTCACGGAGCGTCCCGGCATCATCCCCGCCCCGTATCTCGCGCGCGCCAAGTGGATTGCCCTCCAATCCCGCGACGCCCTTTCCCCCGCGGAACTCGCGACCCTGCTTCGCTCCTCCTATGATTTGGTCGTCGCCAAGCTTCCCGGCAAGACGCGCGACGCCATCTTGCGCGGCAACTCGCGCGCCCCCGCTAAGCGCCGCGCACCTCACAAGCGGAACCGTCGCAAGTCAGCGGCCGGCAGAAAGTGCGCCAATTAAATGCGCGCTTCCGGGCTCGCGCCAGCGCACACACGCGCCTCGCCGTATGAACTAGACAATTCGCTCTTGTTCGGGGTTTTCCTGCAGGAGGATTCTGCGAATTCGCCGCTTTCGTGCTGTTTCCTACGCCATCGCCTTTGAGCCCGCCGCCCGCCGCAAGGGGCGCGCGCCAGGCACCGGAAATGTCATCTTCCAAAAATTCGTTTCCGCATTCACGAACTCCAGCCCCACGCTCAGCTTGCCGTCGCGCTCTCTCTTCACATACACGACGCGTGTTTCCACCGACCGGCTGGTATTTTCGTTCACCAGCAGCAGCTCCTGGCCCGCCAGGACCGGCTCGTCCATCGCCAGCAACGCGCCCTGTTGGTTGATCGAGCGTGTCATCGCTCGCACGCAGAATTTCTCTCCCATTTCATTCTGCCCGTGCACCACAACCGGCAGTGACAACGCCACGCGCAGAGTCCGTCTGCGCTCGCGGTATCGAAAATGAAGTACGCCCATGGGACCTTCCTGCTCCTCAGATCTTACGGTCCGCCTCCAACCGACACCGATGACCTTCCTCAAAAGCACTCAGCGGCAGTTCTTGGACGCGTTCTGCGCTTCCTCGGAAGAATCTTTCGTGCGGCTGACTCTGCGGATATTCTGCCTTGCGGCACGCCTCCGGACAATAGCTGGGCGGTACTAAAATACTCCCTTCCATTTCAGTACGCTAGTACTTCTCAGAAGTTTCTTGGTCTTCAGGAGGATTAGCAAAGTGCGTTATCCACAGTAGAAACCAGGGACCACGAGAAGGACTTTTTTGACCTCCACCAAACTCATTGATTGCACAGACCTTACCCTGCGGTTTGGGCTCAAAAAAGCCATGGCATCCAATGAACTGCTGCCCGAAGAGCGATTTCGCAGAGCGCAGTCCCACAGGTCAAACTTTCGCTGCCCATGGGAAATCGCGTTGTCCGGTAACGGCATTTACCAGGCGCTTGGTTCCAATTAGCCGGTTTCCAGATGAGGATGAGCGGCGCTCAGCCTTTCGCATCCTCACACTTGGCCGCGAATAGGCCAAAAAATACAAATGTGTTCTAGAACGCACAGACACGCGTCCTCGACTCTTCTACCCTAAGGGCTGGTGATTCCCACAGTCATCAGAGGGCGTTGCAGATGAATGCCCGAGGAGGAAGAATTGAAATCTCCTGGAAACGATGAAAGAGGTTTCGTCAGAGGGATTCTCGTGCTCGTTCTTGTGCTGCTTGTCGTAGGAGCGGTCTACTATATTTTTACGCGAAACTCGTCTATTCAGAACGCCTTCCATTCCATTCAGGAATCAACGCAAGATGCGGCTACCACCTCCAGGGTGCGCACGGCCCTGCTCCTGTCGAAACAGGTATACCCCTTCGACATCAAAGTGCAAACAATCCAGGGCGAAGTCACCTTGGAAGGCCAGGTGCCTTCGGAGCAAGTCAAAACCGTGGCGGGCGCTATCGCCCAGGACACGTCGAGCGTCAAAAAGCTGCACAACAATCTGAGCGTCAACCCTTCGATAGAGCGCAACCCCGATCGGGAGCACCTCGGCGAACGGGTGGCGGATCTGGAAATCAAAACTTTAGTGACCGACGCTCTTTCGAAAAATGCGGAATTGGCGGAAAAACACATCACCACAGAAGTGAAGGATCGAGCGGTGACACTAGGCGGAACGGTACAGACCGTCAGTCAGAAAAACACCGCGGACCAAATCGCTTGGCAGGTTCCGGGCGTCCGGGGACTTACGGACAATCTAAGCCTCTCCGATGCCCAGGCCATGCCGGAAAGCGCTGACGATAAACTGGCCCGCCGCGTGGAGTTTGAACTCTACTCCACAAAAGCAATTCCTCTGAAGACTGTGCAAATCCACGCCGATAATGGCATTGTCACTCTGACCGGAACGGTATCGTCCCGAGCGGAAAAACTGCTGGCGGAAAAGACAGCGAAATCCGTTGAAGGCGTTCGCAGAGTCGTGAATGGTCTGGCCGCACCAGAGGAACCCTAGATTTCCGCGATATGCCAGAATCCCATAGTGCTCAGACGCCAAGTTGGCTCAAGAGTTCTTATACCACGGCTTTTCTCAAACTCCCGATTAGTCGCCAAACCGGAAAGGTGGTTTTCACATGATTGGCGGGCGGTGCTGCAGTTTAAATCGGCGGCTCCGCGCCTAGCGTTCCAAAATGAGCGGTACTACTTCTTTGAAAGCTCGCCCTTGAAATGACTTTCGACATCTTCATGACTCAGCGGGTTTCTTGCTTTGGTCAATACGACCGAATAGACGACCTCATTCCCTCCAATCTGCGCGGTGATAAATGCCCCGTCTTCCGGCAGTTCTTGGTAGATGAATTTCACTTTTCTGCCGTCTTCAAGTGTTTTGACCCACTCTTCGTCTCGCATGTTCGTAGCTCCTCAGGCGAGGTCTAGGTCGACTGTCTCACGCCGAGTTGGTTGACTGTCTTAGCTAATTGTCGCGGTCGACGTCTTTGGCTGTGACTGTAACCTCAACGTGAGCGCCCTTTTTGAGGTTCCGTTCCGCTATTCTTGCCGATTTGGCCATGCGCGGCTTTGCCATTTCCTTCTTGACGCGGGCACGTGTCGAGTTGTCGGATTCTCTCCTACCTTTCTTATGCAACATGCCCGAAGCATGACATCGAGATGAAAGCCATGCAGTCCCATTTCGCACAACTGCGAGGCATTTAGCAGCGGCGGGCTGATAAGTCGCTTATCGAACAAGTGGCATTCGAGGGCTAATCCCGGGACCAAGCTATCCATGCTGTACGGCGCCGTCTTCCCTATGGACCCGGCATCCAGGACAGCCGATTCGTCCCATATGCCGCTGCGTCTTTTTAGTGCAGCTTCTCAATCTGTTGCTGCACCTGGCTGCGAAATTCCAGCGGATGCGCAACTTTGTAAAATGGCTCGGGAGTCCCGCCCGTCCCGATCACCACAATCGTTCCATAGCCCAGCATCCTGCCGAAAGCCGTCTCGCTCACTTCGATGCTCTCCACTTTGTTTAGCAGCATTTCGATCGTCTTCCGGCTGACCAGGCCCGTCTTGATCACCACACGTCGGTTCGTCACCGCCATTTCCGTCGCGTTCCGCCGCACCATGCCCATTAGAATCGCCACGACGCCGCAAACGAGCAAGGCAACGCCCCCGCCTTCCATGACGTGCAAAGTCTTGCTCTCAATTCCGGTCTGGCTGAGTGCGTAATAAAGCAGAAGCACTCCGGGCAGACCGAGCAGCAAGCATCCCAGGACAATGTGCCACAGCATCACGATCCAATGGAGCCGGGTCTGGTAAATCACCGTTTCACCGGGAACCAAGTTCGATTCTACGTAGCTCATCTGCTCTTTCCCCCGAATCGTTCAGCCGAGGAGTCAGATCAGGGCACCTCGTTCGTAACTTAAAGAGCCTATCACAATGGTCGGAGAGTTCTCTTGCCAACCTAGGCTCAACTCCCAGTAAGTTCGCCTTACCGGAGGAGTAGTTTCAATTTGACGGGGCGATCATCTCTCCCATGTTTGCCCCGGCACCGCACGCGGAGGGTACGAGTGATTTTTCAGCCGTGGCAATAGTTGCCACCAATGGGCATCAACTGAACTGAGAAGGGGGCGGCCGACGCCTTCCTACCGTTGGACTAATCGGCACATAAAGACCAAGGGCCATGGGAAGGACTCCCATGGCCCCTGGACGCTGACACGCATTGAAGATCGCGTGTGATACCACTCGCGGGATCAAGCCCCGAGACATTACCAAAAACCACCCGGTTGCACCAGAATCTCCGCTTGATCTGAGGTTACTCTTGCAAGCAACTCGCCACCCGTGCCCAATTCTATCTTTCAGCTAAATAATGGCTTACACACAACCCAAGTACCGGTCGCTGGCCTTATTGCGCCAAATCCCCCATCCCGCTCGACTCCTGCCCCAGCTAGCTCCTCGCCCTTCGTGGCTCCTCGTCCGGCGTCAGCTCCGAAGTAGCTCCAAAATCTCCACTTTCCACGGCGCGCTTCCCACATCCACCAGCGCCAGTGTTACCGGGAGGTTAAACCGCCGAGGTCCCGCGCTCCCCGGGTTCAAGTACAGAACGCCCCCTCGCTCCCACTGTTCCGCCTGGTGCGTGTGCCCGCTGATCACCGCATCAAACCCTGCTGCATCCGGCCGCAAATCCAAATCTCTCAGGTGGTGCAGCACGTACAGGCTGGCGCCTCCCGCATCCACGATGGCCGTCGCGGGGAGTTCCGCAGCCCAAGCCTCCGTATCCACGTTTCCTCGCACCGCAAACACCGGCGCGATTGCCTTCAACTGCGTCAGCACTTCGGGTTTTCCCACGTCCCCCGCGTGCACGATCAGGTCTACTCCGCTTAACGCCCGCGCCGCCTCTGGCCGCAGCAGCCCGTGTGTATCGGAGATAATTCCCAGCCTCATTCGGGTGTCAGCCCTTTCCTCGATACTCCTCCGGCACATCGTCCTCCGGCACTTCGCGCGTCTTCACCTCCGATTTGTCGGCATCTCGCGCGTTCTCCACTCCGTCCAAAACCTCTGCTTCAAACGTCTGCCCTTCCTCCAGCAGTTCTTCCACACTTTCGGAATCGCCCACAGGGGTTCCCGGGAGCCCCTGTGTATCGCCCGATTGTCCGGCCGAGTTGGCCCCCAGCCCGCGCGTTTCGTAGGCCACCACATCCGCCGAGTTCCCGCTCCCCGCAATACGCTTCTTCCGGCTTTTCCGCTTACGAGCTGGGCGAGTCTTCCGCCCCTTTATCTTCGCGCTGGCTTTGCTTTTGGCCTTGCGGCTACTCACCGCTTTTGCTCTGCTCTTCTTTGTCTTTTTTCGTGGCATGACACTCTCCGTTCTTCGCTGAGTCTACCACTCTGCCACCCGCCGCGCGCCGCTGTCGTCTGACTGGAAATTTTCGCCACTACCACTATAATGCTGTAGGAAAAGTTAGCTTCGCTGCCCACCCGGTCCACCGCCGGCGAAGGGCCCCCGGAGGTTTTTTCATCCATGGAAAAGCAGGAGTTGCGTGCCCGCGTTGAAGAAGTAGGTCTCGTACCGGTGATCCGCACCTCTTCCGCAGAGGATGCGCGCTTTGCCGTGGAAGAGGTCTCCCACGCGGGCATCCCGATCATTGAACTCACCATGACCGTCCCAGGCGCCTTCGAGGTCATCCGCGATCTGGTGAAAGAAGTTCCTCACGTTATTCTTGGCGCGGGCACGGTCCTTGACGTGGACACGGCACGCCGGTGCATTGACGCTGGCGCCCAGTTCATCAGCAGCCCCGCGCTCGATGTCCCCACGGTTCAGTACGTCGCGGGACTCCCCAGCATCATCATGATGGCCGGCGCCATGACCCCCACCGAAGTTCTTGCCGCCTGGAAAGCTGGCTCCGATTTCGTCAAGATTTTCCCCGCCTCTTTGGTCGGCGGCGACAACTACATCCGCGCCCTGCGCCGGCCTTTCCCGGAGATCCCGCTGATTGCCGGAGGTGGCGTCACGCAGCAAAATGCCGCCTACTACCTCCTCGCCGGGGTCTCCGCTCTCAGCGTCGGCAAGGAACTTATCCCGCGCGAATCAATGCTCCTGCACAAGCCCGACCGCATCCGTGAACTCACGCGGCGTTTCGCCACCATCGTGCGCAGCACGCGTGCCCGCATGGCCGAATCTCAGACGCAAGCCGCGCAGTTCCACTGAAACCATTCGCTCCAGTCAGCCGTTCCCGAGCAGACTGCTGAAAGGGCCTTTGCCTTTAGGAGGCCGGGGCTTCAGCCCCGGCGTAAGGTTCGTAGGGTGGTTGGGCTTTAGCCCCTGAAGAAAATCTTTCCTGGTGTTTCAGCAATCCCCTAAAAATCCACATGCAGTCGCAGCGTCGGCACGATCACCGGCCCGCGATCCCTGTTGTATCCTGGATTCACCATGTACTGCAGCCCTACGGCCGGAAAAATTCCCCGCCACGCATGCAGCGTATAATAGCTTTCCAGGATGTTTTCCCGCCCATAGTTCAACTTTCCATCGCCCAGAATAAATCCGTCCCCGCCATACGCCAGGTACTGTGCGTGGTCGCGGCTGATCCCGTTGCTGACGAACACCAGGCCCAGATGGTCATTCCGCCGGCCCCAGCGCCCTCCATTCCCGCCTACCCCAATCTGCCATGTCTGGTCCACTTCCGTGTACGCATACGATTCGTGCTGCCCTTCGTTCCATCCCCATCGCCCGAACACCCCCAGCCAGTCGGTGAAGGGTTGCTCGAAGTTCAATCCAAACCCGTACTTGACCGTGGTTTGCAGCGGGTGCGCGGTAATCTCCGGCGCGGGCGTCACCGGATTTGCCAGCCAACTGTTCACCGCATCCGCGTAGTCACCCATATTCGCGTGGTTGACGTAACTCATCGCCCGCACGATTCCCGGGCGCTTCCCAATCACGCGCCTGCGTAGCTCCAGCTCGACATTCTCCGAGTGCGCGCGGCTCACGTCCGCGTCCAAATGGATCCCGTTCGCCACCTTCGGCATCAGTCCTTCCGCAAATCGTAACGCCCAGTTCCGGTCGTAGTATTCCAGCAACGCTCCGAACGTGTATCCGCGCGTATCCGCCGCATAGTCGTATGCCCCGTTGTTGTCCACCGTCCAGTTCATGAACTGCAGACTCGAATCCGTGCCGTAGGAATTTAGGTCGAAAAAGTCCACCATGCTGAATTTGCCAAATCTCACTTCCAAGCGCCTCTCCGGCAACTCCCGGAACAACGAATAGGGACCGCGCTCCGCCACCACTTTTTTCCCGCCCAACGCGATCACCTGGTGCCACATCAACCGCGCCACGTACGGCGCTTTGCTCAGCAGCGGATTGCGCACCACATCCAGGTTGAAGAAGCCCGCCGCGCCCAAGGCTTCGCTGAGCCCGTGCCCGCCCGTCTCCTGCACGTCGCACAGAAACTCCGTCGTGTTCGTCGCGCGCCATCCGGTGTACAGCGTCAGCACGCGCGAGGACGCATCCTGCGCTTCCGGCGTGAGGCTGTTTTTCCCTTGATAGGGAGAATCAAAGGCCGGGTGCCACTGCGAAATGAAATTCGCTTGTCCCGACAGCCACAGCCGGTCCCATTCCGCATGCTCGAACATCGTTGTCAGCGAATTGTCCGGGGGCAGTGCCGCTGGATCCGCCGTCGGCGCCGCGTTGTCGGGTGCGGCAGGATTCTCCTGCGCGCGCAAGGTCCAGCCCCAACTGGCGCCGAACAAGCACACCAAGGCCAGCCTTCTGGCAATTCCGGTTTGCCAGCCCGCTGTCCTGTGTCTCCGCTTCCTTCCGCTCACGCCGTGCCTCTCTCCAACCGGCTGCGTTCCCTGTTTTCGTGAAATTTGAATTAACTCTAGTTAATAATTGAAGTAAACTACTCTTAATCTGGCACGAATGTCAAGAGCGCTTCTGTGCTTTCGGTTCCTTTGCTGATTCTAGTTTTGGAACTCTGGCGTGGCGCGCTACGGCTTGTGCTGCACTATCTCCATGGCGTTGACACGCGCGCGCTCCACAGTAAGTCCCCAGTGCAGATGCGGACCGGTCACCCGCCCCGTCGCCCCCACCTTGCCCACTTCGGTCGCGGGGGTCACCGAATCTCCCGGCTTCACTTCGATCGCGGAAAGATGTGCGTACAGCGTGTAAATACCGTACCCATGGTCGATGACTACGGTGTTACCCGAATAATACAATTCCTCGGCAAGGGCCACTTTCCCCGCCTGGGCCGCAAAAACCGGCGTCCCCGCCAGTGCCGGAAAATCCACTCCGGCATGGGGTGATCTTGCCTCACCATTCAGAATCCTGCGCCGCCCGAAATTTCCTCCGGTCGTCACGCCCTTCAATGGCAACTGAAACTTCCCATCCCAATAGTGCTCCGGCGTCACGCTTTCAAAAATCGCGCGCATCTTTTTCTGATCTTCTTCCGCGCGCTTTTCCTGTTCCGGGTCCGGCTGGACAAACTGTTTCTCCACGGTCAATCGTTCCGTCGGGAATTTCCCCGCCCGCACGGTCACGAATGCGCTGCAGGATTTCGCCTCCCCAGCCGCGTTCTTCCAGGACACCTTCCACGCGTAGCGCCCCGGCGCCTTTTCCAAATCCACGCCGATCAATCCGTGCAGGGTCCCCGTTTTCACCCCTTCCCTCCACAAGGGAATCGCCCGCCCGTCCCAGTCTCCCGCAAATTCAGCGAGCGGCTTTGCCCCCGCTACCTCCACAATCAACAGACTTCCCTGCGCCGTCACCCCGGCATTCAATTTCAGCGTGACGCCACCCTCGCAGGTTTTCCGCACTTGACCCGGCAGGCGGCCCGGTGCCACCGCCAGAACTCCCGCCACCAAGACCATGATTCCAAGGATTTTCTTTCGCTTCCGCCGCATAAAATCAGATGTCAGAGACAAGCCCGCTCCTTTTCCACAATCACAATAGAATGTGACGCAGCTCACAGCCGCCTTTTCCCTCTTCCCCCACAATCTTATCCCGTAATAGCCAGGCGATCCGTGGGAGTGGTCCTGATCGTAGCGCTCCTAGGCTGGACAGTATCCGTCAACCAGCCGCTTCTTGCGTGCACTGGCATGTACTCTCGGGCAGCAGTTGGGGTGCCGGCAGGAGCTTCACCTGCCCATAAGCCTGAACCTTCCCCTTCGCGCCACAGCTGCTGCCTTCCCGAGGGTATGCGTTCCGCAGTACCCCAGCCCCCAGCCCTCATTCCCCACATCTGCCTGCTCCATAAGTCCCCGGACCGCATTTGACCACAACTTGAACACGCCGTCTTGGGGTGAACCCCTTAGATGGCACAAATTATTTGGACACAGCTTCCGCTTTCCTAAAGGCGTTCTTGCATCTCCTAGCAGGAGAAGGGGTCTGGGGAAGGGGACGGCATTTGAGTCCCTTTCCCCAG
>Ga0208189_1000084_pt1 | contig 57184 bp, 42 predicted proteins | sample June2015DPH_10_5_FD_184702 | JGI IMG/M metagenome (GOLD analysis project Ga0208189, IMG submission 184702) | Peatland microbial communities from SPRUCE experiment site at the Marcell Experimental Forest, Minnesota, USA - June2015DPH_10_40... | ecosystem: Environmental > Terrestrial > Soil >... | reverse complement strand
TACTTCTGGCAAGCTTCTTCGGTAGAGAACATCGACTGGAACTCGCGTAAGGTTTTCGCAAACGCTGGGCGCGGCATGCCCATATACTACTAATTGGGGCTTGCTGAAACAACCGGATAAGCATGAGCATGCTAGTTCCTGGGCTTAAGCGATGCGGCCTGCGGGAATGAACTTGCACTCGTAAAGATGCATTCTGCTGGCTGTTGCCCTGTCCTCAGCGAGGTAACCAGCGCCTTTATCGCCTGGCCAGCGTTGGCAGGAATGACGATCGTGGCTGCAAGAAGACCACGGTGAACATAAGCCTGCCCGGTGTTTTGCAGACCGTCGCAGCCGATGTAGGGCAAACCCAACCAACGGTCGTGTTCGGGTCCCGTGGTGAGTTCCTGAAAGGCCCGGCGCGCGCCGAGAGCCATGGCGTCATTCTGGCCTGCCACAAGTCCGAATGCCACGTCTTTAGCGACATTGAGCTTGAGCCAGGAACCCACGGCATTGTAGGCACTCTCCTCCGTCCAAAGTCCCTTCAGCACGCGCACATCGACGTTGGCCGGCTTCGCCGCCTGCATGGCGGTAGCGCGCCGGACAGCGGCTTTGTTGTCGGAGGGTCCATGGATGTACAGAACTGCGCCTCCATGGGGGAGTAAGTGTGCGATCTGTTCGCCCTGGATACGGCCGACCTCTTCATGATTGGTCGTGACGGAGAAAAGCGGGGTGGCCGGGTACAGGCGGCGAAGTTCGTTGAGGTAGTCGACCTCCCGGTTCAACACAACCCACCCCACTCCAGATGACGCTGCGATTTTCGCGGCTTGCGCGAGCGGTGTCCCCACCGGTTCGAAGAAAATCCCGTTAGGGCGAGTCCCCGCAGGGCTATAGAGGAGTTTAAGGACTTGCTGGCTCTGTACGACCGCGTCGTGCTCAGTTTGTATAACTTGAAGGTCGGCCTCGCACTCGTGCGCCGCTTGTTTTGCCGAGATGGTTTGCTCGGCTTGATAATCATTATTCTCAACCACCAAAAGGACGAGGTTAAGCTTTTTCATCCGAGACCTCCCTGTAACCCAGTAAGATGCATTGATAGTTCACTGCGTTCGCAGCGCTCCGTTCGTGTTCCAAGCGGCGCACATGAGGAGGGAAGAAGGAAGAAGAAGCGGGCAACTCTTGCAGCATATCGACGCAACTGGCGCACGTGTCTCAAGTTTGACAGATTTCGCGCATGCTTTGGTCGTCAACAAAAACGTCGCTATCGCGGGGACTGAGCTCGCTGTCGAGCTTCCTTCCTATCGGCTGGCTGAATCATGCCAGAATTTCCGATTGCAACTCTATCTCTCCGCGAGAACCATACGCCCGCCGTCCTCGCGCGTCAAGTTCCGGTGGACAAAATGGAAAGTGTGTCTTAGCCCGGTAATACTGTCACCACTTGATGGAAACTCGAAAATGTCACTCCATGAGGCAGGAGACATTCACGCCGTCCTTTCGGTTCGTCCCTCAGCGCCAGAACACGGATGCGGTATCCCGTCTCAATTCACTCGCAGCATCAGACAGCCCGTGCCACGATCCTCAACCGCCGGTAGTCCATCACCCACTGGCCATCCCTGAACAATTTGCCGCGTGCTTGCCGCTCGATCTCTTTCACCAGGCGCTCGCGCTCCTCCACCGGCAGTTTCCCCGCAATGCTGCCCCCGAACATTTCCAGCCAGGTGCGCAGGCCGCGCTCGCCATCCTCCAGCGGAGTTGGCCGGTCGAACAAAAGTGCATAGGTGACTTCCAGGCCGCGCCGCTCCAGGAGGCTCGCGTATTCGCCCGCGCTCGGATAGAACCAGGGGCTATCAAATGGTGTTTCCGGCCGCAACTTTTTCCAGGCGCATTCGGCCGCTGCCAGCAATGCTGCAACATTGCCCTTGCCGCCGAACTCGGCCACGAAGCGCCCGCCCGGCTTCAGGACCTTCACGATTCCGCGGATGACGCGCTCGGGTTCCTTGATCCAATGGAGTGTCGCATTGGAAAAGACGGCGTCGAAGGACTCCTCCAGCGAAATCTCGCGCGCATCCATCACATCGAACCGCAACTCCGGGAATTTCTCGCGCGCTTGCCGGATCATTTCCGGAGATTGGTCTATCCCGTAGGTGAGGGCTCCGCTCGCCGCGATCTGCGCCGTCAGGTGGCCTGTTCCGCATCCGACATCCAGGATGCGTTCACCCGGCTTGGGTTCCAGCAGTTCTACCAGGCCTGCGGCCATCTTCCACACAAACGAGTGCTTGTCGTCGTACAAGCCTGCATCCCACTTGGCCGTGCTCCCCATTTTCCTTCCCCTGCTCTTTTCTTTGACGTTCCGAACCCTGCTTCCTAATGACCGATATCTGATTACTGATATCAGTTATCAGATATCAGCGATCAGGACCCAGGAGGGAGTCGATCACTTCCCAGGCTGCAAATACAGGCCAAACCAATCCACCATCCGCGTCAGCATGTCCACGCGATGCTTGGCCTCGTGGAAACCGTGGGGCTCCCGTGGGTACATCACCAATTCCGTCGCAACTCCGTAGTGCTTCAGCCCGCGATAGAGTTCCTGGCTCTGACCCGGCGGATCGGTTGTGTCCGCCTCGCCTTGAAGGATAAGTGTCGGCGTCTTCGCGCTCTTCACGTACAGGATAGGCGAACCGTTCAGGAACCCTTCGGGCTTCTCGTACGGTGTGCCCCAATGCCATTCGTCATACGCCGGGTGTTCCTCCGTGCCATATTCCGAAATCAGATCGGACATTCCCGCGGCGGAGACTGCCGCTTTGAAACGCGTCGTTTGCGTCACGACCCAGGCCGCCATATATCCGCCATACGACCCTCCGCCAATTCCCAGGCGTTCCGGGTCGGCGATTCCTTTGGCGATTAGATCATCCACGCCCGCCATCACGTCCTTGAAGTCGCCGCCGCCCCAATCCGCGCGATTCATTTCGATGAATTTCTGACCGTACCCGACGGAGCCGCGCACATTGGGAGAAAGCACGGCATAGCCGCGCGCCGCCAGCAGTTGGCCCCAGGAATCAATGCTGTCTCTCCACCGGCCGGTTGGGCCGCCATGCACTAGAGCCACCAGCGGCAATTTCGTTTTTCCGTCGTAGCCCGCCGGCTTCAATAAGGCTGCTTCGATTTCCAGGCCATCAAACGATTTGTATTTGTAGAATTCCGGGGCGATCACGGCAAAGTCCTTCAAGCCATCATTCACGTGACTGACAGCCTGCGCTTCGCCCTTGATGTCACGCAGCCAAAGTTCCGGCAACGCCGCCGCACTGGCGCCCACAAAGGCAATTTCTCCCGTTGCTGCCACCGAAAACTGATTGGGATTCGTCGGCAATCGCCCCGACTCCTTCTTCTCTCCCTCGCTGTTATAGCCCACAAGCTTGTTGGTGAACCCGTCCGCGTAGACGGCAATCAGCCAGCCGCCCTTGGCCCAGTGATGGTCCACGATCTGCCGATCAAGACTCGCCCCGGTCAAATTGCGCGCCGCCCCGGCGATCACGGGAAGCAGAAAGACGTCATGCGGGTCTGGCCCATCCTCGCGGCAACCCACGAAACTGAGTGTTGTTCCATTCGGAGAAACACGCAAATCTTGTACCGGTCCACTTGGGGCCAGCAGTTCTTTGATCCTTCCCTCTTCAGTGTTGACCAGGTAGATCCGGTCCGTGTATTGGTCGGAAGCCGGACGATTCGTCGCGATCACCGCGATACCCTGCCCGTCGGGAAACCAGGCAAGTTCCTTCACTTCCCAGTTGGAATCGGTCAGCGCGCGCGATTCGTGATCGGCGAGATGCAGCAGCCGCAGGCGCGCGTGCCTTTCGTCCTTGTCCACCACTCGCGCGTCATCTTTCTCTTTTTCTTTCTTTTTCTGCGCTTCGCTCTTGGGATCCGGCGCCAGATACGCAATCGCTTGTCCGTCCGGCGACCATTCAAACGCCGTCACGCCGGCCTTCTCCTTTGTCACTGCCGCGGCTTCGCCGAATTCACTTTGCAGGAGGAAAATCTGCTCTTCGTCCCCTCCGCGGTCGGAGAGGAATGCCAGCTCTTTACCGTCTGGAGACCACCGCGGGGAAGACTCCGATTTTTCCGAGTAGGTGAATTGTCGGGCCGTGTTGCTGCTCTTGTCGTAGAGCCAGATGTGCCGCGCGCGTTTTTCGCCCTTCAGCGGGTCGCTTACCACGAAAGCAACCTTCGTGCCGTCCGGAGAGAATTGCGGGTCCTGCACATCGCGCCATTCCAGAAGACTCGCTGGGGTGAGCGGCTTCTTCCCCGGCGTGGCGACCTTATCTTGCGCCCATCCCGCACTCGCGCTGCATGCCAACACCCCACAGGCTATAGCCAGTCTCAGTTTGCGCATCACGCTCTCCTTCCAAAACACTTTTCCCTCGCTGCTTCAAATGAACCTTCACCCTACCGTTACTAGAGATGTAGGATCAACACCGGCTGGTCATCGCCGTCAAACTCGACTATGCGGATCGCATTTCCGCGTATTACGCGTGCAGCGACGTTCGTCGGATAGTCACAGTTTTCCAGCAGGATGACTTTTGGCGGATGGCCCAGTGTGCTGCCGAAAATTGCAAAATCATTGTCAGCAGTAACGATCGCGAAACCATTTTGTCTCGCGTAGTCCCAGATCCGGCGATCGGACGTGCCGCTGCTCAGACCTACATGTGTAAGGTGAGCCGAGCCAGGGAAAAGGTCCTCGACGGAGGCCACTAACTTCCGGGAAAGATTTTCATCAAAAAGTAGTTTCATTCAGACTACCGAGCGGCGCTGTGATCTTTCAACGCCGCCGCCCACTGCAGCGCGGCAAGAATATCTTCCTCGGTAAGCTCAGGGTAGTCGGTTAGGATTTGTGAGTGGGATGCGCCCGTTCCGAGCCATCTGAGGACGTCCCACACAGTGATACGCAGATCGCGTATGCACGGTTCTCCGGACCGAAGTCCAGGGGTAATCGAGATTCTCGAGAGCAAGCTATTCACCGCATCTTCTCCGCTCACGGCCACCATTATCGCATGAGCTAGCATGTGCTGGCGACAACGGCGGCTGTTGGGCAATGGGTTAATTTGAAGAGCCAAGGCAGTTTCCCAGATGTTTCTTCCCGCTGGGCACCCCCTCGACGGGTTGGGCGTTATGCGGGAAGTGGACCTGCAACAAAGCTCTCTACTCGACAGCGGCAAGAGACGGCATTATCCTGAGCGTTAATCAGCCTGGACACGAATTGAGAGCGCTGACGTGCAGCTAATTATCTACCAGCCAGTTAACGCCGACCCAAAAGCATTCATTGACTTCTGGGCTGCTCGATATACAGGCTACGACGAGAAATTCTATGAGGCGAACGTTGGCCAAGAGCTTACTGAAACCCGCATTTTGGAGTGGTTTACCTGGAAGAACGGAACACCTCTATCTGAACCAAAACGCAAGTCCGTGCTGAGGAATTTCGTGGCGCGGCGCGGCGAACTCGATCAAGTTCCACGGGACGAAACAGCGTCAGACCTTCTCACTCGGTTCGGCGAGGGCGGCGCGATATGGAGAATCTTTTGGCTTCATTGCTGGCAGCCAGCCCGGTTCCCAATATATGACCAGCATGTTCACCGAGCGATGCGATTCATACATGCGGGAGTGTTGGAGGAAATCCCCGGTAAGGACCCGCAGAAGATTCGCGTGTATCTCGACAGTTACATGGCGTTTCACGCCGGGTTCGACGGCATCGGCTCTCGACTAGTGGACAAGGCGCTCTGGGCTTTTGGGAGGTTTCTCAAGGAAAACAATTTCCCGCGTGAGGCTCATCGATAGCTGGCGCCTTTCGTGGTTGTCTGGAGTCGGGTGTCGACCAGGACGCGTAGTCGCCGACCCTCCGAAGTGACCGTCTGGGCGGACAAACTGACCCACTACCGGCTGTTGGATATGGCTGACTTTTCCGACCTGAGCCCCACCCTGCGCCCGCCTGCCCTGAGGCCAGCTGCGACACAGCCCATCTCACTTCTGTTTCTGCTCGAGTTCCACCCAACGCGCGTACAACGCATCAATCGTCTTCTGCGCCGCATCCAGTTCCAGCGATGCCGCGTGCAGCCGTGCTCCATCGTTCATGATCGCCGGGGCCAGCAGCGCGTCGTGTTTCGCCTGCAATTCTCGCTCGGCCGCGGCGATGCGCGCCTCAATGCTCTCGAAATCGCGCGCTTCCTTGTAGGACAGCTTTTTCTTCGTCAGCGATACCTTCGCCGCACCCGTCGCCGCGCTCGGGCTCTGCGTTTCCACCGAAGCATTGCTCTTTCCCGTGGCCTGTTGCGCCCGTTGCCATGCCTCCCATTGCTGGTAGTCCGCAAAGCGTTCCGCGCCCCCCAGCCCGTCCAGCCCGAGTACGACGGTGGACACGCGGTCCAGCATGTAGCGGTCGTGCGTCACCAGCACCAGCGCCCCGCGATATTCCAGCAAACTCTCCTCCAAGATCTCCAGTGTGGGGATGTCCAGATCGTTGGTCGGCTCGTCCAGCAACAGCACATCCGCCGGTTGCAGCATCAATTGCGCAATCAGCACGCGTGCGCGCTCGCCGCCGGACAGCCAGCCAACCTTTTGATTGAGCTGTTCGCCCGTAAACAGGAATCGCGCCGCCCACGCCGCCACATGAATCACGCGCTCCTGATAAATCACCGCATCGCTGTCCGGAGCCAGCGCGCGCCGCAGCTTCATCTCCGGATCGAGCTGACGGTTCTGGTCGAAGTACACGATGCGCAACGCAGCCGCCCGGCGCATGCTCCCCCGCGCCGGCTTCAATTCGCCCTTCAACAGCCGCAGCAGCGTCGTCTTGCCGCTGCCGTTCGGGCCCACCAGCCCCACGCGCATCCCCGACGTCATGATGAAGTGCACATCTTGAAACAGCGTCCGCTCGCCCATCGCATAGCTCACGGCGTCCAGCGTAATCAACTGTTTCGTCTGCCGCCCGGATGAAGCGAAATCGATTTGCGCGCTGGTGCTTCGTGTGCGTGCGTTCAGCTCCGAAAGCTCGCCGATCATTTCGTGCGCTTTATCAATGCGCGCCTTCGATTTTGTGGTCCGCGCCTTGGGCCCGCGCCGCAACCACTCGATTTCCGTATGCACGCGATTTTCCAACGCCGCCTGCCGGTTCCTCTGTGCGTGCAGGTACTGTTCCTTGGCTTCCAGGAACGTGCTGTAATTCCCGGAAACCCGCAGCGCCCCATCGTCATACGCGGCGTTGAGTTCCACCATCTCGCTCGCCACATTCTCCAGGAAATAGCGGTCGTGGCTCACCACCACGCACGCGAACGGGGCATTCTGCAATGTCTCTTCCAGCCACTTGATCCCCGCCAGATCCAGATGATTCGTCGGCTCATCGAGCAGCAGAATGTCCGGCCGCTGCACCAGCGCTTCCACAATCGCCAGCCGCTTCCGCCATCCGCCGGAGAGCGAAGCGGCTTCCGCGTCCAGGTCGGTGAAGCCTGCGCGCCCCAGAATCTCCGCGATGCGCGATAGCCGCTCGTCCTCCGCCACCTTCGCGCGGTCCAGCGCTTTCCCGATCACCGTGCGAATCGTCTCGCCGCCCGCAAATTCGGAGATTTGCAGCACCGCGCTCAACCGCATGCCCTTGCGAATGGCCACGTCCCCGCAGTCCGGCGCTACCTGGCCGTGTAACATCGCCAGCAGCGTGGATTTCCCGGAGCCATTCGGCCCAATAACCCCGATGCGGCTTCCCTCGTCCACCGTAAACGAGATATTTTCAAACAGCGGCGTTGCGCCATACCGCTTCGATAATCCCTGTGCGCTGATGATCGGTGGCAAGTGTCCCGCTCTCCCCTGGTTCTTCTCCCTTTGATTTACGGCTCTTCCAGAATACCAGCAGCCCAATCGAACCCGGGATCTATCCACTGCGTTCCGGCTTGGGACGGCACGGCTTCTTACCCCGAACAAAGTGAGGGGCAGCCATGCCCTGACGGGTGCCACGTCAGCCCGGCTTCAGCCGCGGAGGGCCGCTTTCTCAAGTCCTCACGTGTGCCGCCGGGAGCCGGGAACTCGCCTGCCCCAGCGCCATCCGGGCATCCCTCACAAAACTGATTCGCTGTATAAAAAATCTGCATTGTACATTTCGGTGCTTTGCAGTTAATAAACTTGGTGTGTAATCGCCCCGCGCGTCGTTCCAGCGGCGCCACCTGGGCTGGCAAAGCCCAGCCAGTTGACGCCACAGGACATCACGCAAACGCTTCGCTCCCCGGGCGCCGCATGGACTGGAGACTTCATGGAATCCTTCCTGCCGGCCATCCCCAGAACGCATGAGGATACTCCGGCTGACCGGCACGGTCGCAAGAATCACAGCGTTACACACAAATTATGTTCGGACAACGGAGTGGGAAAGCGATGAGAATGAGAATTGTCTCTTCGACCCTGGCTTTCCTTCTGTTGCTCCCCCACCTCTTCGCCGGTGAATCCTCACCGGCCGTCAAGTTCGCCGTAGCTCCGAAGTATCCCACCCTTACGCTTGCAGGAAGAGTTTATGGCGAGGTCACCGTGCGCGTGACGATTGACCGCGCGGGCGCCGTGAAGGGCGCCAAAGTCACCGAAGGGCATCCCATGCTGAGAGAGGCAGCGGTGAACGCCGCGCAGCAGTGGAAATTCGTGGGAAGCCCCGTAGACAAGCGCGTGGCGATGCTGAAGTTCAGCTTTGTGATCTTGCCGGATAATTCGCAGGTACAATCGCAGACCATTTTCCTGCCGCCCGCCGGCTTTGAGATTCGGCAGAAGCCTGCAGCGCCCGTAGTGGAAGACCAGGAGGGCGAGTTCTCCCCTGATCCGCACCCCATTTCCAAGGCCTGAGCAGGGTGTCTCATCTCGGGGTGGGCACCAAGATTGCCCAGGTTTTTCTCCTCCCGGTCACCCGCCGGGGGCCGTTCAAATCGCCTTCATGCTTTGGATAGCTTTGAATTTGGAGGCGCGGGTGGGAATCGAACCCACGCATAAAGGTTTTGCAGACCTCTCCCTTACCACTTGGGTACCGCGCCTTTCCTTCTAGTATAGCGAAAATCCTTCAGGCATGTCAGGGCGGGCCAGACTGTTGTTTCGGAACTCCAGGCTGCGCTTGTTACTTCTTCGCGGGCTCTTCAATCTGCGCTTCGCGCAGGAACCTTGCTGCTTCTTCCGGAGGTGTCGGATTGATGTAGAAGCCGGTACCCCACTCGAAGCCCGCCACTTTCGTCAGCTTGGGAATGATTTCGATGTGCCAGTGATAGTGGTCGTTGATCTCTTCGCCGATCGGCGAGGTGTGAATCATGAAGTTGAACGCCGGGCGGTCCAGCACCGCGTCCATGCGCATCAATGTGTCCTTCAGCATACTCGCCAGGCTGGCGTACATGGAGCTTTGATTATTCTCATAGGCCGATCCGTGGGCCTTGGGGAGAAGCCACATCTCAAACGGGAAGCGCGGCGCGTAGGGCGCCAGCGTAATGAAATGATCGTTTTCGCCGATGACGCGCTCGCCGGTATCCCGCTCCTGGCGGATAATGTCGCAGAAGATGCAGCGCTCTTTTTCGTCGTAGTAATGCCAGCAATTGTCCACTTCCTCGCGCACGCGCCGCGGCACAATCGGCAGCGCAATCAGTTGCGAGTGCGGGTGCTCCACCGAAGCCCCCGCAGCCTCCCCGTGGTTCTTGAAAATCAACACGTAGCGGAAGCGCTTGTCGTTCTTCAGGTCCAGCATGCGGTCGCGATACGCCCACAGCACGTCCTCCACGGCCTTCTGGGGCAATTGCGCCAGGGTCGTCTGGTGCTGGGGCGTTTCGATAATCACCTCGTGCGCCCCGATCCCATTCATTTTGTCGAACAGCCCTTCCCCTTCGCGATCGAGCTCTCCCTCAATGCCCAGCGCCGGAAAGCGATTCGGCACCACCCGGATGTTCCAACCCGAGGAATTGGCGCTTCCCCCGTTGCGGCCGTAGGCAAGAATCTCCGGCGGTGTCTTCCCTTCATTGCCCGGACAGAACGGGCAGTTCCGTGGCGCACCCGGGAAAACGCTTTCGCGCAGAAAATCCATCGGCCGCTTTCCGCGGTCCGTTGAAATGATCACCCAGCGCCCTGTAATTGGATCCTTACGTAACTCCGGCAATTCGCCCTCCGAACCTGGTTGTACCCTACCTCGAAGAGGCACCCACTACAAAGTCGATATTGTACCTCGACTTGGCCCTGAGGGAAGTACGCACCGTCACATTGCGCCGCTTCAGTGTAAATTTTGCATTGGTCGCGGCAGGTAATAGCACTATCCGGAGCCGAATCACGCTTGCGGGCTTAGCGCTGCCTTGTGGAGCCGTACGGCGGGTGGCTGGCCGGGAGTGTTGTCAATCGCCACCACGTCAAACCTCAGCGGACATTCTTTCAAGTGGCGTTCGCGCAGGAAGTAATGGGCGGTGCGGACAAGGACAGCGTGCTTTTCCTTCGTGATGCTCAATTCCGGCAGGGCGGGCTTGCCTTTCACGGCGAGGCGCGTGCGCACCTCCACAAAAGCCAAAGTCTCGCCATCGAAGCCGATCAGGTCTATCTCGCCTTTGGCGCGGGAAGGCGCGTAGTTGCGCGCGATGAAGATGTACCCAAGCCGCCGTAGATACCAATAGGCATAAGTTTCGCCGCGCACACCGGTGCGCAGCGCCGCAAGCCTCTCCTCCGTGGCACTCGTTGCGCCATCCGGAGGCAGTGAGGAATCCTGAAGGCCGTGGCGGGCCTTCCACTGCATTATCGCAAATGCAATCCGCGCCAGCATATTCGTGTCTTGTTACTCACTCGGTAAGACAATCTCCAGTATAAAACAAAATCCCGTGGAGGGCTGGGATTTCTGCCCCCACGGGATTTGTCTATTGTCGTAGCGTCGTGAGCTAGAGCGACTTCTCCGCTTCCCGGATGCTCTCTTCCATGATCCGAATGGCGCAATCGGCCTGTTCTTCGTCAATGATGAGCGGCGGCGATATGCGGATGGAATTCTCGCCCGACTCCAGGGTCAACAAACCCCGGTGGAAGGCGCCGACAATCACTTTGTCGCGCAGGTCCGGAGCCTTCTCCTTGGTGCGCTGGTCGCGGACGATCTCCACGCCGATCATCAGGCCTTTGCCGCGAACGTCGCCGACAATCTTGAAGCGGCTGGGCCAGTCATTGATCTTGCCGAAGATGTATTCGCCCATTTTCTGCGCGTTGGCCATCAAGCCGCCCTCGATCAAATCGAGCGTGGCCATGGCCGAAGCAATGCACACCGGATTGCCGCCATAGGTTGTGCCGTGCGATCCCGGCTTCCACTGCATCACGCTTTCCTTGGCGATGAATGCGCTGATGGGCATGCCGCTGCCAATGCCCTTCGCCGTCAGCACAATGTCCGGCGTGATGCCCGCGTGATCGTAAGCCCACATCTTTCCGGTACGTCCCACACCGGATTGCACCTCATCGAGGATCAGCATGATGCCGTGCTTGTTGCAGATGCGCTGAAGTTCCTGCAGGAAAAACGCCGGCGCGGGAATGAAGCCGCCTTCGCCCTGAATCGGCTCGACGATAATCGCCGCAACCTCTTCCGGCGCGAACAGCCGCTTCAAGATCTGCTCCTCGAGCAGTTCGATAATTTCTCCGCCACAAGTTTCCTTGGTGTGGCCGAGCGCGCAGCGGTACGCGTAGGGGAATGGAATGTGCTCCACGCCGCCCAGCAATGTGCCGAAGTACTTGCGCTGGGTATTCTTCGAGGCCGTAAGCGAGAGCGAGCCGAGGGTGCGCCCGTGGAAGCAGCCGTAAAACGCAATCAGCTTGTCGCGCCGCGTGGCATAACGCGCCAGCTTAATCGCCCCTTCCACCGCCTCCGTGCCGCTATTGCCGAAGAATACCTTGTAGTGGTGCGACTTCGGCATGGTGGCGACGAGGCGCTCCGCCAACTGCGGCATGTGACGGTGATAGAAATCCGTGCCGGCAATGTGGATGAGCTCCGCCGCCTGCTTCTGAATGGCTTGCACCACATGGGGGTGGCAATGGCCCGTCGAGCACACCGCGATACCCGCGGCAAAATCCAGGAAGGTGTTGCCGTCGGGATCTTCAATAATCGCGCCGTAGCCGCGATGGGCAACCAGCGGATATTCGCGAAAAAGCGATGGCGAAATAAATTTCTTGTCGTACTCGATCACTTCCTTTGCCTTGGGGCCTGGCAAAGGCATATTGATTCTTGGGAGTTTTGTTTCCGTGGCCGTAATCATGATGCCTCCAAATTCTGTGCGCACTGGTTAGAGTGATTGCCGAGGTGCGGGATAGAGGGCAGGCTTGCGCAGGCGGAGATTCGCCGCAACCTACTGAAGATGCGGGACTTAATCTACGCTAAAGAGGCTGGGACGCAGATTCGCCGGGCGAAACTTCCGCGGCACGCGCGGGCCCACTGCTACTCGATCATGTTTAAGAAAGTGGAAGTACTTCATTTGCGTTTCCAACGGACGCTGCCGTCCTTGGCATCTTCCAAAAGTATACCACGCTCGGCGAGTTCCTTGCGGATGCGATCGCTGGCGGCAAAATCGCGGCGCTGGCGTGCGGCCTGGCGCGCGGCGACGAGTTTTTCGATCGCCGCGTCGCCCAGACCGCTGGAGGCATCGGTATAGCCAAGAGCCTGAAGCTTTTCCCCGTCGTTATCTTCAAGGACGGCGAACACGCGATCAAAATTCGCCAGCAACTCCTGCACGGCGGCAAGTTCGCCCTGGCGGAATTCGCCTTTGTCCATGGCGATGTTGGCTTCGCGCACCAAATCATAGACGGCGGCGAGCGCTTGCGCGGTGTTCAAGTCGTCGGAAAGGCCGGCGTCAAAGTCATCCGCGGCTTTGGCGATGCGCTCGGCGATGGCGGGCTGCGAGCCTGCCGGAAACTTTTCCTGTTTCAGGCGCGCGGCGAAGTTGCGCAACCGCTCGACGGAACTGGTGGCCTGCTGCAAGCCGTCGAACGTGAAATTTAGCTGGCGGCGATAGGGCACGCTGGCCAGCGCAAAGCGCAGCGCGGAGGGCTTGTACCCTTTGGCGAACAGGTCGCGCAACGTGAAGAAGTTGCCCAGCGACTTGGACATCTTCTCGCCTTCCACCAGCAGGTGCTCCGCGTGCAGCCAGTAGCGCACGAACGGCTTTCCCGTGGCCGCTTCACTTTGCGCAATTTCGTTTTCGTGGTGCGGGAAAGCCAGATCAATGCCGCCAGTGTGAATGTCCAGCGTTTCGCCCAGGTATTTCATGGCCATCGCGGAGCATTCGATGTGCCAGCCGGGACGCCCCGCGCCGATGGGCGTTTTCCAGAAATGTTCGCCGGGCTTGGGCGCTTTCCACAAGGCAAAATCGCGGGCGCTTTCCTTGTCGTAGCGGTCGTTGTCCACCCGCGCTCCCGCCTGGATGCCGGTCAGGTCGATCTTGGAGAGCTTGCCGTAATCCTTGAATTTGGCGATGCGGTAGTAGAGCGAGCCTTCGCTCGGATAGGTGTAGGTATTTTTCTGCAGGCGTTGGATCAGCGCCACCATGTCGTCAATGTGGTCCGTGGCGCGGATCCAGTGCTCCGGCGATTCCACGCTGAGCGCGCGGCAATCGGCGAAGAAGGCTTGAATGTACTTTTCCGTGTAATCGCGTATGGAGATGCCCGCCTTCGCGGCATTGGCGATGATGCGGTCGTCCACGTCGGTCAGGTTCATCACGTGGGTCAACTTGAACCCGCGGAGTTTCAGGAAGCGCCGCAGGATGTCCTGGAAAACGAAGGTGCGGAAATTGCCGATGTGCGCGTAGTCGTACACCGTGGGGCCGCAGGTGTACATGCGGATTTCCCCGGGCTCCAGGGGCACGAACGGCTCAACTTTGCCGGAGAGGGTGTTGTGGACGCGGATTTCGTGCATGACGCTTCGGATATGCCTTTCCGGAGTATGACAAACGAATGATTGTAGCCGAGGGGTCGCAGGCGCCGCAATGACGGCCGCCGTCCTACGCCCGTGTAGTGGCCGACCTTCAGGTCGGTTCTTGGGTCTCTCCTTCTTGTGTAGGGCCGCCTGGCGTCTACCCCGACCCGGTCGGGGAGGCGGGCCGCTCTTCCGCCCTTGTAGTGGCCGACCTTCAGGTCGGTTCTTGTGTCCTCCTCGTAGGGGCACGATACATCGTGCCCGCCCTTCTCTTGCCTCTCCTCCTCTTTAGGGGGTCGGACATTCATGTCCGACATACAGCACTCCCCAAAACAAATACTCCCAATATTTGTCATCCCGACCGGAGCGGCCCGATTTTTTCTTTCGCGCCGAATTATGGCGCGTCGGGCCGCGGAGCGGAGGGATCTCTCTTCCTGCCTGATGCTGAAACCGCTTCCCATCGCGCTTCGGGAGGGAACTGTTGGCGATGGAGTAACCCCCTCCCCCCGGGCGTTTTTGTGAAGCATTTCAAAACAAAGGTTTGCGGGCGCGAGTGTGCGCAACGATGTGAAAACAAGGGACTTAAAAACTCACTGTTTTGATTTGCAAAGCCTTTGTTTTGATATGGATGCGCTGGAGGGCTCTCTTCCTCTTTAGGAGGCCGGGGCTTCAGTCCCGGCGTAAAGGTACCCCCAACAAAAAACATCCCAGATTCTTTTCTCCGCAGCGCGGGCGGGCTTGTGCCGAGTGTTCACAACGTATCCTACCACACTATTTACCAATTATCAATAGATATCGTGAGGTACTAGAGTCGGAACTGGGACGAGAGGACTGGCAGACCAGAAAGAAAAGTCAAAACCGGCACCCTAGAAATGCGCAAAGGTGCGGCACCCAAAGTCGTATTCGGAAGTTAAGGCTGTGCCACTCGCCCGTAGTAGGTTCTAAATACTGCTCCACACGCCCAATAATTCTCGATAGGCAATTCGGAGTTTCCTGATTATAGAGTCCCTTTCTCTGTAGCTAACCGGACGTGTGAACTGACCCGTCTTCTTGTCAGTGGCGTGGGCAATTTCCGCTTTAAGTCTCATCTCATGACATCTTAAGAATATGGGACAGCTCTTTGGCAGAGCGACGATCAATGCTGGATTCCTAAGCCAGTTTCCGAAGTCAGGAATAGCCGCTTTTTTCCCAGCCGCTTTCCGAAAAGGTTTTGCTAAGGCCTTGTGTTTTCGCGAAAATCGTTGGATCAAGAGATCATTGAAGCCGTCCAAAATTGTCACGAGCACGGATGGGTTTCCCGCCCAACCGCCGCGAACCGCTATTGCGCGCCTCTGCAATTCACTGTGAACTTTTCTTTGGAGCAACGCCTCCCAATTCATTGCCAGCGTGATACCGAAGAGGTCTTTAAAAAAGCCGGGAAGAAAACTGCTGACCGCCGGAGGCGCGGCATAGCCCAGGTGACGCAATAAAAGGGAACCTGCCGGTTGAGTGGAACCCGGCACGCGCTTAAGTTCCGCCAACATTAAGAATGTGCAGTATCGCGCTAGATCCTCGTCCGGGGACGATCTGGCAAATGCACTCAAGGCTGGCAGCAGATCGCGGGCAACCAGCGCGAGGTTCCTCCGATCGGACAGAACCTGATGGATCAAGCGAGCGGCGACGAGTGGGTCTTGTTCCGCCTGGATTCCGGAGACGATACTGGACTTTCCGCTTCGTTTGTATGCATACAGCTTTCTGGGCACATCCAGGAGCAACGACTTCTCTTCTGACCTCGCCATCAGTTTCGAAACGCCTCTACGAAATTTGCGCGGCTCAGGATTGGGGGAGCATTTGTCTAGCGCAAGAACGTAGTCACCCGCAGCGGCATCAAAAACGGGATCTGAGGTCAGTGCTTTGTGGATTAGATTGGCGATTTTTAGATCTTGAGGAAATTTCGATAGGAAATTTGCAATTACTCCACTCAAATCTGGTCTGGAATACAGTAACGGCTCGATGAGCCGCGCCACTCTGCGGGAGGCGGGGAGCCTGTAGAGAGCAAATTTGAAGTGCGTTTCTTTCCGAACTGACAATTCTTTCTTTTGCCGAATCACCGAGTTTCTAAGAAGCCTCTTGAGACGCCGAATAGTACTCTTCGACAGACGACGGGAACGGTAGGGGCTTGTGACGCCAGCGATATTACTAGGTACTGTCTTCAGTTCAGAATTTATGTCCGTGACCCTGCGAACCGCGATCTTCTGGGCTTGCGGAACAAGGCCCAGTCTCTTTGCTTGGAGGTCTAATTTCAAGAGCGCACGCCTGGCTGGAGCGAAGTCCTTGCTTAGGAGCTTAATGTCATCGACGTATCTTAGATAGGTAACTTTTCGATACGGGACACTATCGAAACTAGTTAGAAATATCTCTGCGAGGAATGCCGAAGCCTCCGGGCCCTGGGGAATACCATGCCCGCGAACAAATATCTTTGGGTTTCCAGACGTCCATTTCTTGAGGCATAGGCTGAGAAGATCGAGTACTTCACGGCTTTTCATGCGTTTTCTTAGGACCGTTCTCAGGATTTCATGATCGATCAAATCAAAGAACGAGACCAGGTCAAAATCCGCGATAACCCGGTTGCCGTTCCAATATGCTTCTCTGATCGAGGAGTTGAAGTCTCGGTAACATCGCTTCCACGGCTTGAAAAAAAACTGGCTATGCTTGCCTGCGTACTGTGCCCCAAAGGTCTTGACGCCGTAGTTGGGGCGAAGACTCCTGAAGAATCTATCCGCGAGGTAGTTGGCTATAGCTTGGTACACAATTTGGTCATTCAGGCAAAGAAGTGTAATTGGTCGCAGTATGCGTGTGGACTTTGGGAAATAGACGGTCACGGCATTTGAGGGGACATAGACTCCGCGGCGAAGTCTCGAAATTAAATCGAAAAGAAAAGCCGGAGAAGCAACTTGATAGGATGGGAAGAGATGCGAAAAAAACTGTTTATATTGTCGGTTACTGCCGCGGACCACTCGCGCCCATGCAAGCTCAAAGTTACGTAAACTTATGAATTCATATGGGTACGGGACAATTGCCATCTGGCACGCTCGCTGGGACGGATTACTTCCCGGTCAAACCTCTCCGCCTCATTCAAGGCTCACAGATTTCTATTCGAGTTGTGACCTCGCGTGGAAATGGAGCGATTCCCGGAGGGCAGGCAGGCCTAAGCGGATTAGGAGCTGTCGGCATGCCCGAAATTGTAAGTATATCACCTCAATACTTTCATCGGAGGTAGAGGGGGGAAGGGGTTCCTCGGCCCAGGCGACAAACGCGAACTAAGCCCTGGGTGGCGGGTGGCCGAAAGCCTGCGGCTAGGGAGGATGCGGGTGCCGCATCCTCCAGAAAACGGCGGACGCAAAAGGCGCGACTACGGCGCTGCTCGCCGCGCAGTTGGGGCAAGCGGGGAGCAGCCGGGGACGGAGTCCTCAGGAGCTAAAGAGGCTGCGGAAAAACACCGAAAGGCCTTTCTTCAGGGGCTGAAGCCCATTGGTTTTAGGACTTTTACGCCGGGGCTGAAGCCCCGGCCTCCTAAAGAAAAGACTTTTTCCGCAAGCTGTGAAGCCCATTTGGTGGCATGGCGTAATGTCGGAGCTGAAGCTCCGACCCCCAAGGGAAGGAAGAAAAGGTAAACAGGGCAGGTGTGTGCGGCACCTGGATTAACAAAAATAGTAAAGCGTTCTCAATGACGGTAAACAGAACTTGACAATATAGGTTAATTAGAGCAGTGTGATAGCAGGTCGAGAGTGTCTCCAGGCTTCGAGACCGGGAGCGGTGCCCTGAATCACTCCCTTGGCCTAGAAATAAAGAGGGCGCCATGTTTGCACATAAACTGTCGATGTACTTGAAGAACGACGGCGCTCTGGCATTCAAGCACAAGATCGAGGCGGACATTATTCCCTTGCTGCGCCAGCAGGAGGGATTCCTCGAGGAAATCACCTTTCTCTACCTGAACGGAAGAGAGGTTCACGCCTTCAGTCTGTGGGAGACCGCCGAGCATGCGGAGGCGTACAACCGGGGAACGTACCCGGAAGTGGTAAGAATGCTGGCGTCCGTGATTGAAGGTAGGCCGCTGGTACGGACCTACGAGGTCCTTAATTCGACCATCTGCAATACCGTCGCTGCCGTTTCCGTCTAGGCGTTCCGCGCCAGTGGCTGACAAGCGGGTGAGCGCGTGGCCCGGTGAGTCCTGGGTTTTCTTCGGCTTAAACTTACAACTTATAACTGAAACTTAGAACTCTAAGAGCGGGTTAGCGCAGGCTTGACGCGCTGAGGCAAGAGGCGCGCGCCCTCCAGAAAACGGCGGGCGCAAAAAGCGCGCACGGTTATACTTGAAGCGGATTTTCGATGGGCGGACGAATGGCTGAGGAGACCTTCCAGGTGCGCGATTTCTGGATCACTGTTCTGATTGCTTTGGGATGTTTGCTTGGTTCGCCAGCGGTACTCTCCCAGGGCCAGAGCAGCCCGCCATCCGCCCCGGAACCCGCAAAAAAGCCGGCCATCCAAGCGCCACCCCAAACGCACCGCTTCTGGGACAAGGAGAACGAGTGGCTATTCGCGGGCGTCGGCGCGTCTCGCACGCTGGATTACTTTTCGACGCTGAACTTCCGTAGCCGCGGCGACCATGAGGTGTTGCTGTCGAATGATTTGGTGGACAATCATGCGGCGTTTGCGGCCGTCGAGGCGAGTGCCACGGGGCTCTCGATCGGCGTGTCTTACCTTTTTCACCACTATGGTCACCACAAGCTGGAGCGCTGGGTATCCATCCTGCATATCGGCGCGGCGACCGTTGGCGCGGCGCACAACTATTCCTTGAAAACGGTTCACACGGGGACCCCCGCGCCATAACTTGCGAGGAGCCCCTGACCGGCAGGGAAGATTTCAGCACAGAGTTAATAGAAGGGCCGCCCCGACCGGGTCGGGGTAAACGCCGGGCACGGAGATGAGAAACCCAAGCAAACCCAAGCGCACAGGCAAGAGTGCCTGTGCCACTGACCCAAGACCCACACGCAAAACCGGCGAGTGGGGCACCCGGCCAAGCAGACCCAAGCGCACAGGCAAGAGTGCCTGCGCCACGCCCGTGAATCAAAGGGAATTTCGGCGGGCGATGTTGCCCAGCATGGCGCCGCTGGGCTTGATGGTTCTGCGTTGCGTAGCCAAATCAACGGCGACGATGCCGAACTTGGGCGTGAAGCCGGACATCCACTCGAAGTTGTCGAACAGCGACCAGGCCACATAGCCGCGGACGTCCACGCCATCGTCAATGGCGCGCTTGAGGCCGGCGAGGGCGCGTTGAACATATTCGACGCGGCGCGTGTCATCGGTGGTGGCGATGCCGTTTTCCGTGACGATGAGCGGCACGCCCGCTTCCTTGCTGGCGTAGCGAACCACATGCTCAACGCATTCGGGGTAAAACTCCCAGCCGACCTGAGTGAGTTCCGCGCCTTGCGGGGCAGGCAAGTCCTTCTTTCCGACAATGGAGCGCGAATAGGTTTGCACGCCGAGATAGTCGCACGATTTTGCGGCCTCGAGCCAGGGGCCGTAGATGTCCGCGCGTTTTTCGGCCACATGACTGTCCGTAGGAGCCGGCTGATCGTCCGTCATGGCGAGATTGAAACCGACGGGCATGGCGCTGCGGACCGATTTCATCGCGGCCTTACCTTTGTGGTGGGCGGCCAACACACCATCGCGGACCTTATAGGGATCGCCCATAAAGAAACCTGAGAATTCAGGAGCATGGAGCTGCTGGCGGACGTTGGCGAGACTCTGCTGGAAGGCATCGGTCATACTCTTTCCCTGCATCTCTGGCAGGTTGATCCAGTTGAGCAATTGTGGAACGTCCGGCTCATTGAATGTGGAGGCGTAATCCACCAGATCCCCCAGGTGCTTGGTGGCCTTTTCACAGAAGCGGGCGTACAGATCGGGCGCAGAGGGATTTTGCCAGGCACCCTTGTAGGCAAACCAGCGCGGGATGGAGAAGTGCGAGTAGGTAAGCAGCGTGGTCAGATGGTGCTCGCGGCAGGCGGCCAGCATGCGGCGGTAGTGTTCGAGTTCGGCGTTGGAAAAGAAACCCTCGTCGGGTTCAATGCGTGCCCACTCGAGGGAAAAGCGATAAGTGTTGAAGCCCAGATCGGCCAGCATGCTGATGTCCTGGGGATAGAGATGGTAGTGATCGCAGGCGTCGCCGGAGGGTTCCTTGAAAATGCTCTGGGGCAAATGTTCCAGGGTCCAGAGATCGCTGTTGGTATTGTTGCCCTCGACTTGATGACCTGCGGTGGCGCAGCCCCAAAGGAACTTATCGGGGAAGGATTTGGACTTATCCGCGGGGCGGGGGGCGGCGTTTGGGGGAGGCGCCGCGTCGGCCGCACGGGCGAAGGATGTGTTCCCGATGATCCCCGCCAGTGCGGCGGCAGAGGCGCCCTGCAAAAGGTTGCGGCGCGTGATGGGTTTGCATGTCGATTCAGAGGGCGGGAGTTTTGGCTGATTCATGGATGAGTTCCTCCTGGAGAATTCCCAAGGAATTTTGTTGGCAGGCGGCCAAGTCCGAAGGGAGCGGAGATTGTTGACATGGCGGACGAGGAGAGGATAGCAGTTCAGCATTTATAGGGGAAGGCATGGAGGGGCAGAGAAGCAGGTGATGGGCTCGGCGAGGAAATCACCTCAATACTATCACCGGAAGCAGGAAGCGGTGGAGGATGCCGCAAGAGCCGCTCCTGCATCGTCGAACTCCGATCCGCAGACAGGCTTGGCAAAGAATCATTCCCCAGGGCAGATGGCCCGTGCGCGTTTACTTCATCTTGGAAGGCAATTTGATCAAGCGTCCCGCGACCATGAAAACGCCGCGGCCGCAGTGGTGAATGGTGCGCGGATTTTTCTTTGTGCGGTCGATCCAGGCTTTCATGACTTCGAGGATAAACAGACAGTATTTGTCCACCATGCTCGCATCGATTACCTTGCATTCGAGGTTGGCGTAGCATTCGGAAATCAACGGCGCGGCGACGCGCGCCGCGGGTTGCGGAGTAAGACGAAATATCTTGAATTTGTCGAGCACACGGCCCGACGTGTTTCCGCAGGCGACAACTTTCTTTGCCAGCTCGACGGTGGGGATGTTGATCACGCATTCCCGCGTTTCTCTCAAAATATCGAAGGTGAAATCGCGATTGCTGATCACGCACGCTACGGTGGGGGGTACGAAATCAACCATCATGTGCCACGACATGGTCATCACGTTGGCTCTTCCGGCGCGTGCGGACGTGACCAACACAACCGGGCCGGGCTCCAACAGGCGGTAGACCTGCGACAACGGAAGCGAAGTTTTGTTCATATAGGCAAGCTCCGGCGGCAAACACGTCCGCATGCTGCATTATAGTCTTCCGTTCGTGCACAGCTCCCACGGCGGGGGATGCGAAACGGCGGCGGTTGTTGCGCAGCAAGTTACCGCGCATTACAATGCGCCGGGGGAGGAAGCAACTTATGAATCGTCGCAAGTTTCTTGGCGCTGCCGCTGCCCTGACAGCCACAGCCGCCTACGGTTTGGAGGCACCACTGCCCCGCCGCCGGTACAAGGATGGAATTGACCTCTCGATCATCGCGCTCGGTGGCATCGTGGTTTGCGGACTTTCGCAGGAGGAAGCCTCGCGCCGCGTCGCGGTGGCGTACGACCGGGGCGTGAATTATTTCGACTGCGCCCCGTCGTACTTCAATGGTGAAGCGGAAACGAAACTCGGGGAAGCGTTGAGACCCTATCGCAGCAAGGTGTTCCTTGCGGAAAAGACGATGCATCGCGACGCGAAGGGCGCCCGCGAGGAGTTGGAACGCAGCCTGCAGCGTTTTCACACCGATCATGTGGATCTCTACCAGTTTCACGCCGTCAGTTCGATGGATGATGTGGATAAGATTCTTGCGGCAGGCGGGGCTGCGGAGACGTTTTTCGCGGCCAGGAAGGAGGGCAAAGTCCGGTATGTGGGTTTCTCCGCCCACAATGCGCCGGCCGCGCTGCGTCTGATGGACGCGCTCGAACTGGACAGCGTGCTGTTCCCGGTGAATGTCAATGCCTGGGAGAACGGCGGCTTTGGCCCGCAGATTCTGGCAAAAGCGAAAGCGAAGGGGATGGCCCGGATGGCGTTGAAGGCCCTGGCGTTCGGCAAGTGGCCCGCGGGCATGAAAGAGAGCGATCGCAAGTATCCGAAGTGTTGGTATGAACCGATCGCCGATCGCGAGATGGCTCGCCTGGCGCTGCGATTCAGTTTAAACCAGGAGGTGACTGCTGCCGTGCCGCCTGGTGATGAGCGAATCTTTGACATGGCGCTGGAGTTGGCGTCAGCGCCGCTGCCCGAGTTGAGCGCGGCCGAGCTGACGGGACTGAAAACCAAGATAGCTACCCTAGAGCCGGTCTTCCGGGCGTGATGCAGGTGACGCCCTGAGCCTTTTGCTAACCCATGCAAAGAAAAGCCGGAGTGGAATGAAGGCGGCAGTGGAGGAAGCTGCGCGGAAGTGAATCGAAAAGGGCGGAAGTGTTCCGGAACGACACGTTTCTCTTTTCCTAGAAATATCTAACCTGACAAGTCGTGTGTTTCTTTCAGTGAAAAGTCTTTTTGGCCGATGAATTGGTGTGTCCCTTGCACGTTGAGCTAGTTGCTAGGGGAGGGGTGTAGTCCGTTTCGAGAAGCGAAACGGACGGGCGTGAAAGAAGGCCATGGGGGCGAGAGAAGAAGCGAGCCGAGGCCCGAGTGGGGGCCGAGTGAAGCTCCTGACCAGATTGCTGCTGGCAGTGTGCACGGCCTGGGTGTTCCCTGGCGATGTGTTCAGCCAGGCGGTTTCTCAGGAATATCAAATGAAAGCGAGGTATCTGAGGAAGATTCCGAGCTTCGTGGAATGGCCCCCGAGTGCCGCGAATACCAGCAAGGCAGCTTTTCAAATGTGTACCCTGGGAGACTACCCGTTCCGTACCAGACTCGCACAGGAGGTTGGGAGCGTTACCGTTAGCGGACGAAGGATCGCACTGCGCTGGGTTCACAAAGAGCAGAAATTGGATGGATGCGAAGTGATTTTTTTCAGCCGGTCAGAGGCGAAACACTACGGGAAGATTCTGGAAGGATTGAAAGGGAAAAGCGTGCTGACCGTCGGCGAGAGCGAGGGTTTTCTGGAAGCCGGCGGCATGGTGGAACTCAGTTTTGAAAACGACAGGCTGCAAATGGAAGTGAACCTGGTGGCAGCTCGCAATGCGAACTTGAAGGTGGATGCGCGGCTGCTGGCAATGGCGAAAAGAGTTGTCACGGAACACTTTGTGCCGGGCGGTTAAGCATGAACGCGTGGCGGAACATCTCATTGAGGCGGCGATTGGTGCTGCTGACGATGGTCAGCAGCAGCGTCGGGTTGGTATTCGCGCTCTTCATGGGCCTGGTCTATTACGAACATTTCGCTCGCGAACATAAGGTGGAAGAACTGCAATCTGCAGCGGACCTCATCGGAACCAGCAGCACGGCGGCGCTGGTGTTCGACGATAAGGCAGAAGGAGCGCGAGTGCTGCAGGCGCTCCAAACGCGAAAGCACATACGCCGAGGTGTATTGTTTCTGCCCGACGGGAGCGTCTTCGCGGAGTACAAGCGGGGAGATTATCAGAGCGGGGTGAGCGCCGGACTGGCAGGGAGGGGGGAAGGCATTTCCTGGGCCGCCGATTGCCTGCGATTGATTCGGCCCATCAGTCTGGAGGGCCGCGAGATCGGAAAGCTGTATTTGGAAGCAGCACTGACGGACCTCAGGGAAAGTAGAAGGCACACCGTACTGCTGGCGATCCCGGTGTTCGGCACAACGCTTGTGCTGGTGTATTTCCTGACGCTGATCCAGCAGAAATCGATCGTGCAGCCGATTCGGCAGCTTTCGGAGGTCGCGGGACGCGTTGCGGAAGAAAAAAACTATGCGCTGCGGGCGCCGTCTCTGGAGGGGCCGGAACTCGGGCAATTGGGCAGCGCTTTTGATCACATGTTGGAGGTCATCGAGAGCCGCGATCAAGAACTGCGCGAGGCACGGGACCTTCTGGAAGCGCGCGTCGGCGAGCGCACCATGGCCCTGGAACAGGAGATCGAAGACCGCCAATGGGCTCAGTTGCTCCTGCAAGAAAGCGAAGAACTTTTCCGGGCATTGACCGAAGCAGCGCCTGTGGGGATTGTTGCCGAAACGGATGAAGGCATCATCCTGAGCAATCCAGCCTTCCGGAAAATGTTTGGTTACACGGAGGAGGAGATTGCCGGAAAGGCTCTGGATGATCTTCTGCTCACTCCGGCAATGCGTGAGACCGGGGTCTCCATAGGCAAATTGATCGGTACCGGGCGTGCTACGCACCGCACGTTAAAACGAAGAAGGAAGGACGGAAAGGAGATTGACGTCGATGGGTTCGGCGCACCACTGCAGTTGGGCGGAAAAAGAAAAGGTTTTCTAGCGATCTATGTGGATATCTCGAAGCGCGTAGAGGCAGAGAAGACCATCCGTGAAAGTGAAGAGCTGTTCCGGTTGCTGAGTTCCGCGGCCCCCATCGGCATCTTCCGCGCGGACCGGGAAGGGCGCTGGGTGTATGTCAACCAAAGATGGAGCGAGATGACCGGGCGGGCAGCAGAGACCGCGCTGGGCTACGGATGGCTGCAGGCCGTTCATCCAGAAGACCGCGAGGCGACGGAACGCCTGTGGAAGACCGCGGCTGAAATAGAGATGGAACTGCAGGATGAAACGCGATTCCTAACCCCCGATGGAAATACCAACTGGGTTTGCTGGGGGTCGCGGGCCTTGCATGGGCCCGATGGCAGTTTGATTGGATATGTTGGCGTCATCGAAGACATCAGCAAACGGCGGGCCGCCGAACAGCGCCTGCTGGAAGCCAAACAGGCCGCGGAATCAGCCAACCAGGCCAAGAGCCAGTTCCTGGCCAACATGAGCCATGAAATTCGCACCCCGATGAACGGCATTCTGGGAATGACGGAACTCGCACTGGAAACTCCGCTCAGCGGCCAGCAACGCGAATACCTTGAGATGGTAAAAGGGTGCGCCGAGTCTTTGCTGGAGATCATCGAAGACATACTGGATTTTTCCAAGATTGAGAATGGCAAGGCGGAACTCGAGAATGTTCCCTTCTTCCTACTGGACTGCGTAGAGAACGCGCTGCAGCCGGTAACCATGCGCGCCCAGGAGAAAGGTTTGGAATTGGAATGGTCGGTACGCGGCGATCTGCCGGAATGTGTACAGGGCGATCCCGTCAGGTTGCGGCAGATTCTGATCAACCTGCTCGGGAATGCCGTTAAGTTTACCGACGCAGGGGAAGTATTGCTGAGCATCGAGTGCCTCAAGCGCAGTGGAGAAGAAGCCGAGATACGGTTCGAAGTCCGCGATACCGGCGTGGGGATTCCCGCGGAAAACCATTCCAAGGTCTTCGATGCTTTCCAGCAGTCCGATACTTCCGTCACCCGGCAATTTGGGGGGACGGGGCTTGGATTGTCCATTTCCGCCCGCATCGCGCGCATGATGGGAGGAGAAATTCAGTTGGAAAGCACGGCGGGTGAAGGGAGCCGTTTTTTCTTCACGGTAAAGCTGAAGACGGCTAAAAGCGCGGAGAGAGCAGAGGAGGAAGAGGGCAAGCTGCCGCGGGTGAAGGCCCTTGTTGTGGAAGAGAGGAAAGGCTACCAGGAGTTGGCGGTCTGGTTGATGACGCGCTGGGGGCTGGAGGTAGAAGTGGCTGGAAGCGTCGAGGAAGCGCGGGCCAGCCTGGCACGGCAGAAAGAAAAGAAGGAGCAGTACCGCATCGTTCTGGTTAACCAAAACCTGCATGACGCCGATGGATACGATGTGGCAAGAGAAGTCCGCGCCTACGCTCCACGAGAAACCACCGCGATTCTGATGGTGTCTTCCGCAGCTTCGATCCTGGAGGATGCCCGCGCCGCTGAATGCGGGGTGTTCCGACGACTGAGAAAGCCGCTGCGCCGCCGAGTGCTGTGGGAGAGCCTGCGTGCTGCCTTGAGCCAGGAGGGAGAGCCCGAAACCACGCCGATCATCGAACCACCGGTGAACGCAGCGGGCGGGCATTTCCGGATTCTGCTGGTGGAAGACAACGAGGTGAACCAGAAACTCGCCGTGCGGCTGCTGGAAAAAATGGGGCATCAGGTAACCCTTGTGAGTAATGGCGCGGAGGCTTGCGAGACATTGTGCGCTGCGACGTATGACATCGTCCTGATGGACCTGCAAATGCCAGTGATGGGCGGACTGGAAGCAACATGCAAAATCCGTGAACGCGAACAACATTCAGGGCAGCACGTACCCATCCTGGCCATGACGGCGCACGCGGCGGCGCAGGATGAAAAGCGGTGTCTGGAGGCGGGCATGGATGGATATCTGACAAAACCGATCCGGCGGGAAGTTCTGCGCAAAGAAATCGAGCGAGCCGTCACGCAGAGCGGATCGTGCGAGAACGGCAATGAGCCAGCGCCGCATGGCGAGCTTTCCGAAGCCGAATGGAATGTCCGCGAGTTGCTGGAGCGGCTCGAGGGCGACCAGGACTTCCTCCGCGAACTCCTGCAGATGTTTCGTACCGACAGTCAGACGACGCTGATGAAAGCGCGGGAAGCCCTGGCCCAGGAGGACTTGGCGGAGATGTCGCGTGCCGCGCATACCCTGAAGGGCATGCTGAAAAACCTTTCCATGAACGCCACTGCCGAACTGGCGGCAGCTTTGGAGACGGCCGCGCGGAATGGCGCACGCGTCGAGGCCGAATCGCTTCTGGAGCGGCTGGACCGCTCGCTTGCCGGAATCATGCCGGAGGTGGAAACACATCTGGCGGAGGTACGCGCATGAAAATTCTGCTAGCCGAGGATGATGCTCTTTCACGGACGCTGTTGCAGAGAACGCTGCAGCGGGCCGGCTATGAAGTGGCGGCGGTGGAAGACGGCTGCCGGGCGCTGGCGGAATTAAGCAAAGAGGACCCGCCGCGGCTGGCGCTGCTGGATTGGATCATGCCGGGAAGGGACGGCATCGAAGTGTGCCGGGAAGTACGCCGGCGGAAAGATCATGCGTACACGTACCTGATTCTATTGTCCTCTCGCGAAACGAAGCAGGACATCGTGCAAGGGCTGGAGTCCGGCGCGGACGATTACCTGACGAAGCCCTATGACGCGGAAGAATTGAAGGCCAGACTTCGCGCCGGGGAGCGCATCCTGGAGCTGGAAGATCGCCTGGTGGAGGCCCGCGAGAGCATGAGATTTCAGGCGACCCATGACCTGTTGACGTCGCTGTGGAACCGCGGCGTGATCGTGGAACTGGTGTCGCGCGAGATGGTGCGCTCGCGGCGGGAAAAGTGGTGCAATGCCGTGATGATGTGCGACATCGATCATTTCAAGAAGGTGAACGACCAGAACGGGCATGCCGCCGGGGATGATGTGTTGCGCGAGGTGGCACGGCGGCTGCAAACGTCGGTGCGCTCTTACGATATGGTGGGCCGTTATGGGGGAGAAGAATTTCTGGTGGTGCTCAACAAGTGCGATCCATCAAGCGCAGTGGCGAGGGCGGAAAACCTGCGCAACGCCGTGGCCGCGAAGCCCATCCTCCTGTCCACAAAATCACTGACGGTTACGATCAGCGTGGGGGTCGCACTGACGACGGATTTCCCCAATCGCGACGCCGACGATATCCTGCATGCCGCGGACATGGCGCTCTACGCTGCGAAAGAGGCGGGGCGAAATTGCATACGTTTGGCGCAGCCCGGAACCTTGCCCCCGGCCCCCGAAGCGCCGCATGCGGAGAGCCCGGTGCTCATTTCCCACAAATAGCCGGCACGCAGGCCGAGTGGAAAAGGCGTCACTTGGCCTTGGCGCGGCTCTGCTCCATCATCTGGCGCATGGAGGCGGTTGAGCCCGGGGCGCGCCTTTCGCGCCAGGCCTCCAGCCTTGCGCAAGCCTCTTCAATCGCGGAGAAGAGATAAGGGTTCTTGAACGCGGCCCGCCACGTGGGCACGATGGAACGCATGCGGTCCCACACGACCCAAATTTCCCCATTGCTCTCAAAAAAGAGTTCGTCGTTGATCAGTCCGCGATTGACGATGCTGGCGACCATATCCCAATAGCTAACGACCATGCGGATAGAAGTGTTCTCCTGGCCGCCCTGGGGATATTTCTGCATCACCTCTTCCGCGGTGGCAGCGTGGTAATGCTCGACGAACCAGGCGCGTGCTTCGCGGAGCCGGGGTTCGCGGCGGAGATCGTAGAGCCGGAGCATGAGGTTGACTTCGTCATAAGTGATCTGAGCCATGAGAGGTTCTCCTTTGCTTCAAGCGGAGTGAGCGGGCGGCGGGGATTCCTGTGAAGCAGCAGGATTCACCAACTCGACGCGGTGGACATTGTACAGGGGGACACCCTGCCGCTGGAACTCCAATTGGATGCGGCGGCGCAGCTCCCGGGCTACATCCTCGTGGCGGGAGGGCGCGGTGCGCACTTGCAGGCGCACGGTGCAGGCTGTCTGATCAAAGGACTGCAGGCCGAGGAGGCGCGGGCCATCCACCAGGGCCTGAGACCACGAGGGATCGTTGCGCAACTCGGCGGCGGCGGCATCGAGAAGTTGCAGCGTCTTTTCCTGAAGGAGGTTGGGAGAGACGGCAACATCCACGAAGGCTTGCGACCAATCGCGGCTGAAGTTGGCGAGGGTGCGGATTTCGCCGTTGGAAAGGGTCACCAGGGCGCCGCGCGAATCGCGGACGACGGTCCGGCGCAAGGAAAGATGCTCGACGCGGCCTTGCGTTTCGGCGACCTGGATGGTATCGCCAACGATGAACTGGTCCTCGAGGATGATGTGAAAGCCGGCGATGATGTCCCGGATGAAATTCTGTGCGCCCAGGCCAATGGCCAGAATGGCGAGGCCTGCGAGCGCGGCCACGGGGAAGACGTTAATGCCGATTTCCTGCGCGGCTGTCAGCAGCGCCACCGCCCAGACCACCTTGCTGGCCGCGCTGTAAACAACGCCGGAGAGCGTGCGCGTCTGCTGTTCTCTGGCTTGAGCAGCGCGGGTTTGCGTCGCAGCCGGCTTGACGATCAGGTTGCTGGCGACGCGCAACAGATGGTTCACGATGAGGGCGACGGCAAAGATGAGTAGGAGGTGCGCCAGATGAGCAAGCGTGAATTCGGGAAAATGCGTCAGGAGACTGGACATAAGGATTGCCGGAGGGCGAGTATAGCATTGCTGGGAAAGTGATGCAGTGGGAGCCAGGCGATCGGGCAGTGGCCGGGGCAGGAGGGACGTTCATGAAAACGCGACGCACGTTTCTGGGTGGCATGCTTCTAACTGGAGCGGCAACCGGCTTAGCCGGAAGCCTGAGCCTGAGCCAGGTGCCGAATATCCCCCCAAAACCACAACCGGCACAAGAACCAGTGGCAGAACCCCCCGGCCTGCCCTCGCCCGAAAAGCAGATGCTGGAAGACAACAATAAGGATATTCACAAGAAAGTCGAGCGGCTCTATCAACTGGCCACGGAATTGAAGACGGAAGTGGACAAGACGGATTCGACGAAAGTGCTTTCGTTGAATCTGGTGAAGAAAGCGGAAGAGATTGAAAAGTTGGCGCACGAAATCAAGAACCGCTCGAAAGGATAGAGCAGCAGGGAATTGCGCCGGCGGGCCGTGGGATAAAGCTACTGGATGGGTAGTGGGTCAGTTTCCGATTACCGCGTTTAGAACGTTAATCAGGCCTTGAGTCCATTTGGCCGGTGACAAGTGTTGTGGATGTTGAAAAAGTCCTCGTGATTTCGCACTTGAATGCGAACTGAAGTGTTTGCAGCAACATCTAGGCTAGACGATTTCGGTTGCCGGACAACCTGGACTTTGACCCGGTGCATCTATAGACATAAGTAACAGAAGGGGGCTGTTACATCTTCTATTAGAGGTGACCGCATGCGACAAACTCTGCTAGCCCTCGTGCTCCTTTGTTCCATATCCTTGTTCACTGCCGCAGTCCAGGCACAGGATTCCTTCCAACTCTTCGGCGGGTATTCTTATTTGCGCCCATCGGTGGCGGTGACCGAGAACCTGTACCCACCTTCTTGCCCCGTAGGGGTACCATGTGTTCCCGTTGTTGTCGGCACGCATCCGAATTTGAATGGGTGGGAACTTTCGGGGACATACAACGCTTACAAATGGCTCGGCGCCACGGCAGACTTCAGCGGCCACTACGGGTCCGTTTTGGGGTCCAGCGTCCACTTGCAAACCTTCCTCTTTGGTCCGCAGATACGCTTTCCGGGACGGGTTTCGCCGTTTGCCCACGTTTTGTTCGGCGGCGCCCACGAATCCCTCGGGGGAAATTCCAGCCTAGCAATCAGCTCTGGCTCGGCTAGCGCCTTCGCCGTGGCGGTCGGAGCGGGCATCGATATAAAGGTGGCGCACTTCGTGTCATTGCGCGCCATCCAGCTCGATTACCTGATGACGCGCTTTGGCTCCGCCACACAGAACCAGCCTCGCGTCTCCGCCGGCGTGGTGTTCCATTTTTGATGGGTTTTGAATCGGCTGGCGGCCCCTAGATTCCGAGGTTTTTCGCACGAACCAGCGCGCATCACACAAATTGTTTCCGACTGAAACCGCGCACAGGTTGAACATTCCACTTGGACGTATAGTCCTAGTCGAGTTACCGGAAACTGACCCACTACCACTGGATGAGGCCACTGGCGCACGGAGAGAGGACGCGCTAGACTTGGAAAAGTAATTGGCCGGCGCGCCCGTAGCTCAGCTGGATAGAGCGCTTGCCTCCGGAGCAAGAGGTCGGGAGTTCGAATCTCCCTGGGCGCGCCACTAGAAATTTTTGATTATAAACGGTTTAGCAGTTTTGCGTGGGCCTCTCTTTGGACCCCAAAACAGCTTGGTGTGATAAAAACGTGATAGAAGTTCGCTACCTCAATGCCCTGAAGTTGACGCGGTTAAGCGCATCTTGCCGGCGGACCAAAAGATGAAGTCCAGGACTTTCACCTCTGGCACGCGGCATGCGGCGGACGAGTAGATTCTCTCGAAGAAATTGACCAATTCTTTCACCGACCCGTTAACCCTAACCTCTTCGTAGAATTCGCGAAGGGAATCGTAGAAGGCCAAGTACTCCTGAAGACGCGCATCAAAGGGCTTGTAATTGTAAGGGACCCGGAACCCGAAGCACTTCGCCACCTTATCGTCGTACATCGGATAGCTAGGATTGATCGTGCTCGCCAGCTTCGTGACGAAGGAAAATTGAAGACTCTCTTGACCTTTCAGGTTGGGGAGTTTGGAGAGCTCCTTCACAATAGCTGCGATGTCAACAGTTGAGCCCCTTCGAGCGTCTTCCATGCACTCAAAGTACGCCGACTTAAACTCCGGTGTGAGTCCCGCATTATCTAAACGGTAGAAGGAGCGGTACACGAACTGAAACACGAAGTTCTGAGTTACAGGACCGCGAGGAAACTCATCGGAAAGAAAGAGGTAGACATCCACTGCTTCTCTACCGATTGCCTCGACGATAACCTGAGCGTTTTTGTTCAACGCCGCAAGGTCGGGGCTTGTCATAATTGTCCAGCATAGCCTACATCGTTGGAGGGTTCCATGCGTCCTCGGCATCCTAGGTTATTGGCTAGGGCGGTTCAAGCCTTAGTATTCAGGGCTTCGCCGGGGCCAGTGATGCAAATGGGATCGAGGGCGGGCGAAAATCCAATGTATTGGTGATTCGCATAGGTTTTTCTTCCTAGCGCGTGTTGTTCTGCGATCTTCAATGAACGTAATAGCCGCTTTTGGCCAAGACGACGTAATCGTGCCCCTTTTTTCCAAACGATGACGTGAGACGAACATCCAGTTTATGTGGTTTACCCTCGGCTCCGTTGGCCTTCGTGTAATATCCCAGCGTATAGCGCGTCTTGATGCGCTGGATCAGAGCGCGAAATACGGCATCCAGATGGGCCACATCCTGCACGTCGAAGATTTCCCCGCCCGTCTGGTCCGTAACTCTGCGAATGTTCACCAGCCCAGGAATCATGCTCGCGGCGAGGAGAGTTGTTGGCGGGTTGTATCCAGGTATCTTCAGATTATATAAGACCGCATCTGCGGCGATCGATTCGGTGACGATGTCGCGCGTTCCTTGTCCACCCGCGTCCGTGCCAACGTCATCGCTGATTAGAATGATTACCCGGCGGCCCTTCGGGGGCGCGTTGAGGAGATACTTGGCGGCGACAAAGATGCCATCATTGATATTTGTGGCGCCGCCCACGTGGAAAGAATTGATCTGCCGGGCAATCTCGGTCTTGTCGTTTGTGAACGGCACGCGTAATTCTGCCTCGGTGGAAAAGGTAAACAGCGCCACCTCATCTTCGGGTTTAAGCGCCGCAAGAGCGGTGCTGGCGGCGTCACGCAACGGCCCCAGGAATGGGCCAATCGAATCACTCAAATCCAATACGAGGGCTACATTGAGGGGCAGTTCATCACGGCTAAAGACCTCTATCTTTTGGGCGGCGCCATCCTCGCGAAGCTCGAAGGCGTCTTGCTTCAGATCGGCCATGATTTGACCGGCCTTCGTCTTCACGGTAGCGTCAACCAGTACAAGGTTCACGTCCACGCGAATGACAGTTTGGTCCGGATTCTGCGCTAAAACAGGGATTCGGGAGAAAAGGGCAACGAAAACGATCAGAACTGACAAGCGCAGTGTGTTCCGCCAAATTGTGGACATCGCCGTTGCTCAATCCTCCGCGACGCGGTTTGCGATCTTGCAGCAAAATCCGGCGTCGTTATACGGCCATAACGTTCAAGCCGAAATGTTTAGTCTCAACTTTATCCCTGCACAATACCATAGCAGGTCGCTCACCCCTGCTAAGTCGCGTTACCGTCCCAGTGCCCCAAATGTCCGGCTAATGCGTTTAGCAGGCGTTCAACTTCGTTATCTGGCGATGGATCTAGTGTTATGTCCCGAAAACAATGTGAAGATGTCCAGCGTCTTCACGGGCTAAAGCCCAATTCACTTTGCAGGCGTTATGTCAGGGCTGAAGCCCTGACCCCCTGAAGAGAACCGCAACGCACTTGCGGGACACAACGCTAGTTCCTGTTTCTTACCTTCATTCATGACCGGCGTCTTTTTTCTTGCTTGTTCTTTCAGGGCAATCGCGGGGAGAAGTCGGTCAGGGTCAGGAAGGTGGATTCGAGTTTTTCGACGAGCTTTCCGTTCGCTTCCGATTTTTCGTGGACGCTCTTCCACTCGGGGTCGTCCTGGAAGGATTTCCAGTTGGCGGCTGCCGCTTCGCGGCTGGGATGCTGAAGGATGTAGATGAGGGTGTTGCTTTTCTCTGGCTCGTCGACGGGCGTCCAATAAGCCACACTTTTCATGCCATGTTTTTCAAATAGTTTTAGAGTGTGTTCGCGGAAGCGCGCCAGCAGCTCACCCAACTTTCCCGGAGGCGCGTGATAGACGCGGAGTTCGTAGACTGTTGTTGCGGAGTGCATGGAATTGTCGTGATCTTGCTGCGAGGCGGCCCAGATGGATGCTGGAAGGAGTGCGGCCAAGGGAAACGATTGGAGCAATGTTCGTCTTTTCATGGGCGGCATTGTAGCAGATGCGGGTTGGGATGGCTCGAATCAGTGTGGGCAAAAGGGGAGGAGCGGTTCAGCGGTCAGGGGGCAGCTGTATCGATGGGTTGTTGGCGGGATACACAGCTGTAAAAGCGGCGGCGAGCCGCCGCACTCCAAATTAGGCGCTGAGTGGCATCAGGAGCAGGGCGCCAGTTCTCCATCGTGTGCGTGCGCGTCCGTGGAAGATCCCAGTTGTTTGCGAAGGCAGGCCATTCCCGCGTCTATGGCCTGGCAATCCACATCCAAGAGTTTCACGTTGCGCACCTTCGCTTTCAGCAGCGCAAGGGCTGTTTCCCGGGGCAGCGTGTGGGTCAATTCGAGCAATGCTCCGAGCATGACCATATTGGTGGCTTTGGTGGTGCCGAGGCCGTCGGCGATCTCCGAAGCGGGCACGCAGTAAATCTTCGCTTCGCAAGGCGGTAATCCAGCGGGCAGCTTGTGATTGTTGTAGAGGATGGTGCCATGCGCCTCCACCATCTTCGAGAATTTATGCAAGGAGGGCTCGTTCATGGCGATGAGGACATCGGGATGCTCGATCACGGGCGAGCCGACGCGTTCCTTGGAGAGGCACACGTGGCAGTGCGCGCTGCCGCTGCGCATTTCCGGCCCGTAGGACGGCAGCCAGCTCACCTCGCGCCCTTCGCGCATACCCATTTCCGCGAGGATTTGCCCCAAGAGCAGCACGCCCTGGCCGCCGAAGCCTGCGATCTTCACGGTGAGGTCCGGTTGAGAGTCCTTTACAGCCATCGGACGCGTCACTACTTCCAGCGGCTTATCCAGACCAAGAAGTTTCGTCACGGTAGTTTGCGGCACGCCATCAGCCATTGGTGCAAGTTTGCGATCGCGGAAGACACCCAGCGGGAAGACCGCGAGCATTTTTTCTTCGATCCACTTGCGCGCTTCCTGCGGCGTCATTTTCCAGATCGTCGGGCAAGGCGACAGAATCTCAATGAAGCTGAAGCCGGCGCCATCGCGCTGCAGTTCCAACGCCTTGCGCACGGCTTTCCGCGCTTTCATGATGTTCTTGTTATCGCAGAGGGCCACACGTTCGATGTACACGGGCGCTTCCAATGTGGCAAGCAACTCAGCCATGCGCAACGGATAGCCCTCGTTGGAGGGCCGGCGTCCCCAGGGGGAAGTTGTGCTGAACTGGCCTACCAGAGTCGTCGGGGCCAGCTGCCCGCCGGTCATTCCGTAGATGGCGTTGTTCACGAAAAAGATGGTGATCTTTTCGCCGCGATTGGCAGCATGCACGATTTCCGCCGTCCCAATGGCCGCCAGGTCGCCGTCGCCCTGATACCCGATGACGATGCTTTCGGGATTCGATCGTTTTACAGCCGTAGCCACCGCGGGAGCCCTTCCGTGAGCGGCCTGCACATTCCCCATGTCGAAATAGTAGTAGGCAAACACGGAACAGCCCACTGGAGTGACAAGAATCGTGCGGTCCTGGACACCCATGTCCGCAATGGCCTCCGCAATCAGCTTGTGCACCACGCCGTGCCCGCACCCGGGGCAGTAGTGCGTCTGGTGTTGCAACTCCGCCTTGCGCTCGTACTTGTCATAAAAAACGGGTGACTTCGACTCAATCACTTGGTATTCGTCCACAGCGTCACCTCTTCACTTTTCGACGGCTCAAACACCCCACTCCGCGGTCATGCCCATGCGTTCAGTTAATTCCTTGCAGACTTCATCGGCCATGGGCACGTTGCCGCCCGTACGGCCGTAAAACTCGACGTCCACTCGGCCATCCAGCGTCAGGCGCACGTCTTCCACCATCTGGCCGGTGCTCATCTCCACGACCAGTACCATTTGTGCGCGGCGCGCGGCGTGGCGCAATGCCTCCGCCGGGAAGGGCCACAGAGTAATCGGGCGGAACAACCCCGCGCGAACGCCTTCCTTGCGCATCATGTCCACAACGGAGCGCAACACCCGCGAGGTGATTCCGTAGCCCACCAAGAGAACTTCCGGATCCTCCGCGCGATACAGCTCATGCCGCGATTCCACTTCCGCAGCCTTCTTGTACTTTTCCTCGAGCTTGCGGACGTGCGCTTCGAGTTCATCGGGTTCCAGATAGATCGAGGCGATCAGGTTTTTCCTGGTCTCGCGCGTGCCTTTCACCGCCCAAGGCTTTTCCGGCTGCACGCTTTCGACGGCCTGCAGTTCCAGAGGTTCCATCATCTGGCCGATGAAGCCATCGGTCAGCACAACGGCGGGATTGCGATAACGGTCCGCGAGTTCAAAAGCAAGCCGGGTCAGGTCTGCCATCTCCTGGACCGAAGCGGGCGCTACGACAATGTTTTTGTAATTGCCGTGGCCGCCGCCTTTCACGAGGGCGAAATAGTCGCTTTGCTCCGGGGCGATGTTGCCAAGTCCCGGCCCGCCGCGCACGACGTCCACAATCACGCAGGGAAGTTCCGAGCCAGCCAGGTACGAGATGCCTTCCTGCATCAAGCTGATGCCAGGGCCCGAGGAGGCGGTCATGACGCGAAGTCCCGCCGACGCTGCGCCGTAGACCATATTGATGGCAGCAACTTCGCTTTCCGCCTGCAGAAACGTGCCGCCGACCTGCGGCATGTACTCCGCAGCCGCTTCGGCGATTTCACTTGCTGGCGTAATCGGGTAGCCGTAATACGACCGGCAACCTGCCAGCAGCGCGCCCTTCACTATCGCGACGTTGCCCTTACAAAGTTGCCGCATGGCTTCCCTCCATCGGCGGCTGCGCCACCTTGGGCGCGATCAGCCGATACACGGTGATGGCCCCGGGTTCCGGGCACACATAGAAGCAGATTCCGCAGCCGGAGCAGTTCATCCCCGTATAGCGCGCCGGATGCACGCCATAGGGATTCAAACCCGGCAAAAGCTCCAGGCATTTGGGAGGGCAAGCGTCCACGCAAACGCCGCAGCCTTTGCATTCTTCGGTGTCAATGGTGACTTTGCCTCGTGCCTGTGCCATGGCTCAGTTCTCCTGAAGCGCGGGGCGTTGCAGCCACCGCGTCTTCTCGCAATACGCGTACAGCTCTTCCTGGAATTTGGGATGGGCAATTTCGATGAGCGCTTCGGCGCGTTGGCGGATGGTGCGGCCGTGCAAGTAGGCCACGCCGAATTCCGTCACGACGTAGTGTACCGAGCCCCGCGAAGTGACCACGCCCGCGCCCGGATCGAGCATGGGCACGATGCGTGAAATGGCCCCGCCTTTCGCCGTGGCAGGAAGGGCGATGATCGGTTTGCCGCCCTTGCAGGCTGAAGCGCCGCGAATAAAATCCACCTGGCCGCCGATGCCACTATAGAAAGAGGTTCCGATGGAATCGGCGCAGACCTGACCGGTGATGTCCACTTGCAGGCCCGAATTCACGGCGGCCATCTTGTGGTTCTGAGAAATCACAAAGGGGTCGTTGGTGTACTTGCTTGGGTGAAACTCAAACTGCGGATTGTTGTTCACGTAATCGAACAGTTTTTTCGATCCCAGCACGAATCCTAACACGATTTTGCGCGGGTGGATGGTCTTGCGGCTGCCATTGATGACGCCCGATTCGATCAGCGGAATTGCCAGGTCGCTCAACATTTCCGTGTGCACACCCAGATCCCGGTGATCTTTGAGTTCGAGCAGCACGGCATCGGGAATGGCGCCGATGCCGAGTTGGAGTGTGGCGCCGTCTTCGATCAAGCCGGCCACGTTTTTCCCGATGTCGTGATGCGTCTGGGTGATTTCCACCGGCCGCAATTCGCACAATGGCCTGGACACTTCCACCACCACGTCAATCTCGTTCACCTGGATGAAGCAATCGCCAAACGTCCGGGGCATCTGGTCGTTTATTTGCGCGATCACGATCTTGGCATTACGCGCGGCGTTCATCGTTGCTTCCACGCCCACCCCGAAGCAGCAGAAGCCGTGGGCATCCGGAGGGGTAACCTGAATGAGGGCCACGTCGATGGGCATCTGCCCGTTCTCGAACATCTCCTCCACCTGGCTCAGGAACACCGGGGTGTAGTCCGCGCGCCCTTCATTCACGGCCTGGCGGACATTGCTTCCGATGAACATCGCGTTATGGCGGAAGTGCCCTTCCATTTGCGGCGCGATATAGTCCGCGCGCCCGGTGGTCAACAGATGGACGATCTCCACATTCTTGACGAATGGACCCCGCGCCATGAGTGCTTCCACGAGGGTTTCGGGTTCTGCACAGCCTGGGTGGATGTAGACACGCATGTTCGACTGGATGCACTGAACTGCTTCGCGCGGCTGCATCACCTTACGGCGATAATCCTCTTGCCAGGTCATAGCGCCTCTCTGCGAACTGCTCCGTGCCGCGGACGTTCCGGAGGTTGTGCAGCGCTCAAAGCTCTAGCGGATAAAGAGAACTGGGCGCGTCCCTGTCCCTGAGCTATCCGGTGGGAGCGCAAAGGGTTAGCAGATAGACCGGGGCTGTGGAATTCTGGGGAGAGCTGAGGAGCGGGAACGAAGCGGTACGCTAGCGGCTCCACGGAGGTCGCCTCCAGAATCAAGTCAGCAAGGGGCGTACCAGAACAGGGGCGTAGCGTCTTTTCCAGGTCCCTGTAAAGAAAGAACTTATAATCAGGCTAAGTTTTGCTTATGGGGCCAATTGTGGCTTTTGCCCCACTGGCCGCCGGTCTTTGCGTTCTTTTGCTCAGACCACAGCTCCCTGTCACCGCGCGGCATGGAGCGGCCAAGGTCCGCAATATCCTCTCGTTTTCCACAGCATCCGGCTCTCCCGAAGGATTCCTGCGGTGAAACATCTGCTACATATTTTCCGCCACCCGGTGAGCCTGGGAGTATGCTGAATTCAATGCTCGCTTGAGGATAGCCAATGAAAACTCTCAGGGTCCTTGTAGCGTTGTTGACCAACGACAATGATTACCAGATTGAACAGGCCAATTCCGCCACGCAGATGGCCAGCAAGCTCGGTGTCGAAGCGAAAATTGTTTATGCAGACAACGACGCCATCAATCAAAGCACGCAAATTCTGAAAGCAATTCAGGCTGCTCCCGAGGAGCGCCCCGATGCCGTCGTATTTGAACCCGCCGGTGGTACGGCATTTCCGCAAGTCGCCCGTGCAGCGGCAACCGCCGGCGTGGGCTGGGTGGTCATGAACCGGGAAACCAATTACATCGCGGAACTCCGCCAGACCTGCAAGGCTCCCGTTTTCGTGCTGACTTCCGACCATGTTGAGACCGGCCGCATCCAGGGGCGCCAGTTCATGGCGCTTCTCCCCAGCGGTGGATCGGTTCTGTACATTCAAGGGCCTTCGGATAGTGCAGCTGCCAAAGAACGTTTACTGGGAATGATGGAAGTGAAGCCGGCAAACATTCATCTCACCTCCTTGAAAGGACAATGGACCGAGGAGAGTGCGCAGCGCGCGGTGCGCTCCTGGCTTAAGCTTTCCACCTCGCAGAAGGCTCACATTGATCTGATTGGCTCGCAGAATGACGCCATGGCCATCGGGGTCCGCAAGGTTTTCCAGGAACTTCCCAATGAGGCTGAGCGTGATCGCTGGCTGAGTCTCCCCTTCACCGGGTGCGATGGCCTTCCAAAGACCGGCCAGTCCTGGTTACGCAGCGGCCTCCTGTCGGCGACGATTTATTTGCCGCCGTTGGCGGGCCAAGCGATTGAATTGCTCGTCGGCGCATACCAACATGGCAAAATCCCGCCGGAGCGGGTGCTGGTTTCGCCTACGTCGATCCCGGGGATTGAGGCGCTGCATCCCGCGAAGGCTTGATAAAACAGACCGTGGCCGGTTTAGCGGTCCCCACCTGACAACCGAGCGACGGAGCTTGGGAATTTCCTGCCATGGGACATCTCCCAAACGATCCTGCGCACTTTTTTTGCTGCGGGTGTATTGTAAGGAAGAATCTGCAATCTCGGTGGAGCGATGCCCAAGTCAAAGTTCCTTGTTTCTCTAACGACCAACCAAAACGACTATCAGATCGAGCAAGCGCAATCCGCCGAGCAGGCCGCACGAAAGTTCGGCGTGGACATCGAAGTCGCGTACGCGGACAACGATGCCATCAACCAAAGCACGCAAATCCTGAGAGCAATCCAGGCTGCGCCCGAAGATCGTCCGGATGCCATCATCTTCGAGCCTGTTGGAGGTACCGCGTTCCCACAAGTGGCGCGAGCGGCGGTGAGTTCCGGAATTGGTTGGGCGGTATTAAATCGCGACGCCAACTATATTCCGGAGCTGCGCGCGGCCAACAAGGCGCCGGTTTTCTGTGTTACGTCCGACCACGTTGAAATCGGGCGAATCCAGGGACGCCAGTGCGCCGCCCTTCTCCCCACGGGGGGTTCCGTCCTCTACATCGAAGGACCTTCGGAAAATTCGGCGGCCAAGGATCGCGCACAAGGTATGCAAGAGGCCAAGCCCGCCAACATCCACCTGACCACGTTGAAAGGGCAGTGGACCGAGGAAAGTGCGCGACGCGCGGTGCGTTCCTGGCTGAAACTCACGACGTCACAGAAAACCAACATCGATCTGGTTGCCGCCCAGGACGATTCCATGGCGATTGGTGTGCGAAAAGCGTTTCAGGAATTGCCCTCTGAAATCGAGCAAGAGCGATGGTTGGGCATCCCATACCTCGGCTGCGACGGTCTTCCGAAAACGGGACAGGCCTGGGTGCGCAGCGGTCTTCTGACTGCCACTATTTATATTCCGCCCAACGCGGGCCAGGCGATTGAGATGCTGGTTGATGCGCTGCAGAACGCCAAGACACCTCCCGAGCGCGCCATTACGGTGGCTGTTTCCGTGCCGCCGCTCGAATCCCTCCGCCCGCATAAGTGACTCCGCCGCACAATTGTCACTCGTCAGCGATTCTCCCGGCGTATAATGCCGCTGAAATCTTTTTTGCGCATTTCTCGTAACGCTCAGGAGGTCTTCCAATGTCCGTCAAGCGCCTTGCTCCCCCGAAATCAGAACAAATTCTGGATCGCAGGAAGTTTCTGGCCGCCAGTGGCAGCGGCGTGCTTGCTGCGGCTCTCCCCGCAACATCTCCGTTCATGGGTGCCGCGTCCCATTTGTCCGCCGAATCGGCCAGAGTTCCGCAAGTGTCTTCGGGAAATAAGCGCAAGATCCCTATCGGCGTGTTCAATGCGGACGTTTACAAAAAACTCTCCATCGATGCGATGCTCGACAAAGTCAGCGCGCTCGGCCTCGAGGCCATGGAGATCGGTACTGGAGGCTATCCAGGCTCCTGGCAATGCCCGGTGGATGAACTGCTCGCCGATCCAGCGAAAGCAAAAGCGTGGCTTAAGAAGTTTGAAGATCGCGGAATTCGCGTGGCCACGCTGAGCTGCCATGGCAATCCCGTGCACCCGGATCCCAAACACGCCGCAACGGACAGGGAGACCTTTAAAAAGACCGTACTGCTGGCCGAGCGCATTGGCGTCAAGGTTATCGTCGGCTTCTCCGGGTGTCCGGGTGGTTCGCCCACGGATACTCAGCCGAACTGGGTCGCGTACCGTTGGCCTCCCGAATACGACGCCATGCTGAAGTGGCAGTGGAACGAAAAGGTCATTCCCTACTGGAAAGAAGCGGCCAAATTCGCGCGAGAACACGGTATACACCGCCTGGCTTTCGAGATGCATCCAAACTTCGTCGTTTACAATCCACGCACATTGCTGAGACTCCGCGAAGCCGTCGGCGAAGAGATTGGCGCCAACTGCGACCTGAGCCATCTTTTCTGGCAGGGATGCGATCCGGTGGAAGTGATCCATTTTCTGGGAAGGCAGGGCATCATTTATCACGCGCACATGAAGGACACTGTTCTTTACCCGGAAAACGTCGCGAAATACGGCATCCTCAACTTTGTCTTTGAAACCGGCGATCTTCCCCTTGCTTCCGATGCCTTCCGCGCCGTCGGCTATGGCCACGGCGCGTCAACCTGGAAGTCCATCGTGCAGGCGTACATGGACGTCGGCTACGAAGGCATTCTCAGCATCGAAAACGAGGATCCCATACTCAGCGGGGAAGTGGGCGTGGAACGCGCTGCGTACGTTCTGAAAAACGTTCGCGACGAGCTCTTCGGGGCTTGAGGTGAATCGCCGCCAATTGGCAAACTCCTGTGTTGTAACGGACTGGGGCGCTGTGGTTGGGCGCCCTTTCCGTTTCTACGGGCAGAGCAGTGTATTCCCATTTGCCCTCACCCGCTTCGCGGCGCAACCACTTTAGGATATGCTATTCCGCGCCTTTCTGAGTTGCAAATTACCGCTAATAACGAGGAGCCTCGATGAACCGGGTGATGCGCGCTCGCCGAATTCCCCGGCTGCCCTCCGATTCCCGAATCCTGAGAGCTTCCCTTCGATCATCGGAAAACGGCGAAGAAACTTCTCACTACTCTGTCCCAGCAGAAGAACTGGCCCGAGGAAGCTCGCCTTCCCAGCGGGCAATCACCGCGCTGGCCAGACAGTTGCCGATGACATTGACCGAGGTGCGCGCCATATCAATCAGCGCATCAACACCGAGAATGATGAATATCGGTTCGGTGGGCAGATGAAACGTCGCAGCCGTGGCTAAGAGCACGACGAGAACGGCGCGCGGCACGCCCGCTACGCCTTTGCTGGTGAGCATGAGGGCGAATACCATGAACAGTTGCTGCGTCCAACTCATGGAGATGCCTGCGGCCTGGGCCACAAAAATCGAAGCCATGGCGAGATAGAGTGTCGAGCCGTCCAGGTTGAAGCTGTAACCCGCAGGAATGACGAACGCGACGATTTCCCGGGGGACGCCAAACTCTTCCATGGATTCCATGGCGCGGGGCAAGGCCGCTTCCGAAGTGCTGGTGGCGAAAGCGATCGTGGCGGGCTCTGCCACAGCTTTCAAAAAGCGCCCCAGGGGCAAGCGCGCGATCAGCACAATCGGGAGAAAGACCAGCAACAGGAAAGCGAGCAGCCCGCCCCAGGCCGTCAAGAGCAGTTTCGCCAACGGCAGGAGCACGCTCATCCCCATATGCCCAACGGTGTAGGCCATGGCAGCACCCACGCCGATTGGCGCGTAGTACATCACGATGTTGGTGAAGCGGAACATCGTTTGCGTGAGCGATTCCGCGACGCTCAGGATGGGCTGCCGCGATTTTTCCGGCACACGCGTAAGCGCGATGCCAAACAGAATTGCGAACACGGCCACCTGCAGAATCTGGTTATCCCCGATAGCCCTGACGATATTTTCCGGGAAAATGTGCAGCACAAAATCGTCCCACTTGAGCGGGGCAGCCGGCGGTTGTAGTTGTTCCGTTGCCGTGGCATGCAAAGCCAGCCCCTGGCCCGCCCGCGTCAGGTTGATCGCCGCAATCCCGATGAGCAACGCAATCGTGGTTACCGCCTCAAAGTAAATAAGGCTCTTCAAGCCAATCCTGCCAACCTTCTTCAAATCGCCATGACCCGCGATCCCGGTTACGAGCGTGCCGAGAATCAACGGCGCCACGATCACCTTGATCAGGCGCAGAAAAATATCGCTGAGAAGGCGCAGGTGCACCGCGAATTGCGGGCGATCCAGCCCGACCTCAAGCCCCGCGAGCATGGCGAAGAATATCCAAAATGTGAGCGAACGCCTGCGCACTCCCGCAAGCGCCAGACAAAACAGACCAACCCAGCGGAGGACGATGTACACGGCTTGCCCCGGCAGAATCAGGAGCAACAGCGACCCCGCCGCGAAGAGCAACAAGCCTGCCGGCAAAAACAGGGAATACGTTTTGGATTTTGCGTTTACCAAGAGACGTCCCCGGTTCAAATTCAGTAATGAGCGAGTGGCGCCATCATAGCCTGAGGCGCGCGAGCCAGAACAGATTTTCTTTTCTTGCGATTGCGCGGCGGCTTGCCGGAATGTCGCAGCGGCTGCTATCGTGCCTGCATGTCAAAAATCAGCCATCTGGAATGTTCGCGGTGTCGCGCCACCTTCGCCGCTGACAAGCCGCAAACAGTTTGCCCGCAGTGTGCCGGCTCGCTGTACGTGCGCTATGTCCTCGCGCCGCTGAAAGGGATTGCCAACCGCGAGCAGATTGCCAAGGCCAGCTCCCCCACCGGATGGTCCGGCATGTGGCGATACCGCTGTGTCCTGCCCGATGTTGAGCCTGTTACTTTGGGCGAAGGCTGGACACCCATGCTGCGCAGCCGCCGCTATCCGAACGTGTTTCTGAAGGAGGAAGGCGCGAATCCCACTGGAAGTTTCAAGGCCAGAGGTCTGGCGCTCGGCGTCACCATGGCGCGCCATTATGGACTGAAGAAACTCGCGGTGCCCTCCGCCGGAAACGCTGCGGGAGCTTTGGCCGCCTATGCCGCTGCTGCCGGACTTGAGGCCCACATCTTCATGCCTAAGGATGTGCCGTTTGCGAATTACGTCGAAGCGATTCTCTATGGTGCGAAGATCACGCTGGTGGATGGACTGATATCCGATTGCGGTCGGATGGTGGCCGAGAGGAAAGAGAAAGAAGGCTGGTTCGACACCTCCACGCTGAAGGAGCCCTTTCGCGTGGAAGGAAAGAAGACCATGGGCTACGAACTCGTCGAACAACTCGGCTGGGAGTATCCCGCGGCGGTGTTCTATCCCACGGGCGGCGGAGTCGGCTTGATCGGCATGTGGAAAGCTTTTGGTGAATTGGAGGAACTCGGCTGGGTGCGGCCCGGCAAAAGACCGCGCATGATCGCGGTGCAGTCGGCGGGATGCGCGCCAGTCGTGCGCGCTTTTGAACAGGGCGAAAAGACGAGTCAGATGTGGCAGAACGCAGCGACCTTCGCTTCCGGCCTGCGCGTGCCAAAGCCCTACGGCGACTACATCATGCTGGAAATTCTGCGTGAATCGGGCGGTGTGGCCCTTTCCATCCCCGATGAACAGATTCTTGCTTCGCTGAAAGATTGGGCAAAAAACGAGGGAATCTTTCTATCTCCGGAAGGCGCCGCGGCCACGGCCGCTTACGACCACTTGCTAAGCACCGGCTACCTTAAGCCCGAAGACCGCGTCGTGCTCTTCAACACGGGCGCGGGACTCAAGTACACGGACGTAACCGCGGAAGCTGCGGGCCTACACCGTCCAGCGTAGCTGGCTTCCACCGCGCCTGCCTTCGCGATTCCTAGCAAGTTCTCTGTTCGCTTAAGGCAGCAGTTTATCGCGCGGCGTCACGACCGGCCGGCTCCCAGAGTTCAATGGGGTTGCCCTCGGGATCGTACAAGCGCGCGAAGCGGCCGTTTGGGTAGAGCTGCGCGTCGATCTCGACGCTGATTCCGGCGGAGCGAAGTTGCGCTGCCATCGCATCGAGATTGCCAACGCGAAAATTGATCATCCACACTTTGCCGGCGTCCCCGAAATATGTCGTAGTTTCCGGGAAAGGCGCGAAGACCGTTGGCCCGGCCTCCTGCTGCCAGGGAGGCGTCTCGTAATCCGAGGGAACGACGGCCACGCCCGGATGATCGCGGTACCACTCCGCAAGCGCAACAGGGTCACGCGCGCGAAAGAACAGGCCCCCGATGCCTTTTACTTGTTCCATTCTTGCCGCGCTTAGAAGCGCAGTTTGGAGAGGTACGCGTAGCTGTTGGTGAGGCTGGCAAGAGCATCCTTCGGCCAATCGTTTTCGACGATGAAGTACTTTATGCCGGCTTTGTCCGCGCTGGCGAATATCTTTTTCCAGTCGATGACGCCGGATCCGACATCGGTCATGTCGGCCTCCAGAGTGTCCAGCTTCGTCAGAACCGTATTGTCATCGGAGGGTTTCGGGAGCTTCTTCATGTCCTTGACATGGACCAGCGGGAAACGGTCCGGGTAGCGATTGAAATAGGAAACGGGATCTTGGCCGGCGACGACAATCCAGCAAAGGTCCATTTCCATGTTGCAGAGTTTCGGGTCCGTCGAATCGAGCAGAAAATCATAGGGGCGCTTGCCGCCCAGCAGCGGGCTTGGCTCAAACTCCCAGGTGTGATTGTGGTAGGCGAAGTTGATGCCAGCCTTGTTCGAGGCTTCCCCGGCCTTGTTGAATACGTCAGCGATGCGCTTGTAGCCATCCGGCTGCTTGCGCGCCTCGTCCGGAATCCATGGGCAAACGATGTAGCTCTGTCCCATGATCTTTGCGGCTTCAATCGTTTCGGGCCAATGGCTTTCGACGATGTCGTAGCCGACGTGGGAGGAGGGCGCGGTCAGCCCATCCTTGTCCAGGATGGCGCGAACGTCCTTCGGAGAATGGTTGAAGAGGCCCGCGAACTCGACTTCTTTGTAGCCGATGGCGGCGACTTTGGCGATGGTGCCCTCGAAGTCGCTCTTCATGAGGTCGCGGACGGAGTAGAGCTGCACGCCGACTTTTTCGATCTGATGCGTGGCGGCGAAGCTCTTGCTGGGAAGGGAAGTCAGAACAGCAGTGGCGATGGAAGTTTCCAGAAAGGTTCGGCGATTCATGCGGAGATTGTACACCGAATCGCCCAGGCAGGAGCAAAACAAGAGCGCCCCGAGAAGATCGGGGCGCTCTTGCGGGATTCAAAACCACAACGCGCTGGGACACGCGCCGTGGCTCTACGTCGGGGGTTAGAACTGAAAGCGCAAACCAAACTGCATGCGACGTGCAGCGTGGGCGCTGTCCAGGTGCATGAAATCAGATTGCGAGATGCAGCTGGCAGCGCCTGGAGTGGCACAATCCATAGAATTATCGATCCCGTTATATTGCGTGTGGTTGAACAGGTTGAAGGTCTCCCAGCGGAACTCGAAGGCAGTTTTTTCCTTGATCGGGAAACGCTTGAAGAGACCGAAGTCGAAGTTGGTGCGGCCCGGGAGATACAAGGTGTTACGGCCGATATCTCCATAGGTCAAGCCGACGGGAAGGGCGAATGCGCCGGGGTTGTAGTAGAGGGGACCGATAACACCAGCGGCCGCGGCAATGGCTTTGTCAGAAGCATTGACGGCAGTCGGGTTGCCGACAAGATCCGGGCGGGAACCGGTGCCAACGCCGTTGCCGAGGCCAGCGGAATCGCCGTAGGTGGTGCCGTTGGTGACACTGAAGGGCGTGCCGGTCTGGATGGTGACGATCCCGGAAACAGACCATGCGCCAAGCAGGGTGTGGGTGAAGCCCTCCTTTTTGAAGAAGGGGAGCGCATAGACGTAGCTGATGGCCAGGTTGTGTCGCATGTCGAAGTTCGAACTGGCGCGCGAGTTTTTGACGTTATAGGAATCGACGAACGCGCCATCGTAACGATCCGAAGAATCGTCGATCGAATGGCTGTAAGTGTAGGCCAGGCTGAGGGTCAGAGCGCCAACCGAGCGTTGCGCGGACAACTGGAACGCGTTGTAAATGGAATTGGCGGTCGTCTCGATGCTGGTGATGGTGCCGTAGCCCGGGTACGACGAGCGAACCAGGTTGGCATTGTTCTGGCAAGCAACAAACAGATTGTTCAAGGCTCCTGCGGGAACTGGCGTGCCGTTGCCGAGAGTAGCCGCGGGATTGGGCAATCCGTTGGCGCCAGCGATGTTCGCGCAATCCGAGCCATCGGAGGCGATGGGTGCGCCGGTGGCCAGGAAGGGGTTATCGGCTGGGGCCACGGTATGGAGCTGGTTTAGGTCGCGTTGCTGTGCCAAGTGGGTGCCCTTGCTGCCGACGTAGGCAGCGGACAGAACAAAGTGCCCCGGGAGCTCCCGTTGCAAGCCCAGATTCCACTGTTGGACGTACGGCCAGGTAATCTGGGAGGGAATGGAGTACGGGCCCACCGGGAAGAACAGTCCACCACCCGCGCCGATGTTGGTGTAACCCACGACGTTGTTCTCCGAGGAAGACTGCGAATTCGGAGCCGCGCCCTGTTGCAGGGATTCCGCGTTGGCCTCGTTGCCGTTCATGTGCTCGAAGAAGATGCCGTACCCGCCACGAACGGCCATCTTGCCATTTCCCCACGGATCCCAGGCGAATCCGAATCTCGGACCCGGATTCATGAGCTTATTCTTTGTGCATCCGGTGATGGCGCCAGAGACTCCGGGATAGTTGCTGGACTTGGCGCCACACTCGATGTAGCCGTTGTATTGGTCGCCGATGATCTGGCCGTTACTATTGGCGACCAGCGCGCCGGTATTGGGGTCAAGCGCAGGCGCATTCGCCAGCGACCATAAAGTGGGAGCAAAGCCATACTCCTGATTCAACTTTTCCTGATAGCGGCCGAAGAAGCTCCAGCGCAGTCCCAGGTTCAGGGTGAGTCTCTTGGTAATGCGCCAGTCATCCTGGAAGTACGGTTCGGCAATCTTGTAGCGGTCATAGAAGTAGACGGAATTTTGTACCTGCGAATAAGTGGAAACGTTGCCCATCAGCAAGTCGGCGAAAGCGTTGCCTGTACTAATCGGCGCCCCATTGCTATAGCTGAGGGTGCCTTGGGGCTCGACCGAATTCTGCTGGTTCTTCTGTGCGGCGGCAAAGTACGCGCCAAATTGCAGCGTGTGATTGCCAAAAACTCTCGACATGTTGTCCCGATAAGTGTACGTGGGGTTGGCGTTTTTCCAGGGGAAATAGCCGGTATCCGTCGAAAAGCCACCTCCGTAGGCCAGCCCGTTGTTAATGGAGAAGGTGGGGAAGTGCCCGCCGAAGCCATTGTTGAACAGAGAGCCCATGGTGAACCCCGTAGGCACACCGATATCGACGCCCGCCGCGGGGAGTGCGGTAAGGAAAATGTGGTCGGCGGTGTAGCTGGCGACAAATTCGTTCAGCAGAGTGGGAGAGATATTAGCGTTCAGTCGCGCCACGAAGCTGGTTCCGGGTCCGACGAAATTCGTTTGCACATTTGGATAGCTCCCAACCCCAGTCCACAGCGGGGTGGGATTAATCGTGCTCCAGGAATCGTGAATGTAACGGAAAGTGAGGCGATAGTTGTCGGTGAGGTTGTGATCCACACGAATCAGTTCTTCGCGCCAGGAGGTGGGTTCGGAAACGGTCTGGTAGTAAGCCGGGAACCCGTTGGCGGTGCCATTGGCCTTGGGAATCAGAGGCAGGAAATACTGGGCGTTGCTGTCGAGGGGCACCTGGTTATTCGGGAAGGCAAGGCCACCCGACCCGACTTGCGTCGGGCAATCGGGGAAGGCCGTCGTATCCACTGGGGTAGTCGCGGAATAGGTGGGGCACAAGTCCGAGAAATTGCCAGTGCGTTCGGTGTCGGACGGCACATTGGGATTGAACGAAGACGGAACCTTTTCGCGGCGCCATTCTTGCGACCAGAAGAAGAAGGTCTTCTTCTTGTCGTTGTTGTAGAGGTGGGGAATATAGATGGGGCCGCCGATGGTGTAACCAAAGTCGTGCTTCTTGTAGGGCGCCTTCGGCTCGTTGGCGTAGCCCTGGGCCCAGTCTTTGGCGTTGAATACTTCGTTGCGAAGATACTCGAAGGCGCTGCCGTGAAAGGCACTGGTGCCGGACTTGGTCTCGACTTCAACGGTACCGGAACCATTCTTGCCATACTGCGCGCCGTAATTGGAGGTAAGCACTTTGACTTCGGCGATGGCTTCGAGGTTGGGATAAACGTTCAGCGTGCCGTTGGAACCATTGTCCATGTTGTCGCCACCGTCGATCTCCCAGTTGTTATACTCGATGCGGCCGCCATTAAAGCTGTAGGCGATGCTGCCGTTCACACCCACCACGCCTTCATCCTGCCCGGTCTGGCTGACCACACCGGGCGTGAGATTCACGAGTTGAGTGAAGTTGCGGCCGTTGAGTTCGAGTTGGTCGACCTGCTTGCCCGAGATGGTGGAGCCCAATTCCGAGGAAGTCGTTTCCACTTGCGCGACGCTCTCGCCGGTAACAACTATCTCTTCGGTCACGGACCCGATAGTGAGGGTCACGTCGATGCGGGCCTTCTCGGCCACGCTGAGAACGATGCGATTTGCAGTGAATTTCTGGAAGCCTTTTGCGGTCACCGAGAGGTTATAGGTGTCGCCGGGCAAGCCGGGGACGACGTAAGCGCCCACCTCATTTGTCGCTGTAGTGCGAGTGAGCGTACCCCCAATGTTGGTCAGCACAATTTCCGCGCCGGCGACTGCCGCGCCGGATTTATCGAAAACCGTGCCGCTGATGTAACCAGTGTCCTGCGCGGCTGTAAGCTGAGGAAAGACGAACAACAGTGCAATGATTCCAAGGAGGGAGAGGAGCCGCGCGCCATGCGAATGACAAGTGAATCGAATTGCCTTCACGATGAACCTCCGGTAACTTAATTTTCGCCCGAATGCTGGAGAAATTGGAGGCTGGAGGAAGAGGAAAAAGAGCTGAAGATCAGCTTAAAGTCCGCGTCCGACCACTCGCCGCCACATCCCCGGTTCCCCGACAGGACCTGACCGAGTCCCAAAACAACCTATTAAATCGGATTAATAAAGGAAAGTGGGGCATCTGTCAAGGACAAAATGAGTCCTTTTCTCCGGGGCCACCAGACTTAGCTCCCTCCGGCTAGAGCAAGGCCAATGCCAATGACGCGAACTTGGGTTGAAGCGGACAGTGAGAATGGCGGAAACTAGCCGGAGACAAATGAAATACAGACAGACTGTTCTGGGGATTTGCACGGGAATGGCACTCGCGGCCGGTTCGGCCGCCAGGGCGCCCGCGGCGCCGGGCTTTTCCCCTGGGGCGAGTTCGGAGCGCCAGACAGGCACTGCCAATGATCCTCAAGCTTGGTTTCAACAAGGACAGACGGCCCTCCAGAGCGGCGATCTGCAAGCCGCCGAGGACGCTTTCCGCAAGGTATTGGCAGCAGATCCGAGAGCTGGCGCCGCCTACGCCAATCTGGGCGTTATCGCCATGCGCCGCAAGCAGTGGGATGAAGCCTTGAAAAATTTGAAGAAGGCAGAGAGGCTTTCTCCCAAAATGGCGGGCATTCGCCTGAACATCGGCCTCGTCGAATTCCGCCGCGAGAATTACGCTGGAGCCATTCCCCCGCTGCAAAGCGTCATACGCGATGAGCCCAGTTCGCAGCAGGCGCGCTACCTTCTCGGCCTGTGTCAGGTCTTCACCCAGGATTACGCTGCGTCCGTGAAAACGCTCGAGCCCCTGTGGGAGCCGATGTCCAACAACGTGATGTACCTCTACGTCCTCGGCATGGCTGCCAATCGCGCGGGCGACAAGGAACTTGACGAAAAGGCTATCCTCCGGCTCATTGACATTGGCGGAGACACGCCGGAGTTTCATCTAATTCTCGGCAAAGCCTATCTCCAGCGTGACGAGGTTGCAGGCGCCCTCACAGAACTGAAAAAGGCCGAAGCCCTGAATCCTCAAATGCCGTATTTGCATTTCAACCTTGCGGTGGCGTACCTGCACAGTGCCAACTACGAAAAGAGTGAATCCGAATTCTTCAAGGATATTCAACTGGAGCCGGACCTTGCGGACAATTACGTCCAGCTTGGGTACCTCTACTGGCTCATGCAGCGGAATGATGATGGGGTGCCGGAATTTCACAAGGCGATCGAGAAGGATGCAAAGAGCGGCGACGCCTGGTTTGGTCTTGCAAGAAGTTACCTCAGGCAAAAGAAATATGCCGAGGCTTTGCAAGCGATCGATAAGGCGAAAAAGTTGGCGCCGGAAAACCAGCGCGTGCACTTCATACGCGGCCAGGTGCTGCAACGTCTGGGCCGCAAAGATGAAGCCCAGGCCGAGTTTGAAGTCGCGAAAAAGCTCATGGACAAAGGGTTCAATGAGGATCGGGAAAAGCTGGAAGAAATGTACGTGCCGAGCCCGGAGCTGACTCAACTGCCGAACTGAAGAGCGCGAACGCCAGGGCCGGAGCTAAATTTGCGGCGGCTTTTGCCACGGGCCGCGGGATTGCTCCAGAGTTTCGGCGACGGCAAGGAGGAGTTCTTCCTCGTAGGGCCGGGCAATCAGTTGGATGTTGATGGGAAGTCCCTCGGGCGATTGGCCGAAGGGGAGGGAAAGCCCCGGAAAGCCTGCGAGATTCAGCCACTGGCAGTAGCGCATGGTGTCCCGGTAGTTGTGCGCATCGCCGGCGCGATAATTGCCCGCGCCATGTTTGAAGGCAGGCGCCGTGGAAACAGGCGAGAGAAGAATGGGCACATCGCGCAATTGCCGGAGCAGATCGGCGCGCACCAGGTCACGTTCCGTGCACGCGGCCATAAACGATTCCAGTGTGACGGCCGGTTCTGCTGCCGTGAATGCGAGATACTCTCGCAACATCGGGCTCAACGACTCTTCCTGGCCCTTCGTGCTGTGACGAATCAGATCGCCGATCACCGGACCAAAGAAGAACCACCACAATTCCAGCGCGCGGCCGAGTCCCTCCAACTTCATCGGCTCGACATGGAAGCCCTGCTCAGTGAGGAGTTGACCCGCGCGGTGCACGGCGGCTTGCGTTTCGGCCGTGGGGGCGCAGAGCGCGCCGCTCTCGAGAATTCCGATGCGCAGAGCGCGTAATTCCTCTGCGCGAATAGGGCGCAAGGATACAAGCGCGGAGAGCGCGTCGCTGGCGTCCGGACCTGCCATCACTCCGAAGAGCACGCGAAGATCCGCAGCCGTGCGCGCCATCGGCCCCACCACGCCAATCCACGAGAACGCGCCTGCCCCCGGCGGAAAGTGCCCCGTGGCCGGAATCCGGCCTGGGGTAGGTTTGAGTCCGCAAATGCCAGAAAAATGCGCGGGCGCGCGAACGGAACCGCCGCCGTCGCTGCCTACCCCGCCCATGGAACAGCCGCTGGCAATTGCCGCTGCTTCGCCACCGCTTGAGCCGCCCGCGGATCTGGAAAGATCCCAGGGATTTGAGGTTCTCCCGGAGACGCGATTGTCCGTTTCGTAGGCCATCAGGAATTCCGGCGTGTTGGTATTGCCCAGCAGGATTGCTCCGGCGGATTCCAGGCGGGCCACGAGTGTCGCGTCGCTCGCCGGCACGTAGTCTTTGCGCAAAAGCGAGCCCGCGGGACACGGCCAGCCGGCGACATCAATACACGACTTCACCGTGAGAGGTATCCCCGTCAGCGCCTGCAACGGCTCGCCACGCTGCATGGCAGCTTCCGCCTGGCGAGCCCGCGCCAGCGCCGACTCCGCGTCCAGATGCACGAAGGCATTCAGCTTTGGCTGGAGCGCCTGCGCGCGCTGCAGATGTGCCGTGATCACCTCAACCGGGGAAATTTCTTTCCTGCGGAATTTTTCGAGCGTTTCAGCGATAGAAAAATAATTGAAAGCGGCCATGGGATCCCTTCAGCAAGGTAAAGGCCGGCGTCCTTCCGGTCAAGGCTGGCCGGGCCGGACTGCAGAAGACCCCTATAAAAACGGTTGACGATGTCCTGCTGAGCCAAGACAATCGAAAGGATAGCGGGACGGGGCCGGATTCACGACGTGTCGCGCGTCCAGAAAGAACATTCCTTCATGAGCTTCACACAATTCAGTTCACGCCATCGCTTTTTTGCCTTCAGTGTGTTGCTCACATTACTCGCGATTGGCTCCCTGGCGGTCTTGCGGCTCGAGGCGGCGCAATCGTCCGCGGGCGAGAAGCAAAGTGTGGCTGCGGACAAGGGCGTTTCCCCCGAGGCGATGCGCCTGAATACGCTGGGCGTGGCTTACATGAACCAGCAAAAGGCCGCCGAAGCGCAAAAATATTTCGAGCAAGCATTGGCGGCAGACCCTCAGTTCGCAGCAGCGAAAATGAATCTGGGCATCTCTTTCCTTGGCCAGCAGAAAGTGGAACGGGCCCGAGCCGCTCTTGAGGAGGCTACCGCGAAACTTCCGCAGGACCCCTATGCCTGGTACAACCTGGGCCTTGCCTACAAGGACTGCAACGAGGCGGAAAAGGCCATCGCCGCTTTCCAGCAGGTGGAAAAAATTGTGCCCGAAGAGCCGGATGCGTTCTACTTCGAGGGTTTCATGAATGCGCAGTTGCTACGCTATGACGAAGCGATTGCGGCATTCCAAAAAGCGTTGTCTCTTTCTCCCTTTCACGCCTCGGCGCAGTTCGGTCTTGCGCGCGCCTACCAGCGGAAGGGTGACGCCGTTGCCGCCCGGGAAAGCATGAAGCAGTTTCAGAAAATCAACTCCGAGCATCTCGGCGCACCATTTGGCGCGGGCTACGGCGACCAGGGCAAATACTCACTCGCGGAATTTGTACACGGCACCGTGGCTACGGCCCCTCTGGAGATTCCCGTTCATTACACGCAGGAATCTCTGGCCAATCGCGTATCGTCGGCTGCGGCCATCGGTCCCAGCAGCGGCGCGTGCTTCCTCGATTATGACGGGGACGGCAAGCCCGATCTTTTCCTGGTAGGCGCCGGCGAAGGCAAGAGCCGCCTCCTCCACAATTTGGGAGACGGGAAATTTGAGGATGTGACGGAGAAAGCCGGGCTGAGCAGTCTAGGCGCGGGATTGGGGTGCGCCGCAGGCGATTTCGACAGTGACGGCCACACCGATCTGGCCGTCTGCGAAACGGGCGGCGTGCGCCTGCTTCGCAACGACGGCAACGGCAAGTTTCAGGACGTGACCGAAAAAACCGGGATCCGCCGCGAAAAGGGCTGTGTTGCCGCTACTTTTGTGGATTACGACCACGATGGCGACCTCGACCTCTACCTGACCATGGCCCCCGACAGTGAAACGCGCACGAACCGGCTTTGGCGCAACAACGGAAATTCCACATTCACGGACGTCTCTGAAGAATCCGGCATGGGCCTGGATGCCACGGGCGCGGGCGTCGCCATGACGGACTTCAACAACGATCGCGCGATTGATTTTGTTGTTGCCGGTGGGCCGCAAGGCGCCGCCATTTTTCTGAATCCACGCGAAGGAAGGTTCAAGGCGCTCCCGGGGATCGATTTTGCGAAAGAGAATTTGCCGCCCGCTGTTGGCGTTATCGCCTTTGATTTCGACAAAGACGGCTGGATGGATCTGGCGTTTACCCACGCTGGTCCGCCGGGACTCACCCTGTGGCGAAACGTCCAGGGCAAGAAACTCGAACGCGTGCCACTCCCCGATCTCGGCTGGAAGCGGGGCTGGGGCCTCACATCGCTGGATTTCGACAATGATGGCTGGCTCGATCTTGCGGCCGTGGGCGAATCCGCGAATGGCGGGGAGATTCGGTTGTTGCGCAATTTGGGCGAGGCGGGTTGGGCCGATGTCACGAAAAAGACGCAACTCGATGCCGTCAAATTAAGCAAGCCTGCGGCGATCGCGGTAGCCGATCTGAGAAGCAATGGAAGCCCCGACCTGATTGTGACCCAAGCGGGAGGCGCTCCCATCCTGCTCGAAAATGTCGGCGCCAACAAAAACAATTGGATTCAGATCGACCTCAAGGGCCTGGATGACAACAAAAACGGAATCGGCACTAAGGTCGAGATCTTCGCCGGAGGGCTTTACCAGAAGTGGGAAGCTGCCGGCGCTTCCGGCTACCTCAGCCAGAATTCTCCCACGCTGATCGCGGGCCTGGGCAGCGAAAAAGCCACGGACGTGGTGCGCCTCTTGTGGCCGAAGGGTGTGCCGCAGGACGAAGTGAACCTCCAGGCCGGGAGAGTCCATCTCATCAACGAACTCGACCGCCGCGGAAGTTCCTGCCCGGTTCTCTTTTCGTGGAATGGCATGGAATACGAATTCATTGCCGACATGATCGGCCCCGCGGTTGTGGGGCATTGGGTAGCTCCTGGTGAACGCGACGTCCCCGATCCCGACGAATATCTGAAAGTCCCGGCGAAGAGCGTGCATCCGAAAAATGGCCTGCTCAGTTTCCGCTTCCTGGAACCGATGGAAGAAACCGTTTATCTCGACCAGGTGCGCCTGCTGGCCATCGATCATCCCGCAGATGTCGAAGTCAATCCGAACGAACGCTTCGCCAGTGAGCCGCCCTTCCCCGAATTTCGCGTGATTGCCACAAAGCATGCACAACTGCCGGTTGGCGCTTGGGACGACCACGGCAACGACGTGCTGCCGCTGCTCGCCAAGCGCGACCGCAAATACGTCACACAGTTTGAAGGCCTGCCCTACACCGGATTCGCCAAGTTACACTGGGTCGAACTCGATCTCGGCCAATGGGACGCGGCAAAACCCCTGCGTCTGCTCCTGGACGGCTACACCGACTATTTCACCGCGACTTCCATGTACGCCGCCAATCAGGCGGGCATTAAGGTCATCGCGCCTTACGTCGAAGCGCAAGATGCGCAGGGTAAATGGGTGCGTGTCGTCGAGGATATGGGATTCCCCGCCGGCCTTGAACGAACGATGGTCGCCGATCTAAGCGGCAAAATTCCCGCAGCCGCGCGGCGAATCCGCATCGTCACCAACCTGAAGATTTATTGGGACGCCGTGCGCATCGATCAGACCCCCGAATCGAAAAACCTCCGCCTCAGCGAGGTTCCGCTGGCCAGCGCGGCGCTGGAATTTCTCGGCTACCCGCAGGAAATTCGCCTGCAGCCCTCGAGCGACACGGTATATTCCTACGGGCGGCGCAGCGCCACGGGGCCGTATGCGCGCGCGGCGGGGAACTATACGCGCTACGGCGACGTAAAAACCCTGCTTGACACTTCCGACGACAAATTCGCCGTTTTCGGTTCTGGCGAGGGTGTCAAGCTCGAATTCGATCCGCGACATCTCCCAAATCTTCCCACGGGCTGGGTGCGCGACTATTTCTTCTATGCCGACGGCTTTGAGAAAGACATGGATTTTTACGCGGCCAACGCCTTCACGGTTGAGCCCCTGCCAAGGCATGGCCTGCTTTCGTACCCCTACCCCGAAGGCAAGGACTACCCGCTCGACGACGAGCATCTCGGATACAAGTTGGAGTACAACACGCGCTCGCGCTCGGATCGTCTGCCGGGCAATTTGCGCTACGAATATCCCGCACAGAAGTGAGGGAAACAAAATGGGGAGAAGCGGCGTCGCCACGATCCGCGATGTAGCTCGAGAAAGCGGCTACTCGGCGTCGACGGTCTCCATCGTTTTGAACAGTGCTCCGCTGTCCCGCTACATTCGCACGGAAACGAAAACGCGCATCGAGACGGCGGCGCGCCGCCTTGGCTATCGCCCAAATCCGTTGGCGCGTTCGCTGCGCAGCCAGCGCTCCAACATTGTTGGCGTGATGGTCTTCGATATCACCGATCCCTTCTGCACGCCGATCCTCCGGGGTCTGGAAAACTCGCTCTATCAGGCCAGCTATTTGGCGCTGTTGGCGGATGCGCACAACGAACCGCATCGCTTCGAGCGCTATCTGGAGATGTTTCTGGACCGGCGCATAGAGGGATTAATCGTGATCGCCAACTGGCTGGTGACGGACATCAAGCTGCTGGCGGATTTGACTGAGAAGCAGGTGCCGACGGTGGTGGCGGGAAGGGAATTCGAGATCAACACGGTGAGTACGGTTTCCGTGGAGAACGAAGGGGGCGCGAGTCTCGCTCTCGAGCACTTATACCGGCTCGGCCACCGGGAAATCGCCTTTCTGCGTGGGCCGAAAGCGCTGACCAGCAGCGGCCAACGATGGAAGGGCATTCGCAATTTCGCGCAATCCGCGGGCTTGACACTCGATCCAAAGCGAATCGAGGAACTCCCGGAATCGCTCGACGCAAACTCCAGCTTTGAAGCGGGCGCGCAGCTCACCAGCGAACTCTTGCGGCGCGGCAAGCCCTTCACCGCGCTTGTGGCATACGACGATGTGACGGCATTAGGCGCCTCATGCTTATCCGGTTGTTTCAGCAAGCCACAATATGTTGTGGTCAGTCTTGGCTGGGTGGCTTGGAACGGTCCGTCTAGTTCGCATCTCCTTGTAGGTCGTGGACTTGTGCTTGGTTCCGAGTCC
>Ga0208189_1000079_pt1 | contig 58902 bp, 52 predicted proteins | sample June2015DPH_10_5_FD_184702 | JGI IMG/M metagenome (GOLD analysis project Ga0208189, IMG submission 184702) | Peatland microbial communities from SPRUCE experiment site at the Marcell Experimental Forest, Minnesota, USA - June2015DPH_10_40... | ecosystem: Environmental > Terrestrial > Soil >... | reverse complement strand
CTTCACAAGTCTCCATGCGTTCGACAGCCCTTCGTTGAAACTTCCGGGAGTATCGCTTTCTCTTCACTGTGTTCCTTTCCCGGAAACTGTGCCCTATTTTTGTGTGTCAGTTCAAGGGTTCACTCCAGTGAAGCGCGCCGAGGCGAGGCACGCCTCACAGAACAACGCCGGAAGCTGATGGAGCGAATCCAGAAGCCGGCCAACAAGAGAAAAAGGAATGAAAAGTGAGGCCAACCGGCGACCGAGATCCTGGTGGAATGCTAGTGAAGGATGGGCGGAGAAGATGTGACAGGAATCACGCGAATTGGGCAGTGTTGCAGGCAGGAGAGGCCGAGCGCAATCCTACAATGCTTTGCGAGCCGCCAAGTTTTCGCGATTCTCTCCGCGACGCGGCCCTAAAGTTTACGGAGGGCAGGCGGAAGAACCCCAGCCAGGGAGTAGGAACCCCCGCCGGTGATGAAAAGGCCAAGGGCGAGCAGGAATTGCGTAAGAGCGTACTCCATACCATTGTTCGCGAGGCTGAAGCCATGGGGAAGATGGACCAGGAAGATCGCACCGGCCATCACGATCATGATGCAGAGAGCACCAATGCGGACAAAGGCGCCCGTGAGCAAAGCGAGTCCTCCCGCAAACTGCGCAAGACCTACCAGGAAGCTGACGATTACCGGGGAGTGCATGAAGCCCGCAAAGCCATGAATGCCGGGGCCCCCAAAGGCGCCAAAGAAAATGGCGCTACCGTGATAGAGAAAGACGATTGCGCTGGCGATGCGGAAGATGAGCAGGGCGAGATCAAGCTTGCCGGAAGCAGCCAAAGGCGACGACGTTAGCGAAGTCATAAATCCATCCTTATCAATCCGTGAACTTGCGGGGAATGTAACAAAGGAACGAGGAAATAGCAATCCAGATTGGGAGTTGGCGCGAAAGGAGCGGGAGAGAGAGTTTTTGACGCGGTAAGAAGCAGGGAGATATACTCCGCGGTAGGGGATAGAGAACGGAGAGGCCCGTGGGTGTCTTAGACCAAAGGTTTGAGAAGAACGTCCTGATCACATCGGTGGACTACGTCTTTAATTGGGCGAGAAAGAGTTCGCTGTGGCCGCTGACGTTTGGCCTGGCGTGCTGCGCCATTGAGATGATTGCGTCCACGGCGTCGCGCTTTGACATGGCGCGGTTCGGGGCGGAGGTGTTCCGGCCGTCGCCGCGGCAGGCGGACCTGATGATCGTTTCGGGAACGGTTACGCTGAAGATGGCGCAGGTGATCCAGCGGGTGTGGCAACAGATGCCGGACCCGAAGTGGTGCATCTCGATGGGAGCATGCTCGAGCGTGGGCGGGCCGTTCAACGCGTACTCGGTGTTGCAGGGAGTGGACCGGATCGTGCCGGTGGATGTGTACGTGGTGGGATGCCCGCCGCGGCCGGAAGCGCTGTTTTACGCGCTGTTGAAGCTGCAAGACAAAATCGATGATATGACTCTGGCCAAGCGGCCGACGGAAGTGCGGCTGCGGCCGGAGATGGTGGAAGATTTCAAGAAGAGCGTGATGGTGGCGCAGGTCGCAGAGCCGGGCGAGTAGTGAGCGGGAAAACGTTATCAGCGATCAGTAATCAGCGATCAGGAAGTAAGAACTAAGGATTTGGTGGGTCGGCCGACGGTCAGGTAAGACTTGCAGAACAAAGAGGGACGAGGCGGAGATGGGATTCGTGAGAACGGCGAAGGTGGCGGAGTTACCGGCGGGGACGGTGCGGGAATTCCACGTCGAAGGGAAAGCGATTGCGTTGGCGAATGTCGGCGGAACAATCTTTGCGATCAACAATACCTGCCTGCACCGCGGCGGGCCGCTGGGACAAGGTGTGATGGAGGGCAAGGTGTTGACTTGCCCGTGGCACGGGTGGCAGTTTGATGTGACCAGCGGAAAAGCGGCGCAGAATCCGGCGGTCGGCGTGGACTGCTACCGGACGGAAGTGCGCGGGGAAGACATCTTCGTTGAGGTGTAGCGTGGCGAATGGTCTGAAAGGGAAGCGAAGGGGCCTTCTGGGAGTCCTGCCCGGCTCTTAACTATAAGAAAATAAAAACGTTAGCTTCGATTTTAGAGCTGAAATTCCGGCCCATTGACGGTTTGGGTGTGGCAAGTCCCTCTATCCCTCATATTTTGTTTGGTTTTCGCCGTGCAGACGTGTATATTTCAGCCGAATCTGGTGCCGATGGTAACCGTTACTTCGCAGACCCGACATTACTGGATCTTCAGCGCAGACCCGCATCACTATCACTGGGACACGTTATTCGTTAAAGGGAAAGAGATGTGGCATGGGGCGGAATCAAAGCCCGATGCGATACGTGCCCTGAAACAGGTGAAGAAGGGCGACCGCGTGCTGTGCTATCACTCCACGCCGGAGCGCTCCTTGTATTCGATCGCGGAGGTTACGCGCGATCCGTATTCCGACCCGCACGATCCCAAGGGGAAAAACCTGGTGGCGGACTTGCGCGCGTACGAGAAGTTGCCGCGGCCGGTGACGCTGGCGGAAATGAGAGCGAACCCCGCGGTGAGGAAGCTGAAGCTGCTGAAGAACGTGCGGCTGCTCATTTCGGCGATCAGTGACGAGGAGTACCAGGAGTTGTTGCGGATGGCGGGAATCGTGGCCATGCCGGGAGTGCCGCTGCTGTAAAGCGTCGCGGCGGCGAAGCCCATCGAAAGGCGCCTGGTTCCACAAAAACAGCCAAACATTCGGGGCTCGAGTGCGTTTCTACGCAAAGGATCGGGTGTGCGGAATTTCCGAAGAAAAGCTATTCTTCGGGCTGCGCTAGAGAGACTTGGAGAGTAGCCAGGTCATGAGTTCGGGGTCGGCGTAGGCTTTGTCCCAGGAGTTGTGGCCGACACCGGGGTATTCGGTGTAACGAACATCGGCGCCGTCAGCCTTGAGGGCTTCGACCATGTGGCGGGATTCAGAAACGGGAACAGCCGGGTCCGCATCGCCGTGGAAGACCCAGATGGGGAGCTTCGTGCCGATTTTCTTTGCGGCCTCGAGATAGGGAATGCGGTCGGAGTCGAGCTGTTTGCGGGCGTCATCGGGAGGAAGGATGCCGCCGCAGATGGGCACGACCGCGGCAAACTTATGGGGATAAGCCGCGGCGAGCGCCCAGCTCCCGTAGCCGCCCATGGAAAGACCGGTGAGATAGGTGCGTTTGGGATCGCCCTTGAATTCCTTGGAAGCGGCGGCGAGAGCGGCGAGTGCGACCTCTTCCATATCCGGCTTATTCCAACTATGTTCCTTCAGGCATTGCGGCATGACCACGAGGGCGGGAAAACGCGAGCGGTCGTTGCGGATGGCCGTGGCGATGCCGACCTGGGTTTGGATGAGGCCATCGGTACCGCGTTCACCGGCGCCGTGGAGGAAGAGGATAATGGGCCATTTCTGATTGGAGGACCAGTTGTCCGGCACAAAGACCTGATACTTATAGCTGACGCCGCGAATGGAGAGGGTACGGTCGAGAAAACCAGTTTCGTGTTTGCGGGCGAGAGCGGGAGAGCCAAGAGTAAAGACGAGAGCGAGCAGCAGGAGAAAACGGAAGCGAGAGATGGACACAGGAACCTCCAAAAAACGAAATGTATCACGATTGAGCGGCGAGCGGGGAAAGATGGTTCGTGATCTAGTGTGATAGCGTGAATGATCGAGAGGACGATGCCGGAACTCCCTGAAGTCGAGACGGTGGCGCGAGGCTTGCAGCGGCAAATCGCGGGCCGGCGAATCTTGAGCATCACCTTGGGGAAAACCGATTTCATCGACAATCCGGAGGAGATTGAAAAGGAATTGCCGGGACGCGCAATTCGCAGCGTGGTGCGTTACGGCAAATTCCTGCTGCTGCGGCTGACGCCGAAGGAAAATGCGGGAGAAACGGAGCGCGAATCCGCGCTTCTGGTCCACCTGGGTATGACCGGCATGTTGCGGCCGCAGCCCGCGGGCGAGCCGCACGCGAAACACACGCACGTGGTAGCGCTGCTGGACGATGGGCGCGAATTGCGGTACATCGACGCGCGGCGATTTGGCCGCATGGCCTATCTGGCGGGGGAGTCGCTGCAGGAGGAGTTGCGGCGATTCGGCGCTGATCCGCTGGAAGCGGGGCTGGAGGAGTTCACGGCGAGAATCCGTGGAAAGCGCGCGAGAATCAAGGCCCTGCTTCTGGATCAGCAGGTTTTGCGCGGTGTGGGAAACATTTACGCCGATGAGAGCTTGTGGAAAGCGAGGATCCATCCGAAGCGGCTGGGAGCGCGGTTGCGGAAGGAGCAGGTGAAAGAACTGTACCGCGCACTGCAAGGCATCCTGGAGCGGGCGATTGTGATGCGGGGATCTTCGATCGCGGACTTTCTTGACGCGGAAGGCCAGCCGGGAGAATATCAGCGGCATCATCGGGCGTATGGAAGAGAGGGGAAACCTTGTTTTCGCTGCAAGACGCGGATCAAACGCGTGATCGTGGCGGGGCGCAGCAGCTATTTTTGTCCGCTATGCCAAAAAGCGCCGCGGAGCGGAAGAAGTCAGGGGAGAGAAACACGAAATCAGGGGCAAGGGCATCTGAAGAAGAGATGAGAGCCAGGTGTTGGTAAGAGTTTCGCGAATGAAAGGTTTGGGGGGATAGGGATGAGGATGAATCGGAAGACGATGGTTGTGTTGGGACTGCTGCTGGTGCTGGCCGGGATGCGCGTGTGGACGGCACGGGCGGCGGGGAACGACGCGAGTCCTTTGGCGGCGACGGACCAGCAAATCCTGAGCGAAATCCGCGACCACAGCGAAGTGATGGACAACCTGGAGTACCTGTCTGACCGGATCGGAGCGAGATTGACAGGCACGCCACAACTGAAGCAGGCAAACGATTGGACCGTGGAGATGTTCCAGAAGTACGGGCTGACAAACGTACACCTGGAGGCGTACTCGATTGCGCACGCCTGGGTGCGCGGGACCGCGAAAGCGCGGATCGTGGCGCCGACGGAGCATCCGCTGACGATTGCCTCCGCGGCATGGGCGCCCAGTACGAAAGGCACGGTGCACGGCCCCGTGGTGTACTTCGATGCGAAGAAGCCGGAGGATTTCGCGAAATTCGAGGGGAAGCTGAAGGGAGCGATTGTAATCACTCAGGAACCCCGGACGCTTTCGCCGCCAAAACCCATTGACCGGAACGCGGAAATCTATCACCCGATGGAGGAACCGCCGGCGCCGGTAGGGCAGCCCGTGGCGGCCGACCCGTATGAAAAGTATCTGGCCAACATCCGCGCGCAGATGAAGTTTCTGGTGGAGGAAGGAGCCGCAGCAGTGCTGCGCGATTCTGGAAAACCCCACGGATTGCTCACTATGACGGACGGCACCACCGTGCCATTCGAACTGGGGCCACTGCCCTCGGCGTTTGTGACCGGGGAAGGCTACCGGATGATTTTCCGGATGCTCAAGAAGGGTCCAGTAGAGGTAGAGCTGGAAATCAAAAACACGCTGAGTAAGAAACCCGTGGAAGTGTACAACACGGTTGCGGAATTGAAGGGGACAGAGAAGCCGGACGAGGTGGTGATCCTCGGCGCGCACCTGGATTCCTGGGATCTGGCAACGGGGACGACGGACGACGGAACGGGAACGATGGTGGTCCTGGAAGCGGCGCGCGCGCTGGCCAAACTCAGTGTGAAGCCGAAACGGACGATCCGGTTTGTATTGTTCACGGGCGAGGAGGAAGGACTGATCGGGTCACATGAGTATGTGAAAGCGCACAAGAATGAGCTGGACAAGATTTCAGCGGTGCTCATTCATGACAGCGGTACGGGGCGGGTGCTGGCGCTGGGACTCCATGACAACTACCAGGATCGGGAGATCGAGGACCAAGTGATTGCGCCTCTGCACGAAATGAAATTGCTGGAAACAACCATGGCGCGGGAATACGGCATGGACAGTTTGTCGTTCGACGAGGCGGGGGTGCCGGGATTCTGGTGCGCACAGGACCTTGCGGAATATCCGCAGACGCATCACAGCCAGTCGGATACATTCGACAAAGCGTGGAAGGACGACTTGATCCAGGGAGCGCAGGTGCTGGCCGCGTGGGCTTACAACACTGCGGAGTTGCCGGGAATGATGCCACGGAGACCCTTGCCACCGCCCGCACCGGCCGAAGCAGCGAAAACCGAAGTGCCGAAGGAAGAAGCGGCGAAGGCCGATGCGACCGCGGAGATGGACAAAAAGATCGTGGAACAGGTGAAAGCGGACAAGGAGCAACTCAAGTCCGACTTGACGTTCCTTACGACGCAGATCGGACCGAGACTCACGGGATCGCCGCAAGTGGACCGGGCGAGCCATTGGACGGAGGAGCAGTTCCGCGCACTGGGGCTCGGGAATGCGCACCTGGAATCGTGGAGCATCGCGAACGCTTGGACGCGCGGGCCTGCAAGCGGGCGCGTGACGTCACCGGCGCTGCATGAGTTGACGATGGCGACGGTGGGATGGTCGCCCAGCACGAATGGAACAGTGCAGGGTGAATTGGTGGCGATCGATGCGGAAAAACCGGAGGACCTGGAGAAGTATAAGGGGAAACTGGGCGGAAAGATCATGCTCTTTGGAAAACCGCGCGAAATGGAGCCGCCCCTCGACCCGATGCTGACGCCATGGGGAGAAGGAACCCTTCCGCTTATGCATGCGAAGGAAGACAAGCCCATCGATTTCCGGGCGTATGCGGCAACGAGAAGGGCGGCGATAAAGATGCTCCAGGATGAAAAGGCTGCGGCGCTGCTGATTGGTTCGGACAAGATGTACGGCCTGCTGAACATGACCACACTCAGCCGGGAGTATCAGGCGGCAGCGTTGCCCGCAGCCTTTCTGGCGCGCGAGGACTACTTGCTGCTCTGGCAGTTGCAAGCGGCCGGAACCGTGCAGATGGAGGTGAACATCCAAGGCACGCTCAGCGGGAAACCTGTGGAGGTGTACAACACCGTGGCGGAAATCCGCGGGACGGAAAAACCGGACGAAGTGGTGATCCTGGGGGCGCATCTGGACTCGTGGGATTTGGGAACGGGTGCAACGGACAACGGCACAGGATCAGCGGCGGTGCTGGAAGCGGCGCGAGCGTTGCAGAAACTGGGGGTGAAGCCAAAGCGCACGATCCGGTTTGTGTTGTTCACCGGCGAGGAGCAGGGCTTGAACGGCTCCCGGGCGTATGTGGCGGCGCACAAGGACGAACTTCCCAAAATTTCCGGGGTCTTGGTGCACGACACCGGCACCGGGAAAGTGCTCACGATTGGGTTGATGGGGAATTACAACGTGCGGGAGACGATTGACCGCGTTGTGTATCCCCTGGCGGAGACCGCGGGAATCATGGAACCCACGCTGCGCAGCGAGGGAGGAACGGACCACGTTCCGTTTGATGAGGCAGGCGTGCCGGGCTTCTGGTGCGTGCAGGATCCGGCGGACTACGACAAGACGCACCACTCGCAAGCGGATACGCTGGACCGCGTGAGGTGGGATGAATTGACGCAGGGCGCGGAAGTGCTGGCGGTGTTTGCCTATAACGTGGCGCAATTGCCGAAGATGCTGCCTAGGAAGGCGGCGAAGCAGGAAGCGAAAAAATAAAAGAGAGCGGACGGAGATAGAATTCGAGGCGAGCGAGGTGCAGCAGTGCTGCACCCGCGAGGTAAACATGCGCATGGTGGTGCAAAGGGTGAGCCGGGCGAAGGCGACCGTGGAAGGCCGCGTCACGGGAGAAATTGGCGCGGGGCTAATGATCCTGCTGGGAGTGGGCAAGGAAGATTCCTCGGGCGTCGCGGCGGCAATGTCGGAAAAGGCGAGCAACTTGCGCATCTTCGAGGACGAGCAGGGGAAGATGAACCGTTCGCTGCTGGACGTGAAAGGCGAGGCGCTGGTGGTGTCGCAGTTCACGCTTTACGGTGATGCGCGGGGACAGCGGCGGCCAAGTTTCATCTCAGCGGCGCCGCCAGAGCTGGCGAAGAGATTGTATGAAGAGTTTTGTGAAGCGTTGCGCGGGCTGGGCGTGAACGTGGGGACGGGCATCTTTCAGGCGATGATGTCGGTGGAGTTGGTGAATGAAGGACCGGTCACAATCCTCATCGATTCGGACAAGACGTTTTAGCCGGAGCGGGAAATTGGCCCGGGCAGAGGCGAAGTGGACGGCCGCAAGGGCCACGTGAAGAACGATGCCGGGAAAAGAGAATAGTGTAAAGATCCGGCGGGCGCGCCAGGCCCATGCGGCACGTATCGCCGAGCTGTCCGGCCAGTTCGGCTATCCTGCGACGGGGCACGCGATGGCCGGGCGGTTGAAGATGGCGCTGCGGGAGAAGAGCGGGGCGTGCTTCGTGGCGGAGATGAAAGAGAACGGCGTGGTGGGTTGGGCGCACGCGAGCGTGAGGCCGTCGCTGGAAGTGGAGCGACGCGCCGAGCTGAATGGACTGGTGGTGGACGAACGAGTCCGCAGCCAGGGAGCGGGTTGGAGCCTCCTGCAGGCAGCGGAAGAGTGGGCGCGGAAGAAGCGCTGCAAGGGGATGTCCGTGAGGTCGAATGTGCTCCGTGAACGGGCGCACAGCTTTTACGAGCGGCACGGCTACGAGCATTACAAAACGCAGAAGGCTTTCCGGAAGAAGTTTTAGGCTGAGCGCCGAGGCTCACTCGCCTTGCATTTTGCCCACTCGAGATTCTGTCGGGTTCATCAAACGGGTGTGTTTGCGCTTCGCGAGAGTGGCATTGCACTGGCCACGAACCATCCAGAAGGAAGATCGCCGCGCGATTTAGCCCAATGAATGTGAGTTTGCGAGATTCGGCGTCGCAAAGGAGGGTTTACGAAATGTGAGGGCATAAAATCGCCCGTCTCGTAGCATTTCAAGATGTATTTCCCGCATCTCCGGGGGTACGAGATCGATTGGAGCAGCGACAACTTCCTTGCGGTTCTTAAAATATCGGCCTATGACGGGACTTCGTTCATAGATGCTTTTCACATGCTCTTCGGTCTCATCGGCAATCAGCATGCGGCTCCCTGGCTTTGCAACACGGATCATTTCCCGGATCGCTTTTGCCCTGTCATTAAAGAAGTTGATGCCTCCCACGTGAAACACAACATCAAAACTGTCATTGGCAAATGGCAGGTCCTCGGCATTTCCGAGAAAAAGATCGGCGTGCATCTCCCAGCGGCGCAAATTGGCCTGGCAATTCGTCAGCATTTCCGCCGAGAGATCAAGACCGAATAGTCTTGCACCACGCGGCAGGTATTTGTAGTTAAGACCGGTACCCACCGACGTTTCCAGCACGGAATCACCAGGATTGATTTCAAGGAAGCGTAGATAACCCCAAAGGTATTGGCCTGGACTGATGCCCCGTAAAGCACATGCCACCCTCTGGATGTCATCATAGAAGCCGCCGATGGTTTCATACAGCCGGTTGTATTTGTAGTTGGAACCAGTGAGCTTTTCCGGCTCTAAAAAGACGGGAATTCCGTCGCGAACCGGGAATCGTTCGCCTGACTGGCTGACCAAAGCCGCATGACCGTCTTCGCTGACAACATGCAGAGGATCTCCGGTGTACGGACTTCGTAAGAGGGCGACTGTCTCTGTTTTGTTTGCCCATACCTCGCGCCGGATGCCAGGCTGAATGAAACTCCACGCGCTTAAAATCAAGCCTCCAGCAAAACATATCCAAGCAAAAGCTGGACTCGTTAGCAGGACCTGTGATGCAACAGGATGGATTATCTGCAGGAAGAAGCCATATCCCAAGACAAGGACGCATACCGCGCCGAAAATACTTGCGCCCATTGAAATCTTCTTTGCCCGGAATTCCTGGTTCCACATCCAAATGATTACCGCCGCGAACCAATAGATGAGAAACGAAATTGCACCTGTCCCCAGGATCGCGGCGATGTGCGGCAAAGGGGAGATCGCAGACTGAGTCTGCGCAAGGGAGTAGTGATTAAATATGCTGGCTGGCAGGATCATTTGCCCCAGTGGCTGCAAAGCAGCGCCCCAAAACGGCAGGGAAAGGGTTGAGAGAAAACCTTGCCGGCGCTGGCTCGTTAGCCGATAGAGAAGGAAGGGCAGAACACTGAGGACGACAGCCAGCATCGTCCAACCGGCATACTCAATTCCACTCAGTGGAGACCCGCGCCAATGCGAAATCAAATTCAAAATGAAATTGATGCCTGCAAGCAATAGAAATCCGCGCCATGCTTTCTGCGTGCCTATGAACCATGCGCCTAAGACTGCGCCCGTCCACGCCCCCAAGGGGGAGAACACAAAGCCGAGGACAAAGATGCCGATGATCGCAACGGCCGCGAATTGCGACAAACGATTAGGAGGTGTTTTCGTACGCATTTCGCGATTATTCCTTGTGTTTCGCGCTGGCTAGAGTTAGCTGACCTGCAAAGCTTTGTATCACGGAAGTTGTAAACTAAACGCATGGTACCACGGCCAAAGATACGAAGAAGTATCTTCCTTGGGATCTCAGAAGATCGACGAATTGTCCCCAGAACCACCATTTGAAGGAAGGTGCGGCGGTTGGCTTGCCAACGGCGTTTGCCTTGCCGTTTGCCACAACTCGGATGTCAGCCCCAAAGGGGGCCACGCTCAAGAGTTGGGCCAAATGACACTACTACTGGAAAATGAGGCGGCTGGAAACATATATCGTGATACGATAGAATAAAGCTATGGCTGCAAAGATCACAGACGGGGAATACCGGGCGCTGGCGGAGCTGCGCTACCGTATACGCCGATTCCTGCAGGAAGGCGACGCCACGGCGCTGCAGTCGGGCCTCGAGCCGCAGCAGTACCTATTGCTCCTGGCGATTCGCGGATTGCCGGACGGGCAGGAAGCCACGATCCGGCCGCTGGCGGAGCGGTTGTCGCTACGCCATCACAGCACGGTGGAACTGATTGACCGCATGGAAGCGCGGGGCTACGTGCGGCGGACGCGAGGCCGGGAAGACCGGCGGCAAGTGCTGGTGTCGCTGCAACCGCGCGGAGAGAAATTGCTGGAGCAGGTGGTGGAGCAGCGCATCATCGAGTTGCGGTCGAATGGCCGGGCTTTGGTGGAGGCCATTGATGCGCTGCTGGAGCACAAGCGGACGGGACGGAAGCGGCGAAGGGCGAAGAAATCTTCTAGGCACAATTGAGGGCCGAGACGCCGACGGAGATCCAAAAGGCTGGCGATGAACGTCAAGCCGCATTTCCTCAGGGGCTGAAGAGCCTCTTTGGCGGAAACCCAAGAAGAGAGAGATTCCTCACTGCGCAGACTCCGTTCGGAATGACGAAATTGTATTTTTTTGCGCAAGATGTGAAGCGATGCCCTGACGTCAGAAGCCGCCGCCACCGCCACCGCCGAAGCCGCCGCCCGAGAAGCCACCCCCGCCGCCGAAGCCGGAGCCTCCCGAACTGCGCGGAGCAGAGGCCATGGCGGAACTGGCGACCGAAGACATCGAATTCAAGCTACTGACAAACATATAAGGGTAGAAGCCTGGGCCGAAGTTGCCCTGATACCACTGCGGTGGCTGGGTGTAGATGTTTTTGAACGCGTTGCTCCAGTTTTTCTCGACGCCGAGCGCCATGGCGAAGGGCAGAAACTTCTCAAACATTTCCGGCGTTTTGATGGTGCGATTGAAGCGGTCGGCCTCGACGTGGTTCAGGAAATCCTCGAAACCCAGAACGCCCTCGAGGGCGCGTGCGCCAATTTGCGTGTGTGCGGGCATGAACCAGCCAAAACCGCAGATGATGGCGCCGGTGAGAATGCCGGCAACGATGAACGAGAGCGGCGCCATGCCCATGTTGCGGGCGATGGCGATGCCGCCCCAGACGAGAATCACGCCCATGACGACGCCGAAGCCAAGATAGCCGGAGCGGACGCTGTCCGGGCGGCGGTTGTAGTAACCGTGGCCGACAAGGGAGGCGAAGATGTCGTTCCGAATGCCGGGAAGGCTGGTGTAGAAGCGATTGTGCAGCTCGGAAAGGGAGACGGAATCGCCGGCATTGCCGCCAGAGAAAAGTCCGCTGAGAAGTGCCTGCTCGTGAGGCTGTAGCGTGTTCCACTCGGCTTGGGATTTCTTCAGGTGGAAAACGTATTCCTTGCTGTGGGTCAGGCCGAGCAAGTGGTCCTTCTGCTGCTCTTCGATGACCAGATAGCCGCGCACGGCGAGATCCACGATGGAGGCGGTGATGTCCCGCATGTCCGCGGAATTATCGACCAGCGTGCCGACTTCGCCCGGGGTCAGCTTATCGGGAGGTTCATATTGCGCGGCGATGGGCCGGAGGCGCGGATCGCGTCCCTTGGTCCACCACAACCAGAACATCAGGAAGAAGGCGACGATGGGGAGGAAGAGCGCCCAATTGCTGCGGAGGTAGAGGAAGAATCTGTCAGCCGAGGTGGGCTCGCGAACGGCGCCCTTATCGAAGGCGACGGCGACGGTGAGGCCCTCGTGAATGCCTAGACGCGCAGTGGTGGTGACGTCCACGCCGGTACCGGCGACTTCCGCGGCGGCCTCGCGGCCTTTCGAGCGGAAGGAGCCGGTGAAGACGTTGGCGCGAATGCCGGAGGCGCCGGGAGGAAGGACGATGTGCGCGCTGGCCGCGTCAATGGGGATGTCCCATTCATCACCGGTCACATTCCAGTAGAACTCGTCGTAGTCCTCGAAGAAGCGCAAAGCGTCGCTGACGACATAATCGATGACAACAGTTTGGGTGGAATTGTCGGCGTCGGGAACGTAAATCTTGAGCTTGCGATTGTGGCCAACGCGGCTGGACTCGAATTTCAGCTTGCTGCCGTTGGCGTCAGTGATGCTCCGGACGTCCAGAAACAAGCTGTAGTTCAAGCCGCTGGGACCGATGTATTCGACGGGGATGGTGCGGTAGACGCCGTGCCAAGGACTGCCCTTGAATTGGAAGGTGATGTTTTCGGTGACGTCCACCTTGGCGTCTGGCGTGACCGTAATTTCCGCATCGAACTTCTGGATGCGAAGCTGCTTGCCCTGCGCGAGCAAATATACGGGCGAAAAGAGCAGGAGGAACAGAGCGAGCGCGCAGGGACGGGGGTGAAACATGGCACGCGTCATCATGTATGAACTTTCGTGGGGCTCAGGCCGTGGGCGCGGCCGGATTGCCGAAGCTGACCTTGGGCGCTTCACGCTCCGCGGCGGAAGAAATTTCAAAGAACTCGCGCTGCTTGAAACCCAGCATTCCCGCGATGATGTTGGTTGGGAACTGCAGGATCTTGGTGTTGAGATCGCGAACGACGGCGTTGTAATAACGGCGCGCGTTCTGGACGGTATCCTCAATCTGCGAGAGCGAATTCTGGAGCGAGGTGAAGCTCTCAATGGCGCGGAGCTGCGGGTAGGCCTCGGAGAGAGCGAAAAGGCTTTTAAGCGCGCCGGTAAGCATGTTTTCCGCTTCGGCCTTATCGGCAGGGCCGGTGGCGGTCATGGCGCGGTTGCGCGCGTTGATGACGGCTTCGAGGGTGCCCTTTTCGTGGGCGGCATAACCCTTCACGGTTTCGACGAGATTGGGGATGAGATCGTAGCGTCGTTTGAGCTGCACATCGATGTCCGCCCAGGCGTTATCGCAGGTGACTTTCAGCCGGACCAGGCTGTTGTACATCGAGACGGCGAAGATCACCAGGAGAACGAGGATTCCCAGAACGATGAGACCAGGCATGGGTCAACCTCTTTTCGCAAGAGATGGAAAAACGGGAACCACTTCACTATAAAGGCGGGCGGAGATGGAGTAAAGGAAAGTAATGAGGGGAAGTGTCAAAAGGGCAGCAGAATTAACGCGATGTTCATGGAGCAAATGGTTTTGCGCGCGGATGGCAGCGGCTGCAAGGTACCGCTGGCATATCGTTAATCATTAATATATGCTCAGGCCAGAACGTCCCCTCAGGTTAAACCATGCTCTTCAAGACAGTCAGCGCGTCGGTGTATGGGATTGACGCCTACATCGTGGAAGTCGAGGTGGACGTGGGCTCGGCGCGCATGCAGGACTTCAACGTGGTGGGCCTGCCGGACAACGCGGTGAAGGAGAGCCGCGAGCGCATCAAGTCCGCGCTGCGGAATTGCGGCTACGAGTTTCCCTATGGCCAGGGCGTGACCATCAACCTGGCGCCGGCGGACCTGCGAAAGGAAGGCTCGGCGTTTGATCTGCCGATGGCGCTGGGGCTGGCGGGCTGTCAGGGACAATTCTTCGGAAAGACTCTGGACAAGATGATGTTCCTGGGCGAGCTGTCACTGGATGGCAGCGTGCGATCGGTGCGCGGAGCGCTTTCGGCGGCGATTACGGCGCGGGACAACGGGCTGACGGCCGTGGCCGTGCCGGAAACGAATGCGCGGGAAGCGGCGGTGGTGGACGGGATCGACGTGTACGCGCTGAAGTCGCTTCCGCAAGCCGTGGACCTGGTGAATTCGCCGGAGTCGTTTCAGCCGGTCAAGGTGGATGCGCGCCTGATGCTGAACGAGGCGGCGCAGTATCCCGTGGACTTGCGGGATGTGCACGGGCAGCATGCGGCCAAGCGGGCCCTGGAAGTGGCGTGCGCGGGCGGGCACAACATTTTATTTATCGGGCCGCCGGGCGCGGGGAAGACGATGCTGGCCAAGCGCATCCCAACGATCCTGCCGCCGATGACGCTGGAAGAGGCGATCGAGACGACGCGGATTCACAGCGTGGCGGGAACGCTGGAAAACAGCCAGGGGCTGATCGGGACGCGGCCGTTCCGGTCGCCGCACCACACAATAAGCGATGCGGGGCTGATCGGGGGAGGGGCCGTGCCGCGGCCTGGCGAAGTTTCGCTCGGCCACAACGGGGTGCTGTTCCTCGACGAACTGCCGGAGTTCCAGCGCAACGTCCTGGAAGTGATGCGGCAGCCGCTGGAAGACGGCTCGGTAACCATTGCGCGCGCGGCAATATCCGTGACGTTTCCTTCGCGTTTCATGCTGGCGGCGGCGATGAATCCGTGCCCTTGCGGGTATTTTGGGGATCCCACGCGCGATTGCCACTGCACGCCGCCGATGATCCAGCGCTACGTCTCGAAGATTTCCGGGCCGCTGCTGGATCGCATTGACATCCACATCGAAGTGCCGGCGGTGAAGTACAAAGAGTTGCGGGCGCCATCGTCTTCGGAGGATTCCGCCACGGTGCGCGCGCGGGTGATTGCCGCGGGGGCACGTCAATTGGAGAGATTCAAGGGGGAGAAGAAGACGTATTGTAACGCGCAGATGGCCCCGAAGATGATTCGCAAGCACTGCGCCATTTCGCCCGAGGGAGAAAAGCTGCTGGAGAATGCGGTGGTTAAGTTGGGGCTTTCCGCGCGAGCGCACGACCGCATTTTGAAAGTGTCGCGGACGATCGCGGATCTGGACGGGGCGGCAAACATCGAAGCGAAGCACCTCAGCGAGGCGATTCAATACCGGACGCTGGATCGTAACTACTGGGCGTAGCGGCGCTCGACGAAGTAAAGAAAAGAGCGCCTGATGATGAAGAATGAGGACGAAGAGCCCACCCTTTGCCTAAGGCGCAAAGGGTAGGCCACCCGATATTGACTCAACGCATTTTAAGGGTGCGCCACTTAATTCGTCGAAGACGGTCGAGAAGCTTTCTCCTCTTCAATTGGACCGGGGCAACCTATAACGGTAATGAAATCGGGCGGCTGAAAATTGAAGAACGTTGAATTGCACAAACCGGATGCCATCCTAAAGTTGTAGACAAGCACTGCGGCCTTGCGCGAGTTCGGTTCGAACTGCCATTTCTTAGCATTTTCTACCGCGCCTTGTATCAGATGTTCGTGTCCCGAAACTGCGGTGGCCAGTGTCACTCTTCCATGATCGTCGAGCTTGAGTCTCACTACCACAACTCCCTCTGTCCGGGTCTGGCGCGCGAAAGCTGGATAGAACATCTCTTCGTAAGTTGTATAGCGAATGTCTTTGTCCATGATCGGAGCATCTTCCTGAGAGGGTCTGCAGTTCAGAGAAACAAATGCGATTATGCCAAAAGCAAGCGCCACTCTAACCAACATGACTTTCATAAAGTTCTCCTTATTCTCACCGGGCGGGTAAGGCAGAGGACTCTTCCGATCCTTGGATCATGGGCCACCGGGTGAATATATCATTCACTTATGACCCTTTGTAGGCGATAGAGGTGGGACTGGGCGCGGCACCATTTGGGTTTGGTTTATGAAGGGTACGGGTTCTCGACGTTTCCGGTGAGTCTGGGGCTGCACGTTGGACTTTGGGGTCGAGGCTGGGGCACCGAACGTACCATCGGCGAGGGCGGAAGGCTCCATTGACTTGGGTTTAGGCGGTGTGTTACGAGTAAGTACGACTTTTTTTGTGCAGAGAGTGGCCACAGCACCGACCGGGAATGGCGCCAGACACTAAACACCTGGAAGTCACCTTAGACACCCACGTCGAGAGCGTAAATCTCGCAGAGGAAATGTGTCTGCGGGTGGCGGAAGCGGCGGGCTTTGCCGAGGATGAATGTTACCGGATCGGGATGTCCGTGCGAGAAGGCGTCATCAATGCCTTTCACTATGGGAACCAGGAAAAGCCCGACAAGAAGATCCATTTGGGAATCGACCTCACCGGCGAAAAAATGGTCATCCATGTCATGGATGAAGGAAAGGGCTTCCGGCTGTCCGATGTGCCGGACCCGCTGGCGGAGGAGAATCTGCTGAGCACGTCGGGGCGCGGGATATTTCTGATGCGCTCCTTCATGGATGAGTTTGATGTCGTGCCGGGACGCACGGGCGGCGCCGAGATTATCATGTCAAAGAAGTTGCCGCTGCCGAAAAGCGCATCCGGCAATGGCAATCTCAGGCCGTCAAATTCGGATGCCACACCACATCAGGAAGCGTAGGAACGTTTATGCCAGCTTTGTATGCCACCACTCGTGAAGTTGGGATCATCGCCCTTGTGGACCTTAGCGGGCGCATCGCGCTCGGCGAGGGCAGCGCGCTGCTTCGCAAGACCATTCGCGATCTGCTCGACAGCGGAAACAACAAAATCCTGCTGAATCTGGGCGACGTCAACTACATCGACAGTTCGGGCATCGGCGAGCTTGTCAGCGGGTTCACTGCGGTGCGCAGCCGCGGGGGTGAATTGAAGTTGCTGCACCTGACAAAGAAGGTGCACGACCTCCTGCAGATCACCAAGCTGTTTACCGTGTTTGATGTTTACTCGGACGAGCCGACAGCGGTTCGCAGCTTTCAGTAAAATCCTTCACCCGCCCGGATTCTCCCCCAAAACTGGTGCTAGAACCAGATGCGTCAAATTCAGCAGAGTCTGGAAATTCACTCAACCTATTGCGAATCATGGGAGATTTCCACAGAACGGGCCATGGTAAGTCTCTTCCTGCCCTTCAAACATAGGCAATTCATTCATTTACAACGGGCCACCCTCTGGTGACAAAAGGGAGAGACTCGGACGCCGGTGCACTGCTGGACCGTTACGTGCTATTGTTCTCCCATATACTCGTGTAGTGTTGGCAGTACTAGACCCATTTAGTCCAGATTCTTCTGCCGACTCTCTTTCCCGTGACGGCATTCTGGTTCCGCGCCGTCGGCACCATTTGGGGGGATCGCCAATGGCTCTCTTTGTTGGCTTGGATGTCGGAAGTGTCAGCGCCAAGCTCGCAGCGGTGTGGCTACCGGGCGAACCTGCGAGCAACACGCCTGCGCAGGGAAACGGGCATTTTCTCAGGGCCAGCCACGGAGCGGAGCACCGCTGCGGTGCGCCTGTACTGCTCTCGGGGTACCGCCGCACGTATGGAAATCCCATCCAAACGGTCAAAGATCTCCTCGCCGAATTTCAAGCTTTGCTGCCGGACGAGGAAATTCGCGGCATGCGTGTGACAGGCTCCGGAGGGCGCCTGGTAGCGGAAGCCTTAAACGCCAACACCGAAAACGAGTTCAAGGCCATTGCCTGCGCGGTTGGCCAACTCTATCCAGAGGTGCGGACGGTTTTTGAGATTGGAGGCGAAAGCTCGAAATACTTGCGGCTGGCCGAAGACGGCAATCCGCAGCACGCCACGGGATCCAACGCACACACCTACGCGACAGGCATTATGGACTATTCGACGAGCGGAGAATGCGCCGCGGGGACCGGGTCGTTTCTGGACCAGCAGGCTTCGCGCCTGAAATATCGCGTGGAAGAGATTGGAGATGTGGTCACACAGGCAAAATGTGCGGCGCGGATCGCGGGGCGCTGCTCCGTTTTCGCGAAGTCCGACATGATTCACGCGCAGCAGAAAGGCTACTCCACGGAGGAGGTGCTGAAGGGGCTGTGCGAAGCGGTGTCGCGCAATTTCAAGAGCAACATCGTCCGCGGAAAGGCGGTGAAGCCGCGGGTCGCGCTGATTGGAGCGGTGTCGCAGAATCGCGGCGTGGTGCAGGCGCTGGCGGAAGCGTTTCGTCTGGGGCCGGAAGGCTTGTTCGTGCCGGAAGAATACGCCTGGATAGGCGCACTGGGTTGTGCGCTGCTGGAGCGCAGCCAGAAAGACGATCCTGCGCGCAGGAAAAGCAATGGCCACTTCCGGCCGCACTTGCAGCTTGCCGGGGAGAAGGAACGCGACCTTCCGCCGTTGTCCCTTGCGAACGTGCTCTTGCTGCGCGATCATCCCGAAGCTTCACGCACGGAAGCGGTTCCGAAAGACGGCGAACAAATTTCCACGTTCCTGGGAATCGACGTGGGATCGGTCAGCACAAATCTGGCGCTGCTCGATGAAGAAGGGCGCCTGCTGCACGGCATCTACCTGCGAACGTCTGGCCGCCCGATTGAAGTGGTTCAGGAAGGCCTGCAGGAAATCGATCGCATGTTCCGCGGGCGGATCGTGGTGCGAGGCGTGGGCACCACGGGTTCGGGGCGCGAGCTCATCGGCGAGCTGGTTGGCGCGGACACGGTCAACGACGAAATCACCGCGCACAAAACCGGTGCGATCTATGTGCACGAGAAACTCGTAAAGAACCGCGCGGGCTCTGCGCTGGAAGAAGGTGAGGAGCCGGGCGAGGTCGACACGATCTTCGAGATAGGCGGCCAGGATTCCAAGTTCATCTCCATTGACCATGGCGTGGTTGTGGACTTCGCGATGAACGAGGCCTGTGCGGCGGGCACGGGCTCCTTCCTTGAAGAACAGGCCGAGCGCATGGACATCCAGATCAAGGATGAATTCGCGGAGAAGGCCATGGCTTCGATGGCCCCGGCGCGTCTCGGCGAGCGCTGCACCGTGTTCATGGAGCGCGACGTCACCGGTTGGATGTCGCGCGGCAGCCGGGTGGGCGATCTCGCGGCAGGCCTGGCGTATTCGGTGGCCATGAACTATCTGAACCGCGTTGTCCGTGACCGCAAGATCGGCAAGGTGATCTATTTTCAGGGCGGCACGGCGTACAACGATGCGGTGGCGGCGGCGTTTTCGCAGTTACTGGGGAAACGCATCATCGTGCCGCCGCACAACGGGATCATCGGGGCCATCGGCATGGCCCTGATCGCGCAGCAAGTGATACGTGCGAAAGAGCGCGTGCAAGGGCGCCTGCAGGTGGGAGCCTTCGCCGCTGCGGCAGGATCGGCAAGCGCTTCCGTGGGCACCGTGACGTTGACGAAGCCCCCCGAATCGATTTCGACGTTTCGTGGATTTGATTTGAACCGCGCCAGCTTTGAGACGCGCGAGTTTGTGTGCAAAGCCTGCTCCAACTATTGCGACATGAAAGAGATTACCGTCGAGGGGCGGAAAACCTACTGGGGCGACAAGTGCTCCGACAAATTCCGCAAACGCGCGCGCACGGAGCGGCGGCCCGTGATTGACGACCTGATGGCGCTGTACGACCGGCTGCTGCGCGAAGGCTATCGCGAACCGGTGGCTGGCGAGGCCAATGGCAGACTCCGCGTGGGCGTCCCGCAAGCTATGTATTTCCACGATCGCTTTCCTTTCTGGCAAGCCTACCTCAAGGGGATTGGTCTCGAGGTGGTGCTTTCCGGCGTGACGGATCAGCGCATTGCCACGCGCGGCGCGGAACTCAGCATTGCGGAACCCTGTTTTCCGGTGCAGATCGCGCATGGGCACGTGCATTCCCTGCTGCACGGCACGGAGGAACGCCCTGCGGTGGATTTCGTGCTCCTGCCGAATGTGATGGACATGGAGGCGCCAGAATCCTCGGTCGCTTCGCACCTCTGCCCCTGGAATCAGACGCTGCCTTATGTGGTGCGTTCCGCGCCGGAGTTCGAGGCATTCGCCGACCGGTTTCTCGCACCCACACTCTATTTTCGAGCCGGCCGCAAACACGTGAAACGCCAGCTCGCGCAATGTTTCGAGCGTCTTGGCGTCAGCCGGCGGCAAAGCGACCAGGCAGCGGAGGCGGCTTACTTCGCGCAGGCGCGCTTCACCGAACGGCTGATCGAGGAGGGCCACAAAGCGTGCGCCACGCTGCGCGCCACGGGCGAGCCCGCGGTTTTGCTGATCGGGCGTGCCTACAACATTTATGACCGCAACGGAAATTGCGATATCCCCAGGAAATTGCGGGATCTCTACGGCGTGAATGTACTGCCACTTGATTTTCTGCCGCTGGATGAGCACGCCACGGACGATCTGCACCCCAACATGTTCTGGCATTCCGGGCGGCGTATCCTGGAGGCGGGGCGCTTCGCCAGCGAGCACCCGAACATGCACATCATTTACATCACAAACTTCAAGTGCGGACCGGACTCCTTTATCAAACACTACCTGCGGGATGTGGCGAAGGTGCCGTTCCTGGTGCTTCAGTTTGACGGCCACGGCAACGACGCCGGCTACCTGACACGATGCGAAGCGTATCTCGACAGCAAGGGGCTGCTGCGATGCACGAACACCCAGTAGAAAATTCGCGGACGATTCCGCGCTCGCATCCGCTCTACGGAAAGAAGATCTATGTGCCGCGGATGGTGGAAGGCACCGCACGGGCCCTGGCGGCCGTGCTGCGCTCGTTGGGTGTCGATGCGGAAGTCACGCCTCACTCGAATGCACGAACACTGGATCTCGGCGGAAAATTTTCCAGCGGGGATGAGTGCTACCCGCTGAAGGTAACGCTGGGAGATTTCCTGCAGATCACGGAACAGCCGGGGTTCGATCCGAAAAAGACCGCGTTCTTCATGGTCACGGGGCACGGACCGTGCCGCTTCGGACAATATGCGCCGTATCTGAGGAGCGTCCTGACGCAGACCGGCTATCCCGAAGTGACGATCTGTCAGCCCAGCACCGAAAAAGGGTACAGCGACTTCGGAGAGTCTTCGACGCTGTTTACGCGGGGAGTGTGGCGCGCGATTGTCGCGGCCGATATTTTGTTGAAACTCCTCCTGAAGTCACGCCCGTATGAAATTACGGAGGGCTCCGCCGACGCCGCCTTCGAGGAGAGCCTTCAGGCCCTTTGCAAAGTTCTGGAGGTTACCTACGCCAGTTTCGACAAGCAGATGGCGGCGCTTTGCGGGTGCCTTCTGCATGCGCGCGAAAGTTTCCGCAAATTGCCAGTGCAATTTGACGCCGGCAAACCACTGATCGGCGTGGTCGGCGAAATCTTTTGCCGCCTGAACGAATTCAGCAACAACGAACTGGTCCGGCGCCTGGAAGTTGCGGGCGCGGAAGTGTGGATGAACGACTTCTCCGAATGGATCTGGTACACGAACGCCGACCAGCGCCGCCGATTACAGATTTTTGGCCGGCGCTTTTCCATGGAAGCAGCCGAGGCGCATGTCCGCAACTTCATCCAGCGCAAGGACGAACACATTTTGCTGGCGATGTTCAGGGAAGATTTCCGCGGCTACGAAGAGCCGCATGAGATCCAGGTGGTGCTCGATGGCGCGGAACCCTACCTGCCGGCCCTGGGCGCAAACGGCGAAATGGTCGTGAACGTCGGCAAGGCCGTCTATTTCGCCCGCAAGGGGCTGGATGGCGTCATTGATATCAGCCCGTTCACCTGCATGAATGGCATTGTTGGCGAAGCGGTCTACCCACGCATCAGCCGCGACCACGCCGGCATCCCCATCCGCAATTTCTATTTTGACGGCACCAATTCCGACCTGGACCGCGACATCGGCATCTTCCTCGAACTCGCCCGCTCCTACCAGCGCCAAAAACCCTGGCGCCGGGAATTGCCCGCGATCGCTAAAGCCGCGACTCCCTGAATCTTTCACTGCGCCCTTCAAACCGATGCTCTGCTTGGGGCACAATCGAAGGCATGGCCTCTGCCGCGGATAGCGCCTGGATCACAAAATGCGCCAAGGAGTTGGGATTCGCCCTTTGCGGCGTGGTGCGCGTGGAGGCGTTTCCTGAATTGACGCATTTTGAGGAATGGCTCGCGCGCGGCTACGCCGGGGAGATGAGCTACCTGGAAGATCCGCGCCGGCGGAATCCCGCGCTCGTTCAGGAAAATTTGCGAAGCGCGATTGTCTGTGGGCTGAATTACAACACTGACTTTCCCTATTCGGTGGACGCCGCTGCCGCCAAGACCAGCGGGCCGCGCGGCTGGATATCGCGGTATGCGTGGGGGCGCGACTATCACGAAGTGGTTTGGGAAAAACTCAATGCACTGGCCGCTTCTCTCCGGGAAAGATTTCCGGAGCCGTTTGCCGCGCGCGCCTATGCCGACACCGGACCGGTGGCCGAACGTATATTCGCCAAAAATGCGGGGCTCGGCTGGCTCGGCAAAAATACGCTACTGCTGAATGAAGCGCTGGGCTCGTGGTTCTTTCTCGGCGTGATCCTAACTTCCCTGGACTTGGCGCCGTCGCGGGCTCCGGCGGAAGCGCTGCCTGCCGATCTTTGCGGGAATTGCCGGCAATGTCTGGACGCATGCCCGACGGGAGCGCTGGTAGAGCCCTATGTACTGGATGCGCGGCGCTGCATTTCGTATCTGACCATCGAATTGCGTGGAAATATCCCGGAAGAATTTCGCGAAGCGATGGGCAGGCACGTGTACGGTTGCGATATCTGCCAGGATGTTTGCCCGTTCAACCGCAAGGCGCCCGTGACGCATTTGGCGGAATTCCAGCCGCGCGGGGGAAATGCAGAAACGGCTGCGCATGTGCGAAATGGCGCAGAGGCAAACGCGCCGGGGGAACGCAGGCGTCCAGGGCATCCATTTGCGGGTGAGTCGCTTTTCGAGCCGCGTCTGGAATGGCTTGCGGGAATGAGCGAGGAGGAGTTTCGCGAAGCCTTCCGCGGGAGCGCCATGAAACGCACCAAGTGGAAAGGGCTGGTACGCAACGCCTGCATTGCGCTGGGCAACATTAAGCTTGCCCCGGGTGCTCCCAAACGCGGGCCGATTCTTGCGCTTTTGCACAGGCTGGCAGGATCGGCGGAACCCGCGATCGCGGAATCTGCCCGATGGGCCTTGGGACGCATCTAAGAAGGTGCAATGCCAGGGTTGAGGTTCGGCCGGCGGGATCGCTCCGCTCGGTTGAGCCGCGACTCCCGGGGCGCTATAATCCCACGCGCAAGCCGAAGCGCCCACCGAAGCTGAGGAGCTCCCATGGATCGCCGCAAGTTTCTCGTTAGCAGTGGCATTGTCGGTGCTGGCCTGCTCGGGGCGGGCAAGGCAGCACCAGGTCTGTTGCAAGCGGAAACCAGGTCGGATTTCAATCTCAATCTAAATGTGGAGGATAAACCCGTGGCATTCACACTGCCCCCTTTGCCGTACTCGTTTGACGCACTCGAACCTTACATTGACGCCAAGACCATGCAGATCCATCACGACCAGCATCACGGCGCCTATGTCACCAACCTGAACAAGGCGCTGGAAGGTCATGCCGACCTGCAGGCCAAGTCCATCGATGACCTGCTCAAGGGCCTGGATAGCGTGCCGGAGAATATTCGCAATGCCGTCCGCAACAATGGCGGCGGCCACTGGAACCATTCGCTCTTCTGGCAATTGATGAAGAAGGGCGGAGGCGGCGAGCCCAAGGGCGACCTGGCTGCAGCCATCACCGCGGGCTTCGGTTCCTTCGCCGGGTTCAAGGATAAGTTCAAGGCCGCGGGCCTGGGGCGATTCGGCTCCGGATGGGCCTGGCTGCTGGTGAAAGATGGCAAGCTGGCCATCGATTCCACGCCGAACCAGGACACGCAGTACTTTACCGGAGGCAAGGCGGTGCTGGGCCTGGACGTCTGGGAACACGCCTATTACCTGAAGTATCAGAATCTGCGCGGCGATTACATTGATGCCTGGTGGAATGTGGTGAACTGGGACAAAGCGGCGGAACTGTACAGCGCAGCCCGCAAGTAGCCGCGAACCGCGAAAAATACTCAACCGCCGCCGGGACGGCTCTGCCCTCTCTTTCTTTTGTAGGGGCCGCTTGGCGTTTACCCCGACCCGGTCGGGGAGGCGGACTGCTCTTGGGTCTCTCTTAGCTTCCCCGGTCATCCCGATCCCGCAAAAGCGGGAGAGGGATCCCTCCGCCTCCGTGTGTCTCTCCCCGCTTCCCATTCCACTTCGGGAAGGAACTATTGTCACCGGAGTAACCCCCTCCCCCGCCTATTTTTGTGATCAATGTCAAAACAAAGGGATACGGGTGCAAGAGTGCGCAACAATGTGAAAACAAGGGACTTAGAAACTCGCTGTTTTGATTTAGAAACCCTTTGTTTTGAACTTGATGCGCACTGTTGGTGCAGAGAGTGAGTATGCTGGGGCTCTGCGGAGCGCGGGCGGGCTTGTGCCGAGTATTCACAACGTATCATACCACTCTATTTACTAACTGTCAATAGATATTGTGAGATACTAGTTCCGAAACTGGAACACCCTCGGCGTCGGAGACCCCCAGTTCCATCATCAGCAACCTTGGTTAAGGCACTCGGAGACTCTTCTAAGCGAGCGAGGAATCGTGGATAATAGGCCGAGCGAATGCAAGTAGCCGCCAAGCGCAAGATTCTGAGCGACCAGCCAGCCCTAGGAAATGCTGACCTTTCTCGATATGTCCCCGAGGAACTTGCGAAGTTGGATGACCCCCAGACTGCTATCCCACGCATAGCGAAGGACGCTCAATCCATCGGTCTGATTGAAAGGGCAATCCATCAAGTTCCTACGTCACACTCGATTTATCGCGGAGATGCGCGGGACATGTCGGGTTTGGAGCCGCACAGCGTCCACCTTGTGCTGACTTCGCCTCCTTACTGGACGCTCAAAGAGTATCGGGATTCGGAAGGTCAACTGGGTCACGTTGAGGATTACGACGAGTTTCTTCAAGAATTGGATAAGGTCTGGAAGCAGTGCTTCCAGGCGTTGGTCCCCGGCGGTCGGATGATCTGTGTTGTTGGCGATGTGTGCCTCTCGAGAAGAGAAAACGGCGGACGACACACAGTTGTGCCCCTCCATTCGTCGATCCAAGAACATTGCCGAAAGCTGGGATTTGACAACCTTGCACCCATCATCTGGCACAAGATTTCCAATGCCGCTTACGAGGTGGAAGGTGGTTCTACTTTCCTCGGCAAACCCACGAGCCAAACGCCGTCATAAAAAATGACATTGAATTCATTCTGATGGAGCGGAAGCCGGGAGGATACCGCTCCCCCGACATTTCCACGAAAGTTCTAAGTGTGATTTCGACAGAAAACCACAAGAAATGGTTCCAGCAGATCTGGAGCGGTGTCACCGGGGCATCGACAAAACAGCATCCCGCGCCATACCCCCTCGAACTTGCCGAAAGGCTCGTACGTATGTTCAGTTTCGTCGGTGACACGGTTCTCGATCCCTTTATGGGTACTGGCACGACCACCGTTGCCGCCGCTAAGTGGGGAAGAAACAGCATTGGATTTGAAATCGACCGCCACTATTACAAGTTGGCCCAAAAGCGCATTTCGGAGGAGACGTCCTCCCTATTCAGTACGGCGACTATCAACTCGATTCATTCTTCTTAGCAGAGAATATGACTTTCCATCCCGAAATTGCAAAGAAACTGCGACGGGCCATAAAACATTTCTGGTCAACTCGTGAATCACAAGCCAAGAAGCAGGGTTCCAAGTCAGGCGCGCGCGACGCCGGCGCAAGGACCGCTGTGACGGGCGGGCATCAGATGGACGGGTTCATCAAACTGGTCCGGGGGTATTTGTGCGCCAACGGTCTTCCGAAAACACAGGTTTACTGCAACAGGGGAGTGGAACTGCCGGGATGGTATCGTCCGGAAAAACAGTGGGATTTGTTGGTCGTCGCGGAAGGTGAATTGCTTGCTGGGATCGAGTTCAAATCACAGGTCGGGTCCTTCGGAAACAACTTCAATAACCGCACCGAAGAGGCCATCGGAAGCGCGACGGATATCTGGGCGGCCTACCGCGAAGGCGCGTTCAAGCCGTCTTCTCGTCCGTGGTTAGGCTACATGATGCTTCTGGAGGAAGCACCAGGCTCGATGCGACCCGTCAAGGCGAAAGAACCGCACTTCAAGGTCTTCCCTGAATTTAGTGACGCCTCCTACGGAAAACGATACGAGATTCTGCTCACCAAGCTGGTGAGGGGCGCCTGTACGATTCGGCGTGTTTTTTGCTTTCCGATGCGAAGCATGGCGTCAAGGGCGATTATCGTGAGCCAGCTTCCGAACTCACGTTCGAGAAGTTCATCGCATCTTTATTGGCACGCGCTACAGCCATTGCAGGAACTCGAAGGTCGAGCTAGACATTTGGGACAGTGGTACGCGGCGATGTGTTTTCAGCAACTCGACTTGGCGTAGCACAGCGGGATTGATAACGACTGATCCGATGCAGCGAGGAGGGAAAGGGTGTAAGGAAAGAGCACCCCAAGACCCGCCCTCCAAAAACGAGGACGGGGCACCCGGCACTTCGCCCAAAATCTGTGCCGCCAGATTCCGCGCCTGCACCGTCGCCACCAACGCACGCCGCTGGTAGCAGCAGAACGTGATGAAGTGCAGATCGCCGCGCCCCGTCACGCGCCTGAGATTCCTAGGCATAAGAGCAAGAGGAAGAGCCCACCCTTTGCATAAACCGCAAAGGGTAGGCCACCCACTCCCCTGCCTTTTATCACTCCCCGGTTAATTTCTAAAGTGGTATCCTGCCCGTGTGCAACCCAAATTCAAGCCAAAGGATACGCCACCCCCCGGCATCACAGTAGCGGCCGCTCCTGACTGGTTCCCGGCGGCTTGAGCGGCCGGGTGGGGCAGGCTCTGTGATTTGGCTGCGATTCACGGTGGGGGGATATCAGTCTCGAGGGTTAGAGGGCGTAGCGGTTGGCGGGGATGGCTCAGCGGGGGACTTTTCCTCGCCAGCGAAGCCAGGCGCACATGCAGCGGTGTGCGAAATCAACGGGCTCACAATACATCAGCGGGCATCCTCCCGCGATGCACGATATGCCGGCTCGCGCGCATTCCTGCGTTGCCGCCGCCGACACACTCCCTTGGCCAAAGGACCGGTGGAACCAGATACGCCTGACGTTCCGGGCGACGGCCTGGCGAACGACTTGCTCCGCGACATCGGGGTGTGTGGCGATGACGAGGCCATCCAGTTCACCGGGTATGCTGGCAAGGTCCGGATAGCATTTTGCGCCTGCGACTTCTGAAGCGTTCGGGTTGACGGGAAACACTTCGTAACCGGAATTGCGCAGTTTGCCGTACACGGAGTTCGCGGCGCTATATGGCCCGCGAGATACGCCAGCGACGGCGATACGCTTTCCGCTCAGAAAGTCCGCGATGAGCGCGGGCAGTTGCCGCATCGGCATCTCCTCAGTCCGATTCAACCATAGGGCACGCTCCACAGCAAGCACACCGGCAAGACGGTTGCAGGGGTGGCGCACAGATTAATGGTTGACTGTCGGGGCGCCGGCATTCCCATTCTTGTGCGCGAGGCAAATGTTGCACGTGCAACAATACAGCAGGAAGACGGGGACGGAGAGATCCCTCGACTACGCGACCCGACGCGCCAGAATTCGGCGCGAAAGAGAAAATCGGGTCGCTTCGCTCGGGATGACAAAGGAAGGAAGCGGCGGGGAGACGGAGAGAGACAAGAGCGGCCCGCCTCAGAAGGCGGCCCCTACAGGGGCAAGAAAAACCCAAGAACCGGTCTAAAGACCGGGCACTACAAAAGAAAGAGGGAGGGCGCGCGGCTAATTGCTCCAGCCGCCGTCAATGATGTGAATTGTGCCGGTGGTATAGGAAGATTCGTCGGAGGCCAGGTAAACCGCCAGATGGGCGACTTCCTCCGCAGTGCCGATGCGGCCCATGGGCTGGCGCGCAATGAAAGCTGCTCTGGCCGCCACGGGATCCGCGTTCACATTGATGCGCTCTTCGAGGGAGGGCGTTTCCACGGTTCCGGGGCAGATGGCGTTGACTCTGATTCCGTGCTGCACGACATCGGCTGCCAGGCAGCGCGTCAAGCCGATCACGGCGCCCTTGGTGGTGCCGTACACAAAGCGGTTGGGCGCTCCCTTGATGCTGGAGGCGACCGAGGCCATGTTGATGATGCTGCCGCTGCGGCGTTCGATCATGGCGGGCAGAAACGCGCGAATGAGCCGGTACATCGAGCGAACGTTGAGGTCGAAGCTCTTTTCCCACACCGCTTCGTCACAATCCAGGATCGTTCCTTGATGCACCCAACCGGCGCAATTAAACAGGATGTCTGGCGCGGGATGATGGGCCGCGAATTGGCGGATGGCTTCGGCATCGGTGACATCCAATCGGGCGGTGTGAATGACGGGCGAATCGGCCGCCAGCCTGGCGAGTGCCACTTCGCTGATATCGGTCGCCAGAACGCGCGCGCCCTCCGCAGCGAATTGCAGCGACGCGGCGCGGCCGATGCCCTGGCCCGCGGCGGTGATTATGGCGCTTTTACCGCTCAGCCTGGAGCCCATGGTATTCCTCCTGAAGTTGTATGGAGTGGCGCCCGCTCTTTCTTCGGTGCACACGCGCAGTTCGCATGAAGATATTACAAGAGAGACGGCCGTGTGAAACGCGCCGGCGCAATAAGAGTCTGTTCACGGAGCGGATGGTCTGCTGGTGGACGCAATGCGAATCAAATGGGTGTCCCCGAGGGTGTTGCCCGCCGGATCGAACGCAATGGCTCCGCTGATGCCGGCGAATCGATTGCCGGCGGCCAAATAGTCTCGCAGGCGGGAACGATTCGCTCCCGCCACGCGCAACGCCTGTGCCACCAAATGCACGGCATCGTAAGTTTGCATCGCTGCGAAACTTGGCCAAACCCCAGTTTTCGCACGATAGCGTTCCTGGAAGGCCAGAGTGTCGCTGGGCGTTGCGCCCGCGGCCGAAGCCGTTACCCAAGTGCCTTGGGGAAGGCCGCTCGGGGCACGCGTCCCGCCATCGGCCAGGTCAGACGCATTGTCGGCGACTGACGCGGCCGCCTTGCGGCACACATAGACTGGTCGCGCGAAGTTGTTTGCTCTCAGCAGTGCAAGAAGCCGGGCGGCCAACGGCGAACTCGTCCAAAGAACAATTGCATCGGGCGCACTGGCCTGGGCCCGCGCAGCAATCGCTTCCAGGTCCACGCCCGATGAAGAAATTTCCAAGCGCTCGGGCGGAGTTCCGTGCAGATGTGTGACGGCTTTCTCGAATTCGTCACCGCCGACGCGGCCATCATGATCCGTTTCCACGAGCAACAAAACCTTTTTCGAGGGTGCGGCTTGATATATCTCCGCAGCAATGGCGCGCGCTTGATCCTCATCGCTGGGTCCCAGGCGAAAAATCCAGGGAATGTTGATTTGCGTGGTCGTCGCATCGCTGGCCAGCGTCACAATCGGGATGCCAATCTTGTTCGCGATCTGCTCCGCCTGATGCGCGATGATGCCGTCAGAAGAGGTAATCAGCGCCGCAACGCGATCTTCGGCAATCAACTGGACCATTTCGCTGCTGGCCTGCCCCCATTGTTCCGCCTGGTTGCGGATAGCGAGCGCCAGGTGACGCCCGTCCGCGAGCGGCCCCGCGGCCTCTTCCTCCGCCAGCGCCATGTTCGCGGCTTCCAGCAAAGATTGGCCTTCCGCCGCATTTGCGCCCTGAAGCGGAAGGAGCAGTCCGACTTTCACCGTTGTGCCCTGAAGATTGGCAGCGCTTTCCCGCCCGGGTCCGCGATAAGCGACGCCATTGCGGTCGAGAGTTGCATAGGGAGTTTGCGGAGTGATTTCATCCTGGGCCGCAGCAGGATTGGGGAGAGCAGCCATGCTCAGAAGCAACAACGCTGCCCATCGCAGGAGGAATGCAACCCGTGGCCGCGCGGAATGGCCCCGCGTCTGGAAGCAGCGGCCCGGCGGTACGACCGCTGCCATCAGGGCGCTCCAGCCCCCGAGTGCGCGGCGCTGGACTCGCGGCGCGGCGCCGGCAAATACACGAATTTCCCGCCCTGCACTTTGGCGAGTGCAAGAGGAGCGATGTTGTTCAAGGTGTAGTCGAATTCTTCGCGCTCACCCACGCCTTCATAGGTCTTGCCATAATACTCGCGGAGGCCGTCCATGATCTTTCCGCGGTTGAGCCCTTTTTTCTCGATGGCCCCGATGAGGATGTTCATTCCATCGTAGGCATAGGCGGCGTAAGCATCGGGCTCTTCCTTGAATTTTGCCTGATACTTTTTGCGGAATTCCTGCCATTGCGGATCCATCCGCGTGGGATCCAGCGGACTGGTGGTAACCACGCCTTCCGCGGCGCTTCCGGCTATCTCGAGCAGCGCGGGATAGGCCATGCGGCTGGAGCCAAATACCGGCTGCTTCATCCCCATGGAACGCATCTGCTTCAGAATGCGCGCGGCATCGGGCGCCTCGCCCCAGATCACCAGTCCTTCGATGTGGGCGTTCTGCAACATGCGGAGCTGCGTGGAAAAATCCTGGTCGCCGCGCTCGAATTTCACTTCCAGCGGGGGCACGCGGCCCATGCGTTTGGCCTCGTCAAAGAATTTTTCGACGCCGATGCGCGCATATCGCGATTGCGTGCGGAACACTCCGATTTTTTTGAGTTTCAGCTTTTTGAAGACGTAGTCGGCCAGCGCGTACCCCTGCTGCCGGTCGTCGGGGAAAGTGTGCATCAGCCAGGGAATGCGGGTTTCCGTGACCGTCGGGTCGGTGGTGCCCGTATCCATGATGGGGAATTCCAGTTTCAGAGACGTGCGCAGCATGATGTGCGTGGATGCGCCGTCCACGCTTCCGAGCACCGCGACCACGTGCTCGTCGAACATCATCTTCACCGCTTCCGTGGACGAAGCGCCCCATTGCGCCGAGTCGTTATGAATTTTCAACGCGTAGGGCCTGCCATGCGACGTCGCGCTTGCGCCATAGCCGCCGCGCGCGTTGGCTTCCTCCAAGGCCATTTGCGCGCCGTGCAGCATGGCCTGCCCGTACGGCGCTTCATAGTTGTTTTCCAGCGGCCCGAGGAATCCGATGTTCACCGTCTTGGATGTTTCGATCTCTTGCACAACGCGCTCGCGGGCCGCCCCGAAGTAATCGAGCGTGTCGTTGTCCAGGTACCATTCCTTGTATGGCTTGGTGAACTTCCCGTAGGGAACTGCTTCGTCCGGCATGTTGGCATAGCGATGTGTGGACGGGGCTTCGCTGGCAGGTTTCTGCGGCTCAACTGATTGCGGCAGAGCGGAGGGGGCCAACATGCAGAAGAAGGAAACTCCCGCGAACACAATCTTGCGCGCGATTTTGCGGGCGACATTAGACAGCATGGGCATTCACCTTAAGCGGCTCATCGTTGTGGGCAGCCGCGAATTCGACAATCCTTGCCAACGTTGCCGGGCCAATGGCTTGCGCCGCATCGCACTTCGGTTTGGGCGCACCGAGCCGGTCGCTGGCCACTTCGATGATCAATCCGTGGCATCCAAATTCCACCGCCGCGCGGCTGGCCGGCTCGACCATGGCGGACACACCCGTGGCGTGGCTCGGATCCACGATGACCGGCAGGAATGTGTGTTCCTTCACTGCGAAAATGACGTTCAAGTCCAGGACGTACCGCGAGTATTCGCCCGAGGGATATGCCTTGATTCCCCTCTCGCACAGTACGATATTGAAGTTTCCTTCCTTGGCGACGTATTCCGCCGCGCCCAACCATTCGCAAAGGTTGGCCGCCATTCCGCGTTTCAACAGCACCGGTTTGCCGCTGCGGCCGGCTTCCACAAGCAAGGTGTAGTTCTGCATGTTGCGCGAACCGATTTGCAGCATGTCGGCATGTTCGGCCACTTGCTCGATTTGCCGGGCGTCCATCACTTCGGTAACCACCGGCAGCCCCGTCTCCCGGGACACTTCCCGCAGAATGCGCAATCCCTCGAGGCCAAGCCCCTGAAAATCGTGCGGCGAAGTACGCGGCTTGAACGCGCCGCCGCGCAACATGTCCGCGCCGGCCGCTTTCACCGCAAGGGCCACTTCGAGTGTCTGCTCGTAGCTCTCGACCGAGCAGGGCCCCGCGATCACCACCGGCCGCGGCCCGCCGAAACAAACTCGTCCGACCTGCACCTTCCGAGTCTCTGAGTTATCGTCGGCAAAGCTATCGGTCTTGCGGCTGATGAGGGGGCAGAGTTTGGAAATATCTTCTAGCCGAACAATTCCTGCGATCTTCATCGGAATCTACCTTTCCGCGACTTCTCGTTCTCCCGAAACAGGCGCGCCCTTGAGGATTCAGCCCGCCTGTTTGGTCCGTGGCCCGGGGTTGCCACGGGCAATCCTGAATCGAGCGGCCTTTGTTACCGCTTGCTGGCGTCGAAGATGGCCATCGCTTCCATCTCGACGAGCAGATCCGGCCGGCAGAGAATGGCCTGAATACCGGTGGAAGCCGGCAACGGGTCGAGTCCCTGTTCCTTGAAAAACTGCGTGCGTGTTTCGTTAAAGGCGGCGTAGTCGCGCTCGATGTCCCGCAGGTAGCAGGTGGTGCGGACCACGTCTTTCCAGGTTGCGCCCTCGGCAGCCAGCAGGCCGGTAATGTTCTGGTAGGTCCGCAGGGTCTGTGCCCGGAAATCGCCTTCATGAACGGTCTTGCCGCTCTCATCAATGCTGGCCGTGCCGGAGATCAAAAGGATGGTGACTCCCTTGATGTCCAGCCGCAGCCCGCGCGAGAACGAAGACGGCTTGGCGTAATCGAAGGCCTCGTTCAACACGGAGTGGTTTGTGATGGCCTTCTTGGTGACAACTTCCGTTTCATTCTCGATTGGTTCAACGGCTAGCTGTGGTGTGCTCATGGACTTTCCCTTCCTTGTTGGATCCTTCCTTGTTGGATTCACGAGTGAATTCCTTAATGCCGTGGCTCAGACCCGTCGCTGTGGCCACCCAAATATCGTCGCCCTGGAAATCCATATTGAGGATGTAATTGTGAGCGAGAGAAGTGGGCGTTTCCATCGTGGTCACTTTTTTGTCCGGCGCGGTAATGACGATCTCTCCGCGGCCGGTTTTGGCGTTGGGCCGATAGGTGACCCAGGTGTTGGTCTTGAAGTTCAGATAACTCAGGCCTTTGTCCGTGCAGGCCCAGACTTCATCGCCGCGAGACTTGGGGGCGTTGATGAAGTCAGAGGCCAGGCCGCTGTCCATGGACAGGTAGTTGTGCCAGTTCCGGCCGTCATATCCGCTGAGTCCAAAGTAGGTGGACGCCCAGAACATCTGGGTGTCTTTGTTCCAGGCAATATTGCTGACGATGATGTGAATCAATCCCTGGTTCTTAAACAGGACAATTTCCATTTCTCCGTCGGGGTCCGTGTACGGCTTCCAATAACCACCGGCAATGTCGTACTCCAGGATGCCGCCTCCCCAGATGGCCACGTACACTTTTTTCTCCGCGACGGCGATGCCGTAAGACCAGGGTTCTTGAATGGGCGCATTTTTCTCGCTGAAGATGGACCATTCCCCTGTATGCGTATTGAAGCGGTTGGTGCCGGCCGTGGTCGCCACCCATACGTACTCATCCTGAATGGCGACGCCGTAAGTAATGTCGTTTGCCAGTCCGCTGGTCAGGTTCGTGTAATTGTGGAATTGCCCCCCCGAGAGACGGCTCAGCCCGCCGAACGTCGCGAGCCAGACATCACCAGAGGCCGGGTCGACCGCGATGCCTGTCACCACGCGGTTCGCAAGCCCGTCTTCCGGTTTGTAGATCTTCTGGATCTTGCCCTTCTCGATCAGGACCAAACCATTCTCCGTCCCCGCCCAAACCCGGTTGCCATCCACCGCAACACTCAAGACCTTTTCGTCAGGCATGCCATTCGCCGTGGTGTAGTTTTCCCAATGTGTGTACAGGGGAGGCGTTTGAGCGCATGCGGGCGCCAGCAGAATCAGGAACCCCACCGCTGCAAGGAACCAGCGCCACCTCTGTTTGTCCTTCATGCTCATCTCAAAACCCATGTGCTCTCCATCTTCGCCAAAAGCTGCTTGCTACAGAGACTTCAAAAACTCGATCAAATCGTTCAACTCTTCCTTGGACATGTCCGAAGTCACCCCGTGTTTGTCCTCTGGGTTGTAAGTAGTCCAGAGTTCCTCGAGCGAATTCGCCTCTCCGCTGTGCAAATAAGGGGGCCGCTGCACGATGCGGTCGAGCTGGGGCACGTCAAACAGACCCGACGTGTCGTACTTGGTGGCCGTGCCCACGTCAAAACTCGTTTTTGCCGTGTAATGCGTTGCGGGTGTATGGCAGGTGTCGCAATTCTTCCTGAAAAAGATGGCTCGGCCGCGCTCCTGCGCCGGCGTCAACTCGCCATTCGCCGCAAGATGGCCATTGGGCGGCAGGGGGATGGATTTAATGAACGCGACCAGGTCCGCCAATTGAGTGTGGTTGAACCCCTCGGAATGAAACAGGAACTTGGCGATGCGCGGCCCGCACTGCGTTTCCAGATCGGGATTGTGGCCGTTCCACTTGTACGGCGCTGTCTCCGCGATTCCTCGCAATGTGCGATTGGCCACGCGGTCGCGCCCCAACTGCGGCGTTTCCAGATTCCACGCGACGCCATCGATATGGTTGTCGGGGTGACAGGTGGCGCAGGCAAACTGCCCCTGGAAACAGAAGCGCGCGGCATGAAACATCTGCTCGCCGCGGCGCAATTGGGTCAACTGCTTCGGGCCACCGAGATCAATCGTTCCGCGAACCTGCAAGCGCGGAACGTCCACCACCGTCAGGCTATCGCTCAAGCGATTTACGATATACGCAAAACGCCCGTCAGGGGAGATCACAATGCCCGTGGGGTTCGCTCCCGTTTCCAGACGGCGCTCTACAATTTCCCTCGCCGAATCCAGCCGGTTCGCCAGCTCCTCGGCGGGCACCTGGTGCAGCCGGCGTTCCAGCTTTGCCGTATCGACCGCAGAGACCGTGTCGGCTTCGGAAGAGGTCACCAGCGCGTGCCGCCCATCCGGCGTGAACGCCACGCCGTTCGTTCCCGCGAAGTACTGGTCGACGTCGTCCAGTAGAATTTGGGTCACAAAGGATTTCGTCAGCGAGGCGCCGTTTGTTCCAGCGACCCGCACCACCGCCATCCCATGCGTTAAGATCCAGCCTCCCGCCACCTGAATCAGCGGGTTCAAATTCTTCGGCCGGATGAACGGCACCAGGAGATACCCACCCTTGGGTCCCGGCGCCTCGGCGATGTGCCGCAACTCCAGCACCCCCGGAATCTCGATGCGCTCAGCGACCCGCTGCTTTGCAGTGTCAATCACCATCAATTCAGAAACCGGCGGCTCATTCGGGGAGCCCAGGTGCCCGAGCAGGTTCGCAACGTACACGCGGCGCCCGTCCAGAGACAACGACAAATTGTGCGGTGAGCGCCACGAAGCCAGCCGCTTGATCTCCGCTCCGCTTGTCAGATCGAGCAGCGACACGTCATTCCCAATGCTGTTGGCGACGTACAGAACTTTCCCGGTGCGATCGGTCGTCACTCCCACCGGACCCCAACCTGTCACAAACGTCCGGCGCGACGTAAAGCTCGCGGCATCGATTTCGCTGACGGTGTCGTCCCATTCATTGGAAACGTAAAGCGTGCGGCCGTCCGGCGACACGGCGACGTCTTTCGGCTTGTGGCCCACCTTCACTTTCGCGACCACGCGCCGCGTGGTCACGTCCACGGCCAATAACGAATCATCGTCTTCGCAAACGACGTAAAGCTTCGTGCCGTCATGGGAGAATTTCAGTTCCACCGGGGTGAGGTAGTTCTCTTGAGAACCACTTGCTGCTGATTGTGCCCCTGCCTGTGCGGCATACAGCCGAGAAACTCCGAATGTCGTCACAATAGCGCCGGCGAGAACCAGGGAGCCCGCCAGAGCGCCGAGCGCCTGCAATCGAGTTGTGAGTTTCGCTCTCACCGGCTCGAACCTCCAGGAGTCGCCGCTTGACGTTCACCCGGCTCGGTAACCTGCAGAATCTGGTCTGCTTTGACGTTTTCCAGAGTTTGCACGGTTCCACTGGGCCAGTGGATCGTCAGGCGATCCACTTGTGTATGCGAACCCAAACCAAAATGCGGCCGCGGATCGTGTTGCGAGAGGTATCCCGATTGCGGCACATTCTCCACCATTTGCCGGAGATCGCCCGCCACCGCTTCGATGCGTGCTCCAAATCCATCGCGATTGCTCTTCGTGCCTGTCAGTTTTAGCGTCAGCCAGTGGTTTCGCGCGCTGCCCACCGGAGGTTTCGCGTGCAGCAAAATACCTTTGCCGCCCAAAACGACGATGAACGCATCAATGTAGCCGTCGTTGTCATAGTCCGCGAAGCATGCGCCCCGTCCGACTTTCTTGGTCCTGAAGTAGCTCCCGGATTCATCGGAAATATCCGTAAACGTCCCATTGCCGTTATTGTGGAGCAGAGAATCTTCCATCGGGATGAGCCAGTGCAGTCCGCCATTGACGATGAACAGGTCCTTCCAGCCGTCATTGTCGAAATCCAGGAAGGCGTCGCCCCAGCCCACATACTGGCCGGCGACACGCGCGATGCCTGCATCCGCCGTGGTGTCGATGAAGAATCCTTCCTTGGGGGAATTCCGGAACAGCCGGTGATAGCGCATGTCGGAGACAAAGAGGTCCAGCGCGCCGTGGTTGTCATAATCCGCGAAGATCGGCCCCATCGCCGAGGGTGTATCGCCATTGGTGCCATACGCAACGTTTTGCTCGATCGCTACGTTGGTAAAAGTCCCGTCATGATTGTTGTGGTAGAGGTAGCTTTCCATCTGGTCGTTGGCCACATAGATGTCCGGCCAGCCGTCACCATCAAAATCGCCCACGGTCACGCCCATCGCTCTCCCAGGAGGATTGGCGATTCCCGCGCGTTCGGAAACATCGGTAAAGGTGCCGTCGCCGTTGTTGTGGAACAACCGGTTCGAGTCCCCTTCGTAGTCCAGCGGGCCTGCAAACGCTTCAGCCGAATAAAAGACCTTTTTGACTTTCGGATCGAATTTCAGGTAATTGCCGACGAACAGGTCCAACTTGCCGTCACGGTCGTAGTCCACAAACGCCGCGCCGATGCCCCAATGGTTGTTTTGCACGCCGGCTTTTTCGGTTACATCGGTAAACGTGCCGTCGCCGTTGTTGTGGTAGAGAATCGAGGAGTTCCAGTTGGTGACATAGATGTCTTCGTAGCCGTCGTTGTCGTAATCCCCGACGGTCACGCCCATGGCAAAACCCTTGCCGGCCACGCCCGCTTCTTGCGTGACATCGGTAAAAGTGCCGTCGCCATTGTTGCGGTAGAGGTGGTTCGTCGCGTCCTTGCCATCCGGCTTGGAATGATCCGTAACGCCTTCGAGGTAGCGGCCGCTCAAAACGTAGAGGTCCAGCAGGCCATCATTGTTGTAGTCGAACCAGGCGCAACCTTGTCCCGCCGATTCCAGCACCGAGCTGAGTTTCTGCTCGCCGAACGAATTCACAAAGTTCAAGTGCGCTTTATCCGTCACATCCTCGTACGTAGGGAACTTTGAAACGGTGCTGGCAGGCACATTTGCCGGTGCGCCGGGCATTTGGGCCAGCGCGATCGATCCGATCGCCAGTCCCGCCATCGCCGCCAGGCCAAACAAACAAAGGCGGCGCGAAATTTCAGTGCGCGTGTGCTGCTTCAGCCGCATCATTCTTCTCCAAAAGCGCAGTTGGTGTGTCAAAACGCTTCAATGTGAGTGGCCAACGGTTCTCCGGCGCCAGCGCCTTGTCGCCGTGGCATCCGGGGCACCCGTGCTGCTCTCCGGGGCGCGCCCAGATCCAACTGCGTTCCGCCACAATCGTTTGCCCGTTGGCATCCAGGAGCTCGAAACGCACCGGTTGGTTCGCCGGCACTTCCACGTAAAACGATCCGTCTTTCTCAACCGGGGCTTCGCCCAGGCTGCGCTCCCCGGTGCCCGTGTTTTCCAACGAGATCACGCGCACGCGCGCAATCGCTGCCGCCAGCCGCCCCTTTATGCCTTCCGTCGAGACGTAGCTGTTCAACGAAATAAAGTAGCCCGCCTGGGACTCCATATTCAGCGTGCTCCAGAATCGCTTGGGCACCGGATTGGCGATGAGCGGCACGGCCTGGATGCTCGATAACTTTGGATCGCTGTAGATCAGGTCCCCATCCATTTGTTTTTTCAGATCGAATGCGTACAGGTCGAATTTCGCTTGCGATGCTCCTCGCGGTGCGCTACTTCGGGAAACAATTACGGTGCCTGCGGACAAAGGCCGGGGCGAACGATATTTCGGCGCGAGGCCGCCCACAGCAGACTCGCCCGGATCATTCTTTCGCACCTCGGCCAAGGTTCCGCCGGATGTCCCGTTTGCGCTGCCTTTCCTCACAAAGATGATGGAACCGTCTTCGAGTTCCGCAGCGTCGCCTCTTCTGACGGAAGATTGGTGTTCGCAGCGAAGCGCTTCCAGCGCTGCGCCGTCTGGCCGCAAGGTATAGAGCAATCGTGTCTTCCGCGCCGCCTCGGTGTCCTGCAAAGGAGAAGAAGCGGAAGCGAGCACGCGTCCATCACGCAGAACCGTTTCCAACCAGAAATTGCCGGGTCCGAAGGTAATGCGATGCATCTGTGATCCATCGATCTTGGAAACCGCTAAATAGGACTCGGGCCGTCCACTCCGCAGGCCCTCCACAGTGAAGACAATTTCCCCGTCGGGGAGATACGCAGCGCGCAGGCAATCCCCGGTGCAGTTCGTGATTTGACGTTTTTCCGAACCGTCCGCGTTCATCTCCCAGATCTGCCATTTCGCGCCAGCATTCTTTTGGGCCGAAAAGAGTATCTTCGCGCCGCTGAAATCGACTTGCGGGTCAGCCGCCGCGAAGAACTCAGGTGTGAGTTCGAGGGGCCGTTTGGATTCGGAGGGCAGGCGCACGATTTGGCTTCCGCTCGGGAAACGCTGCGGTGCATTCCCGTCAAGAATTGTCTCCGCTTGGACAAAGAGAAGGTCGGGCCTCGGGGACACCCTGGCGGTCCTCTGTGGCTGTGCTGCTTCACCTGTGGACCCGAAGAGCAAGCTCACGGGGAGCAGGCACAGTACGACTGCTATCGTTTTAGGAAGGCAGGCGACGAACTTCCCTTGGCGCACCCCACGAACCACCGAAACACCCCGAGTCTGGATTCTTCCTGACCGCTTTCAAAAGTGATGCCACGAAAAAGCGGATGCGCCGGTTGCCACTTTCCTACCCAACCCAAGTGCGGCGCGACGTTCGATAGCATCCACTTAACGTCACGGGCGGAACGGGAACAATAATGCAAAACGATTAGAATCAAGGATTTGTGGCCTCCATCACAATGAACCGTGACCTCCATCACAATTTTGCTCCCACCTTTCCAATCCCTGCTCATTGCATTGCTCTTTTTCCGGAGAATTCGCTCTTGCTTCCACACCAGTTGAGCACAACGAGTGAATTCTCAACTGAAACAGTGACCCGTGCCGTTGCAATGAGAAGCGGGAAGGAGTATAGAAACTTCAGATGATATTGGTGTGAAGTTAAACGCGCGCCGGGCCGCGCTCCAGCCCGGAGCAGTAGCGAGCGAGAATGACTCCCAAGGCTCCTCGATTTAACAACTGCGCAGTACTGAGCCCCCAGCAATTAGACCAATTGCTCCAGGTTCTGATCAAACGGGATTACGAGGTCTTAGGTCCCACCATCCGCGAAGGCGCGGTCGTGTACGACCATGTGGACTCGACGAAGGACCTCCCCGCGGGCTGGACCGACGAGCAGGCCGGAGGAAAGTATCGGCTGAAGCGTCGCGAGGACGACGCGCTATTCGGATTCGTGGTCGGACCGCATTCGTGGAAGAAATATGTTTTCCCGCCGGCCATGCGTCTGTGGCAGGCGCACCGCTCTGACGGGCTTTTCCAAATCGTGCCCGAGACGCGCAAGGCCACGAAGTTCGCCTTCATTGGCGTGCGGGCGTGTGAACTTCACGCCCTGAGCATCCAGGACAAGGTATTTCTGAAGGGTCCCTACGTCGATACTGTGTACAAGTTGCATCGCGAGAATATATTCATCGTCGCGGTGGATTGTGTGCAGGCCGGCGGCACGTGCTTCTGCGCGTCCATGAACACAGGACCCAAAGCCGCTGCGGGTTTCGATGTGGCGCTCACCGAAGTTCTCCACGAGGGGCGGCACCATTTCATCGTCCGCATGGGCACAAAGGCAGGGGCGGACCTGATGTCGCAGGTTCCTCATGAGGAAGCGACGGCGGCCGACGTGGAGTTTGCCGAAAACCTCGTTGCCGAAGCCGCCAAACATATGGGTCGCAGCCTCGACGTCAACGGTATCAAGGAAATCCTGTACCGCAATATCGAGCATGTGCGCTGGGATCAGGTGGCGGACCGGTGTCTGAGCTGCTCCAACTGCACCATGGTGTGTCCGACGTGTTTCTGTTCCACCGTCGAAGATCTGACCGACCTGTCCGGCCAGCAGGCGGAGCGCTGGCGCAAATGGGATTCCTGTTTTACGACCGATTTCTCCTATATCCACGGCAGCAGCGTGCGCTCGACGCCGCGATCGAAATATCGCCAGTGGATGATGCATAAGCTGGCTTATTGGATCGATCAGTTTGGCACTTCGGGGTGCGTGGGATGCGGACGTTGCATCACCTGGTGTCCTGTGGGGATTGATATCACCGAAGAGGCGCGCGTGATTCGCGAAGGCGAGACACTCGCCAGCGCAGCCGGTTGAGGAGGGGTGCTAATGATTCACACGCTCGAGTCCGTTATAAGGGAACATCCATTCTTCCAAGACTTCCCTGAAAAACATCTGGCGTTCATCACCGGCTGCGCGAAAAACGTCCAGTTCCCGGAAAAGCATTTCATTTTTCTGGAAGGGGATCCCGCCGACGAGTTCTATTTCATCCGTGGAGGCATGGTTTCGGTCGAACTGGTGATTCCGCACCTGGGCCCGACCACGGTGCAAACGGTTGGCGAAGGCGAAATTCTCGGCTGGTCGTGGGTTTCTCCGCCGTACCGCTGGCATTTCAACGCCAAGACCTTGAAGCGCACGCGCGCGCTGGTCTTTGACGGCAAGTGCCTCCGCGCCAAGTGCGAGGAAGACCACGACCTCGGATTTGAAATGTTGAAACGTTTTGCCAGCATCATCACGTCGCGGCTTGATGCCACACGTCTGCAGCTATTGGATATTTATGGCCACAATGATTGAAAATGAAGTCCCCCAGGGCCTCAACGCGGACCCCATGATCCCGCAGCTTTACCGCATTGACCGCGTGCGGGATGAAACGGACGATACCTTCACGCTCAGCCTGGTTCCCGAAAACGGTGAGGCCAAAATCTCCTTCCTCCCCGGCCAGTTCAACATGCTCTATGTTTTCGGAACCGGCGAGGTGCCCATTTCCATCAGCGGCAATCCCGCGATGACCTCCGTCCTGGAGCACACGACGCGCAGCGTGGGCATCGTCACCAAGGCCATGGGCCTGCTGAAACCCGGGGATCAAATCGGCGTGCGCGGGCCGTTTGGCAGCCACTGGCCTCTGAACGAAGAAAATGGCCGCGATTTTGTGATCATTTCCGGCGGCATCGGGCTGGCCCCTTTGCGCCCCGTCCTGTATTTCCTGATGGCGCAGCGCGAAAAATATCGCAAGATCGTTTTGCTCTACGGCGCCCGCGCTCCCGAAGATATTCTTTTCAAGAAAGAGCTGGAGCGCTGGCGGGGCAAGTTCGATCTCGAGGTACAGGTCACCGTGGACCGCGCCGCCAGTGGCTGGCGCGGCAACGTCGGCGTCGTGACGCCGCTGGTTGCCCGCGCCCCCTTCGATCCATCCAACACCGTTGCATTGCTCTGCGGCCCCGAAGTGATGATGCGCTATGCCGTCATGGAGCTGCAGAAGCGCGGAGTCCCCCACGACCGGATGTATCTCTCGATGGAGCGGAACATGAGGTGCGCGCTGGGCTATTGCGGCCACTGCCAATACGGCCCCGGCTTCGTCTGCAAGGATGGACCCGTTTACCGCTTTGACCAGATTGCCTCAGTTTTTGGCAAGTCGGAGGTCTGAAATGGCTGCCGTGCGCAAACCCAAGATTGCCGTTTGGAAGTTCGCTTCCTGCGACGGTTGCCAGTTGAGCCTGCTCGACTGCGAGGACGAACTTCTTTCCATTGTCGGGGCCGTCGAAATCGCCAGTTTCCCCGAAGCTACCCGCGCCGTCGTCAAAGGCCCTTACGATATTTCACTTGTCGAAGGCTCCATCACGACCCCGCACGACGAAGAGCGCATTCACACGATTCGCCGCTCTTCCAAGCTCCTGATCACCATCGGCGCCTGCGCCACCTCCGGCGGCATCCAGGCCTTGCGGAATTTCAAGAACGTCGCCGATTTCATCCCGATGGTGTACGCCAAGCCGGAATACATTGAAACGCTCAGCAAATCCACCCCGATCAACGACCACGTCTTCGTCGATTTTCAATTGCGCGGCTGCCCCATCAACAAGCTGCAGCTCGTCGAAGTTCTAAACGCCTTCCTGAACCGCAGGAAGCCGGTGACCCCGGCGCATGGCGTGTGCATGGAGTGCAAGCGGCGGGGGACCGTCTGCGTCATGGTGGCCAACGGCACGCCGTGTCTGGGTCCCGTTACGCTGGCCGGGTGCGGCGCGCTTTGCCCCGCCTACGATCGCGGCTGCTACGGGTGCTTCGGGCCAAAGGAAACGCCCAATACCACCTCGATGAGCGCGGGCTGGACCGCCCTGGGCGTCACCGAGCCGGAACTTGTGCGCGCCTTCCGTTCCTTCAATGCTTACGCCGAAGCATTCCGGAAAGAGAGTGAAGCGCATGAACGCTAAGACCATCAAGGTCGATTTCCTTGCACGCGTCGAGGGCGAAGGCGGCTTGTTCGTCCGCGTGCGCGACCAGCGCGTCACGGAAGTGAAGCTCAACATCTTCGAGCCGCCGCGCTTCTTTGAAGCTTTTCTCCGGGGCCGCAAATTCAGCGAAGCTCCCGATATCACCGCGCGCATCTGCGGCATCTGCCCGGTCGCCTATCAAATGAGTTCCTGCCACGCAGCCGAAGACGCTTTCGGGGTTCATATCGAGGGCCCCATCCGCGAACTGCGCCGCCTGCTTTACTGCGGCGAGTGGATTGAAAGCCACGCGCTGCACATCTATCTGCTCCACGCGCCGGACTTTCTCGGCTACGAGGATGTCATCCAAATGGCCAAGGATCATCCGGAGGCCGTGCAGCGTGGACTGCGCCTGAAGAAAATCGGCAACCAAATCATGACTGTGGTAGGCGGCCGCGAAATCCACCCCATCAACGTACGCGTCGGTGGCTTCTATAAAGCGCCGTCCAAGCAGCAACTCAAAGGCCTGACCGAGGATCTGAAATGGGCGCGTGACGCCGCCGTGGAAACTTGCCGTTGGGTATCCACGTTCACGTTTCCCGATTTTCAGCGCGATTACGAATTTGTGGCCTTGCGTCACCCGGATGAGTATCCCTTGAACGAAGGGCGCCTCGTTTCCAGCAAAGGGCTCGATATTCCCATCCAGGAATACGAGCAGCACTTCGCCGAAGAGCACCACAAGCATTCCAACGCGTTGCATTCCGCTCTACTCGAGCGCGGCTCCTATTTCGTCGGCCCGCTGGCCCGCTACAATTTGAATTTCGATAAACTCACACCGCTGGCGCAGAAAGCGGCGCGTACTGCGGGTCTGACCGCTACATGTCGCAATCCCTTCCAGGGAATTCTTGTGCGCGCGGTGGAAACCGTGTATGCCTGCGACGAAGCCCTGCGCATCATCGCCCATTACGAAGCACCCGATAAGCCTTACGTGGAGGTCACTCCCCGTGTTTCCATTGGACATGGCTGCACCGAAGCGCCTCGCGGCATCCTCTATCATCGTTATCGTTACGACGATCGCGGCCTCATCTCGAACGCCAAGATCGTTCCGCCGACCTCGCAGAACCTGAAGGCCATCGAGGAAGATCTCTCCGAGTTTGTCAGTGCGCGGCTGCACCTCCCCAACGATCGTCTGCAATGGCAATGCGAACAAGCCATCCGCAACTACGATCCCTGCATCTCCTGCGCTACGCACTTCCTGAAACTCCGGGTAGAGCGCGAATGACCGCCCCCCGCAGTAGCGCGCTGCTGATCGGAGTGGGCAACCCCTTCCGCAGCGACGACGGTGTGGGTGGTGTCGTCATTCGCCGCTTGCGCGGCCAGAATCTCCCGGGCTTCACCATCGTGGAGGAAACTGGCGACGGCGCGGAATTACTGGAAGCCTGGCAAGGCGCTTCCGCGGTCATCCTGGTGGATGCGGTGCAATCCGGCGTCGCCCCCGGCACCATCCACCGGCTCGACGCCACCACCGAAAAGCTTCCCAAGTGGTTTTCCCATTGTTCCACGCACGCCTTCGGAGTGGCCGAAGCCATCGAACTCGCGCGCACCCTTGGCGAATTGCCGCCTTCTCTAGTTGTTTACGGCATCGAAGGCCTCGATTTTTCCGCTGGCACCTTGTTGTCTCCGGAAGTCGCCGCAAGCGTTCCGGGGGTCGTTTCCAGCATCCTCGCCGAAATCCGCGGGCTTGCCGGCCTCAAGTCCGCACGCATCGCCTGACCCTGCAATTCCTACGCACTCAAGCGGACCGTGACACCCACCCAATTTTGAGAGTGGGTGTGCCAGACCGGATTTCGCACAAACTACGATTCATCCGTTGCCCTAGTTCAGCACGACGCGGTCATCCTAAGGCGATCCAGTGAGGATCGCCGAAGGATCTCAACGCAAGAGTGTGCGCGGTGCATCAGTTGAGATCCTTCGGGGCGCAAACGACGCGCCCCTCAGGATGACAGGGTGCTGTGACGCTTAAATAGTGGGCACAATCGCATCTCGTGAGAAAATCCAGCTAGAATCTCCGTGGTATCGCCAATGCCAAGACTCACCATCTCTCCCGTCGACCGCGTTTTTGTTCTTACTGGTGCCGGCATCAGCGCGGAAAGCGGTATTCCCACTTTTCGCGATGCCGGCGGACTGTGGCGCAATTACCGAATCGAAGAAGTCGCGTCGCCTCACGCCTGGCGGCGCGATCCACGGCTCGTCTGGGATTTCTATTCGATGCGCCGCAAAGTGGCATCCGCCGCCAAGCCAAATCCCGGCCATTTTGCGCTCGCTACTCTCGAGCAGGCTCTCGGCGACCGCCTTTTTCTGTGCACGCAAAACGTCGACAATCTTCATGAGCAGGGGGGCGCGCGGCGCGTTCACCACATGCACGGTGAACTCTTCAAGAGCCGTTGCGACTCCTGTTCCCTCCCGCCCTTCGCGGACACCTCTCTCCACGAATCACCCGGCGAGATTCCACGCTGCTCCTGCGGGGGCAAAATCCGTCCGCACATCTGCTGGTTCGGCGAGACCCCATTTGAACTCGAGCAGATCTTTCGCGCACTCGATGAGTGTTCCCTCTTCATCGCTATCGGAACCTCCGGCAGCGTTGAGCCTGCCGCAAGTTTTGCCGCCCACGTTGCCGGTGGCGCCAGGACTTTCTATGTGGGTCCCGAAGCTCCCGCCAACCACGCGATGTTCGACGAGTGCTTCCTTGGCAAAGCGGGCGAGCTTTTGCCCGGCCTTTTTTCCTGCTGAGGGAGCGCCTGAGTTTCGCTCACGCTCGCGGTCTTCGCGTTCCTTCCCTTCGCTAAATTGGGTACAATAATATCTTTCCCGGCCGGATCCTCTCGGAGCGATCATGCCTCAGTCAGGTAGAGATTCACCGGAGGTGTCGAATGGACTCCGATCCACAGATGGAGCGCAACGCTCATCTAAAGAAGTTCCTGGTTTATGCGTTGATTGGGGTTGTCGTCGTTGTTGTCTATTTCGTTTTCCTTCTGATCTCCCGTCATCAAGCGGCCCGCGAATTCGAGCAGCGCAACACCGAGATATTAAACCAGCAGCATCGCGCAGAGGATCAGCTCACCATTCAACAGCTCGGTGGCCCAGGGTTCGGCATCCGCGCTCTTTACGCTAATCCCCCGGTTATCCGGCGCGGGCAATCCGCACAGGTCTGCTATGACGTCGTCAACGCGAAGACTGTCAGCATCGATCCGCCTGTGGCGCAAGTTTGGCCATCGCACACGCGGTGTTTCGGGGTCTCGCCCAAACGGACCACCACCTACACCCTTACCGTCACTGATGCCAATGGGAAGACGGCCACGAACAACGTGGAAGTGAAAGTTCATTGACAGCTTGTCTGTTACATAAACCTTTTTATTTACAATACGATAAGGGGCCATTCTGACAGGCGGAGCACCCCTCCGGCCTTCTTCCCACCCTTCCCCCCCTTGTTCTCTCAATTCTCTCCCATCTATAATGAGGGAAGCGGAGTTCGGCCAAGCCGAGCTCCGCATCGTTTTTCTTTAACCCGGAAAGTTTATGTCCGATCCTCTTGCAAAAATTAAGAAGAAGCTGCAGACGGAAATTGACGCGCTCGAGCGCGAGCTCAGCGTCGAGCTCCCCAAGGAGATCGCCGTCGCCCGTGCGCACGGCGACCTCTCCGAAAACGCGGAATACAAATTCGCCAAGGAGCGCCAGGGGTACGTCAACGCAAAGATTCACCATCTTAAGAAGCGCATGGGCGACCTGGGCATGCTCAATCTCACAAACATTCCCAGGGATCGTACCGGCTACGGCTCGCGCGTCGTAGTTGTGGATGTGCAGCGCAGCGTCGAGGTCGAGTACAAGCTGGTCAGCAGCGAGGAAGCCGATGTCGAAAAGGGGCTCATCTCCACGACCTCCCCGATCGGCCGCGCTCTGCTCAATCGTAAGGTGGGAGACGAAGTGCAAGTCGCCACGCCGGCCGGCAATAAGGAGTTTGAAGTTGTGCGGCTGGTGACCATTCACGAAGACGATTGATTCCATCCACCCGGCCTGCGGTCAGGGTTCATATATGATTGGGGTTCAGGTCCCGCTCCCGGTTTTCTGACACCTCTCGGCCATCGGACATTCCTCGTTGACGCTTTCTATCACTGGCGTCATCGCGCAGAGCTTTTGTGCCGGCGCTTTCTGTGGCCCGAAAGCGAAAGAGCAGGTCATTTTGGAAACTGTCGCATGCAATCTGTGCGGATCACGCCGCTACAAAACGGTATACGAAATGCCGGACGCGCGCCTTTTCCCGGACGAATATTTCACCGTGGTGGAGTGTGATGAGTGCGGCCTCGGTTTCGTCAATCCACGGCCCGATCGCCAGGAAATCCAGAAGTATTATCCGCGGGACTACTACGAAAACGAGGAGTCCGCTAGCTTTGCGCGCTACCTTCAGAAGCGTTTCACGCAACAAGCGCGCTATCTGAAAGAGGTGGAAGACCGGCCCGGCCCCAGGAAGTTACTGGATGTGGGCTGTTTCAACGGGGAATTTCCACGTTTTATGGCTGCGCGCGGATGGGATGTCTCCGGTGTGGAGATTTCGGAGGTCTCCCAACGCATCAAGGACTTTCCTGTCTTCAGCCAGGAATTCAGCGAGATTTCTATTTGTGAACCCACTTATGATGCGATAACCGCCTGGGCCGTGCTTGAACATGTCCACGACCCCCTGGCGTACTTCCAAAAGGCGTCGCAACTGTTGAAGAAGGGCGGCCTGTTTGTTTTTCAAATGCCGAATTTTATAAGCATCACTTCCCGCTGCCTTTTTTGGGAAGACGTTCCCAGGCACTTGTACTTCTACACCAGGGAAAATGTCGCTCAATACCTGGAGAAAGCGGGGCTCGTACTGCAGCGAGAAGACAACCGCGGGAATGTCTATAAATCGTCGCCGGCAAGCTGGCTGCCTTATATGATCAGAACCCGGCTGCAGCGAAAAGCGTTTACCTACAAGGATAAGCCTCTGAGCAGCAGGGAATTTCGCAAGCTGCATCATTTGCAGCGCGGAATCACCGCCGGCTTGAAATATCTCGCTTATTCTCCGGCGTCGGCGGTGGACCGCATGCTCTGGCCTGCAGTCGAAGCCGTCCAGATTCTTCGCAAGACTTACGGCAGCAGCACCTACGTGGCCCGCAAGCGGGCTCTGGCCATAGCCGAGTGCTGGCATCCTGCGGCCAAGGTGCGTACAATGAGCCCTTCCCAAGGAAATGGAATATGAGCGACACTCCACAAACGGTTTTGATAACGGGCGGCACCGATGGACTCGGGCGGGCCGCCGCCATTTTGCTGGCGGAGCGCGGCTATCGCGTTTTCGCCGCCGGACGCTCCGCGGAGAAACGCGCCGACCTCGACAAGCTGGCAGCGGAGAAGAAGGTACCCATCGAGCCGCTGCAGCTCGATGTGTGTGACGATGCTTCCGTCCAGCGGGCCGTGCAAAGCGTTTTGCAGAAGGCTGGCGCCATCGACGTTCTCATCAACAACGCCGGTGTCGGCTACATGGCGGTGATTGAGGACTTGCAACTTGATGACCTGCGCCGGCAGTTTGAAACCAACGTTTTCGGCGTTCTGCGCGTCACGCAAGCCGTCCTTCCACACATGCGCGAGCGCCGCCGCGGCCGCATCCTGATGACGAGCAGCGTCACCGGCCTCCTTACGCCGCCGACCTATGGCGCCTACAGCAGCAGCAAGCACGCCCTCGAAGCGCTCTCCAATGCCCTGCGCCTGGAGATGTTCCCGTTTAACGTCGAAGTTATCTTGATCGAGCCGGGCTACATCGTTACGAATTTTCAGCAGACGGCCAAGGCGCTGGCCGAGCCGTACGTCGAAGCGGCGAAAGCGGGGCCGTACGCGAAAGTCTATGCGGGAGCGTGGAGCGGCGCGAACAAGGGCCGCGGCGATTCCAAGACCACCCCGGAAGATTGCGCGCGGGTCATCCAGGAAGCCATCGAATCGCCCCATCCCAAAGCGCGCTATCCGGTCACGCCGCTGGCGAAATGGGCATCCTTCGGCCGGCGCATCCTCCCGGATACCCTGCTGGATTCGATTCTGCGCCGCAAATACGGCATTCTTCGCGAAGAGTAGCGCGGGCTAATTGGAAACCTGGAAGGACAGGCTGTTCTCGCGAAGTTGTTCCCACTTCTTTCGCCACGCATCGTGAATGGGACTTTCCGCGTAATCGGCAGCGGCTTCGGGGCTGGTGAACTCAATCACATAGACACCGCTGAAATCGCGGAGCTGGTTGCGCTCGGTCTTCAGCCAGATATTCTTGATGCCCGGAATTTTCGCGGCCATGTCCTTGATTCCGGCGATGGCCTGTTCCTGGTCATTCAAGGAAGTGGCGTCGCGGAATTTGTAAGCGACAACGTGCACCACCGTTTTGGGCTGCCCGAATTTGTTGATGGCGGAAACGTGGCGCGTCAGCACGCTGCCCACGGCAATTCCCGCAAGAAACAGCAGTGTGGCGCAGAGCATCAGCACGATGCGGCGGTTCGCAGTAGGCATGACGTTCCTCCCCAAGAGAAAACCCGTTCAGTCTAAGCGACTCTGCGGGAGGCGGCAACTGCGTGGAGTTTGACGCCGTTCGCCGCTGCGTTTACTCTCAGACTCATAGAGGAGACACGAATGTTGCGAATGTTTGAGTGCGCCATTGCTCTGTGCGCCAGCTTGTTCCTGGGACAATCTGCCGGCGCCCAGAATCGCGAGGCGGTGAACCAGGAAGCCCGCGCCATCCTTAAAGAGCTCATCGAGATCAATACGAGCGATTCCGTTGGCAACGTCACAACTGCCGCCGAAGCCATGGCCCAGCGCCTGCTGGCCGTCGGCTTTCCCCAGCAGGATATCCGCGTTGCCGGCCCGACCGATCGCAAGAAAAATCTCGTCGCGCGCTATCGCGGAACGGGGCAGAAGAAACCCATCTTATTCATCGGCCACCTGGACGTCGTCGAGGCCCGCCGCGAAGACTGGACCGTCGATCCATTTCAATTCATCGAGCAGGACGGCTACTTCTACGGGCGTGGCACGCAGGACATGAAGGAAGGCGACGCCCTCCTGGTGACAACTTTTATCCGGCTGAAGCGCGAAGGATTTGTGCCCGACCGCGACCTGATCCTGGCTCTCACCGCCGATGAGGAAGGCGGCGACTACAACGGCGTGGACTGGCTGCTAAAAGAGCACAGGGACTGGATCGATGCCGAGTATTGCATCAATCTCGATGGCGGCGAGTTCGAGAAGGTGAAAGGCAAGCGGTTGCTGGCCGGCCTGCAGGCCAGCGAAAAGGTCTACGTTGATTTTCAATGGGAGGCGAGCAATCCCGGCGGCCACAGCTCGGTTCCCGGGCCGGAGAACGCCATCTATGAGTTGGGCGCTGCTCTGACGAAGCTCCAGGGCTTCTCGTTTCCCGTCAAGGTCAGCGAAATCACACGGAATTATTTCGCGCGCACCGCGGCGCTCAGCTCAGGCTCGGTGGCCGCCGATCTCCGTGGAGTCTCCAAGGACCCGCCCGACCCGGACGCGGTCAAGCGTCTCTCCACGAATCCCTATTACAATTCGCTCCTGCGCACCACCTGTGTCGCCACCATGCTATCCGGCGGGCACGCTCCCAATGCTCTTCCGCAAACGGCCCGCGCCAATGTCAATTGCCGCGTGTTCCCCGGCGAGGATCCCGAGGAAGTACGCAGGACGTTGGAGCGAATCGTTGCGGATCCCAAGCTCAAAATCACTTTCGTGCCGGAGAAGACCTCCGACGGGAAACTCATCCCCATCGTGGCTGTGCCTCCTTCCCCTCTTCTGCCGGAATTGAATGCCACGTTCGAGCGCACGCTGGCCACGATGTGGCCGGGGCTCCCGGTGGTTCCCTCGATGTCCACGGGAGCCACGGACGGCAAATATCTACGCATTGCCGGCATACCCACGTATGGCATCGCCTGCATGTTCTTCGATTCGGAAGATGACCGCTCTCACGGCAAAGACGAACGCGTGGTCGTGGAGGATTTTTACGACGGCGTCGAGTTCACGCACCGCTTCCTGAAGGAACTCGCGACCTCCAAGTGATCGAGTTGAGCAGGACGCGGAAATTACCCGCCTGAAAAGTAAAAGGCCCCCGATGGTTTCGGGGGCCTTTCTGCGGCTGAAATAAAAAACTGTCAGGGTTTTGCCGGGTCCGGCGCGTCGCCCGGTTTCACATCGGAGGGTGCCACCGCGCTGGCCGCAACGGGCTTCACGGTGTCGGAGCCGAACCTGGTCAGGTAGGGCATGAACGGAGTCACTTCAAACGGCATTTTCTCGCGTTCTGCCACCGTTCCTACCGGCTTGCTCTTGATCAAGGAAAGCTGGTCGTTCCACGGATCGATCTTGACGCGCCCGCCGAGCGGCAAGGCCGCGATCCTCTGCGGATTCTGCTTGGGATCAAGGGGCGCCGTGGATTTCAGGTCGCTGATCTGCGGCACGCGATTGCCCAAATGGCCGCTGATCAAATTGGGAATTTCTTTTTGGCGGGCGTCCAGCGCTTGCAGGAAGAGTCCGGCATTGCCCAACTGATTTTTGTACGGCGAATTGTTGAGTATCTGGATAGCCTTTTCATTGGCCTGATGCTCTTCATCGTTGGTACGCGCGAAACCAAAGTGGCGGAAGGTGTCCTTGTCTTCCACCATCAACTGATCGAAGAAGGCGTACTGGGAATCCATGCGGTGCCCAAGAACCACGTGGCTCAATTCATGCGCCAGGATGGTCGCGAGGCTGGCCTCATCCGGAAGCACGTCCACCAGACCGCGGCTCAGTATGATCGTGTGTCCCACGGTGAAGGATTCGAGGGTGGAAGTCATCAGGATACGGCAGCGCACTTCGGGCTCGACGTCAATGTTATTGGTCACTTCCAGGTTGTTGATGACCGTTTCGAGAACCTTGTCGACCTCGCCCTTCGGGGCTATCAGGCCAATGCGCTCCAAACGGTCAATGACGTTGTCTTCCGCCTGGTGATCCCAGGAGCGCTGCGCCTGAATCGGCGAAAGGTCGTTCGCGGTCTTGGTATCGTCCTGCATAGGCGTTTCCACCAGAATCTTGCTCAACTCCTGTTCCTGGCTGGCGCCGCCCAGGTTGTAGCCCCACAAGCGCGTCTGCGCCTTGAAAGCCAGCTTCTTGCTGATGGCATAGTGCAGGTCTTTTTCTTCGCTGTACACGAAGGTGGGCAGCCAAAGCCCCGGCTGCACATTGGTCCGCCAACTGTCGAAATGGAAGTACCAACTGGAATGGCCGTTGCCGTTGTAGGCGCCATTGAAGCGCACGATGTGGAAATCCTGGTCTTCCACCCAGATGCGGCCCAGGAATCGCCCGCGGTTGTTCTTCCCAATCGGCGTCACGTCGAAGACCAGGCAGCGCACCTCGCCAAGAAACTCGCGGCGCACATAATCAAACTTGTAGTTCTGCTTATCGAAGCCGTTGGTATCGATGAAAATCATCTGCAGGAAGCCGTCCGGGAGGAACTGCATCGCGAAACTGAAGAAGTTTCCGATTGAGCCGAAAACCTTCTTGCCCTTGCTCTGGGTTTCGCTCAGTGGCACCAGGCTGACACCCTTCGCGAAGTTCGCGCGGCCCAAAAAATATTTGTCCCCGGCCGGCACCTGGCCGAGATCCTTGTCGGCCTTGAGATTCTGAATATAGGTCTCCACGAGCGGGGAGTAGTTGCGGATCTGGGTATAGAGCCGCTGCTCATTGCTGATCACCCGGTCGATCACCTGGTCCGGCGTGCGCGGCTGATCGGCCGCTGGAGCCGCCGCGGCGATGGCCGGAACGACTGTGCAAGCGCAAAGCGCCAGCACGAGAATTTCGTTCGACAGCTTTCTCATGATCATCTCTCCCTCAGTAGGCCAGCCGGAACTCAATGCGAACCCGGGCCGGAAAATCCACCGGCTGGCTTTCGCGCTTCGCCGGCTTGAATTTGATTTGTTGTGCCGCTCGCACCGCCGTCTCATCGAGGCCGTGCCCCAGGCCGCTGACTACTCGATTGATTTCAATACTGCCGTTCGCCAGGAATACCAGGTCGATGACGACATCGCCTTCCACTCTCAGACTACGCCCCTCCGCCGTGTATTCGGGCCGAGGCTTGTCCAATATGTCAGGAGTGGTATCCGCCGGACCGCCCGCCGCAACCTTCTTCTTCGGCGCTTCCGCGGTTGCCGCAGCGGCATCGCTGAAGCCTCCGGCAACTACCGTGCCCTTCTTTGGCGCGGCACTCGCCGGTGGAATGGCTATCCCGTTTCCAAATCCCGTGCTCGCCACCGTGCCGCGAATTCCTTCTTTTCCTCCGGTGCCATTCCCGTAGCCTTCGCCATTCGGGAGCGCCGGAGAACCCAGACGGTTCACGTTCGCCCCGTGATTCGGGTCACCCTTTCCGGGTAAGCCGTTGGGATCGCCAAATCCGCCGGTCTGCACTTTGTTGACAGGCGCAACCACCGTCGCCACTGCGGCGCTGCCCGAATTCAGGTTGCCGACCTTCACATCGTCCTTCGGGCGCTTCGGTCCGTTTTCCTTGACGTCAATCTTGGCGGCCTCAAACGTCGGCTTCACGTCCGGGGCTTTGACGTCGCTCTTTTCCACTTTGGGTACCACCGGCTTGGGCTTCGCCAGGTTCGCGAAGATGTGCGGCTGTGCCGGATTCAGCTTGACCGGCTCAACAGGAGTAGGCTTGACCTCCGCCTTTGGCACCACGGCCTTCGGCTTGGGTGGCGGCGGGGGCTCCGGGGCAACTGGAATTTCGGTTAGCGGCTGAGCAATCTCCACACTGACGAATTTCAGCCCGGTTTTCATCTGTTCCGGATACATCAGGGGCACCAGGAGCAGGAAGATCAAAAAGGAAAGTTGCACGACCGCGCTCAGACCAAGCCGGCCCCACTGGGGTTCGGCATCGGGAAGCAGGGCAAGGCGTGCGGGCACCTGCCTGTTGCCCATGTGCTGTTTCCAGGCTTCCGAAGCCGCAGTACGGCCGCGGTTCGGGTTAAACCCTACCCCTAACGAGGTTCTCCGTGGTGGATCAGCAATCATCGTGGTCATCCGCTGGCCGCCTCGCGCGTATGTTTATCCCGACACCTCTGTTCAAAAGGAACCGAGGTGAACCAAATCGGGACGTGTGTTGTACCGGTACGAGAGTACTTTGGCGGCCTGAGTCGTCCGAATAGGACTTTCGTACTATCGTCGCGTATTCGCTAATGCCTTCGCGAGTGCGCTTTCCACACGCCTTCTTTGCCGGGTCAAACCCGCCGAGGCGAAATTCGTTGCGGGCGGGGGCGCAACACCCCATAGGATACCGCATCCAGAGACACAGGCTATCGCTGTTTTCTGCACCGGTTGCTCCCAAGGGGGTAACCCTTTTGATGCACCCAACAGGCTGGCCGTTGGTTGTCACCTGGGCATCCTAGGGTATAGAAATAGGGTGGTTAGGTGCAATGCAGGAGTTCTGTGCCCCATCGTCCCCATGACCGCCCGGCCCCAGAACACCGCGATCCGTCGCAACTCCTTGGGGTCCCCGAAGCGATCCTGGATTCCTTGTACCTCGAATCGAGTGCCGAGCAGTGGGGCCTCGCCCTGGCACAATTCGCAGCGGCCCTCGAGCGCAGCCTGCGCAAACGCTTCGCGGATGTTTCTCCTGCCCGAGATCACCTGGTCGAGTATCTGCAGACCCTCTACCTTCAGGACCTGGCCCTCGCCGCGGCCTGCCTCGAAGGTTCCGAATCGGCATGGGAATATTTTGTGCGCGAGTATCGTTCGCCACTGCGGGCGGCCGCTGGCGCCATAACGAAAGGCAGCCGCGCGGGTGCCAATGCCCAGGAACTCGCCGATTCGTTGTTCGCAGAATTATTCGGTCTGGTGGATGGCAAGCGTGGTGAACGCTCGCTCTTCCGCTATTTTCACAGGCGGAGTTCGCTGAAAACATGGCTGCGCGCCATTTTGGCGCAGCGCCACGTCGATTGCCTTCGCGAGAGCCGCCGCTGGGAATCCTTCGATCAGGGCGACGGCGAGGAGCCCAAACCGCTTCCAGAATGCCATGTAGCCCCGCCTTCTCTAGACCCGCATCGCGAGCGCTACCTGCAGCGATTTGTAGCCGCCCTGCAGCTTTCCCTGGCCTCACTCGATCGCAGTGATCGCCAGCGTCTGGAGCTGTACTATGCGCGGCAAAAGACCCTGGCGGAAATCGGACGCCAGATCGGCGAACACGAGTCCAGCGTCTCGCGCAATTTGGATCGCATTCGGCATGAATTGCGCGCGCGCATCGAGGAACACCTGCATGGCGAACCGGCCCTCAGCGAAGCCGAAATTGCGCTTTGCTTTCAATACGCCGCCGAAGATGCTCCCATTGATTTCCGGAATCTGTTTCCGGAGAAGCAGCCCGGCAAACCCGGCCTTGGCAGAAAGGAATCGTCGTGAGTTCCTGCAAGAAACGGTTCCCGAAACGTTCAAAGAAGGGAGAGCGCCATGCCGTCTGACGATCGCGATCAGCAATTCGACCGCGCCCTCGCGCGCCACCTGCGAAGCGCCTCTCCGGATGCGGCTTGCCCGGACGCGGAAATTCTCGCCGCCTATCACGAGCGCTCCCTCTCGCTGCAAGAGATGGCCCAATGGAAAACGCACATGGCCTCCTGCTCGCGTTGCCAGGAGACGCTGGCGCTGCTGGAACAGACCGAATCCGTTGCCGCGAATGACTGGGAAAAAGGGGAAGTGCCGGCGGCGCTGCAGGCCAGCAGATCCTTGTCAGCGGGGAAAGACATCGCGGAAGAAAAACCCACCGCGGAGATGCGTGCAGCCAGCGCTGCGCCCGCTCCTGTCGAAATTCGCAGCGCATCCAAGGGTGCCGCGCGAACGCGCCGCCGCGTGCCTTGGGGCATTGTCGTTCCCTCCGGTGTGTTGGCGGCGGGCCTGCTGGTCTGGGTAGTTGTGCATGAAGGAGCAAGATTCTCGATGCAGGAGAAGGCCAGGGTTCAGGTTGCCGAAAACCGCGAAGCCTCGCCGCCGGTATCGTCAACTGCTCCGCAATCCGGGAAAGCTGAGCTGCGCGACGAAGGCTCTTACAATCTGCAGCCGGGAAATCGCGCGGATCACAAGCCCTCGGCGGCTCTTACGAGCCCCGCGCTGCCCGCACATGCGCCGCCTATGTCTCGCCTTGCGGTGCCGCCTCCGGCTGCGAAAGAATTCGGAGCGTCAGAGCAAGACAAACTCGCGCGACTCGAGGCGGGCAAGTCCGCCGGTTCCCTCGGTGCCGAGACTGCTTCAAGGTCTGTCACCGGCAAACGGGCAGTGGCCGCCGCTCCAGCCGCGCCTAGGGCCGCGGCCGGCGGCGCTGGGGGACCGCTGGTGGCGAATCAGATGCAGAATCAAATGCAGAATCAAAACGTGACGCAAAACGCGAATCAGGCCCCGAATCCGGCTACGAATCAAGTCACTGATCAGGCCACGAACCAGCCTGCCGCCGAGGAGAAAAAAGAGGTACAACAAGCGCAAAAACAAAAGAGCGAAGCTCCCCCTGTCTACTCGACAACGGAGAGTGTCGCAGTCAGTGCAGCAGCCGAGCCCGTTAACGGCCGTAACTTTTCTATGTTGCAGGTGCTGGATCGCAATCTCATCGTTTCGCCGAACAAAAAGCAAACCTGGCGCGTCGGCCACGCGGGGAAAATCGAGCGTTCCACCGATGCGGGCAAAAGCTGGAAATCGCAAGAGAGCGGCGTGGCCGCCGATCTCCTCGCGGGGTCCGCGCCTTCGGATAAGGTCTGCTGGATCGCCGGCAAAGCTGGCACTCTGCTTCTGACCACGGACGGCGGGAAGCACTGGAAGCAAGTTGCTTCGCCAATCTCTGACGATCTGGGCGGCGTCCATGCCCTGGACGCGCAACACGCTTCCGTCTGGGACGTCCCCAACAGCAAAAGCTTTGAAACCAGCGATGGCGGGCTCACCTGGAAGCAGATTGCTAACCAGTAGAGCCCCATGCAAGAAATTCCTGTGGCACCGTTCTATTAGAGAAGGAAAATTCAAATCGAGGTGAATTCATGAAGACTCTGCGAAATTCCAAGGGGAGCTCTTCCCGCTGGGTGTCCATCGGCGCCGCCATCGCTCTCGCGGGCGCGATCGCTTTTGTTCCCGCTTACTACGCCGGGAAAAAGGCCGATCCGCAGGAAAAGGAATCGAGCCACGCCGCCACGGCCGATCAGACCACCACGCTGAACGACCAGACCGATCTCGCCATCACTGTTTACAACTCCAACATCGCCCTGGTCCGCGATGTGCGCCAGTTGCAATTGCCTTCCGGCGGCTTCCGCCTGAAATTCATGGATATCGCCGCGACCGTGAATCCCGCCACGGTGCATTTCCGGTCTCTCACCGATCCGGAAAAGCTCGGCGTCATCGAGCAGAATTACGAATACGATTTGCTGGAGCCCGCCAAGCTGCTGAATAAATACGTCGGCAAGGAAGTGACCCTGGTGCGCACGTACATGGACAACAACACCACCAAGCACGAAGAGATCAAGGCCATACTGCTCGCCAACAACAGCGGCCCGGTCTGGCGTATCGGCAACGAGATAGTTACTGGCCTCTCGAGCGACGGCTACCGCTTTCCGGAAGTGCCGGCCAATCTCTATGACCGGCCCACGCTCTTGATGTCGCTGGAAAACACCGGCGCGCGCAAGCAGAGCATTGAGACTTCCTACCTGGCCAACAATTTGTCCTGGAATGCCGATTATGTGCTCACCGTTACCCGCGACGACAAAGCCGCCGATCTCGACGGCTGGGTCACCCTCGTCAACAATTCCGGCACGGCATTTCACAATGCCAAGCTTCAGCTCGTCGCCGGAGATTTGAACCGCCTCCCGGCGCCTATCAACGGTCGCAACATGGAGATGATGGCATTGGGAGGGGCAGATAAAAAGCAAGCGCAATTCCAGCAGGAGAGCTTCAGCGAATACCACCTGTATTCGCTGGGCCGGCGTACTTCTGTCGAGGACAAGGAGACCAAACAGATCAGCCTGCTGCAGGGCAGCGGCGTTCCGGTGGAAAAACTCTTCGTCGTCAATGGTCAGAACTTCTACTATCACAACGCCCAGAATCCGGGCGCGCCCCTTAAGGATCCCGTCATGGTCTTCTACAAATTCAAGAATGAAGAGAAGGCCGGGCTGGGCATCCCGCTACCCGCGGGCAACCTGCGCGTCTATCAGAAAGATTCCAAGGGCGGGGTGCTTTTCATCGGAGAAGATCGCATCGGCCACACACCCAAGGATGAATTCATCAACGTGAAAATCGGCAACGCGTTCGATGTGGTGTGCGAACGCAAGCAGACCGACTACAAGAGCATTGCCACTCACGTCTGGGAAATGGAGTTTGAAATCACCCTGCGCAATCACAAGGACACGCCGGTGACCGTCCAGGTCAACGAACCGATCGGCGGCGACTGGGAAATGCTCACCTCTTCCCACAAATACACGAAAACTTCCGCCTGGGCGGCGCAATTCGACGTCCCGGTGAAGGCCAACGGCGAATCGGTACTGACGTATCGCATCCGCGCCAAGTGGTAATTGCCCTAGCATCGCAATCGTGGTGAGTTTTGTCATCCCGAGCCCATCCGTTGAGGATGGGCTCGGGTACGTTGAACATGAATGATCGATTGAGGGTGCAAGTCCCTTACAGAGCTTGATGGAGGCAACTGTGAGCCAAAGGCAACTGCATGATCCCGTGAGGGCATGTGGAGAGGAAGCCGGAGGCATAC
>Ga0208189_1000073_pt1 | contig 61893 bp, 55 predicted proteins | sample June2015DPH_10_5_FD_184702 | JGI IMG/M metagenome (GOLD analysis project Ga0208189, IMG submission 184702) | Peatland microbial communities from SPRUCE experiment site at the Marcell Experimental Forest, Minnesota, USA - June2015DPH_10_40... | ecosystem: Environmental > Terrestrial > Soil >... | reverse complement strand
TGCGCAAGGATTACGACATCTTGCAGCAGGACAACGAATGGGTGCAGATCAACCTGGGGATTGAAAGCGGCCAGTGAAAAGAGAATGACCGACCCGCACACGCTCTCGCATCTCGATCTCGAAACTCCAGAGAAACCCTTTCTTGATGCCAACGAGCTCGTTATTAATATGGGCCCGCAGCATCCCGCCACGCACGGCGTGCTGCGCGTTATTCTTCGTCTCGATGGAGAAAAAGTTCTCGGCCTGGAATGCGTGATTGGTTATCTGCACCGTGGCGTCGAGAAGATTGGCGAGCACCGCACTTACACGATGTTCAATCCCTATGTAGACCGCATGGATTACGTTGCCGCGGTCTCCAATGGGCTCGGCTACTGCGAGACGGTGGAGAAACTCCTCAACGTAGAGGCGCCACCGCGCGCCCAGTATGTCCGCGTCATCCTCACCGAACTCAACCGCATCGCCAGCCACCAGCTCTGGCTGGGCACGCACGCCCTCGATATCGGTGCCATCACGCCGCTCTTCTACACGTTTCGCGACCGCGAAGAGATCCTCAAGATTTACGAGAAATATTGCGGCGCGCGCCTCACCACCCATGCCTTCCGCATCGGCGGTCTGCAGTATGAAACCTACGCCGGCTTCGAGAAGGATGTGAAGAATTTCCTCGATTTCTTTCGTCCGAAGATCGACGAGTACGAGGAACTGCTCACCACCAACCGAATCTGGTTGGAGCGCACCAAGAACGTTGGGAAAATCTCCGGAGAAGATTGCATCGCGCTCGGTGTCACCGGTCCCGTTCTCCGCGCCAGCGGCGTGAAATGGGATCTGCGTAAGGCCCAGCCGTATGCCAACTACAAGAATTTCGATTTCGATATTCCCACCGGGCAGAACGGCGACACCTACGATCGATACCTGGTCCGGATGGTGGAGATGCGGCAATCTGTGCGCATCATCGAGCAAGCCGTCAGCGCGCTTCCCGAAGGTCCCATAATCGCTAAAGTCCCCAAGGTGATGAAGCCGGCGGTGGGTGAGGTCTACCACTCCATCGAAGCGCCCAAAGGTGAGCTGGGATACTTTATCGTCAGCGACGGCTCCACGCAGCCCTACCGTGTGCGCGTGCGTCCGCCGTCGTTTGTGAATTTGCAGGCTCTCGATTTGATGTGCCGCGGCCAACTTGTGGCCGACGTGATCGCCGTGATCGGCACACTCGACATCGTTCTCGGCGAGGTGGACCGCTGATGCTTGAATACGTCAAGTCTTACCTCACCAGCAGCCAGACCCCAGGCGCCGCGGGAAACATGTTCTGGGTCCTGGTATACATCTTGTTGATCTTCACGGGTCTGGCCATCGCAGTAATGTTGATGACCTGGCTGGAGCGCAAGGTCCTGGCCCACATGCAAGTGCGCCTCGGGCCGATGAGGGTAGGTCCGCACGGCCTGCTTCAGCCTATTGCAGACTCTCTCAAACTGTTGCTCAAAGAAGACATCATGCCGGCCGAGGCGGATAGTTTTATTTTCTGGATAGCGCCCTTCATTGTTGTGCTGGCTGCTTTCACGGTTTTTGTCGTGGTTCCGTTTGGTCCCACGCATGCCATCACCGACATGAACATCGGAATCCTCTTCATGCTCGGGGTGTCGTCGCTGAGTGTGCTGGGCATCGTGATGGCGGGTTGGGCCTCGAACTCGCACTATCCGTTGATCGGCGCTCTGCGCTCCAGTGCCCAGATGGTTTCGTACGAAGTCGCCATGGGATTAGCCGTCGTATCAGCCATCCTGATGACTAGCCTCAATGCCGAGGGAACTGGAACTCTCAGCATGATTGGCATCGTACAGGCGCAGCAAGCGCAAGGCGAGTGGTTCATTTTCAAGTTTTTCCCGCTTGGGCTGATTGCCTTCTTCATCTTCGCGGTGGCCATGGTGGCCGAAACCAACCGCGCGCCTTTCGATCTCGCCGAAGCCGAGTCCGAGTTGACTGCCGGTTTCCACACCGAATACAGCGGCTTCCGCTGGTCGTTGTTTTTTCTGTCTGAATACACCGCCATGATCGCGGTCTCTTCCATCGCAGTCACGCTCTGGCTCGGAGGATGGTTGCGGCCGTTTCCGAATCTGTTGAACGGGGCAATCTGGGATAAGGCTTTCTCGTTCCTACCCGGGATTGCATTTCTTTTTCTCGCCGCGATGTGTTTCTACAACACGGTCCGTATGCCGAAGCATCCGCTCTTCCGCGTTCAAACCATCGGCCTCGCCGTATTCGGCGTCTTCCTCGGCTTGGTCGGCTTGGTTCTGTTCGTTCCGGCAGTAAGCATTCGAGTTCAGGACATTTTCTGGTTCGCGGCGAAAGTGGCCGGATTCATGTACCTCTATATCTGGTATCGTGGCACGTTCCCGCGATATCGCTTTGACCAACTCATGCAGATGGGATGGAAAGTCCTTCTGCCCATGGGCCTGGGCGTTCTGATTCTGACGGCCAGTGTAGCGCTGCTTCAACAAAAACTATGGCACCCGTAGCCACACCATTTTTCTTCTACCTTCTCTCCGGGATCATGCTCATCGGGGGCATCCTGGTGATCACGCGGAAGAACCCGGTGCATTCGGCGCTGGCATTGATCGTCACTCTGTTGGCGCAGGCGTCGATCTATCTGATGCTCTATGCCCCATTCGTCGCTGGCGTGCAAATCATCCTTTACGCCGGCGGAATTATGGTGCTCTTTCTGTTTGTCATCATGCTGGTCAGCATCGATCGCGTGCAAAAGGAGCGCCAGTTCAACAGTCAGTGGGTGGTAGGAATCATTGCGGCGACAGCCCTCGGCGGATTATTCATGGCCGTCTATACGAAAGGGAAGGATATCTTCCCGGAACACGCACTGCCAATGGTGGAAAACGACAACACGCAGAGAATCGCCACGATGTTGTACGGACAATACATGTTCGCCTTCGAGATCGCTTCACTACTGCTGCTGGTGGCGATCATCGGGGCCGTAGTAATGGCCAAGAAAAAGATTTGATCGTAGAGACGTAGCTTGCTACGACTAGGCGCTCATATGGAATCGATGCTTCACATCACGACACTACATTATCTGGTCCTCGGCGCAGCCCTGTTCCTGCTGGGCGTCATCGGCGTGCTGACCCGGCGCAATGTGGTCATTGTACTGATGTCGATCGAACTGATTCTGAACGCTGTGAACCTGAACCTCGTCGCCTTCTCCCGTATGTGGGGAGGATTGCACGGCCAGGTCTTCGCCATCTTCGTAATCACCGATGCCGCCGCAGAAGCTGCGGTCGGCCTCGGCATTCTAATTGCCTTCTTCCGCAACAAGGAGACGGTGAACATAGACGAAGTGAATTTGCTGAAGTGGTAGGAAATCAGTTTTCAGCCATCGGCGTTTGCTGAGAACTGAGAACTGAGAACTGAGAACGAATGTTCTTATCCCACATCTGGCTGATCCCGCTGCTGCCGGCTCTCGGCGCGACGATCATGTTCTTCTTTGGCCGCAAGCTGCAGAAGGCCTCGGTGAGCGCCGTTTGCGTCGGCACCATCGTACTCGCGTTCCTCATGGCCTGCGGCGCGGTCTGGCAATATTTAGGCTGGTCATCGACGCCAGAACATTTCCACCAACCCTATCAGACCATCCTCTACACCTGGCTCGGCACCGACACCGGCCACATGAACTACACGACCCATGACGGGTCTCCATCTGCGTTCCAGGCTGACGCCGGTTTCCTGCTCGATCCGCTTTCCAGCATCTGGTTGCTGTTCGTCACAGGCGTCGGCATGCTGATCCACATCTACTCCATCGGATACATGGCGCATGAAGGCGGCTATTACCGTTTCTTCGGATACCTCAACCTCTTCATGTTCTCCATGCTGACGCTTGTCCTCGCCAACAACTATGTGCTCATGTTCGTTGGCTGGGAAGGCGTGGGGTTGTGTTCATATCTTCTGATCGGTTTCTATTTCCATCGCAAGTCCGCCACCGACGCGGGAAACAAGGCCTTCATCGTCAACCGCATCGGCGACGCCGGATTTCTTCTCGGGATGTTCTTCATCGCCTGGTATTTCGGATCGCTGCGCTTCATCGACGTGACCGCTGCCGCTCGTAGCGGTCATTTCGCGATCGGCGATCCCATCATCACCGCCGCGACTCTGCTGCTCTTCGTCGGAGCCTGCGGCAAATCGGCGCAACTTCCGCTCTACGTCTGGCTGCCCGATGCTATGGAAGGCCCCACTCCGGTGTCCGCGCTTATCCATGCCGCGACGATGGTGACGGCTGGCGTCTATATGGTCGCGCGCTCGAACGCTCTGTTCGTGCTCGCGCCCACCTCGATGAAGACGGTCGCGATCGTCGGTGCCCTGACCGCGATCTTCGCCGCATCCATTGGCCTCGTGCAAAACGACATCAAGCGCGTACTCGCCTATTCCACCGTCTCGCAACTTGGCTACATGTTCCTTGCGCTCGGCGTCGGAGCATTTGCCGCCGGAGTCTTCCACGTGTTCACGCACTCGTTTTTCAAGGCGCTGCTGTTCCTCGGTGCGGGTTCGGTGATTCACTCCATGAGCGGCGAGCAGGACATGCGCAACATGGGCGACCTCGGCCATCGCATTCCCACAACTCACCGCACCATGTTCATCGCGACATTGGCCATCGCGGGCATCTTCCCGTTCGCGGGCTTCTTCTCGAAAGATGCCATTCTCTGGGAAACCTGGTCGCGCGAAGGTGGCGCTTACCGCTTACTTTGGTACGTCGGCTACGCCACCGCCTTGATGACCGCCTTTTACATGTTCCGCCTGATGTATCTGACTTTCCACGGCCGCCCGCGCATGAGCCACGATGTCGAACACCATATTCACGAATCGCCCATATCGATGACGGCGCCGCTGGTCGTGCTGGCGCTCTGCGCCATCGTCGCCGGATGGCTGGGCTGGCCGCACAGCCTCGGCGGTTCCGACCGCTTCACCACATTTCTTGAGCCGGTCTTCGCAACCGAAGCTCGCGTCCTGCAGGAAGAAGGCAGAACCGGTCAGTTAGTGGCCGGAGTGCAGGAACAACACAACACCGGCACGGAGTGGCTGCTGATGGCGCTATCTCTCGCAGCAGCCGGTATAGGATGGCGCATGGCCTGGAGAAGCTATAGCCACGCCGACAAGGGTTACACCGAGCCCATCGCCGCCGCCGCTCCGCTGATCTACAACACATTGCTCAACAAGTATTACGTTGATGAGGGATACGACTACGTCTTCACCGGACGCCGCAAGCTAGGAGACGTCCGCCTCGGCGTGCTCGGACTCGGCGAAGCGTCCTCGTGGTTCGATACCAACGTTGTGGATGGCGCGGTCAACGCCGCAGGCTGGATCACGCGTCTAACGGCAACGCTTTCCAGTTGGTGGGACAAGTGGATCATCGACGGCATCGGCGTCAACGGCCCCGCAATTGTGGCGCGTATGCTGTCCTATCCCGCTCGCCTGTTGGAGTGGGGACTTGTCCAGTGGTACGCACTGGTCATGACCGCCGGATTAGTAGGTTTCGTGTTCTATTACGTGTACCGCTGAAATAAAGCTCCTAGCTTCTAGCTCCTGGCTTCTAGCTGGGAGCCAGAAGCTAGAAGCTAGAAGCTGAACTTCATGCAATCGCACATACTGTCCATCATCCTCTTCACGCCGCTTGTAGGCGCGCTTGTGCTCCTGTTCGTACCCAAGGAGAATAAGGACGCCGTCCGCTGGATCGCGAATCTTTTCTCGCTCGGCGGCTTCCTGGTCTCGCTGCCGCTCGTGCCGATGTTCTGGGCGCAGCGCTTCGAGCCCGGTTTCAAATTCATCGAGGGCACGCCTAACAACTGGATCCCTTCCATCGGTGCGGGCTACGTGATCGGCATCGACGGAATCTCTTTCTTGCTCATCATGCTCACCACGCTGCTGGGCTGGATCTCGATCCTGTCGTCATGGACTGCCATCGAGAACCGCGTCAAGGAATACTACGTCTGGTTCTTGATCCTGCAAACCGGCATGCTCGGCGTCTTCATGGCGCTCGATTTCTTCCTCTTCTTCGTCTTCTGGGAAGCCATGCTGGTTCCGATGTACCTGTTGATCGGCATCTGGGGCGGCCCGCGCAAACTTTACGCGGCTATCAAGTTCTTCCTCTACACCCTGGCCGGCTCGGTATTGATGCTGCTGGGCATTCTGTTCCTGTATTTCCACCACCACGTTCTGACCGGAATCTATACCTTCAGCCTCACGGCTCTGTATGAGACCGCGCCGAAAATCTATTCCGATCCAGCCTACGGACCTACCGTCGCCACATTGCTTTTCTTCGCCTTCTTCTTTGCCTTTGCCATCAAGGTCCCGATGTTTCCCTTCCACACCTGGCTGCCCGATGCCCACGTGGAAGCGCCGACCGCCGGCTCGGTCATTCTGGCAGGCGTCCTGCTAAAGATGGGAACGTACGGCTTCATCCGTTTCTCGCTGCCGTTCTTTCCCGACGTGCTGACCCACGGCAGAGTTCGCTACTGGATGATGGTCCTCTCTGTCGTTGCCATCATCTACGGCGCACTCGTTTCGCTCATGCAGAAGGATATGAAGAAGCTGGTGGCGTATTCCTCGGTTAGCCATCTCGGCTTCTGCACGCTGGGCATCTTCGCCCTTACGCCGCTTGGCCTGAGCGGATCGGTCTTGCAGCAGGTCAATCACGGAATCTCGACCGGCGCGTTGTTCTTGATCGTCGGCATTCTGTACGAGCGTCGCCATACCCGCGAGATCGCCGAATATGGCGGTATCTCCAACGTCATGCCCGTCTACGCCACCATCACCATGATCATGTTCCTCTCCTCGATGGGACTGCCGCTGCTCAACGGATTCGTCGGCGAGTTCACCATCCTGCAGGGTACGTTCATGGAGAAGGAGATCGCGGGGCATCCTGGCTACTTCTGGGCCGCATGGGCCGTCCCTGGCGTCATTCTCGCCGCGGCATATCTGCTATGGCTCTACCAGCGCGTCTTCTTCGGCACCGTGACGAATCCGAAAAACGAGAAGCTGCACGACCTCACGCCACGTGAAGTGCTGACGTTTGTGCCGCTCCTCATCATGGCTTTCTGGATCGGCCTCTACCCCAAGCCGTTTTTTCAGATTCTTGAGCAGCCGGTGAATCAGCTCGTTCAGAACGTCCACGCTCCGCGGGCCGGAGATGCGGTGAATGCCGCGGTTCAACATGAAAAGACACCATCTGCAATTGCCAGCACAGCGGCCGTGACCAATACGCTCGCCCCGATGCAATCGACGAAGCGGCAATCGACGAAAGGGAAGAACTAGTGGGCGTGCTCTCTCAATTCACCGCGAGTGATTACCTGCTAGTCCTCCCCATCACTCTGCTTACCGTGTTTGCTCTTGGCATCCTGCTCATCGATCTCATGCTCCCTGCGGAGGAGAAATGGGTCAATGCTCTGCTGGCTTTCGTGGGAGTGCTGTTTGCCGTTAGGGGCGTGGTTACGATTCAGCACTGGATGCAAGTGAATCGGTCGGTGTCCATGGGTTCGCTTGGGATGATGGACACCATCCTGGTGGACCGCTGCGCTCTTTATTTCTTCTATTTGTTTCTTACGGCCACAGCCATTTCGATTCTTATCTCGGTCCGGTACATGAAGACCGAGCATGAGAACCACGGCGAATATTATGCCCTGATGTTGCTCTCGGTTGTGGGCATGATGTGCATGGCAGCAGGTTTTGACATCGTACTCATCTTCATCGGCCTGGAGCTGATGGCGATTTCCACCTATGTTCTCGTGGGTTTCCTGCGCCGCGATCGCCGCTCCAACGAAGCGGCGCTGAAGTATCTGCTACTCGGTGCGTTTTCGTCCGGAATTTTTGCGTACGGCCTGTCGCTGCTGTACGGGCTCACCGATAGCACGAACTTGGGCGACATTGGCAAACGGCTCGCGATGATTCTTGCCAAAGATCCTCATAATCCGATCGCGATTGTGGCCTTACTGACCACGGCCACCGGCCTATTGTTTAAGATTGCTGCCGTTCCGTTCCATCAGTGGGCGCCAGACGCCTACGAAGGCGCGCCTACCTGCATCACCGGATTTATGTCCGTAGCGGTCAAAGCCGCAGGCTGGGCAATGCTTTTGCGCGTCATGGGCGCGACCTACCCGACCTATCCCAATGTCGTGTTGGGTCTGGCGGCAATGCGGCCAATCTATGTTCCGCTGTTTGTCTTCGTTTCCATCGCCACCATGACGGGCGCAAACTTTGCCGCCCTCACTCAGACCAACACCAAGCGCCTGCTGGCCTACTCTTCGATCGCTCACGTCGGTTACATGCTGCTCGGCCTGATCGCAGGAACTTCCACCCAACTCAGCCCGGACGGCGTCAAAGGTATCCTGATTTATCTTTTGGTTTACACATTCATGAACCTCGGCGCTTTCGGCGTGATCACCTCGCTGCGCCACCGCAACGTCATCGGCGACGAACTCGATGATCTTAACGGCCTCTACTCCCGTGCTCCCGTCGAAGCCGTACTCATGCTGATCTTCCTTCTATCGCTCGCCGGGATTCCGCCCTTGGCCGGCTTCTGGGGAAAATACTTCATCTTCCTCAGTCTTATCGAAACCGGACACTATGCGCTGGCGTCACTGGGCGTGCTGTATTCCGTCTTCGGCCTCTACTATTACTTGAAAATGGCCAACGCCATGTTCATGGGCCAGTCCGAAGAACGCGGACTTCTGCCCGTAAGTTGGACCATGCGCGCCGCTCTCGCTGTCACCGCATTCGCCACGCTGTTTATCGGAATCATGCCGGACCGCTTCATCAACTTCGTGAACTGGTCGTTGGTTATCGCCCAGAATCCGGTGGCGAGGCTGGTACACTAACTCGCGATTACGGACGAACGCCGATGCCCATGTCTCCATCCGACCCCACGCCCCACCCTGAAAACTCTGACCGGAGAGAGAACTTCTGGGTTCAGGTTAGCCGCTACAGCCAACTGGCATTTATCCTGCCTGCAGCTCTCGTCGTGGGATGGTTGATCGGCGCAGCACTCGACCGCTGGTTGCATACCACGTGGCTCTATCTTGCTGGTATCCTCTTGGGCATAGCCGCCGGTTTCATCGAACTGATCCGCACTGTTCTGCGCGATACGAAGTAAATCGCACCGTCGGACTGAAGTTGCCGCCCCCGCTGAACCGCCCATCGCTTACCATGGTTGCTGGAGAACGTTTGCTGACTCTTGCCAATGCCCGACTCGGCCCAACCCGAAGTTGACCCGGCACAAGCCGCTGCGGCCGAGCACTTCTACTCCGGCGCGCTCCACCGCATCCGCAGCCTCATGGCCGTACTCGCCCCGTTTCTGGTTGCGGCCGCTTGGTGGAAGTTCGGCCTGCGCCCCGCGGTCGGCTTTGCTTCGGGCTGTGCCATTGCTTACGTCAATTTCCACTGGCTGAAGCGCGTGATCACTGGCTTTGTCGACCGTGCCACCGGCGCCGCTGCATCGCAATCCGGTCAGGGAATTATATTTCGATTCTTGTTGCGGTACGTTTTGATGGCGGTTGGCGCCTATGTTATATTGACTGTTTCACCCGCGAGCCTGAATGGGCTTCTTGCGGGCTTATTTTTGCCCGTCGCCGCCATCGCCTGCGAAGCGGTTTACGAACTGTACGCAGCAGTGGTTCGTGGAGTCTAGCCGGAAAACCGGTCGAGCACGGAAAACCTAGTGGCTGACAGCTAGAACTTTCTTTATGCCTGAACAACTCTGGTTCACCGCAATCCTGAACCGTCTTCTCGCGAGCCCCGTCACGTCGCTGCTGCGGGCATTGCATATCGAGCCCAGGTATCCGACGGCCCCCATCTCGAACTCGTTCGCGATGGAAGTTCTCGTCTTCTCGTTCCTTCTGGTTCTGTTCTTTCTGGTCCGTTCACGCCTTTCGGTGGACCGTCCCGGGGCCCTGCAACACGCTTTCGAAGGCGTCGAGGGATTCATCCAGGGGCAGAGTGACGAGATCATCGGCCACCACAGCGAGGGCTACACGCCGTTCCTGGCCGCGCTCGGCTTCTTCATTTTGTTCTGTAACCTGATCGGCGTGATTCCGGGCTTCGAGTCGCCAACCGCTATTCCAGTCGTTCCGTTAGGCTGTGCTCTTTGCGCCTTTGTCTACTACCAGACCCAGGGATTCAAGCACGCCGGCATCGGTTACTTGAAGCACTTCCTCGGACCATCGGATCCGACGATGTCGATTTTCATCCGGCTCCCTTTGGCCTTGTTAATGCTGCCGATTGAACTGATTAGCCATTTGGCACGCGTTCTTTCCCTGACCATCCGTCTGTTCGCCAACATGTTCGCGGGAGACATGGTCACGCTAGTCTTCTTCTCTCTAGTGCCCCTGGGTGTTCCGATATTGTTCCTTGGGCTTCACATCGGTGTGTCGCTTCTGCAAACCTACATTTTCGTTCTATTGACCACCGTGTATCTCTCGGGCGCGGTTTCGGAAGAGCACTAAGAGTTTGGATCTTCAAGTTTCGAGTTTCTGGTTTCGAATGACAGCTGCTACGCACGGCCGACACAAGAAACCGGAAACGGCCGTTCAGCGTGAGGGCGTCTGCACGGGATGACGTCAACCACCCACTGGCGGTATTTCATACAAGGAGAAACACAATGGGTAAGTTAAGCAAATTGTTTATGGTACTGTCCGTACTCTCGTTCGCCGTCCCCGCCTTCGCACAGGGCGGAGCCGAGAGCGGAGTCAACTGGGTTGCCATCGCCGCCGGATTCTCCATGGCCTTTGCCTCCGGCATCTGCGCTCTCGCGCAGGGCAAGGCGACCGCCTCCGCCGCCGAGAGTCTGGCCCGCAATCCAGCCGCTCGCCCCGGCATTCAGCTAGCTCTGATTCTGGGCTTGGCCCTGATCGAATCACTTGCGCTCTACACCCTGGTCATCATTTTCGCCAAGGTGAAGTAGCGTCCCGATCAAACTCTCAGAAAGCAAAAGGCCTCTGCTCGAACCAGCGAGCAGAGGCTTTACTTTTTTTCGAAATTGTTTAAGAGCTCAGTCCTAGCCTTTTCGCTCCCCGCTCCACTCTTGATCTTTCTTTTGCGGCACATGGGTGAGCGCGTCGACCAGCAGCCGACGCAGGCGGTAACGGCTTTCCAGGTCGGTGCTCACGATCTCGAATCCCACTTCGTTCACGCGGGCGCGGCGCAGCAGCACGTGCGCCCGGATCTTCGACCGCATGCCCAACGAGATCTCCAAATCGGCCTCGCTGCCGATTCTCAGATTATCTTCTTTGGTGCCCATACCGCCGCCCAGGCTCAACTCACGAATCAGGATTCTCGATTTTCCCCACGAACTCCCAATCGTGGCGCCAATCGTGCGCGCCAGCACCATCCGCTCGTAGCGCCGTTGCCGCACCCACGGACATGCCGGAGCCATGTCGAGAGGGGCGATTGCTAATTCCGCTGGCTCGATGCTGCTGTCGGAGAGAATCTGAGCGCTGTAGCGCGGATCCGTTTTGGACAATGACTGTGCCGCCGCAATTCTCATCTCGCGATGATGAACCCATCCAAATGTCTTCTTGGTCTCGACAATCTCGCGCAGCAGGGGCACCGCTTCGGCATCCCGTAGCCGTCCCAGCGACTCGATGGCCTTCAATTGCACAAACGGCGAACGCGAAGCCGCTTCGCCCGGTTTGGCCATAGCCAGCAGAGGCGGCGCCGCGCTGAGATCGCCACTCATTCCGATTTCATCGATAGCTTCCGGGAGGACCACAGCATCCAAAACTTCTGCCAGCTCGAGAAGCGTTCTTCCACGGTCCGGCGCGGCTCCGTAAGCGACTTGACGAACCACGATGTCATGGTAGAAGCGGTTCCACTCCGGCAATCGCGTTGGCAAGAGCTCCAGCAAAGTGCCCACGTCCAGGCGGCTTAGCAAACCCACAACAGCCGATGCCTGCCGCGACTGTCCCGTACGCAAAATTTCCCGTAATTGTGAAAGAGCCGGAGATCCCATCTCCTTGACCAGTTCGACCATGCGATCGCATTCATCCCGCCTCATGCAGCGAAAGAACCGGTCGGCCAGATGTTCCGCCCCCGCTTGGCACGTGCGCCGCAATACGACCAGCAGCTCCGCCGGAATCGGATCACGGCTCAATGCTTCCTCAATGAACTCTGGAATCCGGTTTTCCACGCCCACCCGCGGCCGCAGGTCATTCACCATCACCGGCCGCTGCTGCTGAAGCATTTCCATCCCGGAGCATACTTCATTCAATGCCTGGTAGTTCTTGGCCTCACTGGCCTCCTGACTGAGACGCACGAAAGCCGCGCTCAACAGGCTCTGCAGTTCGGGATCCTTCTCGACACACAGCTGCTCGGCTACTTTACGGATGGCCCCGCCCATCGCTTCGCCACCCAATCTTGCGTACAGATCGGCTAGTTGGCTCAATCCGATCGCCGTTTTGCGGCGGGAGTCAGCTTCCTTGGTACCCAGGCAGCCAGAATAATTATTCAGAATTTCAGCTGATGCCTCCTTGTCGTCGCGGTCGAGGAGTACTTCCACGAATTGGCGGACATTGCGTGGCGGAACACACGGAGCTTCATGAGAGAGCAGCACCGTCTTCTTTCCCGACTCCGGTACTTCCGCCCAGAACATTCGATCCAGGATGTCGGCATGCGACTCCACCAGGATCCCAGCCTTGTTCATCTTTTCTTCTTGCAGTTTCAAAATCTGGCGGAGCGAATCCATCTGGCGGCTCATGTGCTCCATCATCTGATGCACAGCGTTTACCTTCACTTCGCCTTTCTGGTAACGGTCCAGTGCGAAGCGGATTGCCATGTGCTCGGCCGCCTTCATCAACAGCGGCGTATCTTCCTGCTGTTCGCTAGTCGCTTTGGCCGCGAGCGTACCCAACAACTGCTGTAAGTTTAGCCGCGTATTCGGGTCCGTCTCGCCCAATTCCTTCTGCAAGTCTTCGGGACGAAGATTCGGATCGCCCTGCACCTGGCCGAATCGAGTCAACAGTCGGATAGCCTGAACTACCTCGGCTTCCTGCAGCGGAACCACTCCACCCTCCCAGGCTGGAGCCGCTCCGGTTCCAGTGCTGGTTCCTGCGGCCTGACCGGTTCCACCGCCGCCACCCGGAATGTTTGGAACGCTGCCGAAAGGAACTACCGTTCCGCCACCTTGTCCTTGGCCGCCTCCGGCACTGGCGCCTTCCGCTGCTGCAATCAACTGCAACAGCTTCTGTGGATCGTTCAACCACTGCTTGAATTCCGGTCCCAAGGTCTGTGCGGCGATCTGCGCTGCTACGCTGATGTCACCGGTGAGCGGATCGGCCGCCACGAACTTCACTTCATTAATTTTGATGGTGCTTTGCTTGCTTCCGCTATTGAGGGCTTCTTTGATCTGCTTCGATACATCTTGGGCCTTCGAGCCGGCCATCGTAAAAGCGCGTACCAGGCGGGTAAAATCTTCAATAGTCACATCCTTGGAGAAGTGCAGGCTGGCGAGCCCGGCCGTGCTCAAGAGCTGGCCAAAGCTACGTTCGGTCTGACCGGTTTCCAGCGGCACGCCGTCCAGCAATAACTTGTTATCCGAAACTCCCAGCAGAAAGCCGCTATCTCCGGCCGCCGGCAGACCTTGTTGCAATTCATTCCAGGTGACTTCGAACTGCGCTTCTGTGCGCTTGTGCTCATAGCCGTACATCCGCGCATACTTGATCAGGATGTTCAGGCTATGGACAAAAGCGCGCGCCGATGCCGCCCGATTGGCATGAAATGTACTTGCGTTCGTGATAAGGCGCTCCTCGAACTACACTCTGCAAGTAAAAGGTTAAATCCAGCAGGTAAGTGCCTGCACATTACCGAGGTAACAAAAATGGATGGCGCATTGGTTGCTCAAGGCTGCACAAAAGGACCCTAAGAGATGTCCAATCCGTGTTCTCCTCTGTGATCCACTGTGTCCCCTGTGGTGAAGGCCCTTGGGACACTCCCTGTCACTGGCATTTGTACTCGTCTCCGGCGAAAATAGTGATATCAATATCGCAGCGATTCAGGTCTCCTTTGCCTTTCTCAACGCCTCATACGACGCGGCCCAAGAAAATCACCGGCCTTCGCTACTGGATGCTGCGGGTTCTTGAGGAATGCGAGCACGTTTCCGCCGATTTTGGCCCCGACCCGGTTCACGATTTACGCGTCTCCCTCCGCCGCTGCCGCTCCCTGGCCGACGGCTTGATGGCCCTCGATCCTGATCCCGACTGGAAGGCAATGAAGAAGGCTGGCAGGCGCCTGTTTCAGCGTCTCGGAGCTCTACGCGATGTCCACGTAATGATCGAGTGGGTCGAGAAGCTCAATCCATCGGAAGCTAGTGTGGCACAAGCCGGTGTGGAAGCGGGCGATTCGCCCGCGTTGCCTTTATCACAACAGATTCGTGAATTCATTGCGGACCCAACCGACCCAAAGGCTAGTCCTAATGATCCCGCCGCCCAAGCCCTGCTCGAGATCCTCCAGCGTCGCGAACAAGAGCAACAGCACGAAGCGCAAACCGCTCTCGAAGAGTTCGACCGCAAACAGTGGCGATCTTGGAGCAAGTCTCTTCCCGCGCGCGCCACGCGCATCCGGATGGGCAGCGCACTCTTCAAACACCTCGCTCTGGAGCGTTGGACCACAGCCCGCGAACTGCACAACCGCGCCATGCGCAACCGCTCCCAGGTCGCGTTCCACAGCCTGCGCATCGGCATCAAGCGCTTCCGCTACATCGTGGAAAACTTTCTTCCCGTCGAGCACAAGGCCTGGAGTAACGACCTCAAGGAAATCCAAGATCTACTCGGCGAAGTTCACGACCTCGACGTGCTCTGGTCTACAGCCGTTTCCTGTCAAGTATTTCCCGATGAAGATTCGCGCAAACGTTGGCGAGAAATAATTCTCTCGGAGCGCACCAAGCGCATCGACCGCTATCGCGCGAAGATGATCGGCCCCGATTCTCTCTGGCAAGTCTGGCGCTCCGCGCTGCCCCACGGCAAGCAGATCCAAGTGCTTGCCACCCGCCGCATGAAGCTTTGGGCGAATGGCCTCGATCCCGATTTCCCGCATTCCGAGCGCGTCGCCAGCCTTGCTCTCCAGCTCTATAACGGCCTGCTGGCCTCGGGATGGCAGCCTTCCGTCGACGCCGCTTCTGGCCGCTCCAGCCTGTTCGCTGCCGCCCTCCTGCACGATGTCGGCAAGTCTGCAGGCCAGAAAGGTCATCATAAGACTTCCTTCGACTTGATTCGCGCCCATGGCAATCCTTTGGGCTGGCAACCCGCAGACCTGCAGCGTGCCGCCATCGTCGCTCGCTTTCACCGCGGAGCCCTGCCCACCCGAAAGCACAAGACTCTGCGCGATCTCCTGCCCGGCGAGCAGAAAGCTACCATCCAGCTGGCCGCCATCCTACGCCTGGCCAATGCCCTGGACGCCGCCCACGACGGCCACATCCGCCGCATTCAGATTGAAAATGTTCAGATCGGTATAGAAAAGAGTCGGAAGGCAAGGACGAATCGATTCCAACGCAAGCCCTCAAGCGTAGCTGCAAACGAAGCCCTAGTCATCGTCGCCGAAGGCTACACCCCAACCAGTTCCACCGCTCAAACAATTGCCACTGAACGCCATCTGCTGGAAACAGTCCTGCGCCGTCCGGTAGTGGTTAAGCCGATGAAGAATCCAATAGAACCACGAGCCAGCCAGTAGCCACCAAGTCACTTTCCAGCAGGTGCCGCTAGAAGCTACAAGGGAAGCATCCATGACTCATGCTCAACTGGTCGAAAAAGCCGTGCGCTGGCTGCGCCGCTACCGCTGCGGAGTCGTTCTCTCCGAGCAGGCTTGCGTCAGTGGCGAGATGCCCGACGCGATCGGCTGGAAGCGCGCTTGCCATTCCGTGCTGGTCGAGTGCAAAGTCACGCGATCCGATTTCCTCGCCGACCGTGCCAAGCCCTTCCGCCTCAAGCCGGAACAGGGAGTCGGCTGTGAGCGCTTTTATCTAGTCTCCGCTGGACTGGTTCGACGTGAAGAACTTCCCCTAGGCTGGGGATTGCTCGAACACCGTCGCGGCAGGATCGAAACTATGCATCCCTCCGCGAAGAATCTCCGCAGCGCCACCGGCTTTCGCTATGAGATGAATCTGCTGCTCGCCAGCCTGCGCCGCGTCGAGGTCCGCGTCGAACCGCAAAGCATCACCGACTTCCTCAAGTGGAAGAACCGCATGGCCGAATACAACCGCGGCACCCTCCCCGAAGGCCTCGCTTCCGCCGAAGAAGAACTTAATGTGTTCCTGGAGCCAGACCTGACGTTATAGCGCCGCCATCTCGGGAGGGAAGTCCCGGGCAAGAAACGACGCGAGGAGAGTAAAGGTTCAGGCGAGTAGCTAGCAGCCAGAAGCTAGAAGCCGTTCTTCACAACTCCCGCCGCCCTTCCATGGCCTTCAGCATCGTGATCTCATCTGTGTATTCGATGTCGCTGCCGACCGGAATGCCCATCGCGATGCGCGTGACCTTGACGCCCGCGCGTTTGAGTTGCTGCGACAGATAAGTGGCGGTGGCTTCCCCTTCCACCGTAGGATTGGTGGCCACGATCACTTCATCCACATTGCCCGCATCGACGCGCGCAATGAGGTTCGCGATGCGCAACTGCTCAGGCCCCACGCCGTGCAATGGCGAAAGCGATCCGTGCAGCACATGATAGACGCCATTGAAATGCTTGGTTTTTTCGATGGCGGCGATATTTGTCGGTTCTTCCAGGACGCACACCAGTCGCTGATTTCGCGTCGAGCTGGTGCAATAAACGCACGGATCCACGTCGGTAATGTTGTTGCACACTGAACACAGCCGCAGGCTTGCCTTCACGTCGCGCACCGCGGCGGCCAGCGCCTCGGCGTCTTCATCGCTTGCGCGCAGAATATAGAACGCCAGTCTCTGCGCGCTTTTCGTGCCCACGCCCGGCAGCTTCTTCAGTTCGTCAATCAGCCGCGACATCGGCTCAGCAAACTTAGACATAGGAATTGAATGATTGGGTCATTCGTCAGAATCCGCCGATGCCCAGCCCGCCCAGCATTCCGCCGACTGTCGATTGCATCGCTCCATCAATTTTGCGCGCGGCCTCGTTAACCGCAGCCAGGATCAAGTCCTGCAGCATCTCTACGTCGCCGGATTTTAAGGCCTCTGGGTCAATCCGCACGCTGAGCAACTGCTTGCGTCCGTCCATCTTTGCCGTGACCGTGCCTCCGCCCGATGAGGCTTCGACCACCGTTTCCTGCATTTTCTTCTGCAGGCTCTCGTACTGCGACTTGGCTTTCGACATCAATTCTTGCAGATTGAATCCACCCATAATGGCTTTACCGCTTCTCCTTGTAATCAATCACGGTGCGAATCTGAGCGCCGAATTTCTCTTGCAGCCGCCGGACTACCAAATCCTGCTCGGCCCGATTTCTCCCGCCCGCTCGCAAACTCGCGCCGCTAGTTCTGCCAGCGCCATTGTGCTTTACCTCCGTGGCCGCCACAGCCGCGCCGGGAATTATCTTCAACTTGACGGCCCGTCCCAGAACCCCGCTGGCCGAAGCGACGGCCAGCCGCCTTCCATCGGCTCCCAACGACATGTCGACCACCGTCTGCGACTCAGACACCTTAATCACGAGTTCGTTTCCTTCGACCGTCCATTCGCCTGCTTCGAGCATCGAGACCAGTATGCGCTGATTGCCGTCCGTGAGCGCCTGCAGCACGGCGCTCTTCAGCCTCTCGATCGGCGTCGCTGTTTCCGCGACAGCTGACTGCGCTAGCGAGTCTTGAGGTCCAGCCTGCACGTGCGGTTCCGGCTGTGATCTCACCTGTGATTCCCGCTGGGGTTCGGGACGGGAACTGATCTGCGGTTCGGGCGCATTCTCGTTGAGATTTGCCGGTGCCACGGCACCCAGGATCACGCGCGCTGGCGAGTTTCCTTCCCCGAACACCCGCGGCCCGCTGGCGGAAACGGAATCGGCAGAGGACTCCTGCCGAGGGCCACCCTTGCGCGCGGAATCGGCCGCGAACGGCGAAACATGACTCGGACGGGCAGGTGAAGCCACCTCCGTGCGGCGCTCGCCCGCAGTTGAAGTCACAATTGAAGGCCGGGCGAGACTTCTGGGCGTGGCTACTCCAGAGCCTGAAGCATTCGAAGAAGCGGCCACGTCGCTGAGTAGCTGCTCGATGGGCAGCAGGCGTTGCGCATGCGCCATCTTGAGCAGGCCGAGTTCCAGGTGGAAACGCTGCTCCTGCTTATATCCTAGCTCACCATGGGTTCGCAGCATTATCTGCAGATGACGAGTGAGATCTTCTTCGCCAAACAGCGCTGCGACTCGTTCCACCCGCTCGCGCTCTTCGCTCGATATCTGCAGCAGGGAAGAATCTTTGCCTGCAATCTTGGCAACGGTAGTATTGCGAAGAAAGCGCACCATCTGCCGCGCAAAATGCGTGGGGCTGTGGCCTTCGCTGATGAGGTGGTCGACCCGCCGCAGCACATCTTCGCTGGCGCCGCGAGCGATGGCCTGCATCACTTCTTCGAGAGTGTGCGCCGGAGCCGCGCCGACCAGATCGAGCACAGAATCTACTGTGATTCGTCCGCTGGAAGATGCTATTGCCTGATCGAGAATCGACAACGCATCGCGCATGGAGCCGTCGCCCGCCTCGGCCAGCAGGGCAAGAGCATCGTCATCCGCTTCGATCTTTTCGCGCCCGATGAGATCGCGCAGTTGGTCGACGATATCGTTGAACTTTACCGCCCGGAAACTGAAGTGCTGGCAGCGCGAGCGAATCGTCTGCGGAATGTCCTCCGGTTGCGTCGTCGCCAGCATGAAAACAATATGGTCCGGCGGCTCTTCCAGCGTCTTAAGCAAAGCGTTGAACGCAGCGTCCGTAATCTGGTGAGCTTCGTCGAGGATGTAGATCTTGAAACGATCTCGCGCCGGGCGGTAGCGCGCCGCCTCGCGCAGTTCGCGGATTTCGTCGATGCCGCGATTGGTGGCGGCGTCGATCTCGATCACGTCGACCGCGTTACCGGCGCGAATCTCAGTGCAAGACTCGCAGGCGCCGCAAGGCTCCGCCACCGGCTTGTCAGACGAGCGGCAATTCAGGGCAGCCGCCAGAATGCGCGCCACCGTTGTCTTCCCAATGCCGCGATGGCCACTGAAAATGTAGCCGTGGGCGGTGCGCCCCTGTTCGAGGGCGTTCTGCAGGGTCCGGGTGACGTGCTCTTGTCCGATAACCTCGGAGAACTTCTGCGGCCGGTATTTGCGCGCCAGGACGGTGTAGCTCATGAGCCGGAAGAGACGATTATACGTGATGGCAGCAGGATCGGCTCGCCGTTCGCTTTGTCCGGATGCTTGCTAAAACGGAACGGCAAGCGATAGTCTGGTGCGTCCACCCGGAGTGCCGCAGCCGGCGGCTCCCACGGAGCGAAAGGAGAGTTACGATGCAACTGAAGCTGGCAACGCAAACGAAAGACGGAATTTTGGTCGTGGATTGTAGTGGCCGGATTGTGTTTGGGGAGGAGTCTTCGCTTTTGCGGGAGACTGTTAAGAAGGCTGTGTCAGAGAGCAATCGCATAGTTCTTAATCTGGGCGAGGTCAATTATATCGATTCCGGCGGCCTGGGAACGCTGGTGGCGCTCCGTACGAGCGCGCAAAATGCCGGCGGCACGATCAAGTTAACGAACCTGACCAAACGCGTGGGCGATTTGCTGCAAGTTACGAAATTGCTCACGGTTTTCGATGTATACAGCTCCGAGGCGGAAGCCATCGCATCCTTCCGTGAGGCGGCCTAGTCCGACCCGCGAGTTGCGGCTCAGAGATCGCGGTTTTTCATCCGCCGCGAATGTTCTGCAGCTGCGCCGGACTTGCTCGAATGCTCCCTCGCATCATCTTTATTCTGTGCCTGATGGTTAGCGCCAGCGGCTTTGTGTCTCCGCCGGTGGCGCTGGCACTCGGGCTGGTGTTTGGTCTGACGGTGCCACATCCCTACGGCCGGGAAGCAAAGACATTCTCCAAATATCTGTTGCAGGCCTCCGTGGTAGGACTCGGTTTCGGAATGAATCTCCACCAGGTCGTTCAGACCGGGCGTAGCGGCTTCCTTTACACCATGCTGGGCATCAGCTTCGCGATGCTTGCGGGCATGGGCTTGGGCGCGCTGTTCGGTGTGCAACGTGTGCCCGCATTTCTCATTTCCACCGGCACTGCAATTTGCGGCGGTAGCGCCATTGCTGCTGTCGGGCCCATTACGCAGGCCAGCGACGAAGAGATGGCCGTAGCGCTGGGAACTGTCTTCGTGCTGAATTCAGTGGCGCTGCTCATTTTTCCCGCCATCGGCACGGCGCTCAAGCTTACGCAATCCCAGTTCGGACTGTGGGCGGCGCTGGCCATTCACGACACCAGTTCGGTGGTGGGAGCAGCGGCCAAGTACGGAGCGGTCGCATTGGCCGTTGCGACCACCGTGAAACTGGCTCGCGCATTGTGGATTGTTCCGCTTTCGCTGGGGACGGCTGTTGTGCGTGGTGCCAAGGCGAAGATTCGGTGGCCGTGGTTTATCGGCTTGTTCTGCCTGGCGGCGGTGTGCAACACGGATCTTCCGGCCGAAGCACACGCCTACTCTCTCGCCGTGAAGATCGCGAAGATCGGACTGACCGTCACTCTTTTCTTGATTGGCAGCGGTATTTCGGTTGCAACCATCAAACGAGTAGGACATCGTCCACTCCTGCAAGGAATTATCCTGTGGCTGTTGGTTTCCGTGGGATCGCTGTGGCTGATTCGCATTGGATGGATTGCGCTGTGAAGCAGGGAAGCAAGAACTCGCGAAACCGCCAGAGCACGAGACTTCTGGACAAATTGTCTCCGCGCAATCAACCGTCTCAGGACAGATCGTCGAAGATGCGAATGCGCATCGAGGCCGCGATCCGGGGCATCCCTAAGGGGAAAGTGTCCACCTACGGGGCGATTGCGCGCGCAGCGGCGTTTCCAGGCGCGGCGCGACAAGTGGCTCAGATATTGCATCGTGGGTTCGGATTGCCTTGGCAGCGCGTGTTAGGCGCAGGTGGAGAGATCAAGCTGCGCGGCGATTCGGGCATCGAGCAGAGGCTACGGTTGGAAGCCGAGGGGGTGCGCTTCCGCGGGCGGAGGGTGGATATGAAGGCGCACGAATTCAAGTTTCCCGGCGGTAGCGCGGCGAAGAAGCATTGACTCGAAGCTTAACTCATCCTCTACGCGCCACTACTTCCTAAACTGCTCGTCGATCTCCACCTGATATCCCGTGACCATCTTATTCGTCTCATTCGCCATGCCGACCACGGCCATCAACTCCTTGAACATGGCATCCGTCATGCCTTTCTTCTGCGCCGACGCGGTATGCGAGGCGATGCAGTAGTTGCACTGGTTGGTTACGCTCACCGCGACATAGATCATTTCTTTGGTCAGCGGATCGAGCGCGCCTGGAGCCATGATCTGCTTGATGTCTTCCCAGGTGCGCTTCAGGGTGGCGGGGTCGTGCGCGATTGCTCTCCAGAAATTATTGATCCAGTCGGTCTTGCGAGTCGCCATGATGTCATCGTAAACGGCACGTACTTCGGGGCTGGCGTCTTTGTATTCGATAAGTCCAAGCGTTGCCATAGTTCTCCAGTTGTTATGAATCGAGTTACCACAGAGTCACGGATAAAGGCAATTCCTTAAAAGGTCTTCTCCGTGACCCTGTGACTGCGTGGCGATGCGGCTTAGCTATTTCGGCAGTTCTCCGCTCAGCAGTGTTTTCAATGCCGCCGCTGGGCAGCGCACTCCGACATAGAATTGGCCGAACAAGGCATAGACAGCGCTCACTTGATCGAAGCGCATTTCGTAAATCAATTTCTTGAAGACGAGCGGGTCGTCAGCGAACAGATCGACACCCCACTCCCAATCGTCGAAGCCGATCGAGCCGGTAATGATCTGCTTCACTTCGCCCGCGTAACGGCGTCCCACCAGTCCATGCTCGTTCATCTGGCGGGCCCGCTCTTCGATGGGCAGCGTATACCAGTTCTTGTCTTCGCCCCGCCGCCGGTCCATGGGATAAAAACAGATGTAGCGGTTTGTCGGGATCTGAGGGAACAACCGGGGATGCATGGCTTCGCGATGCCGGGCGAGTTTGCATTCAATCTCGGCCTTCCATTGGTCGGAATGAGGCTGAATCCCTTGCGCGGAGAGTTCTTTATAAATTTTAAGAGTCGAGTCATAGAGACCAAGTTCGATAACGGAAAGATAAGAGGATGCGGGTTCCATGTAATCGCTCAGGCGCAAGCCGGCCAGCTTGAGTTCCGCCTGGTTTAGCTCGGCGAAGGAGTTGCGAAAGTGCACCAGCATCAGATCGCCCTTGTGGCCGATCAACGAAAAAAGCGCGGATTGTCCCTCCGATCTCTGCTCCATTTCGCCCAGTACGGCTGCCGCTTCCTGAGCAATCTTTGCCCGTGTGTCTTCCGGCAGGGCCCGCCAGGCCGTCCAGCGGAACCGCATCATCTGATGCAGCACGCTGTAGCCCTCGGTGGTCAGCGGAACTTCGGGAATCTCCGCCGACGCAGTTTGCGGACCATCAGTTTGCGGACGAACCTGTGGGGAGATTGTCGTGGTCATTGGGCTCTTGGAACGTGTGCTCATGGTTTCAGCATCTATTGTACGCAAGAGCTGCGAAGCCAGCGAGTCCACGATTTACAATCAACGTGACAATCCGAATGCTGCGGCTCCTTCATGCGAAAAGTGATCCATATTGCTTGTGTTCTTTCCCTCTCAACTCTGCTCGCGGCACAGAGCAAGCGCTTATGGGTGCTGCGCGGGCCCGGGGATGCGGTAGAGTATGATTCCGCAACTTTTGCAGAGAAGCAGACGGTGAAGACTCCCCCGGAAGCCGTAGCATCGCCGTCGAGATTCTCAGTCAATGCCCTCGGGCAGATGTTGGTCGCCGCGCCCGTGGCTTTGCCGCTGGCGGAGGGCGATCTCTCCGCCGAGCGAAGAGTTTGGTTCTGGAATGGTCACATGGCAAGCGAACTTACGCGTGACGTCGGCCGCACCACATCGACGGCGGGATCAAACCTGGTTATTACCGAGTCCGCGCCTGTGCCCTTTCTCTCGGCAGATGGCGTCCATCTCTACTGGTTTTCGAACCAGGCACGTCGCCTGCAGCGCGATGGCGTGGATCTCTCCACCAAGATAACCTGGCTAGGCTGGCGGACGGACCTCTCTGGCGCCGGGCGTCAGGACTTAGCCTCGATCGCCATGCCCGATTGTTCGTGCACGACCGGAGGGTGCGAGGAAACGTGCCCTTACGGAGATACGTGGATTCCTGACGAAGGGGTGGGCAAGTTTTTTCTTCTGACGCTATTTGTGGAGGGACAAACGCAGGCAATTTATAGGTCGTCGTCCGTTTACCAGGAGAACGCAGGCCAATGGACGGCCACGCCTCTCGATCTGCCGCTGCAACGAGAATTGGACGCTGCGAATGGGGGCGCAATCTTGGAAGCGATCCCCGACACGGGCTGCTGCGGATGGTCCAATGAAAGCGATGACCAAACTCTGCTCTATCTTCACGGCAAGAGATTGACCGTATTCGATGAACTGGCGGCATACAAAAATCCCGACTACGATGTGAGCTTCTACACTCAGAACGGCAAATTGTCGCCCAATCTCGGATTCGTGGCGATGACGATCAATGCTACTGCCAGGCCAAATACCCCGATTCAACTTGCCGAGCAAGGACAGGCCAATCCCGAGGAGTCGCAACGCATTCGCAAAGCTTTATTGGATCTACCGGCGGTCGAGATAAAGAGTGTCGAGGATTCTCCGCGGCACTTGGCCTTTTTGCCGCACGCCACGCTGGTGGGTTGGATCAATGACAAAGAGATCCTCATTGTGGAGGATCAGTGGCTGGTTGGCTATAACGTCGCGAGTGGAGCCCGCCGGAAATCGAACATACGCGTGGAAGATGCGGAGCACGTGTTTCTGCGCTGAAAAATGCCCCCCGTTGCTCGTCGGATTGCAAAGACTCACCTGCCAAGCTGTAGAGACGACGATTTCATCGCCTTCATTGACTTGCCGCAGTCCGACACGTAGGATTTTTCAACGTGATCGGAAAAACCATTTCGCACTACCGGATTATCGAGAAACTCGGTGGCGGCGGGATGGGTGTGGTCTACAAGGCGGAAGATCCGCGCCTGCATCGTTTTGTGGCGCTCAAATTTCTGCCCGATGCCGTAGCCCGCGATCCGCATGCTCTCGCTCGTTTTGAACGCGAAGCCCAAGCCGCATCCGCTCTGAACCATCCCAATATCTGTACGATTCACGACATCGGCGAGCAGGATGGCCAGGCGTTCATCGCCATGGAGTTTCTGGATGGGCTGCCGCTGAAGCACCGGATCGCAGGCCGTCCGCTAGACATAAGAACTTTGTTGTCACTATCAGTCGAAATAGCGGATGCTCTCGATGCCGCTCACACGCATGGCATTATTCATCGCGATATCAACCCGGTAAATATTTTTGTTACCAAGCGCGGCCACGCCAAAATCCTCGACTTCGGTCTTGCGAAGCTAACCGAGGGGGACGAAGCCGTTCTCAGCGGCAATACTTTTGGAGAGGTCACGCAGTCTCCGGAAGATCCGGCTCGCCCCGGCTTTGCTTTGGGAACCATCCCCTATATGTCGCCGGAGCAGGCGCTGGGCCGGCCTCTGGATTCCCGTACCGACCTATTCTCTTTCGGAGTCGTCCTCTATGAGATGGCGACCGGAGTTCTACCTTTCACGGGACAGACCACCGCTGCATTTTTTGACTCTCTGATTCACAGCGTGCCGGAATGGCCATTGCGGTTCAACTCCGCTACTCCCGCCGAACTTGAACGCATCGTCAGGAAGGCTCTCGAGAAGGATCCAGGGGATCGTTATCAAAGCGCTGCCGAAATGCGTGCCGATTTGCAACGCCTGCGCCGCGAAGTCGAGTCAGGACAAGCCTTGACCGCTGCACCAGTTGCCCGTCCAGTGCCGGATTCGAAGGATCGAATCCGTGCCATGTTCGCCACGGCTCTCACCACCGCTGCGCATCAGCCGAAGTCAAGTAAGGCGCCGTGGCTGGCGGCAGGCCTGGTTGCACTCGCGGCCTTTGTCGCAGTTATTCTTTTCCTAAGATCGCCAGAGCCCCCGCCCGCCGTGGTCTCGTCGCTGCAGATTACCAATGACGGAACATCGAAACGCTCTCTCGTGACTGACGGCACCCGGTTGTATTTTTCCGAATATGTCAGTGGCCACTCGGTTCTGATGCAGGTTTCCACAGCGGGTGGAGAAACGGCGCCTTTGCCCATCTCGCTGGCGAGTGCCGATGTCTATGATTTCTTTCCGGGCCGCTCCGAATTACTCGTGAAAGGCGTGGCGGAGGGCTCGGATACTGAATGGCCGGTTTGGATATTGCCGCTGCCGGCAGGATCGCTGCGAGCTGTGGGAACTATCCTCGCACACGCCGCCACATGGGCTCCCGACGGCCAGCACATCGTGTATGCCAGGAACTCAAGCCTGTACGAATGTAATGTAGATGGAAGCGATTCGCATGAACTCATCGCAATCTCCGGAGTTCCTTTTGCGCCTCGATTTTCTACCGACGGCCGCCGCCTGCGCTTCACCATCCGCGATACCGACCAGCGCACTTCTTCCTTGTGGGAAATTTCACCGGAGGGGAAGAATTTGCACCCGGTGCTGCCGGACTGGAACAAGCCAGCCCAGGAGTTTGGTGGAACCTGGACGCCCGATGGGCAGTATTTTCTGTTTGAATCTACTCACGACCACACCCAGAACATCTGGGCTCTTCGTGATGGTAGGTCGTTGTTTCACCAGGCGAACGCCCAACCGACGCAACTGACTGTAGGCCCGCTCATGTTCAGTAATCCGACTCTGAGCCCGGACGGAAAGAAGCTTTTCGTGATTGGTCAGCAGCGTCGCTTCGATTTAGTTCGCATGAGTGGCAATTCACAGCAATTCTCTATCTATCTTCAGGGCGTGTCAGCCGGCGAGGCCGATATCACGCGCAACGGCGAGTGGATGACCTACGTGTCGCACCCCGACCTGACGCTGTGGCGCAGCAAACCGGACGGAAGTTCTCGAACGCAACTTACTTACGCGCCAATGCTGGCGCACATGCCGCGGTGGTCGCCCGATGGAACTCAGATCGCGTTCATGGCATCGCGCCCGGGAAGACCCTGGAAGATCTTCGTGATACCAGCCGAGGGCGGCACGCCGCGTGAAGTGACTGCCGGGAACCAAAACCAAGGGGATCCGACCTGGTTGCCTCGAGGTGATGGGATTGTTTTTGCGGGAATGCCGTGGCTGGAATACGGAAACACGGCTGGTCCCAACATTCACATTGCCGATTTGAAAACTTCGCAAATTTCGGACGTGCCGGATTCGGAGAATCTTTTCAGTCCTCGCTCTTCGCAGGACGGCCGCCACGTGGCGGCCCTCTCCGCAGACTCCACCAAGCTAATGCTCTACGACATCGAAAAGAATAGTTGGTCGCAGCTCGCGGTATCGCGCTTCGGTTTCGAGAACTGGTCACACGACGGGAAGTACGTGTATGCGGAAGATTATTCCGACAAGACCGATGACATTGTTCGTGTAAATGTGGCCGATAGCAAGATGGAACGCTTACTCAGCCTGAAGGAAATTCCGCGTGGCTTCGATCCTTGGGAATTTTGGGTCGGCCTCGCCCCCGATGACTCGCCGCTCCTTATGCGCGACAAAAGTACGCAGGAGATCTACACCTTGGACGTGCGCTTCCCGTAGCACAGAAATAGGCGATCAAACCGCCCGCGTTGTATAACATCCCATCGGAAGACTGTCTCATGAACATACTTGACCTTGTTGTCGGCAAGCCCATCAAAACCAGTGACGAACGCGCCGAGCAGATTGGTCCCACACAAGGCGTTCCGATATTTGGTCTCGATGGGCTGAGTTCGGCCGCGTACGGCCCGGAAGCTGCGCTCAGTCTTCTGATCCCGCTTGGCCTTCTGGGTGTCCGCTATATCGTCCCCATCAGCGCTGCCATCATCACGTTGCTGGTGATCGTATATTTCTCCTATCGCCAGACCATCGCTGCTTATCCTTCCGGCGGCGGTTCCTACACGGTGGCGCGCTTCAACCTTGGCGCGTCCGCGGGATTGCTAGCGGCGGCCGCGCTGCTCGCCGATTACATTCTCACGGCTGCTGTAGGCATTTCCGCAGGAGTCGGGGCCTTGGTCTCGGCCGTTCCGTCTTTACTACCGCATACTGTTTCTCTCTGCGTGGGAATCCTGATTCTCATCACCATTCTTAATCTCCGCGGCGTGCGCGAGGCTGGCACCGCTTTCGCGGTTCCTACATATTTATTTGTGGGCACCCTTCTCATTACCATCGGCGCAGGGGTTCTGCGGGTCCTGCTCAGCGTAGGGCATCCCACTCCGGTGGTTCCGCTTCCGCCTCCTCCGCATGCAACGGAAGCCGTCACCTATTGGCTGCTGCTCAAGGTTTTCGCCAGTGGTTGCACGGCACTGACGGGCGTGGAGGCGGTCAGCAACGGCGTGAGGGCTTTCCGCGAACCTACCGTGAAAAACGCGCAGCGCACTCTAACTGTGATTATTTTCCTTCTGGCAGTGTTGCTGGCCGGAATTTCTTATCTCGTGAAGACTTACGGAATAGCAGCCACCGATCCGGGCGCGCCCGGTTACCAGAGCATTCTCTCCATGCTGACGTCTGCCGTGCTTGGCAAAGGTATTTTCTACTATCTCACCATCGGCTCGATTCTTGTCGTTCTCTCTCTATCCGCCAACACAGCCTTCGCCGATTTCCCGCGCCTCTGCCGCGCCATCGCTCAGAACAATTATCTGCCGCACGTCTTTGGTTACCGGGGCAGGCGACTCGTCTACACCTACGGCATCGTCGTTCTGGCTTTGCTGTGCGGCGGTGTTCTGATTCTTTTCGGCGGGATTACCGACAGGCTAATCCCTCTTTATGCTGTCGGCGCTTTTATGGCTTTTACGCTCTCGCAAGCCGGCATGGTCATGCACTGGAAAAAAAAGCGCGGCCCGAACTGGCTAAAGAGCGCATTCGTGAATGGGCTAGGCGCGCTCGTTACTGGCGTCACCACCATCGTCGTGCTGGTTGCGAAATTCGTGGAAGGCGCCTGGATCACGCTGCTTTTCATCCCATTGACCATTGTTTTCTTCTCCCTGGTTCGTCGCCACTATCACAATGTGAAACTGCTCACCAGCTGCAAGGACCCCATTGATGCGGCCGGCCTGAATCAGCATCCGATTGCCGTCATTGCCATCGACCACTGGAGCATCATTACCCGCCAGGGAATTGAGTTTGCTGCCCGTCTTTCCCCGGAAGTGATCGCTGTTCACGTCGAGCCGACCGAGCATTCCCAGCTGCTCGAAGGTGAGTGGGAACACTACGTTGAAAAGCCCTTCCAGGCGGCGGGCAAGCAGCCGCCCCAGCTCCACGTTCTGCCGTCACCCTACCGTTTCATCATCGTTCCCTTCGTTCAGTTCATTCTCGATCTTTCGAAAAAACATCCCGATCGCAGCATTGTCGTTGTCATACCGGAGCTGGTGGAGGATCGATGGTACGAATACTTCCTGCACAACCAGCGTGGCCGGCTTCTGGAATGGGTACTGCTCGCCCGCGGCAATGAGCGAATTTTCACGGTGAGCGCCCCTTGGTACGTTGGGAAACGAACCTGATTGCATCGGGAGAGCACGATCAGGCAGGACTCTTTCCATTTTACGGCTGGAGGAATCACGCCATTACCCGAGTTGCCTCCGCGCGCCCGTGCGGTAGATGGCACACCCTAGACCGTTTGCCCCCAGAACGACTATGGTGATCTTCAGCGAATACTTCCATGAACTTTCCACGTCGATGATGGGAAAAATCGACAGCACGACATAAAGCAATGTCATCAAGAATCCCGAGACCGCTGCTATGCGCAGCCATAGTCCCGGGCGCAGTCCTCGCTCTTTCGGCGACAGAAATGGAATTGCGAAGAGCGCCAGATAAGCGATGGCGTAAAACGTGAAGGCCCAAGTGAGCAAAAGCTCATAGGCTTCCTGTGGGCCGACTCCGATCAGGGCGACTACGCTGCCAGCCAAGGTTACGGCTCCCAGGACGAGAATCGAGTTGACCGGAGTCTTGTATCTGGCGTGCAGGCGAGTGAACCATTCGGGGAGCAAATGATCCCATCCCGCGACCATCGGGAGTCGAGCGCTGGCACTGAAGTACACGCTGAACGACGTCGGGTAGTTCACGAAGAGCAGGCCAATTGCTAGCGGGACGATGAAGCCGGAAAATCCCAAGGCCCGCGAGCCCAGGCGCAGAGCCTGCGGGATGGGACCGACCACGTCCACGGTCTCGGGCGAAATAAACGCCAAGATGGAACTGGTCGCGAAGATATAAATGAGCGCGATGAAAGGCGCGGTGATGAGCACGGATCGAGTGAGGTTGCGCGCCGGATTGCGACACTCGCCCGCAAAGATGGCTACATATTCGAAACCGCTGAGCGCGCCGAACATCATCTTCGCGAAAACGCTGAGGCTGAAGACGGTAAGCGGCGGCATCACCAGACGAAGCGGGTGATATTCAGCGAGCGTTCCGCGCCAGCGGTTGAGCAATGGCGTGGCGATGAGCACCGCAAGCGTGATCAGCGTAGCGATGCTGCCCGCGTTGCTTAACCACTTGCCAACGCGCAGCCCAAGAGCGGTCAAGAACATCATTCCGAGAATCAGCGCGAATGAAACGGTGAGAATCAGCCCCATGCTGGAAGCCATCCACGCTGCAGCGGGACCTAGGGCGTAGGCCACAAATGTTGTGGTGACCAGTCCGATTACCGCGACATACAGCATGACGAAGAGCCAAAGATTCCACGCCACCAGAAAGCCGACTTGATCGCCGAAGGCTAGGCGCGCCCACTCATACAAACCACCCTCCAGCGGCATCAGCCGATTAAGATGAGCGACCACCATAGCCAGCGGAATGAAAAACAGAACGAACGCCACCAGCCAGAACGCGACGTGGGCTGACCCAGCCTTGGCAGCGGTGCCGAAGAAATCCAGCACGATGACGAGCAGGACCTGTGCCATCACCAGGTCGAATAAACCCAGTTCTTTGCGCAGTGCGGCGCTGTGGCCCTGGACTTCCGCCTCCGCAGTCCGCAATGCGATGGGATTCTCAGTGGTCAATTGCTTGCCCGTAGCCTACTGTTTTTTCTCAGCTGGTCTAAGCAGGAGATCCTGATAGTCGAAGCTGAAATCCGCCAGCGGCGAAACCGCCGCCATGCGCGCGCTCTCGATGCCGCCGTCCGGCTTCAAAGAGAACGTTACAAACGCATCTTCAATCGTGCGGTCGCGCCAGTGTGCCTTGAAAGTGTCGTGCTGCCAGTGCTGCAAGTCGCCGATCATCGTGGGCGTGTGATCGAAAGTGATGACGAGAGCGCCATTCTCCATGCGAATGGTGATGGGACCATACCAGGCATCGCTGTAGGTTCCAGCGTATTTATCGAGCGGCAAGGACGGCTTGGAATCAACCGCGCGTGCGCCTTCCGCTTTCTTCATCGCCTCGGCAGCTCCTTCTTCCTCAGTATCTTTGACGGACTTAAACGCGGCGATCCAGTCGGTCGGTGGTAAGCCGAAGTAATGATCAAGCACGTGATAGAGAATGGAATCGAACGCGCCGCCTTCTTCCGCATTAGTCAGAATTACTACACCAAGATTTTCCTCCGGCACCAGCATCACGCGCGAAACGAATCCGGCGACTCCCCCAGTGTGTCCGGCTAATTTGCGTCCGTGATAGTCGCGCAAACCCCAGCCCAAGGCGTAATTCGCGAAGTTTGGCTTCAAAGCCGCTAAAGGCGGTCGTGGGTCTGCAATCAGCAAAATTGTCTGCGGTGTCCACATTTCTTTCGACTGCTGCTCGCTGAACAGGCGTCCGTCATGGTCGACAAACTTGCCGCGATTGAGCTGCAACTGCACCCACTTCGCCATATCCTCAGCGCAAGAATTGATCGCACCTGCCGGGCCGGCGTTGTCGAGTACTTCGAATGGAATCACCTGCAGCTTCCCATCCACGCGCTCATGCGGAAAAGCGTAGTCGTCGCCCGGCCTAAATGTGGCATTGCTAATGTTGGAATGATTCATGCCCAAGGGCGCGAAAATATTTTGGCGGATGTAGTCATCCCATGAGACCCCAGCCACTGCGGGAATGATCTGCCCCGCGGTCATATAGAGCAAATTGTCGTAAGCGTAGTGGCTGCGGAAGCTCGACGCCGGTTTCATGAAGCGCAGCTTATAAATGATTTCGTCACGCGTATAGGTCGAGTGCGGCCAGAACAGCAAGTCGCCTTCGCCAAGCCCCATGCCGCTGCGGTGGGTGAGCAAATCACGGATGGTCATCTCATGCGATACATACGGGTCATACATCACGAAGCCGGGAAGCCGCTGGTACACGGGATCGTCCCATGAGAGCTTGCCCGCATCCACCAGTCCGGCCAGCGCGGCCGTAGTGAATGCCTTGGTGTTTGACCCGATGCCGAACATCGTATGCTCGTCGACCGGCATCGAATCTCCGAGCTTACGTACGCCGTACCCCTTCGCCACGATGATCTTGCCATCTTTCACGATGGCCACGGCTATTCCCGGCACCTCGAACGTCTTCATGGAATTGGCGACATAGGAATCCAGATCGGGCGGTGGCGCGTTCTGGGCGCAAAGCGACGCAGCAGACGCGATCACAAGAATACTGGTTGCGAACTTAGAGCAACGCAATTTGGGCATATGTTTTCCCTCAACGAGACGAGAGCCAGCATTAGAACATACAAGGATGATGTTTCTAGATCGAGATCCGCAACCCGGGCGGTTACAGCCTGCAGAACTTAAGCAGGCAGCTTATGGCCGCCCGCCTGCCTTATGAAAGACTGCAATTTTACTTAGTGATGGTCGTGGTCGCCGTGGCTATGCCGCCAGGTCCAGTATTCCGTTTGTTCTTGGGGGGGCAATTTCCTGAAGTCTCTGTTTTCATCTCGGTGGTTTTCCCGTGCCCACGTGTGGTAGTAGGCGTCTTCATCGTGGTTCCAGACGTGGTAATCGCTGTAATAGGGGTCGTAGACCCGGTAGTAATGATGGTGGGCACAGGCCGTGCCTACCACGGAAAGCGTCAGCGCGGCGGCTAGGAACCATGAACTGAGAAATTGCGACTTGCTATTCATCGGTGAATGCTCCTCCTCTGCTCTCAGTCTCTCAATGAGTTAGAAATCCCAACTTCGGAGTCGAATCGCCCTTGTATTTGTTGCCAGGTCATGCGCCTAGGTTGCTTTGCCCGCGGTTTGCAAGAAGCTTCAGACGGCAAGTCAAGATGCCTTTTCGTTTGTTTCTTCTTGCACGGAGGGGCTTCTCACTCCAGAAGAAAGAATCATAGCCCGAGAGGGTTTATTTTTTCTGGGTTAGAATCAAGATACACACTTTCTTCTGAACATATTTCAAGCACCGAAGGAGCACACGTCAATGTATCCGGAAATCATGGTCATCCCCATGCGCGAAGAATTAACCCGTTTGGGTATCGAGGAACTGCGCACAGGCGATGCTGTCGACCATGCCCTGAAGGCTCAGCCCGGCACCACTATGGTGGTCGTCAACTCCATCTGCGGATGCGCCGCTGGCCGCATGCATCCCGCCGTCCGCATGGCCCTGGAGAAGGCCAGGCATCCCGACAAAGCGTTCACGGTATTCGCGGGACAAGACACCGAAGCCACCGAACGCGCCCGCAGTTACTTCACGGGACAACCGCCGTCCTCGCCTTCGATCGCCCTTCTGCGCGACGGCAAACTCATCTACATGATGCCGCGCCGCGACATCGAATCCCGCGAAGCACCAGCCATCGCTGCTGACCTCAAGGCTGCTCTCGACAAATTCTGTGCCAAGGCCGCAGAAGTTTGAGAGTCGGCGGAAGTCGGTCGTTTTATTTGTCATTCCGGAATCGCAAGGTCCTGGGAACCTGCTTTCGCAGCGCCGCAACGAACGCCGCCTACTTTATCTTGGACCCGCTCACCCTAAACGCCTTCACCACGACCCCATTCGGCTGCACGCCCACCGGAATCATCGTAAGCAGCGAATACTCGGTCGGCTCTAGCTTTCGCGGATTACGCTTCTGAATGACCGTTACATCCCCTGACTGCGTGTCCAGCACCAGCAGGTACCTCTGATCCTGCGAAAGCGCCAGCCCATCCGGATGGCTTCCCACCGGCATGGTAGCAATGCGGCGTCCCATCTCAATGTCATACACCGAAACACTGTCTGAGCCGAAATTGCTCACATATAGCCGCGAGTTATCAAGCGTCACCACCCCTCGCGCCGGATGTTGTCCGATCAGCACAGTGCTGCCGACTTCGTCGTTCGCCGTCTCAACGATTGAAATGCTGTCGGAATCAAAATCGCAAACCATCAACTCGCCGCCATCTGGCTTCAGCGCGAAACTCACCGGTGTTCGCCCTACATCCAGCAGCGCCAGGACCCGGTCGTTACTGGGGGCGATGCTTTTGTCCTTATTGGCCCCCGCCAACGCTATGGACGCCACCTGCGACGAGCCCGAACACGCCACAAACGCCTTGCTCGAGTCCGGCAGAATCGCGATATCTTCCGGTTGCTGGCACACCGGCAGGGTCGCCCGAACCCGCAACAGCCTCGCATCGATCATCGAAACTGTGTTGTCTCCGCGATTCGACACGACCACGGTGCCGCCGTCCGGCGAAATCCGCGCCAATCCTGGAGCATGGCCCACACGCACATTTCCCAACACCGTGCGCTTCTCCAGATCGATCACTGAAACATTGGCCGACCCTGAATTCGCGACATAGGCGCGCCTGCCATCTTCCGAAACATCGATAAAATATGGCCGCCCGTGAACTCCAATCGTAGCCACCACGGCGTTCTTCTCGGCATCAATGACGCTGACGTTATTCGATCCCGAGTTCACCACATAGATTTCGTTCTCCTTGCTGTTCGCCGCGACCCCAGTCGGATCCGTCCCCACCGCAATCGTTTTCGCTAGTTCAAATGTCCGCAGATCGATCACACTGACCGTATTGCTCTTGCCGTTGGTGACGTAAGCATATTCGCGGTAGGCCGGTCCGTAGTCCGGCAAAGCCTGCTCGCGGAAATACCACCACCCAGCCGCACCCAGCAGAGGAATCAGAACAAGGATGAACAGGATTTTTCGCAAGATGAAAGCTGTTTCTCGGGGAGATCTGAAAAAATAAGATTACCAGAGAGCAGTCTTTCCAGACTGGTCTAGCGTGAGGTTAGTTCGGGCCGCACCGATTGATCGAGTGACGATCGTTCCTTCAACTCGGTGGTTAATGCGGCTACCTTATCGTCCGAAACCCGGATCTCTCCATCCACCACCACCAGCAACTTGCCTGAACCCGTGTCCTGAAATTGCGCGCGGTGCAGCGTCGCATAGCTACGTGCCCCCGCAGGAAGCGCCGCTTTGAAGTCTCCACCGTGGCGCAGAACAAAAAGAATCGACTCCGCGACTTTGTCGCGCACCACTTCGCCCAGAGAGCCCGAGCGCAGCAACTCACCGACCAGCCCTTCCGCATCGATGCGCGCAATCTGCGCCACCAATCGCAATGTATCATCCTCCGCCACCGTCGGCGTGACCTTCACCTCGATGGTGCCGTTGCCTTCCACCATTTCGTTCATGGTATCCCTGCCAAAGCACGCCCAGCGCTCAAAGTGCAGCTGCACCTCCACCCGGCTCGCTGGCGCCTGCGGAGTAAGAGCCGCGGTCTGAATCGCAATCCGTTCCCCGCAGCGGTCCGCTTTGTCGAGTTGGGCGCGCAGTACATCAGCTATAGTTAGCTGCAGGTCCGATACGTCCGTCGTCAGCTCCACTGCAAATGTGTTCTGGCCGCCTTCCGCCACGCCCTTCGAAACCACTCCCGACGTTGTGATCACCATGGGCTGGTTCGCAAATTGGATCGAGGCTCTCACCGCCGGAAGGTTGTAAGCAACATCCTGGTTGTTAGGATTCTCGATGCTCATCTCGTCGCCCAAATCGACCTGTGCGCGCTGGAAGCTCGTGAGCGCGCGGTCGAGGCTCTGCGACGAGTTCGCCACCTGCGCAGCCGCTGCGTTCGTTTCTACTCCCTGATCCACCACCTTCGCCTGTTGCGCCAGCTCGGAGTCCACCTTGGTCAGCCTCTTGGTGATTTCTTTCAGCCCGGATTTCTGCGCTTCGGAGAATCCCTCCAGAAACTTCTTGTTCAACGTGCGCGCCGTTTCGACTGCATCCTCCAGCGTCTTATCGTGACTCGCAACGCCCTGTGCGTTGTTCTCTTTGCCAATCTGCTCGATAAAGGCTTTCAGTTCAGCGCTAGCGCCTGCTGTACTCTTCAGCATCGCGGCATACGCGATTTTCTGTTCACTGCTGGCCTGCACCGCCATGATCTCGTGAAAATCCTTCAGATCGTCCTTCGTCTCGATTCCGGTCGCGCGGTTGCCACCACTCAAGCCGCCTCCGCCTGCCGCGGATCCCCCAATGTGCCCGCCACCACCGCCGTGCTGGGCGAGCATCCTGCAGGGATACGTCAACAGCGCCGCTCCCAACACGATTGTCTTTACTCCCGAACCACTACCTCTGCGAAACATAAGCCAGAACCCCCAACAAAGCGCATCTAGCAGGCTGCGCTAGTAGTCTGATGAAAAGTCGTCCAAGATTCGTTATCAAGATATGCCTCAGAGCATATCGTAGGTCCGCATTACCAATCGCGCCTTCAGGCGTGCAGCGAGAAAATCCTAGCTTGGCTCAGCTCCGAAGAAAATGCCACAAACTTTACAGTTCTTTGCACGGCAGTAAAGAACTTGATTTCGTGAATCGGTGCTTAAAAGCTTCGTAACGGCTCGACATGCTATTTGGCGACTGCCCCCGCGGTCTCCCTAACCCCAATCCCCGGCACCGTCCTCCCTACCACCGCCGCAATCTGCCGCACCTGCGTCATCAGGTCATCGAACTGATGGGGAAACAGCGACTGCGGACCATCCGACATCGCCTGATCCGGTTGGTTATGAACTTCAACCATCAATCCATCCGCTCCCACGGCCACCGCCGCCCGCGACAGCGGCGTAACTTTATTCCGCTTGCCCGTCCCGTGGCTGGGGTCCACAAGAATCGGCAGATGACTCAACCGCTGCACCGCTGGAATCAAGCTCAGATCGAGGGTGTTCCGCGTGTGATCGGCAAACGTCCGTACTCCGCGTTCGCACAGCGCCACGTTGTAATTGCCTTCACTCAAAATGTATTCCGCCGCCATCAGAAATTCTTCCAGCGTCGCTGACATGCCGCGCTTCAGCAGTACCGGCTTCTTCGCCCGTCCCGCACGCTTCAGCAGCGAAAAATTCTGCATGTTCCGCGCTCCAATCTGGATCACATCCGCGTACTCTTCCACCAGATCAAGCGATTCGTTATCAATCGCTTCGGTAATAATCTTCATCCCATACTGCCGGCGGATCTCTCCCATAATCCGCAGCCCTTCTTCACCCAATCCCTGAAACGAATAAGGTGACGTCCGCGGCTTATACGCCCCGCCCCGAAAGAACTGCGCTCCCGCGCGATGCACTCGCTCCGCCACGGCAAACGCCTGCTCCCGGCTTTCGATCGCGCACGGTCCCGCCACAATCGCCAGGCCCGACCCGCCGATCGTCGCGGCCGTCTCCGCAAAACGGATCACCGTGTTGTCTTCCTTAATATCGCGGCTCACCAGTTTGTAAGGCTTCGAAACCCGGATCACTTCCTGCACGCCCGCCATCTCTTCCAGCGTGCCTTGTTCCACTTCGCCCTTATTCCCGGTGATGCCAATCGCAGTGCGCTGCGCCCCCGGCATGGCATGCGCACGATACCCAAGTTGCTCAATTTTTTCGCAGACGCCACGCACTTGCTCGTCGGTAGCGTGCGCCTTCATGACGACTAACATAGTTTCCTCTTAACGAACCATGTGGGGACAGCCGCCCCGGCTGTCCATGTCGAGCATTGCTCGACTCGGTTTACCTCGCCAGCCGTTCAAAGCTAGCTCATCAAGTCTACCGTTGCCCCCGCTGCACCGCAAATGCAGCACCCCTGTCTGCATCCCCTCCCTGACTTCCGCATCCAAGGACGAGCACCTCTAGAATTCCTCTCGGAGTTTTCCTCATGAAAGCAGCAGTCGTTCCTTCGGTAAACGGTAAGTGGGAGGTAAAGCAGTGGGAAACCCCCAAGCCCGGCCCCAATCAAGTGGTCATCAAGATCCACGCCAGCGGCCTCTGCTACACCGACGTTCACCTCACGCACGGCCTGATCCCACTGCAATTCCCGCGCGTCCTCGGACATGAGCCCGTCGGCGAGATCGTCGAGCTCGGCCCCGGCGTCACTACCCGCAAAGTCGGAGACCGCGTCGGCGTTGGCTGGGTTCAAAAAGGCTGCGGACGCTGCGAGTGGTGCCTGCGCGGGAAAAAGGAGCTGTGCCAGAATAATCAATCGACCGGGATCAATCTCCAGGGCAGCCACGCCGAATACATGCTCGCCTTTGCTGACGCCACCATGCTTATCCCCGACACTCTCAGCTACGAACAGGCCGCACCCATCTTCTGCGCCGGATACACCGTCTGGAGCGGCCTGCGCCTCGCCGATCCCAAGCCGCACGAGCGCATCGCCGTCGTCGGCATCGGAGGCCTTGGTCACCTCGCGCTGCAATATTCCAAAGCCTCCGGCTTCGAAACCATCGCCGTCACCAAAAGCAAAGACAAAGAGAAAATGATCCGCGACCTTGGCGCCGATGAAGTCGTCGGGAGCGGCGAAAAATTGTTGTCAGGCGGCGGTGCCGACGTTCTCCTCGCCACTTCGAATTCCTGGTCCGCTGTCGTTGACGCCGCGAAAGGTATGCGCCCCGATGGCCGCATTATCCTGATGGGCGTGGGCAACGAGCCACTTAATTACACTCCAGACCTTATGTTCAAGCGCATCCGCCTCATCGGCTCGTCGCAAAACGGCCCCGAATATCTGTACGAAGCCCTCGACATTGCTGCCAAGGGCAAAGTGAAAGTTGTCGCCGAGACCTACAAGCTGGACGACATCAACAGAGCCTACGATCGCGTCGCCGACGGCAAAGTCCGCTTCAGAGCAGTAATCACAATGAACTAAGAAGCACGGTGTGGGGACGGGCGCCTTCGCGAGCTTGCCCTGAGCGAAGCCGACGGCGCCCGCCTCGCGAACACGAGGCTGCCTTTATACTTTCCTCATGCCCAGATCCATGGTGCGCGAACAAGATATCCTCGCCCGGCCCGCGCCCAGACGCCCGCCCCGCCTCACTTCGCGCCGCATCGGCATTCACACCTCCACTGCCGGTGGCATCCACAACGCCGCCGAGCGCGCCCACCGCCTCGGCTGCAACACTCTACAGATTTTCTCCTCCAGCCCGCGCCAATGGGCTCCCTATGAACTGAGCGCTTTGCAATGCGAGGAGATGACCCGCCTGCGCACCAGCTACGATCTCAAGCCTTTGGTCATCCATACAAACTATCTGGTCAATCTGGCCAGCACCAACCAACTCTTTCTGAAAAAGTCGATCGAAGCCTTTCGCGGAGAAATCGAGCGCGCCCTCGCGGTCTGTGCCGATTACCTCGTTCTCCATCCCGGCTCCTTCCGCGGCTCCGATCGAGAAACCGGCCTGTTGCAGACCGCTGCCGCCATCGCCGCTTCTACTCAGAATCTCGACCTCGCTGCCGCAGGCCTTACCATCCTGATCGAAAATACAGCTGGCGCGGAATTCTCACTGGGAGGGAGCTTTGAGCAAGTCGCCGAAGTCATCGACCGTCTCCGGGGTATCGTCCCCGCTGCCGCCTGCATCGACACTTGTCACACTCACGTCGCTGGATACGATATCGTCACCGAAGAAGGCATTTACGCAACGCTTCAACATCTCGACGCAACCGTTGCCTTGAACAACGTGAAGGTTATTCATTGCAACGACGCCAAAGCGCCTCGCGGATCCAAGCTCGACCGCCATCAACATATCGGCAAAGGAACCATCGGCAAAGAACCGTTCCGCACCCTGCTCAATGATCTTCGCCTCGCTCATGCTGCCTTCATCGCCGAAACCCCCATCGACCGGCCGGGAGATGACCGCAGAAATGTCGATGCCCTGAAGAGACTGGTGGCTTGACTCCGAACCGTTTGCTCCCCGGCAGTTCTAATGTATTTTGGGCCGGCACATGATCCGCATCGTCATCTGGCTGCTGAGCCAGCCCTTGTTTTGGGCGGTCATCAGCGTAGTATTTGGCCCGTATTTTTTCTGGCGCGGTTTTCGTCTTCTGCAGCGCAAGCGGCTACCGTCCGTGCCGCGGCATTAGGCCGCGTGGAGGTGAGTGGCAGAGCGGTTGGTCCTTATACGCTGGTTGCGCCGTTGAGCCACGCCGACTGCCTGTACTATCGCCTGGCGATCGAATCGAACCCGCAAGGCGACCTTCGTAAGAGGATCCAGGAGTTGTGCGCGCCTCTTTTCCTGGACGATGGCACTGGCACGCTGATGATTTACCCACAAGGCTCCGAACTGCTGTTGCAGCCCTCCAGCGAACGATCGGAGTACGGGAAGCTTGCCCTTGCATTCACACGCTATTCGGAGGGGAGTCCAGAGTTTGCCCAGGAATACTCCATCAAACCTGGAGACACGATTTTCGTTCTGGGTACACTTCAGGAAAATCCATGGGCGAAAAAGGACCCGATTGCTGAGTGCAATGAGTTGTCTCGCATCGGGCCCGGATTTGTCGGCCTAGGCGAAGCCGATCTGATGCGCCGCGAAGCCTTTCCATACCTGGATCCTACTCTGCCTGCGGGATCGGCCCTTGTTTCGCGCAACGAGTTCGACCTGCATCCTCCTGTCATGCTGATGCAGGGCAAAGGCCCGTTTGTCGTCTCTACCGACAGCCAACGAGAGTTCGTGGCTAAGCTGAATTTGAAGTCGCTCGTGTATATTTGGGGAGGCCCAGCTGCAGCGCTCTGGGGCCTGTGGGAGATTCTCCACCGCGCGGGACTGATGGGGTCGCCATTTCAGAACTAGCGCCGCGAGACTCGGAACGCCGTTCCCATTTCACTCAAGCCCGGCGACCACCGCAGAAAATGTTGATGCTTTGAAGAAACTCCTGACATAGACCGAACGTTGCATCGAGTCTTCCGCCACTTCTGTATGCTCCGCGTCCGCTTTGTTTACGATTTTAAGCCGGTGCCATTCGCCAATCTCCTGCACACGGTTCCCCCGGCTCATTGTAAAATCTAAGGTTTACTCGCAAGTCTCTGTAACCCGCATATGCCGCAGCAAGACAAATTGCAGGAAGCAACGATAACCGCTAACACGAATCAGCATAGCGAGTCCGATCGTCCCCATGACAACCGCTATAACCCCCAGCGCGTCGAATCCAAATGGTTCGAGCGCTGGCAAAGCGATCCCCAGCTCTACGCCGCCGAAGAGGCCAACTCCAGCAAAAAGAAATACTACGTCCTCGAAATGTTGCCTTATCCGTCCGGCGTGCTCCACATGGGACACGTGCGCAATTACGCCATTGGTGACGCGCTTGCCCGCTATATGTGGATGAACGGCTACAACGTTCTTCATCCCATGGGTTGGGATTCCTTCGGCCTTCCCGCTGAGAATGCTGCCATCCAAAACAACACTCCGCCGCGCCAGTGGACCCTCGGCAACATCACCAAAATGAAGGCGCAGATGAAGCGCCTCGGCTTCGCCTACGACTGGTCCCGCGAGATTACCACCTGCTTGCCCGATTACTACCGCTGGAATCAGTGGTTCTTTCTCAAGTTCTATGAGAAGGGCTTGGCCTATCGCAAGAAAAGCAAAGTCAACTGGTGTCCCCAGTGCGCCACCGTGCTCGCCAATGAGCAGGTAGTGGATGGATGCTGCTGGCGCCACGAAGATACCCTCGTCGAACAGCGCGAGCTCGAGCAATGGTTTTTGCGCATCACGAAATACGCCGACGAGTTATTGCGCGATTTGGAAAAGCTCAGCGGTTGGCCGGAAAAAGTTCGCATCATGCAGCGCAACTGGATCGGCCGCAGCGAAGGTACCCTCGTCGATTTCAAGCTCGACTACGCGGAAGACCGTAGCGGATTCGGCCCCGCCGGTGGGACCATCAGCGTCTTCACCACCCGCGTCGATACCATCTTCGGCGCGACCTCGGTGCAGCTCGCACCCCAGCATCCCATCGTCGCGGACCTCGCCGCGTCCAACGCCGATCTACGCGCCAAGGTCGATCAACTCATCGCCGAGCAGCGCAAAGCCAAAGAAGCTGGAGACATCGGCGAAATTGAAAAACACGGCGTCCCCACCGGCCGCTATGCCATCAATCCTTTCAATGGCGAAAAGGTTCCAGTCTGGGTGGCCAACTACATCCTGATGGACTACGGCACCGGCGCCATCATGAGCGTTCCCGCCCACGATGAGCGCGACTACGAGTTTGCGAAAAAATACAAACTCGAAATCCGCCTCGTCGTTCTTCCAATTTCCAACGACCCTGAGGAGACCGTCACCGAGCCACCTCTTCCTTTTGTCGCACACGAAGGCATGTTGATCAACTCCGGCCCGTATAGCGGCGTTGAATGTGCCGATGCCATCAAGAAAATGTCCGCACACGCGGAAGAAAAGGGTTTCGGCAAAGCCAGCATTACCTATCGCCTCAAAGATTGGGGAATCTCCCGCCAGCGCTATTGGGGAACGCCGATCCCCATGCTCTATTGCGAAAAAGACGGTATCGTTCCCGTGCCGGAGAAAGATTTGCCGGTGATCTTGCCGGAGAACGTCGATATCACGCTCGTCGGCGGATCGCCGCTCGGAAGAGTGTCAGAATTCGTCAATGGCACTTGCCCCAAGTGCGGCGGTCCCGCGCGCCGCGAAACCGATACCATGGACACCTTCATCGATTCGTCCTGGTATTTCTACCGTTACACCGACGCACACAACGACCGCGCTCCGTTCGACTCGAAGACCGCGCAATATTGGTTTCCCATCGATCAGTACATCGGCGGCGTCGAACACGCCATCTTGCACCTTATTTACTCGCGCTTCTGGACCAAGTTCATGCGCGACCTTGGCCTCATCACCAACGATGAGCCCGCCGAGCGCCTCTTCACCCAAGGCATGGTCATTAAAGACGGCGCAAAAATGTCGAAGAGCCTCGGCAATGTCGTCAGTCCCGACGAAATGGTCGCGCGCTACGGCGCCGATGCCGCGCGCCTCTACAGCCTCTTCGCCGCACCACCCGACCGCGATCTCGACTGGCAGGATTCCGGCATCGAAGGCATCCAGAGATTCTTAGGTCGCATCTATCGCTTTTTAGTGCGCAACGCCGCGCCATATGCCTCCGTAGAGACGTTGCCTGCATCGTCTCTCTCTCCAGCAGAACGTCAGATCCAGCGCAAACTCCACCAAACCATCAAGCGTGTCAGCGACGACTTCCAGGGACGCTGGCACTTCAACACGTGCATCTCCGCCATCATGGAGTTGGTGAACGCCCTCTACGCCTACGAGGAAAGTGCAACCTCTGAATCTCAGACCAGAAGCAGCGCTTCAGCGGCTCTCCTGGCTGAAGTTCAGCGGAACCTCGTTCTCTTGCTCGCGCCGTTTGCGCCCTATCTCGCCCACGAACTATGGGAAATGCTCGGCGAAAAGGGAAGCCTCCTCAAAGCCGCGTGGCCAAAATATGACGCCGCTCTCGCCAAAGAAGAAGAGCTAGAAATCCCAGTGCAGATCAACGGCAAATTGCGCGGCCGCATCACAGTGCTTGCGGATGCTCCGGAGAGTGTCGTGATTGATCGCGCACTCGCCGATGAAAAACTTCAGGCCGCCATCGCGGGCAAGCAGATTGTGAAAAAGATATTCGTCCCCGGCAAGCTCGTGAATATCGTTGTGAAGTAGAGCGGCAGACCGCGCCTGCGATAGAAAAGCGGGTCCGCTTCGAGTGAAGAAACTGCCTTATTCTCCTTCCAGTACCAGAGCTTCGCTGCGGTGATTAAAGTCGATCTCATCAAGCGCCTTTGTATTGTTCTGAAGGGTCTTGATCATTACCGCATCATAGGGCGCAGGTTGCTGCAAATCCTTGATTTTCCCCTCGGTCGTCGCAACGGTTTTGCCGTTTTGCACGATGTCAACCTTTACGTCATTGGCTGGACCATTCCATTCGGCCTTGTAGTTGCCGGGTGCGCGAGCTGCGTAGAACCAACTTGCACTGTATCTGCCAGAGTGAAGTTCCCTGAATGAGCCAGTCATGGTCGGTTGCAAATATCGTGCGACGACGTACATATAGATTCGTAATTCTGACTTGGAACTGTCCGCTTCCGGCGATACCGCGCAAATGCCTGCACTTTGACAACGTGCGCTATCCTAATCAAAGAGAATCGAGGAATGTCCGCACCATCACCCACAATCGAAGGCTTCCGTGCAGCGTTTCGGCGCCCGTCGCTGACGTTTGCAGAAATTGCGTGGCGCTGGACGCTTGGCGCAACCGCCGCGGCCTTATTCCTTTTCTGTTTCATCGAATATCTCGACACACTACCCGTAACGACCGCGGACTCAGCTCTCCTGTCGACTCGACAACCTGCGTTCGTAGTACGAGCCCTCACCCACATCCTTCGTGGCAGTCTGAATCGCGCTGTGCTGGCGGCGTTGCTGGTGATGCTGTCGCTTTCCGTGCTGTGGATCATAGCCGCTTCGATTGGCCGGTTGGCTACAGTCCGCGCCCTGTTCCAATACTTCCGTGACGAGGTTGCAAGCGGTTTCTCCTCGGAAACGTACGACCCGACAAAGACGCGGCCAATCCGCGCCCTGATCGATCTCAATTTCCTCCGTGTTGCTGTAGTGCTGGCTATGATTCTGGCCTTCGCCGGCGCGGGAATTCTATCCAGTTTCGTTTCATCCAATACGCACCCGAGACCAGGTTTGGCTTTTACTCTATTTATTCCGCTGGCTGGAGTAATCTGCATCGCGGGTTGGGGTTTGAACTGGTGGCTGTCGCTCGCAGGAATATTTGCGGTTCACAATGAAGAAGATGCACTGGCCGCTCTTTCCGCAGCTGTCTCCTTTTTTCGTGAGCGCACTGGTTCCGTTGTCGCGGTGAGTACGTGGACCGGCCTCGCGCACCTGATTGCTTTCAGCATCGCCACTACTGTGGTTTCGTTGCCGCTCGCTTTCATCCGGATTGCGCCCTTGCGACTTATAATCGCCGGAGTCATTCTCGTGACGCTCGTGTATTTGGCCGTTGTGGACTGGCTCTACATCGCACGCCTTGCCGGCTATGTTTGCATCGCAGAAATGCCGGATGCATTGTTTGCAACGTCGCCGCTTGCGCCAACATCGCCCAGCGGAATGGCGGTAGAAGACATGATCGACCGCGACGAACCAATTCTGAGCGACATTCCGAACTTGGCCGTATAGACGTAGCTTGTTACGTTTCGGAGGATCCGCTCCTTTACACGGGACCTCCGATTTTGAGAAACTCATCCGTGGAAAGCCAACCCAGACTCAATCAGTCCATCGTAATCCTCGACTTTGGCGCGCAATACACGCAGCTCATCGCTCGCCGAATCCGCGAACAGAATGTTTTTTCGGTGGTGCTCCCCTGCACGGCCTCGCTTGATGAGGTGAAGAGCTGCGCTCCGGTTGGAATTGTGCTGTCGGGTGCGCCGTGGTCGGTCTACGACGAGGATGCGCCGCCGGCGGATGGGCGCGTGTTCGAGATGGGGCTGCCCGTCCTTGGCATCTGCTACGGGCTGCAGTTCATGGTGCACACGCTGGGCGGCAAGGTACGGCCGGCGGACAAGTGCGAATATGGTCATGCGGAGATTGATATCGTCGCGGAGTCTGCGCTGTTCGCGGGATTGGCGAAGCGGCAGGCGGTGTGGATGTCGCATGGGGACGAGGCGCTGGAGTTGCCTCCGGGATTTGAGCTGACGGCCAAGACTGCTCATGCTGTGGCGGGAATCCAGAATGTGGCGAAGAAGTGGTTTGCGGTGCAGTTCCATCCTGAGGTTCACCACACGCGGAACGGGACGGAGATTCTGCGCAACTTTGTATTCCAGATTTGTGGGGCGAAGCCTTTGTGGACGCCGCAGCACTTTATCGATTCCACCATCGAGCAGGTGAAGCAACAAGTGGGAAGCGGAAGAGCGATCTGCGCGCTTTCGGGTGGAGTGGATTCGTCCGTTGCGGCAGTACTTGTGGATCGTGCGTTGCGCGATGCGAAGGGCAAGTCGCGGCTCACGTGCATCTTCGTGAACAATGGAGTGCTGCGTAAGAACGAGTTCGAGAAAGTGCAGAAGACTCTGCACGACAAGCTTGGGCTGCGGCTTGATGCGGTCGACGCTACGGATCGTTTCCTCGCTAAGCTTAAGGATGTCAGCGACCCCGAGAAGAAACGCAAGATCATCGGCAACGAATTCATCAAGGTGTTCGAGCGGGAAGCGCGCCGCATTGAGAAAGAAGAAGGCAAGGTCAAGTGGCTGGTGCAGGGAACGCTCTATCCGGATGTGATTGAGTCGCGGTCGGTGCGGGGGCCTTCGCAGGTAATCAAGTCACATCACAATGTGGGCGGGCTGCCGGAAAAAATGAAGTTGAAGTTGATCGAGCCGCTGAAAGATTTGTTCAAAGATGAAGTCCGGAAAATTGGCCGCGATTTGGGAATGCCGGAGGAGATTTTGCAGAGGCAGCCGTTCCCTGGCCCCGGGTTGGCGGTGCGCGTTCTCGGGGAAGTTACGCCGGAACGGTTGGCTTTGTTGCGAGAGTGTGACGATATTGTGGTGAGCGAGATCAAGAGCGCCGGGCTGTATACGAAAATATGGCAATCGTTTGCGGTGCTGCTGCCGGTGATGTCGGTGGGAGTGATGGGCGATATGCGGACGTATGCGTATACCTGCGCGGTGCGGGCGGTGAGTTCGGAGGATGGGATGACGGCGGATTGGGTTCCGCTGCCGCACGAAGTCTTAAAGACTATTTCCACTCGAATTGTGAATGAAGTAAAGGGCGTGAACCGCGTGGTGTATGACATTACGTCGAAGCCTCCGGGCACGATTGAGTGGGAGTGAGGAAAGCAGTTCTCAGTTTTTGCGGCTTAAAGTTTTGTCCGCGTGTGTTGGGGTTGAGTTGACGGTGTACCTCAGGGGCTGAAGCCGCATCGATTTTTGTTTGGCTTACGCGGCGCTGAAGCGCCGCTCTTCCACGGTACTTTCCCAAGGCCACTCTCAGCAGGTCACTTTCAACAATTCATCAGAGCCGAAGGTGGGGTACCCGCCTCTTATCGACGGGTGGGCTAGGGAAAGTCAAAAAACTAAGGTCAAATGCAGAGGACAGGAGTGTCCGTTCCACGAGCGCTGCCGTGAAACGATTTGGGACTTCCCGCTACTATTGAAAGTGAAGCGCCCTCTTCATGGACGTTCATGCAGCTGCGGTATGCACAAATGGTCATCTTGGACTTCGAGATACTGAAGCTGCTTCCGGCGACGGTGGTGAGTTTGGGTTGGCCGCACATCTCGGTGGCGACGCTGCGGAAGACGTTTAACTAGTTTGGGTCGGAGGCGGCCCCGCCAGAGAAAAAAATCCCGAGCGGGACCGGAGCGTGGAATCCCACCTTTCAGAAAACGAAGGGTGGGGTACCGCACGTGGGTCTGGACACGTTAGGCAGTGATTTCCAGGAGATTGCCTTCGGGGTCGGCGATGACGGCTTCGTAGTATCCGTCTCCGGTGAGACGCGGCAGGCTTACGATGCGAACTCCTGCTGCTTCCATTTCTTTTACGACACGATCCACGGCGGCGCGCGAGCCTACGGAGACGGCGAGATGCGCCAGTCGTGGAGACTCACCCGGGGATGCCATCAGTTCGAGGCGAGTGCCGGAGGCGAACGAGAGGAAACAGGATTGGAAGTCCCGCTTCGAGCTGGAGTAGGTTGATGTTGCGGTGGCCTTGAACCAACGCCCGTAGAAGGCGCGGGCGCGGTCAAGATCGGAGACCCAGGCGGCTGCGTGATCGATTTGTCCAACTAGATCTGGTCCAACCCGAGCTAGTTCCAGCGGATCCAGCAGCCGCAGCTTTACAAGTTCACGGCGGAGCGCTGGAGGATCGGTGAAAAGGATGCCGTGCATGCCGAGAACGGTTGCGGCCTCTACGTTCGGTTTCAGGTCGTCGATGTAGATGGTGTGGGCGGGATCGACGGCATGAGTCTCTAAGAAAAGTTGAAAGATGCGCGGGTCGGGCTTGAGCAACCGCGCTTCGCCGGAGAGGACGACTCCTTGAAACCATTGCAGGAAGTCGAATCGCTTGAGAGCGAAGGGGAAGGTTTCTGCGGACCAGTTACTGAGCGCAAACAGAGGAACTTCGCGAGCGCGCAATTCCGCTAGGATCTCGACGGCACCAGAGATCGGGCCTGCCAGCATCTCGTCATAACGCTGGATCCAGGCGTCGATCAAGTCGGCGTGGGTGGGGTGTTCCAACTTGAGGGAGGCGCAAGCCTCGGCGAAAGGGCGTCCGGCATCTTGCTGGAGGTTCCAGGAAGGTGTGCAGACGGTGGCCAGGAAATGTTCCATTGCGGCGTCGTCTCCGCGGAAGAGCTTGCGATATAAGTGACGCGGGTTCCAGTCAATCAGAACGCCGCCGAGATCGAAGACTGCTACGGAGCGATTGGCCATCATGGGGTAATTCTATCGAATGGATGGCTGCAGGGATGCTGGGTCTGAGTGGAGGGATCTTCAACGATGAAGGTGGATGGCCCACCCTTCGAAACGAAGGGTGGGGTATCCGGTGAAGTAGCGGGTTTCTATTCCACATTTACGGTAACGGCAGGAGATGCGATGCCGTTGCAGACAACCTGGAAGTCGCTCAGGCCGGTTTCCATGCTCTTCGGCATGTCGAAGTGGGTAGAGGCCTGAGTGGTATATGCGATGGCCATGGTGCTGTGGTCGTGGGTTCGGGCGTAGGAAACGGCACCGGTGATCCGGTTGGTGATGAGGACCAGCGGATAGTTGGTTGCCGCCTGGACATCGTCGCCATAAGCGGCGCCCTGGGAAAACCCATTGAAGTTGAATCCGGATACTACGTACGAGCTTCCGCGTTTGAGGTCAGTTGGCAGGGAAGTGATTTGCGGTGCCCAATTGGGGTTGGGAGTTCCTCCGTGCTGATAGACCCAAACGTCGCCGAAGTCTGTCCAAAGAACCTCCCCGGTGGGCAGAAGCAGCATGTTGCCATAGTAGGAAGAGACGTTCGGGGCATCGGTGTTGCCGCCGGTAACGTTGATGAAGGTAGTTCCGTTCCACACTAAGAACTTGGAACCCAGGTTGAAGATACCGGGGCTAGCCTGAACCAGTACATTACCATCCGGAAGTAATGAGGCTGGCCCGTCGGCGATGTCGAGAGCGTCAGGGAAATCGGGACCGGCTGTCCAAGTTTTGGTTTGAGTGTCGTAGATGGCGGTGTGGCCAGGCATTCCGGGAGCGCCGTTGGCTCCGGCGTAAAAGACGGTGCCGTCGGGGCGCAAGACGCCAGGGCCTAGCTCATAGGAGGCTTGTTTGGCATTGGGATAGGAATCCCAGAGTTGCACAACCGTGCCGCTGGCGGGGCCGCTTTTCCAGGTGCCTTTTGAAGGATTATAAATCTCGTAATTCTTGCCGTCCGGTTCGTAATGAAAGACGTAGGCATCGACGGCCAAAACCGTACCGTCGGGCAGCAGATTCCAACCTTCCTCGTCGTTGACGTCATACTTGCCCTTGCCCGTGAGGGTCCAGGTTAGGGTTTGGGCATTCAGAAGGGCCGACTGCTTGGTACAGCAGTTGGCCTGCATATAGGTGCCGTCATCAAGGATGACGCTTTGGGCATCTCCGATGGTGGTCCAGCCGGCGGGCGGGGTTACGGATGTCCATTTGTTGGTTGTGGGGTCATAAATGGCGCCCAGATTTGTCCAGACAGCCTGGCAATTTCCGGGGGTTGATGAATTATATTCGCCGCCCATCATCATGACGCGACCGTCTGGCAGAACGGCTGAGCCGAAATAGAGGGGGGCGTATCCGGAGGGCAGGGAGGCGATCTGCTTCCAAGTACCGTTGATATAGCTACCGTAGAAATCGGGAGTGAGCCGCCACCAGGTGGGCCCACAAGCTTCGTGAGCGATGACCGTGCCGTCGGTGAGCAAAAGGGGATTGCCAAGTCCGAGGTTGGGGTTGGGTTGGTTTACCAGCGGAAGCCATTGTTGTGAACTGGCGGGATAAGTGGTAGCGAGCCATAGAACGAGACAGACAGCAAAGGCGCTGAAATGTTTCATTGTTTTCTCCTGAGGCTAGGGGTTTTTCAATGCCGAGCGAAAGGCAATGGGTAACGTGAATTGCTGGAGCACTTGCGCTCGAACTGGCCGTCTGTTCACGCTTCCAGCGCAAGCTTGTATTACCGACTTCTCCTTTAACTTCAAAAGCGGCGGGAATTATACCCCGAATCGTGCTTTTTATGTGCGTCGAAAAAGACTTCTATCTGAGGCGCTGGCGATGGCCTTGATTTGGCTCACGCTAGGATTGGTCGCGGTGGACGGTGTCCATGGAGAAGGCGGGGAGGCAGACGGCGATGTATTCGGCGCCGCCTTCGTGAGGAGTGGAGTAACGGATCCATTCACCGGCGTGAGCGATGACGGCTTGTCCGGCAGCGACGTCGAGGGATCCGGTTTTGTGCTCGACGTGGAGGGTGCCTTTGAGGACTATGGTGAATTCGTCGAAGGCAGGAGTCTGGCCGGGTTCGAGCCATCCGGCGGGGCTGCGCATGTGAGCGACGCTGCCGGAGGTGGTTTGGGAGTTGACACGTCCGATGTATTCGTCGATGAGCTTGGGTTTGTTGCCGGCGGATTGGATGCGGGTGGGTTGCGGGATTAGAGTGGGCATGGGTTGGGGCTCTCTGGAGTGCGACTGTTATTAAATCATGGGATGGAAAAGTGTGCCTCTGTGAAGTACCTCTGGGGCGGCTAAAGTATTCAATCATGGCTGGCGCTTGGCGCAGCGCTGAAGCGCTGCGCCAGCCAAAATCAGAACTCGCTCCAGTTAAGAGTTTGCTCGCTGCATCGTTTACAATCCTCGCTTATGTTCTATCGATCGGATAATCGTGTTGTGGATCAACTGCGGCCGGTGATCATCACTCCTGAATTTATTACCACGGCGGAGGGGTCGGTTCTCATTGAGGTGGGGAATACGCGGGTGATTTGTACGGCGTCGATTGAAGAGACGGTGCCGCAGTTTATGCGGAACACCGGTAAGGGATGGATTTCGAGCGAGTACGCGATGATTCCGCGGGCGACTTTGACGCGCACGCCGCGAGAAGTGTCGAAGGGGCGGCAGAGTGGTAGGACGCATGAGATTCAGCGGCTGATTGGGCGGTCGCTGCGCGCGGTGACTGATTTGGCGCGTCTGGGCGAGCGCACGGTCTGGATTGATTGCGATGTAATCCAGGCAGATGGCGGGACGCGAACGGCTTCGATTACGGGCGCGTTTGTGGCGCTGGGGCTGGCGCTGGAGAAATTGGTGGAGGCGGGGACGCTGACGTCGGTTCCGTTGAAGGATTTTGTGGCGGCGGTTAGTGTCGGGATTGTGGAAGGAGAAGTTTTGCTTGACCTCTGTTATGAGGAAGACTCGCGCGCCGATGTGGATATGAATTTTGTGATGACGGCCGGGTACAAGATGGTGGAAGTGCAGGCGACGGCGGAGAGGCAGGCATTCGATGAAGCGCAGTTTGCCAAGATGATGGCGTATGCGCGGCAGGGAGTGCAGGCGTTGATTGCCAGGCAGCAAGGGGTGCTGAGCGGATTGACGCTGCGGCGGTAGAAAGTTCTCGTATGGTGCGGACCAGTTTTCTGAATTTCGATGCTATAGAACCACGGCGGTAAGTAGCTTGCATTGTCAAATGTAAAAGAGCAGAGGTCCTCAGAGGCTCAAGCCCGAGCAGGGGAAAATCGCAGCACTGAAGCGCCGCGGCACCCAAATCACACCAACGAAAATCAGAGTCTGGCGCCGGCAGTGACGTAGCAAGCTACGTCTCTACAGGGAATCCTCCTACGCGATCCAGACCGTTTTGATGTTCATGAATTCGCGGATGCCGTTGGCGGCTAGTTCGCGGCCGTGGCCGGAGCTTTTGACGCCGCCGAAGGGGATGCGGGGATCGGAGGCGACCATTTTGTTGATGAAGACCATGCCGGATTCGAGCTCGTTGATGAAGCGTTCACGCTCGCGGTCGTCGGTGGTCCAGGCACTGGCGCCGAGGCCGAAGCGGCTGTCGTTAGCGAGCCGGATGGCTTCGTCGATATCTTTCACGCGGAACAGCGAGGCGACGGGACCAAAGAATTCTTCGCGATAGGCGGGAGATTCTTTCGGGATGTTGGTGAGGACGGTGGGGGCGTAGTAGTTGCCGGGAAGCTCCAAGGGATGGCCGCCGATTAGGAGTTTCGCGCCGGCTTTGACGGTTTTCTGGACGTCGGCATCAAGGGACCTCACAGCATCGGCGGTAGCGAGTGGGCCGAGTTCAGTTTTCTCGTCGAAGGGATCGCCTACGCGCAGGTTCTTCATGCGGTCGACGAACTTTTTTTCGAAGTCGGCGGCGATGGATTCGTGGACGATAAAACGCTTGGCAGCGATGCAGGACTGGCCATTGTTGATAACGCGAGCCTCGACGGCGGTGGCGACGGCGGCGTCGAGATTGGCGCTGGGCATGACGATGAAGGGGTCGCTGCCGCCGAGTTCGAGGACAACTTTCTTGATGCGCTTGGCGGCGGCGACTCCGACTTCGATGCCGGCCTGTTCGCTTCCGGTGAGCGTGGCGGCGACGACGCGTGGGTCGTTGAGGATGGCGTCGACTTGCTGGGAGCCGATGAGCAAGGTTTGGAAAGCGCCGGTGGGGAAGCCAGCTTCGAGGAAAATCTTTTCAATGGCGAGGGCACTTTGGGGCACGTTGGAGGCGTGCTTGAGGAGTCCGACGTTGCCGGCCATGAGCGCGGGAGCGGCGAAGCGGATCACCTGCCAGAAAGGGAAGTTCCACGGCATGACCGCGAGGATGGGGCCGATAGGACGGTAGCGGACAAAACTCTTTTTGGCGCCAGTTTCGATGACTTCGTCGCTGAGGATTGTTTCGGCGTTCTCAGCATAGTAGCGGCACGCGGTAGTGCATTTTACGGCCTCGGCGACGGCAGCTTTGTAGGGCTTGCCCATTTCGAGGGTCATGAGATGGGCGAACTTTTCTTTGTCGCGTTCGAGGATCTCGGCGGCCTTGTGCATGCGGCGAGCGCGTTCGGCGAAGGGAGTTTTGCGCTCGGCGTGGAAGGTGGTGACCGCCAGCTGGAGCTTTTGCTCTATCTCGGCGCTGGAAAGAGGTTGAAAGGTTTGGAGAGTTTCTCCAGTAGCGGGATTAATGGTGGCAATGGCCATGATGAGTCGTCCTTGGGAATTTGGTGTAAGAAGCTCTTGAAAGTCGCTCGCCTTATTGTCTGCCTGGACCACTGGCCAAGGGAAGCGCAGCGGTCATACCACTATACCATCGGTCGAATGCCTACTTTCCGGGCTGTTAGGATTTGCGCATGACAACTGAGATGGACTCGAAGACGCAGGCCGACCTGATCACCAGCGCTTCCGGTGGAATTGGATATGAACTGGTGAAGCTGTTTGCGCGGGATCGCTACAACCTGGTGCTGGTGGCTCGCAGCGGAGAGAAGCTGAATCAAGTTGCCGCCGAACTGAAGGGCACGTTTGGGGTTGCGGTGAAGACCATCGTGCTGGATTTAACTGCGGCGCCGGCCGCGAAGTTTTTGTTCGATCAGTTTGCAGCGCGAAGGAGTGGTAGTGGATGTTCTGGTGAACAACGCCGGGTTTGGTGAGTTTGCCGGTATGGCCGAGGAAGAAATTCTGGGGCAGATTCAGTTGAACGTTACGGCGCTCACCCAACTGACCGGGTTGCTTCTGCCGGCGATGCTGGCGCGGCGGAAAGATTATGAATGTGGCTTCGACGGCGGCCTTTCAGCCGGGGCCTTTGATGGCGGTGCATTACGCGACCAAGGCTTATGTGCTGTCATTCTCGGAAGCGCTGGCGAATGAGGTTGGGGGGGCGAGGGTGGTGGTGTGCGGTTTTGTCCCGGGAGCTACGGACACCGGTTTCCAGAGGCGCGCGGGGATGGAGAACTCGCGGCTGTTCAAGAAAATCGGGGCGATGAAATGTGGAGACGGTGGCTAGGGATGGATACCGGGGGCTGATGGCGGGGAAGACGGTGGTAATTTCCGGCCTGCAGAATTGGCTGGTGGTGGAGTTGGTGAGATTTGCTCCGAGGAAATGGGTGACGGCGGTTTCGCGGTGGGTGGCGGAGAAGGTCGAGTAGGGAATCGGCACAGATGCCGGCCTTTGTCCGGCGGACAGCCGAAGGCCCCGTCCCCACATTTGACACTTACTGGGTTGATTGGAGTTGTGAGGTTAGTTGATTAATGGCAGAGACGTCGAAGAAGTTAGATAGATCGGCGTGGCCCGCCAGGGTATCACGCTGTTTGCCTTCCACCAAAACTTTCACTTTAAGAATTCCGGGGATGTTGGCGGACAGCGTCTGGATGAGAGAGGCGACGGTGAGATCTTCGGCGAGCACGCCGGAACGGTGACCGTCGGCGAAGGCAGCGTTGACGTCGATGACGGCGAGGCCGGGATCGACGAGATAGACGCTGCGAATGTCGGAGCCCGGCGGCAGCGGGTGAGGTGAGGATTTATCGAGATAGAGGGCGATGAGGGCACGGAGCAATTCTTCGGCGCGCTGTTGACGGACTGACGGCATGGCAATTTGGGCAGACTGGGCACGGAGTATGCCGATGTCGTCGTAGGCGACGAACAAGGTCACGCGCTCGGTAGCTCCAGCGACGGGAGGGACCACAGGACGGGTGTCGACGGAAGCGACGGGAGTAGCAGCGGCGCGTCCGCGCATGTGCCAGGCATAAACGCTCATGCCTAGTACAGCCGCCAGGAGAATGGAGAGCGCGATAAAAAAGTGGCGTGGGATCATTGTCGTCGAATCATTGCTTGTCCAATCATGGTGCGGCTCCGAGTTGAGAGCGAATGGCAACGATACCGTTGGCCACGGCGCCGGCGATGAGCTGTTGATAATCGGGCGAATTGAGTGCAGAGACGTCGGAGGCGGGCGGGGCGACTTCGACGGCAATGGCAGCGGTGACGATGTTATTCAGCGGTCGGAGAGGAGCAGTGAGAGTGCGGACCGGGACCTGAATCCTTTTCAACATGCTGGCGATACTTGCGGCAGTGGCTTCACTGAGCGGGACTGAGGAAGACTGGGCGGTAGGCCAGGAGCGGAAGGGACCACGGTCCTCACTATCGGCGTAAGGAAGCATCGTGGTGTAGATGCGAACACCATGGCCGCTGGAAGCAGCATGCAGGGCGACGTAGATAGCAGCGTGGGTGGTGTTGGCGAAGAAGGCGCGATCGTCGAGGGAAAGGTTGGCGTCGGAGTCGCGGAGGACGAGGGTGGCGACGCCGCGGCTCTCGAGTTCCTGACGAAGCAGGCGAGCGAAGGCGAGGGTCACGTCTTTTTCGGCGATTGTGATGCTGAGGGCTTCGCCGCGGTCGGTGCCGCCGTGGCTAGCGTCCACGACTGCGAAATAGTGGCGGGGAACGGATAACAGACTTGGTGTCGGCGACTGCGCGCTCGGAGGGTTTTGCGGTGAGGGGGCGGCTGGCTTCGGGGTTGCGGTTGCCGCGGGTTGCGATTTCGCGGGAGCCAGAGTGATGGTGCGGCCATCGTTGCTGAAGCCTGCCATCAGAGGGACAGTAGTGGTCACGTTGATTTCGGCGGTGCCGTTGCTCTCCGAATAGGTGGCGGATGGAATGAGTTTGCTGGAGAAGGTGAGCGTGGGAGAAGCGGGCGCGGTGAGGGGTTCGTGATTGAAGGTCATGCGCACCTTGCCGGGTTCCGTAGCGACAGAGGGATTGACGGGCGCGGTGAAATGAAAAACCAGGTGCGAAGGATCGTCCGCGGCAACGGAGGCGGTGAAGTGGGTAGCGACGCTACCGATAAAGAGACGGCCGGAATCTTCGTGCAGAGTTACGGGACCTCCCAGGAAACGAGGGAGAAGGGAATTAAGGGAGGCGAGCGGGATGAGGCCGCGTCCGTTTTCAAGAATGAATCTTGCGGAGAGATCGGCGTCGCGTCCCTGGATGCGGGCGCGGTTTTTGTCGGCGGTAAATTCTCCGAGAACGTTGTTGTAGTGCAGACGCCAGCGTGGGCCATCGGACTTGGCGCTGACCGTGCCGAGGGGTTCAAGGAGTTCGAGCAATCCAACGTAGTCGCGGCCCTGGCGCTGCACGATGGGCAGGGAATAGTTTGCAGCGGTGGAGTAGATGGAAAGATGTTTTTCGGGAGGGGCTGCGGAGAGCGAGACGACGAGGAGCAGGAGGATGCCGACTCGGAACAGTAGGTGCACTGCCCCGCGGGCACGGGCATTCAAGCGAACCGGGAGTGGGCGAGGTTGCCGGCGGGGTGCCGGGCTTTGCCCGGTCGGACAGACGAGGGCGGCTCTCCCCACACGAGCGCAGGCCCGGTTAATCGAGGGCATAGACTGTCAATCCGCTGAGAAGCTTGGGGTAGAAGTCGGTGGATTTCTGGGGCATGACTTCGCCGGCAAACGCAATGTCTCGGACTTGCGTCACACGGCAGGGGTTCATGAGGAAAACAATGTTGGCACGAGGGCTCCCTTGTAGGTGCGAGAGGGCCTCTGCCGCGTCGCGGACGTAGGAGATGTTCTGCTGGTTGCGGATGGAATCTTCGGTGAGGTGTAAGACATTTTCCAACAAGACCTTATGCAACTGCACAACGTCGAGCGACTGCTGGCGGATGGATAGTCCATTGAAGACTTGCGCGGCGCTGGGGTTGGGATGGTGCAGGAGGAAGGATCGGTTGGGTGTGACGGCGAGGATGGTGGTTCCGGCGCGTCCGGACTTGCGAAGCATGGCGCTGGCGCGGGAAGCATCGAGCGAGGAGTCGACTTCTTCGATGTCGAAAAAGTTGCGGGCGGAATTACGGAAGGCTTTCTCGTCGAACAAGGGCAGGCTATGAACGACGCGATGTGTGGGCAGGATGAGGAGGGCGGGGCTGTTCATGTTGACGAAGGTCATCATGACGAACTCGTGGGGTGCGAGGCTCGGTTGAGCCGCGAGGGAGGGATCGGTGTCTCGGCGTTCGTTGCGATAGTTGAGCGCGGTTTCGTAACGGTGGTGGCCATCGGCGATGATGAGTTTCTTGTCGCTCATAGCGGAGCGGACAGAATCGATCAGGCGCGGATCGGAGACTTGCCACACACGATGGACGACTCCATATTCGTCGGTGACCGCGATATCGGGATCTGCGGGAGTGTCGAGCAGGGATTCTACCTGGCCAGAGTCCTCGTAAAGCATAAAAATCTGGCCAAAGTGGGCGCGGGTGGCGCGGAGCAGGTCGAGGCGATCGGCTTTAGGTTTGGCGAGGGTCTGTTCGTGGCGGAAGACGACACCGGCGGAATAATCCTCAATGCGGCCGAGGGCGATGAAGCCGCGGCGTTCCAGTTCTGTGCTGGAACCGGGAAGAATGAAGCGCTGAGAATAGGTGTATAGAGACGGAGGGGTGTCCTGGCGGAGGATGCCTTGCTGGCGCCAGTGGCGAAAGCTGGATGCGGCGCGGGAATATACATTATTTCCCGGATAGTCATTCGGTTCGTGGCGACCGAGGATGATGCGGACGAGGTTATACGGGCTGGCGGCGTAGTAGAGTTCCTGCAGGGCAGGAGTGATCTTGTCGTAAGGTTGGGTGACTGCCAGAGCTGGGGAGGTCCGTTGGGGATCGTAACGAAACGCGCGGAAGGGTTGAACGTCAGCCATGGAACCCTTTGATTGTAACAAGGTGGCGGCGGATTTCCGGCTTGGGGTTCACTGGATTGGAACGAATCGCCTGAAACGGGGCGTCCACTCTGGGATTGTCTCCAAGATTTGACAAAAATACCGCGGCCGCTTGAGGAAAGCTGTGATACTATCGCGGCCAAATGAGGTGCTTATGTCCTTCATGGATGAGCGCCGGTTATCTCGCCCTGTGGCCCGAGCTGGGAAGTCCGGTTTGATTCGACCCTGGAATCTGAGTCCCGTCCGGACGTGGACGATCCTGCGCGGTCCTTCTCTGCCTCTTCTGTTGTCTCTTTCGAGAGTCTTAGTGTTGATCGCGGTTTGCGCATGCTTCGGTGGGCCGGTGCTGGTCTTGGGGCAGACCGACGTGAACGACGTTCACGTGGTGCCGCGGCCCGTAGAAAAGGCCAAGACAGAAGAAGTGACTAAGGATAGCATCGTCTCTTCGTCTTTGAATACGCATATACGTCCCCTGAAGGTGAGCACGGATCTGGTACTGGTGCCGGTGACGATAACGGATCCGATGAACCGGCTGGTGACTGGGTTAGAGAAGGAGAACTTCCAGCTTTTTGAGGGCAGCTCGGGGCAGGAGATCAAGACGTTCTCCAGTGAGGATGCGCCGGTTTCGCTGGGGGTGATCTTCGATTCCAGCGGAAGCATGAGCAGCAAGATGGATCGGGCCAAGGATGCAGTGGTGGAGTTTTTCAAAACTGCCAACCCGCAGGATGAGTTCTTCATGATCACGTTCTCGGACGAACCGGAGGTGGTCAGCGATTTCACCACTTCGGTGGACGAGATTCAAGGCAAGCTGGTGTTCGCTGTGCCGCGAAGGCGGACTGCGCTGTTAGATGCGATTTATATGGGCGTCACCAAGATGAGGCAGGCGAAGTTTCCGAAGAAGGCGCTGCTGATCATTTCCGATGGAGGTGATAATCATAGCCGGTATACCGAGGGCGAAATCAAGGCGCTGGTGAAGGAAGCGGACGTGATGGTATATGCGATTGGCATTTACGACCGGTATTTTCCCACGGAAGAGGAGCGACTGGGTCCAGCGCTTTTAGGCGAGGTTGCGGAATTATCGGGTGGGCGGGCATTTACAGTGGAAAACCCTAACGATTTGGCCGATGTGGCTACGAAGATTGGAATCGAACTGCGCAATCAATATGTGCTAGGGTATCGTCCGCAGAACGGCTTGCGAGATGGCAAATGGCGTAAGATCAAGGTGAAGTTACTGCCGCCGAAAGGATTGCCGCCACTGCGAGTGTATGCCAGGACCGGATATTACGCTCCCGAACAATAGGGGTGCGAGTTACTTTGTTTTCCTGAAATGCGTCTTCGTGGCTCTGGTCGCGGTGCTGGCGCAGCCTATTGCCGGGCACGCCGGGCAGGACATTTCCCGGGTTCAATCCTCGCCAGTTCAATCTTCCCATGTTCAATCCGAGGCGGTTCAAAGTCCATCCCAGAAGTCTCAATCGGAGGCAGTTGCGGGGCCCTCGATCCAACAGCAGGAACCTCAGGACAACGGAACTTTTGTCATCCGCAAGGATGTGGATGAAGTGCTGTTGCACGCCACAGTGGTGGATGACAGGCAACGCATCGTGACCGATCTTGGCCGAAACGCTTTTACCGTGTTCGAAGATGGCAAACCGCAGACTATCGTGTCCTTCCATCATGAGGACATTCCGGTCGCGATGGGGATTGTGATTGATAACTCCGGATCGATGCGGGAAAAACGAGCCAAGGTGAACCAGGCAGCGCTGAATCTGGTGAGGTCGAGTAATCCGCAGGACGAAGTGTTTGTGGTGAATTTTAACGACGAATATTATCTCGATCAGGATTTCACTAACGATTTGCTGAAATTGAAAGAGGCGCTGGAGAAGATTGACGCCAGGGGCGGGACGGCACTTTACGAAGCGGTAGTGGCCTCCGCAGATCACCTGAAGAGGGATGCGAGGCTGGAGCGAAAAGTGTTGTTCGTGGTGACGGATGGAGAAGACAATGCCAGCCGGGAAAGTTTGGAGCAGGCGGTGAAGCAACTGCAGGAGGAAAATGGGCCGTCGGTGTATGCGATCGGAATTTTGGGGGATGAGGAGCATCCCAAGCGGGCCAGGCGGGCGCTGGAGATTATTGCGCAACGAACCGGAGGGCTGGCGTTTTTTCCGAAGACTCTGGATGAAGTGGATGAGATCAGCCGGCAAGTAGCGCACGACATCCGCAATCAGTACACGATTGGCTACAAGCCGACGAATCCGAAGGGCGCGGGGGGATTTCGCGCGATCCGCGTAGATGCCAAGGCGAAAGGGCACGGCAAGATGGTAGTGCGGACCAAGAGCGGATATTACGCGGGGACGCAGCCGGCGGCGGGAACGAAGTAAAACGTGTTTTATAGGGTTTTCGAGAACCTGCCGCAGACGTAACTTCGTTTTCAGGCTTTCGTTCCATTGACGAGTCCGGACCGTCCCCCTTACCCTGTAGCGTGCACCTGAAGAACTTTGAAGTTTCCCACCTCGGCGTCGCCGACGATATTACGGATCTGGTCGGCGGAACTCCCATGTTGCGGCTGAAGCGGTTGATTCCCGTCGGTTCGGCCGACATCTTTGCCAAACTTGAGTACTTGAATCCGGGTGGCAGCGTGAAGGATCGCGCGGCCATCGGGATTATCCGGCGGGCGGAACAGGAAGGGAAGCTTGCGCCCGGTGGAATTATTGTCGAAGCCACGGCGGGGAATACCGGAATCGGGTTGGCGCTGATCGGGGTCAATCGCGGATATAAGGTGAAGCTGTTTGTTCCGGAAAACTTCTCGCAGGAAAAAGTGATTATCATGCGAGCGTTGGGAGCGGAAGTGGATCGCACGCCGGACGAGGAGGGGATGCAGGGAGCGATCCGGCGCGCCAAAGAAGTTGTCGCTGGCGATAAGAGGGCGTTCATGGCGGGGCAGTTTGAGAACATGGCGAACCCCGACTATCACTACGAAACTACTGCGGTGGAAATCTTCGAGCAGATGGGCGGGAAAGTGGATGCCGTGGTTTTGGGCTGCGGCACGTGCGGAACGTTTACCGGTATCGCGCGCTACATGAAGGAGCATCTGCCGGGAGTGCGGGCGTACGCGGTGGAAACGCAGGGATCGATCCTGGCCGGCGGACAACCGGGGCCACATAAAGTGGAAGGGATTGGAGTGAGTTTCATCCCCAAGACGTTTGATAGCTCGGTGTGCGACGAAGTGATGATGGTGACGGATGAGGACGCGTTTGCGACGGTGAAGCGGTTGGCGGCGCAGGAAGGTGTGCTGGCAGGATCGAGCGGAGGGGCGGCGGTGTTCGCGGCTCTGGAAGTGGCGCGGCGGTTGGGCTCGGCGAGACGGGTGGCGACGATTATTCCGGATTCGGCGGAACGGTATTTATCGAAGAAGATTTTTGAGGGTGGGATATAGGGAAAGCACACGTGGTAGAAGTGTCTTGCGGTGCCGCTGGGTGGCGCTGGCGGCCAAGGGGTCCTTCGCTCCGCTCAGGATGACAAAGCTAAGGTGGGAATGAAAAAAAACCGACAGGCTGGGTTCGCGACTCGCGCGATTCACGATGGGCAGCAGCCCGATCCTTTGACCGGCGCGGTCAATGTGCCCATTTATCTGACGTCCACTTATGTTCAGCAAGGGATTGGGGAGCATAAGGGTTACGAATATTCTCGGGTGTCGAATCCTACGCGAGATCGACTTGAGGAGAATTTGGCGTCGCTGGAAGGCGGTGTTGCGGCGCGTGTATTTGGCAGCGGAATGGCAGCGATCAACGCGATCGCCAGCATGCTGAAGTCGGGCGACCATGTGGTGTGTGGGGACGATTTGTATGGAGGGACGCCGCGGCTGTTTAACCAAGTGCTGACTGGGTTCGGACTGGACTTTTCTTATGTAGATACTTCGGATGCAGAGAACGTAGAGCGAGCGATCCGAAAGAATACGCGAATGGTCCACGTCGAGACGCCGACCAATCCGCTGATGCGGTTGAGCGATCTGCCGGCGATCAGCCAGATTTGCCGGCGCAAGAAAGTTGAGCTGGTGGTGGATAACACATTCATGTCTCCCTACTTTCAGCAACCGCTGGCGCTGGGCGCGGACATGGTGGTGCACTCGACCACAAAATTTCTGAATGGGCACAGCGACGGGCTGGGCGGTGTGGTGGTGTGCAGCAAGCCGGAGCAGGCCGAGAAGCTTGCGTTTTTGCAGAAGGCGGCGGGGGCGATACTTTCTCCGTTTGAATGCTGGCTGGTGCTGCGCGGAGTGAAGACGCTGGCGGCGCGGATGGAGGTGCACGACCGCAATGGGCGTGCTGTGGCGGAATTTCTGGCGAAGCATAAGAAGGTCAGAAAAGTTTTTTATCCTGGGCTGGTGGATCATCCGCAATATGAGTTAGCGAAGCTACAGATGAGCGGCTTTGGAGCGATGATCACGTTTGAGACGGGGTCGCTGAAGAATGCCAACAAGATGCTGAAGAAATTGCGCGTGTGTTCATTGGGGGAATCGCTGGGAGGAGTGGAGACGCTGATCTCGCATCCGGCGACGATGACGCATGCGGCACTGGGTGAAAAAGGGCGCAAAGCGATTGGGATCACGGATGGAATGGTCAGGATTTCTGTGGGGATTGAGGATTTGCAGGACATTCTGGACGATCTGGAGTTCGGGCTGGCTGCGATATAAGAATTTCCTGGCCACGGATTTGCACGGATCAGATCATTCTAACTAGCCAAGGGCTTCGCCCTTGATATCCCATCGAAACGTACCGCTTTGCCAGGTGATGCCGTAGAAGCGTTCATGGCAGTAGTCTTCTGGGTATTCCACTACACAGGAGATCGCCATGAACGCTTTCTACGAGCACCACAAGAGTAGCATCGAGTTCGGATATCGATGTTTCGATCGG
>Ga0208189_1000072_pt1 | contig 62871 bp, 65 predicted proteins | sample June2015DPH_10_5_FD_184702 | JGI IMG/M metagenome (GOLD analysis project Ga0208189, IMG submission 184702) | Peatland microbial communities from SPRUCE experiment site at the Marcell Experimental Forest, Minnesota, USA - June2015DPH_10_40... | ecosystem: Environmental > Terrestrial > Soil >... | reverse complement strand
TTGTACGATCCCCCAGGCGAGGATGCTCCAAAGAAAGCTCAGGGTCTCAAATTTTCCCGAAGATCACTGACCGACCAGATAATGCCGGGTCGTACCAAGGAGGTGCAATATGAAGCGTAATCCTTCGCCTGTGGATAATAAGGGGAGGTTCGGACGTGCGTCATGCCCGAGATGCGAATGAACTCCTTGAAGTCGCGAGCGATGAACTGCGGGCCATTGTCGGAGATGATTCGCGGCTTGGCTTCCAGGTACTTCTCCTTGGCTCGCTGCAGGATCACTTCGACATCGGTTTCTCGCATAGACTCACGCAGATCCCAATGCACGAGGAAACGACTGAATCCATCCAGAATGCTGCACAAGTAATAGAAGGTGCCGCTCAGGTTGATGTAGGAAATGTCGATATGCCAGTGCTGATGGGGCTGCAGCGGCTGCTCGAAACCGGTTCCCTTGCGCGATGGCTTGCTCTTCCACCGGGATAATAATCCAGCTTGCTTCAACACCCGCCAAACACTCGCCGGACTGACGGCCACAACGTCAGCGTCGAGCATCATGAACGTCAGCCGCCGATAACCTTCCAGCGGGTTCTTCAGATGGAACTCGATGATTGCTTCTTTCTCCCACGGTTCCAACCAGAAATCACGGGGAACCCAACCGTTGTGCTCGTTGACGCACCCGTACCGCTGCCGCCAGTCATAGAACTTGCTGGCGGTCACGCCCAGCCACGGGATGAACCGTCCGACGCCGATCTCGGCCTTCTCCGACCAGCGCCGGACGAAATCCACGACTAGATCCCGTACATCATGCGGCACCCAGATCCCGGTTAGAGTTCCCCAAGACTTTTTTTAGCGCGATGTGCTCAGCCATCAGCTCAGCCAGGACCTCGTCCTTGGTCTGCACCTTCTTCTCCAAGAACTCGATCCGTTTCTGCTTCTCCTCCACTTGGCGGTGGGGACGCCCTTGAGACTGAAAAGCGGCGGCTCCGTTCTCGAACAGTTCTTTCTGCCAGCGATAGAACATTGTTGGCCGCAGGCCTAATTCTTCACACAGCTCCGAGACGGGTACTTTGTCCACAAGATGCCGCCTCAAGATGGCTACTTTTTCTTCTGGTGTGAAATGCTTCCGTTCCTTCCTCATACGTTCGCTCCGTTATCTTAACGGAGGAACGCTTTCTCCAGTTCCAACTGAGGCGGGACAACATGCCGCAGATCTCCCCAGGTAAGTTCGACCGCCTTCGACGCGCAACCGCCGGATTTACCACCCGTGAGCTTGATGGATATGGGCTTCGCAATTACTTGCCCGCTCGCCCGCCACCCTAGGCCTCCTATCCGGTTCTTGTTCATCGGCTCGCGCCTTTGCTCCACGCTTCTTTCAGGCCCCGCCTCGCGGCGAGTGTTATTTCACCCTTGCGCTTCGCTATGACTTCACCTCCATCAGGTTGTCAAAGGGACTTTCACCCTCGAGCTGTCGAACATGCTCGGCACACAAGAAAAAGCGCGGCCCATGGGCCGCGCCTCGTTTTCTTAAAGTTTTAGCTTATAGGTTTGTTATATCAAGCCGGGAGGGGTGATTGGGACATTTTCCGCCACCCCCCCAAGAATTAGTTGAATAATTATACACTTGGCATAGGATTGGATTCGGCCTACTAAATCGTTTTAATAAGCTAATTGCAAAGGAGGAAAGGGAAAATGAATGGTGACCGACACCCGATCACGAGTTTCCAGTTGAGGAAAATGGAATGTATTGGCCTACGTTGACGTTTCGTGAGGATCAAATAGTGGCGTGCTATCCGCTCCCTCAAACTCGAAAAGATCATCCGAGCCGTACAGGTAGCTGCCGCCACAAGCTTTGCATGGAACGGGCGCGAGCGGTGTTGTGTAGAAAGTCCGAGTAGCCTGCGAGTGAGGATCGCACCTACCGAGTGCGATAGTCTCGCCGCACAACTTGCATTTAACTCCGTAGTATCTTGCCATCGGTTGTACAGTTCTGTACAGAGTATAATGCCGAATGCTTTCACGCGGGGACGAGGCGATAATCAGGGCAGAGATTGAAAGACTGGAAAAGGTGTGCAGAGAGTGTACTGATAGTGGCATCCGACAACGGATTGAGGCTTGGATCGAAGCAGAGAAAAGGAAGCTCGCGGACGATAAATGCCCGAAGAAATCACAGTAGACAAGAAGAAATTCGATGCCCTGCTTCGCAAGATGCTGGCGACCCCGCCTCTGCCCAAGTCAGAAGTTAAGGTAGCGAAACCAAAGCCTAAGAAGCGGAAGAACTCGGCGGCGTAGTCAATCACCTACCGAGCATACTTACGGTTATATTGACATTTGCCCGCTTTATTTTTAGGAACTGACGGGTCTTTTGGCCGGAATCTTTCAAGATGCCGAACAAAGCCACGATGTTTTAAGTCTTGAGCGGTTTTGCCATTACAGGCGGGGCATCTCCATCCATTTTTCTCGGCTTCTCTGGTTTTCATTGTTTCTCCCGTTGAACCGGGGCCAGACCTCTGCTTTGTTGCTTGAAGTAACTCAGCGGAGAGCGCCCGTTCGTTCCACCTGCGCCCGTATTGCTAAGGCTGCCAGCAGCGCGGCGGGAGTCTGACCGGCCCCGCGCAATTCTAGAACACTTCGCGGGTTAGTTTCTTGTAGGTGAGGGGTTTCCTGGTGACCAGTTCCTTCGCCAGCGTCTCAAACATATGCGGTTGCATGTGGCGGCGATTGTAGCACCAGCAGAACTCTTGCAGGTAACTGTCTAGGTGGTCCTCGGTGAGATGATGGTATGAGCCGATTACGCCACGTTTGAACAGTGAGAATGCGCCTTCTACAGTCTTGGTAGAAAGTTCGCCCTTGGTTCTCAGTTCGTCCTTGTGGCTAGCGATCTCATCCTTTTCGGTAGGAAAAAGCGAAAAAGCCATCGGTAGGTCGGCCCGGAATCTGTAATAACTTTGCTCGCCTCGGGGCTGAGTTTTTCATCAAAAATAGGTTTGAGAGATTCCGCCTTCACGTTACCGATTCGCTGCAAGTCGGCGCATCCTTCGTGAGGGTTTGCCGAGCGTAGCGACCGGCTCCGCACACATGGCAAATTTTTGGAATTCCGTCATTCAATAGTTGACCACCCTCCCTGATACTCTCAAGATTGGTGTTCACTACAAGCAGCAAATCGTCGGCTGAGCTAAAGCACTTCTCCTGTCTTTCAACGACGGAGTGCTCCAAGATGACGTTAATCATGTACATGTGTGGATCGCTAGGGAAGAGCTTCGTTACGTCGTTGACTGGCTCATCCCAATATTCTCTGCCCAGTTTCGGTTTGCCGGTGACCATGCACCATAGATCTTTCCCCAGCATGTACACATCAAAGTTTGTATTAACGTTATCGGGCCTAACGCCCATGCCTCTCCACGTTGGCGGCGGTATGAAATCGCCCGCTCCTACAGTCTCCCCTTGGTAAGCGGTTATACGCGGCGGTCGGTTGGGGACGAAAACCAGCCCAAAGTCGCCGAGAATAAGCTCGTGATCTTTTCCGATAAAGATACTGGCAGGCTTAATGTCGCGGTGGACAATGCCTTCCTTATGAAGCTCAGCAATGGTGTTCACTACTGATCGGAAGGCCTTTAGCGCGAGAGCCGGGCTACCTCTGTACTCCGAGAGATGATCTTCCAAAGTCCCGTTGGAAAGGTATTCAGTCACCATCCAGCGTTCGTTTATGTTCGCACCCAAGAGTTTGGACAGTCCCGCTCTATTCTGTTGTAGAACTTCGATTTCCTGTTGCAGCTGCCTGAGACTCTGTTCCTCGTCGTCTCGGAGCTTGAACTCTTTCATCGCTCCGAGCTCTGTGGGTAGGTCCGGACGCGTGTAATCTCGAATGGCCTCAGCAAACTGAGTGTTAACACTCGTCTTTTCTTCAGCCGTCGTAAAGCTTATGGCGGTGGGGACGTGAGAGTTGATTGTCGTGAGCTGCGGGCACGTTGTTTCGTTCTCTCGGGCGTTCGCACGAGGTAGACCTCGCTCTGCCCACCTTCGCCTAATTTGGTTGGACTTACTCGTTCCCAATCAGACTTGCGGCTTTCCATGCCACGGGATTATAGACCTTGATGGTTATCGATCCTCGCTGGGGCTGCCGGTCTTCCCGGCAAACCGAAATCAGAATTATTTCAAGCAAAATCCACAGCCTCCGTCGAACCCTCTCGGTCAATTACTCTAAGCCCGCCGTCCGGCGATAATCGAAAGACGATAATCTGCAGAGGACTCGCCTCGCGCAACGAACGTTCTTAATGATAGCCAGGGCCAAACTTCGATGAAGTCTTTGCTCACTCCAGCCATCTGGATTGTGGCGGCCGCGATCCTGCTGCACACAGGCTTGGTCACACCCAGTGCCACGCTCGTCACGTTTGCCATGTACGCGGCGTTGATCGCGGGCCTTCTGATCGCGTGGCGATTCCACTCCAGCCGCATCCTCTTCGCCATGCTGGTTCTGTTCCTCGCCGAGCGCGCAATCTCCTATTTCTCTTTCGTCTCTGGCGGTCATGGCGCGAGCAGCGCACCGGGAAGCACTGCTGTAGCAGCGGTTGGCTTGCTCTTGCCACTAAACTTTGTTCTGCTCTCACTGGCGCAGGAAAAGGGATTCACCTTCTCCAGCATCGCGCCTCCAGCCTTGTGGCTGTTCGTCGAGTCCGTCGTGGTTGCCGTGCTCTGCCGGCCTGATTCACTGGCGACGACGGCGCGGCGCGCTTTGCACCATCCTCTAACTCCGCAGCCCTTGCCTTTCGCCACACTCATAGCTTTCGCACTCGCGGCGGTTGTGCTGCTCATTCGATTCCTGCTTTTCCGCAAACCAGCGGAGAGTGGATTGCTCTGGGCCTTGGCCGCTTCATTCCTAGCACTCCGCTTTGGAGGCGCTGGACGCATCCCCTCCGCTTACTTCGCCACGGCGGGGTTCATCCTGACAGTTTCTATCGTCGAGACTTCGTACCTGCTCGCCTATCACGATGAACTCACGACGCTGCCTTCGCGGCGCGCCTTTCACGAGGCCTTGCTTCGCCTTCAGCCACCTTATTCCATTGCAATGGTCGACATTGATCACTTCAAACGATGCAACGACACGTACGGGCACGACACTGGAGATCAGGTGCTGCGTCTGGTCGCGTCGCGCCTTGCACGCGTAACCGGCGGAGGACAAGCTTACCGTTACGGTGGAGAAGAATTTGCCATCATCTTCTCCGGGAAGACCGCCGGGGACGTTTTGGATCATGTGGAACAGTTACGCGCCGACATCGAGGCCAGCAGCTTTCGCCTCCGCGGCCGTGACCGCCGTATCGGGGCTCGCGGTCCGGACCGCCGCAATCCGCGTGTGCGTGCCCGCGCGCAAACTGGCTTCGCCACACGGCAGCTCTCGCGCGTAGCCTCACCCATTGAACTTTCGGTTACGGCGAGCATCGGGGTGGCGAGTTCCAACCGTGAGCATTCATCGGCTGACGCGGTCATCCAGGCAGCTGACAAAGCGCTCTACCGCGCCAAAGCCGCTGGACGCAACCGAGTCGAAATTGCTTCTTCTCCCCGGCGCCGAACCCGCAGCAGAGCCGCTGGCATCGCCTGACGATCTTGCAAGTTTCACGTGAGTTTCTGGGGCGGGAGTTCAGACGCCAACCCAAACGACGGTGGAACGTCGGGCCCGGAGCGTCATTGAGGGCGGGAAACATGACGGCCCCGGGCTCGTACGTTTCGCAAGCACCACAGGCCGTGCGGTCAGCCCGCAGTATTGGGTGGAATCGAGTTTTTCCGTCCACTGCCACCGCAAGCCGGGCACTGCACTCGGATAAATGCGATGCCCTCGGACTTGCCACTGATGTCCACAGGCTTGGCAATGTATCCGGTACCGCCGCAGCGCGGACAGTCCTTCGGATCCACTCATCCCCCTCAGTTGCGACTGAGTTTTTCATCAAATCCCGTTCGCGGCGCCAAAAAGTGAATTGTGTTACGAAACACGAACACGAGCTCGCGCAATCGCGTGTCTGTCCGAGTGCGAGGGCTGGTTCATTATGCACACAGGGCAGCGTGAATACTGCGGAACTTTTCTGCAAATACAAAACCGGACAGTTGTTCAAAATCTTCTAAGCAGCAACAATCAGTTCCACGCCCAACGTAGCCAGAGCGATGTCTTCATTCGACGACAAGCCGCTCACCGCGACGGCTCCAACTACGTCGCCATTTTTCCAGACCGGAACCCCGCCAGCCCACCCCACATATTTCGGATCGCCGTAGTAAGCAATGTCGTGGCCCTTTTCCGGATGTCTTACCTTTTCTCCGATCTCCTTGGTTGGTTTGCGCTCGCGGGCCGCGGTCCACGCCTTATTCGTGGCGACGAGGATAGAGGAAACAGGAGCACCGTCCATTCGTGCAAGACAGATGAGGTCGCCGTGCGAATCGGCAACGGCCACCACTACAGCCTTTTGCATCTGCGAAGCTTTTTCAACGATGAGATCGACAGCCCGCCTGGCTTCGGAGTAGTCAATGGATTGGAGGGTCCTCATACGTGGGAAGACAGGATATGACAGGCTGGAGCGCATGAACTCGACAAAATAAATGCTGGCCATCGCTGGCCAGCACGCAGAGCTTGCAAACGAAGTTGCCTCCGGGCCAGGAGCGATTTCCTGGCCCGGAGAGTCCCTTAGAACACAAATTTCAGAGCAAACTGAACCAAGCGTTCAGGTGAAGCTACACCGCCTTGAACGGTTGAGTTGATCACGCCGAATCCGTTGGATACTCCGGTGCCACCGAAGCCAGTGGCCGGCATGGAGAAGTACGGATGGTTGAATATGTTAAAGAACTCGGTTCGGAATTCGATGCCCATTCTCTCCGAGACCTTGGTTTTCTTGAAAACCGCGAAGTCAAAGTTGTTGATTCCAGGTCCGCGAAGTGTGGAATCGACGCGCGACTCACTGCCCGGACCGTAATCTGGCGGGTTCGCAAAGCAACTGGTGTTGAACCAATTGGTAATGTGGCCGCCGCCGGATTTCTTGTCGCATCCGGGAACGACATCAGGCCGGATGTTTCCGACTCCAAGATTTGCCGCTTCCAGCGGGGTTGAGCCAGAGTAGGTAATCTTCAGCGGGAAGCCGCGTTGGAAGGTGGTGATACCGTCGACGCCCCAGCCGGAAACCGCGCCGTTCGCGAATCCGCTGAAGTTATTTGCGAACGCCTTTCCGTGGCCGAAGGGAAGGTCGAGAACGTAACTGATCACCAGCCGTTGCGAAACATCCTGCGAGGAGAGCGATCTTTCTCCCGCCAGATTGCTCCAGTCCTGCACGGCGCCAACGCCACCGGTTGGTCCTTCGAGCCAACTGGTCAGAGTGTCGGTGTTGCTGAGGAGCTTGGAATTCGTGTAAGCCACCAGCAACGTGCCACCGCCTTGGAACCGGCGGGTTAAGGTGGCTTGCAGAGAATTGTAAGTGCTGCCGCAGCAACCGTAACCACCCAAAGACAACCCGTTGTATTGCGGGTAGGGACGTTCCAGCTGACCTGCTGCAACCGTAGCCCCGTTCAGGGACGGATTGGGATTCGTGCCCACCATTGGGTTGGCAACTTGCGTCGTGAGCGCAGCGCCCTGAGACCAGAGGGTATCAGGAAGCTGGTCAACGTTAGTTGAATACTGTTCCAGATGAACGCCGTGCGAACCCGCATAGGCCACATCCCCGAAGAAGCCCGCCGGGAGTTGACGCTGGATGTCGAAGTTCCATTGCTGGACGTAGCCCCATTGCGGATTGCCGTGTCCGGTGGCCCCGTAGTACGGAGCCAAGGTCGGGTTGCCGTTGAAGGCCGCAAAGCTTGATACGTTGGCAGCAAATGGAGCCAGGGTGCCCGCCAAGGGTGCGAAGTTGCGTCCGGGCGGCGGCAGGATTCCAGAGTTCCCGAAGGGACCCGACTGTGCGCAGCCGAAGGCGTTTGGTCCCCTCACGGGGAACACCGAGTTGGTCGCGTTATATGAGCATTCGTCGCCGTCCAACATACCGACCGGAGTGACGAAGGAGTCCGTCGTAGCATGGAGCGGCGTGCTGGCAAGATTCACAAAATCGTTGTCGGGGTTGAGTCCGAACGAAACGTAGTTGGGGATGTAGAAAATGCCGTAGCCACCGCGGATGACGGTTTTCGGATCCGCGCCGTAGGCGAAGCCGAGCCGTGGAGAGAACGCCTTCTTATCCATTGGGATGTTGTTGCCGCTGGAGTTCCGGCCCGTTCCAACGAGGAAAGCATCGCCCGGGCATGCATCTCCTGCCACTCCGCCGCAGCCAGAGACCGTAGCATTGGTTGCTAACGGATCCCAATAAGAGAGGCGCTTATAGGAGTCAGACCAGGTGCCCTGCAATTCATAGCGAAGACCCAGGTTGACGGTCAACTTAGGCGTCAGGTGCCACGTGTCGTCCACGTAGAAGGCACGATAGACCTGCAAGCCCTTGGTCTGCGCGGGAACCTGAGCCACGCCTTCGGTCTGGTTGACGAAGCTTCCTTCATTTTGCGACAGGCCGAGCAGGAAGTCGGCGAAGGCGTAATTGGGATTGCTGGCCAAAAGAGGGTCGGCCGCGACTGCGGCTGAGGTTGATGCCAGTGCGTATTGGGTGGTCCAATTTCCTGGAAAGCCGAATGCGCCGCTGGCGATGTTGGTCTGGAAGTAGTTATCGTAGCCCCACTCGAACTGGGCGCCGGTCTGAATGGTGTGCTTGCCGCGGATCAAAGTGAACGCCGGGCTCAGGTTGTATTGCGTGTTGTGATCGCCGATGGCGCTGTTGCCCTGCGACTTTCCGACGTCGTTGGGGAACGGGAAGGCAGGGGTGGGAGGGGTCCGCATCGTGCTTGGCGGACTGTTGTAAGTTGAGGGCCAGCCCAGGGTCGTGAGGTCGAACCCCGAGAGAAGCGGCTGACGTCCGTAGACGAAGCGACTAGCCGCGAGGTTCACGTCGAGAACAGTGGTTGGAGTGAAAGCGTGGTTCAAACCGATGGCGAGCAACTTGCTGTGATATTTTTCCGCGCAGCGGTCGAGGCAGAGGCCAGTGCCGAAGGGATTCACCGGCAAGTCAAGCAATCCGAAATAGGCAAATCTTCCGAACAGGTGCGTGTTGTTTCCAATGTTCTGATCGCCGCGCGCGACGAACTCGTTGGTGTTGCCGCCGCCTGGTGCCGAACTCAGAAAATTATTTACCGTGGCAGCGCTCGTAGGCAGCGGGAAGTAGGTATCCCACATCTTGGTGGTGGCCGTGCTGAATTCCGTGGTGGGAATTACGTTGTTCGGGTAAGGCGCGCGTTGCAGCGTTGTCGCATTGATGCTGTATGGGTCGTAGAGCTGATCGGTGGTGTTTCCGGCAGCGTCTTTGTCTTGACAAATACCGCCTACGAATCCAGAGACGCAGAGTGCGGCGAAATTTCCCTGGCGCTCGTTGGCGGCAGGAACGGTAGTGGTAAAGGGAGAACCCGTGCGCTGCCGGTATTGCTCCCAACTCACATAAAAGAATGTCTTATTCTTGAGGACCGGCCCACCCAACTGGAATCCGTACTGGTTCTGCGTCCACGGTGGAGGCTCGTTCTTGGTGCCGCTAGCGATCTCGCTCGCCTTGTTGAAATATTCATTGGCGTTCAGCACCTTGTTGCGGAAATATTCGTAGGCGGATCCGTGCCAATTGTTGGTGCCGGATTTTGTGCTGAGGTTCGTGACGCCGCCGGAGAACTTGCCCCACTCGGCGCCCAGGTTGCTGTATTGGACTTTGAACTCGCCAACTGAGTCCTGGGTTGGGATGATGATGGGCAAATTGATGTAGCCGATGTTCAGGGGTTGACCATCCAGATACTCTGCACCCTGATTGGCGAACGAACCGCCGACCTGATAGTTGCCCCAGCTGAAGGGGTTCTGGCCCACTGGCGATCCGCCCGAGCCACCCTGTGCGACGGCGGCAGGAGAAACTGTGATCAAGTTGAAAATATTGCGGCCGTTCAAAGGAAGTTCGTCAGCCTTGCGTTGCTCGACGACCTGACCGAGTGACGACGATTCGGTCTGGAGCAGCGGCGTCTCGGCGGTCACTTCCACGACTTGGCTGACCTCGCCGACCTGAAGCTGGGAAGTGATGTGAGTGTCTTGCTGAACTTGGACCGTGATATCGGCGCGGACAAAGTGCTTAAACCCTTGCTTTTCCACGTCAATCCGGTACTGGCCGGGGAACAGGTTCACAAACGTGAAAAGCCCGTCACTGCCGCTGGACTGCGTGCGCTTCTCTGACGTGCCCAAGTTGGTCAACGTCACTTTGGCGTCCGTGACGATAGCCCCCGAAGTATCGGTGACCGATCCGGAGATCGAGCCAAATGTGCTTTGGCCATAGAGAGAGAGCGAGGCAGAGATAAGCAGGCTTAACGAGATAAGCAGCGTGAAGAGTTTGCGACTTGGCATAGGTGGCTCTTTCCGGTGCGGAAATTTCCTAAATGTGATTGCGCCCGGATTCTTGATCACATTCACAACCGTTGTCAAGAATAAAATTCATGATTCCCACTTGAATAAACGTTAACCCTGCCAATCGGTGGTATGCTTCCCGGTCATGCCCGTGACCATGATGGACATCGCGAAGGACCTGAAGGTCTCCGTGGTGACGGTCTCAAAAGTACTGCGCAACCAGGGACGGATCAGCGATGCGACGCGCAAACGAGTTCTGCGGCGCGCAAAAGAACTCAATTATCAGATGAATTGGGTGGCGCGCAGCCTGGTGACACGGCGCACTTACACCATCGGTTTGCTGCTGCCGGAGTTCGCACATCCCTTCTTCGCCGAGATTGCCCGGGCCGTCGCCCAGACGGTTAGGCCTCACGGCTATCATATTGTGATCTCATCGTTTGAGGAGGATCCCGATCTGGAAGCGAGCGAGGTCGACTCTCTGCTAGCTCGCCAAGTGGATGGATTAATCATCGCTTCCTCGCAGCCGCCGCATCGCCTGGCGATGTTCAAACGGGTGCAAGAGCGCAACACGCCCTATGTTCTGATTGACCGTCCTATCGTCGGCCTGCGGGCCTGCTTCGTTGGAGTCGATAACCGCGCTATCGGCAGTTTGGCGACAGAGCATTTGATCGAACGAGGCTGCTGCCGCATCGGTCACCTGCGCGGTCCCGAAGTGGGAATTGCAGAAGAACGGCTGGAAGGTTATCGCCGAGCGCTGACCAGGCACGGCTTTCGTCCGCATTCAAGTTACATCGTCGCGGGTGGTCGCGGAGATGACACAGGGTACGACGGGATGCGGAAACTGCTAGGAGTGGGGCCGGTTACGGACGGAGTTTTCTGTTACAACGATCCGGTTGCGATCGGCGCTATGCGGGCGATCCTGGAGGCGGGACTGAAACTGCCCGACGATATTGCACTGGTCGGAGCCGGCAACGTTCACTACTCCGACGTGTTGGCGATTCCACTCACGACGATCGATCAGGGGACCTCTCAAATCGGGGTTCTCGCGGCCGAACTTCTGATTACGCGGATCGCGTCGAAGCGCTCGATAAGATCCCAAAAGATACTGATTCCCCCTAAACTTGTGGAACGGGAATCGACGCGGCGACAGCCGTAGAATTCATCGAGCACATCCCGGGTTCGCCCGGTTGACGAATGAGGTACCCTCGCCGCGCATGTCAGTGAAGAGATGCTGAGTAGAAGAATGCTCGCGGTACGTCTCTCCCGCGATATGCTGGGCTATTGAAGGAACCGTAATCTGGTGAACACTTTGTATCGTGTATTTTGCGTCTTGACCCTGCTGTTGGCCACGGCCCCCGGGGGACCGATTTTCGATGTCAGCCTGCCCCGCGGTGTGGATTTCACACTACAGAACTCCCCTACTCCTCAAAAATATTTGATCGAAACCATGCCGGGTGGAGTAGCCCTTCTTGACTACAACAACGACGGGCTGTTGGATGTCTTCTTTGTCAACGGCGGGCACATCGCCAGCCAGATGCAGGCCCCTGAAAACTTCGAGCGTCATGACCCGCGTTACTGGAATCGTCTGTACCGTCAAAACAAAGACGGAAGTTTCACAGACGTGACCGAGCAAGCCGGTTTGGCGAACGTTGGAGACGGAAACTATGGCATGGGCGTAGCCGTCGGTGACTACGACAATGACGGCTATCCTGATCTCTATGTTACGAACTATGGAAAAAACATTCTTTATCACAACAACGGCGACGGCACTTTCACGGATGTGACCGCGAAGGCGGGGGTCGCGGCGGGTGGCTGGTCGGTTTCAGCCGGATTCTTCGATTACGATAACGACGGAAAGCTGGATCTATTTGTGACCCGCTACATGGACTGGGACACTCAGCACAGCAAAGATTGCGGCGGGAATTTTCACACCTACTGTCCGCCCGGAGAATTTCCGCGCACCACCAACATTCTTTACCACAACCGCGGAGACGGCACATTTGAAGATGTGAGTCAACGCTCGGGAATTGCAGCCAAGAAAGGTCACGGCCTCGGTGTGGCTTTCTCGGATTATGATGGCGACGGGTTCACGGACATCTTTGTGGCTAACGATGGCATGCAGCAATATCTTTTTCATAACAACGGCAACGGTACGTTTACCGAGGTCGGCCTCGAAGCGGGCGTGGCACTGAACCTCGATGGTGGGCCACTGTCTGGCATGGGCGTGGTGTTTCAGGATTACGATAATGACGGCCGTCCTGACATCATCGTGACCACTTTGCCGCGCCAGACCTACGCGGTGTTCCACAATGACGGAAATGGATCTTTCAGTGACCGCGGCTTGCAAACGGGGGTGACCATGCTTTCGGGAATAACCTCTGGCTGGGGTATTGGTCTGGAAGATTTCGACAATGACGGGCAGAAAGACTTGTTCATCACCCAGGGACACGTTCTCGACAACGTGGAAACTATTGATCCTTCGTTGCACTACCTGGAACCCACGCTCGTGGCCCTGAATCACAACGGCCGGTTCGAGCAGGTTGATTCGGGAAGTGAAGCAATGGTCTCTGGCCGCGGAGCCGCATTCGGCGACCTCAACAATGATGGCTGGATCGACGTAGTGACGACGGTCCCGGGGGCGCATCCTCAGTTCTTTTTCAATCGGGGTGGAAGTGCGCACTGGCTGACGATCACTCTACGGGGCACGCGCAGCAACCGCGATGGTCTTGGCGCACGCGTGCAAGTGAACGGGCAGACGCGTTTCGCCACTACCGCTGGTAGCTACGAATCCGCGAATGACAAGCGCCTTCATTTCGGGCTGGGCACGGCGGACAAAGCAAAAGTAGAAATCGATTGGCCGTCTGGCACGCACCAAACTTTGAACGATGTTCACGCCGATCAGTTTCTAGAAGTGCGTGAACCGGAGAAGCCGTGATCCGCGCACTCTTATTTCTGTGGTTCGCCTGGCAGATCGCGTCGCCGCAAGCCGCCGAGCACATGCAGGCGGGAATCACGGCCGACAAAGAACGGAAGTTTGATGTTGCTATTGCGGAGTATAGAAAGGTTACGGAACTCGACCCGGCATTCGCGGATGGCTTCATAAGCCTGGGCCAAGCTTATATGGAGAACGGTGATTACGGCTCCGCGATTCCGCCGCTAAAACATGCCTTGGAGCTGAAACCGGATTTGCTTCCGGCTCACCAGTTGCTGGGGTATGCGCTGCTCGCACAGGGATATGCCAGCCAGGCGATTCCGCACTTGCAACGCGCCCCCGACAAGACCGCATTAGGCATCGCGCAGATCCAAACTGGCCAACTGCCGGAGGCGGTGGCAAATCTGCAGGCGGCGCTGGCCGCGCATCCCAACGATCCAGATATCCTTTATTACCTCGGACGTGCCAGCGGTCTGCTCGCGAAGCAGTCGATTGACACCTTACTAGCCGCCTATCCTGACTCCCCCCGCGCCCACCAGGCAATGGCGGAAAACTACTTCGTGCTGCGGCGAATGCCTGATGCTGAAAAGGAATACAGCGAAGCCTTGCGGCAACGTCCGGGGCTGCCCGAAGCTCACCTTGCCCTGGGCGAGGTGTATGCTGGCGCTTCCCAGTGGCCCAAGGCAGAAGAAGAATTCCGCATACAAGTCAGGCTGCAACCTGGAAACGCCGAAGCAGCCTACCGTCTGGGACAGGCATTACTGGAACAAGGGAAAGCGCATGAGGCGCGGGTAGAACTTTTGCGCGCCGATCAGTTGATGCCTGCAATGCCGGAGACTCTTTATTCACTCGGGAAAGCGGCGTCGCTCGAAGGCGACTCCGCAGCTGCCGAGAAAGCCTGGACCAAACTTCTTTCCATCGAGAAGCAAAGTTCATTGGCGGCGCAGGCGCATTTCGGACTAGCGGGAATTTATCGGAAGCAAGGAAAGAGCGCTGAGGCGAAGCATGAGATGCAGGAGTTCGAAAGATTGCAGAACAATTCGGCTCAGCCGCAATCCTCTGGACAACAAGATTCACAGCACTGAACTTACTCATCGAGATAGGAGCACCTTATATGAAACTGTCGCGGTCCGGATTTCTTCGCAATCTGTCGGCTACCTGTTTTTGTCTTCTTAGTTGTCTGCTCTTATGTTCTCTGGCCGCAGTACCACTGCAAGCAGCCGAGCCTTCCTCGCGAACCATAGATTCCGGCTGGCAGTTCCGAGCCGTCGCCAACACCGATCGATCCGACGTCAAGGAATGGCATCCCGCACAAGTTCCAGGAGTAGTTCAAACCGACCTGTTGAACAGCAAGCTCATTCCCGACCCGTTCGATCGCGACAATGAATTCCATCTTCAATGGATCGGCCTGGCGGACTGGGAATATCAAACCACATTCCAAATCGACGCCGCCGCTCTGGCGCACGACCACGTCGACCTCGTTTTCGACGGGCTGGATACGTTTGCAGACGTCTACCTGAATAATCAGTCCATCCTCCATGCCGACAACATGTTCCGCCGCTGGCGAATCCCGGCAAAGACGATATTAAAGTCTGGGCCGAATACCCTGCGGATCGTATTCCATTCTGCCGTCGAGAAAATGATTCCGTACGCCAAGTCGCTGCCCTACATTTTGCCCTCGATCTCGACCCACAATTACGGAAACGAAGAAAACATCGCCACCGCCCCATACACCCGCAAAGCTCCGTACAACTATGGCTGGGACTGGGGACCGCGCTTCATGACCGAAGGCATTTGGCAGCCCATCCGTCTTGAAACGTGGGATGCGCTTCGCATTGACAACTTCCATATCCACCAACACAGCATCACCTCCGACCTGGCCGATATTGCGGCAGAGCTTGATATTGAAGCCAGCAAGCCCACAACAGCCGCTCTCACATTGACTCACGATGAAATGTCTGGACCGCAGACCTCCGACGGAACCCAAACGCTGCAACTCAATGCCGGCATCAATCATGTTTCGTTTCCACTCCGGATCCCCTCGCCGAAACTCTGGTATCCGGTTGGATATGGAGCTCAAAACCGCTACCGTTTTGCCGCCTCGATCCGCATCGGTAAAGACGCTGCAGCGCATGCCGAGACGAAAACAGGACTGCGTTCTGTAGAACTGCGCCGCGTTCCCGATCAGTGGGGCAAGAGTTTCGAGTTCGTTGTGAATGGTATCTCGGTCTTCGGCAAAGGCGCGGACGTGATTCCGTTCGACAGCTTTCCGAACCGTGTCACTCCAGAGATTCATCGCAATATTCTTCAAGCCGCTCGCGATGCTCACATGAACATGGTTCGCGAGTGGGGAGGCGGTTACTACGAGTCCGATGATTTCTATGACATCTGCGATGAACTCGGCATTATGGTGTGGCAGGAATTCATGTTTGGCGGCGACATGGTTCCCGGCGACGTTGCCTTTCAGGAAAACGTCCGGCAAGAAGCCATCGATCAGATCAAGCGTCTTCGCGATCATCCCAGCATCGTGATCTGGTGCGGCAACAATGAAGTTGAAACCGGATGGCATCACTGGGGCGATCGCCAGGAATTCAAAGAATCGATCTCTCCAGAAACCCGCGACCGTGTCTGGCAGGATTACGTGATCCTTTTCTCCGACATCCTGAGGAGCACGGTCGCACAATACGCCGATCCGGTGCCCTACACGCCCAGTTCTCCCAGCGCCAACTTCGAAGAGGTTCCCGACAATCAGCACAATGGCGATATGCATTACTGGGCGGTATGGCACCAGCAAGCGCCGGCTTCGGACTACACCCTGCAATTCCCGCGCTTCATGACGGAGTACGGATTTCAATCCTTCCCCGAGATGCGGACCATTGAAACGTTCGCCAAGCCCGAGGACTTCGACATTCGCTCCACCGTCATGCAGGCACACCAGAAAAACAAAGGTGGGAACGAACGCATCCTCACTTACATGTTGCGCGAGTACCGCCAGCCGAAGGACTTCGCTTCGTTCGTTTATCTGAGTCAGGTGCAGCAGGCGGAGATCATCAAGATCGGCGCCGAACATCTTCGCAGGCAGCGGCCGCGCACCATGGGTTCACTCTACTGGCAACTGAACGACTGCTGGCCGGTAGCCTCATGGGCAAGCATCGATTACTACGGCCGCTGGAAAGCGCTGCACTATTACGCTCGCCGTTTTTACGACGATGTGCTGATCTCTCCTTTCTTGCATGACGATAAAGTGGATGTGTATGTGGTATCCGACAAGCTCCAGCCGCTTTCTGGCACAATCCACATGCGTCTCCTCGACTTCTCCGGAACTACTCTGCTCGACCAAACAAAGGATGTTCAAGTGCCCGCGCAATCGAATGCAATCTATCTCACAGTCGACAAGGCATCTTTAGCGGCAAAAACCGACTTGCATCGAAGCTTTCTTGTGTTTGACCTGGAAATAGCCGGAAAGAAAGTGTCCCGAAACCTGATCTTCTTTAATGCGACGCATGACCTGGAATTGCCGGTTGCGCCTAAGATCGAGACAACTCTCAACAAAGCCGGCGATGATTACACCGTTACGGTTCAATCCTCGAAGTTAGCGCGCAGCGTGTATCTATCTTTCGGCGATCTTGACGTTCAAAGCTCGGATAATTACTTTGATCTGCTTCCAGCAGAGCCAGTCACGTTACATCTAAAGTCCGCGGCAACGCTGGAACAAATTAAGGGTGCGCTGAAAATTATGTCCCTGACCGAGGCCTTTAATTGAAATTGAGGCTCTTGTATCGAAAATGAGTAGAAGTCAACGGTGACGGGAGTCCGTGGGAGCGGCCACCACCGCTTAGCTGGCTCAGTGAGAGCACTAACGCGACGTGGTAAAATGAAGTTCCGCACGCCGGAGAGGTGGCAGAGTGGCCGAATGCGGCGGTTTGCTAAACCGTTGTACGGGCTAACACCTGTACCGAGGGTTCGAATCCCTCCCTCTCCGCCATTACCTTAGTTATCTGGCACTTGCAAGCCGGTGATACCTACACTGATTCCTAGTTGAATCGGAGGTATCAACGGTGCCGAATACCCAGAGCAAGGAAGTAAACCTCACCAAACGCGTCCAAACCAGCAAGGGCATGCGCTACTGCCCCGTTGTCCTGTCTGCGAACGGTCGCGTCAAGCCCGAGCTAGTTCTCGTCAACGGCCAGCCTGAACGACACTCAGAAGGGGCTTATTACCTTGAATGGCGAGAGAACGGCAAGCGAGTCCGCCTTTCCATAGGCAAAGACGCTGCCACTGCTACCGCCCGCCGTCTTCAAAAGGAAGCTGAACTGAACGCGAGAAACAACGGCGTCGCCATCGCGCCTGACGGCCAGAACGGGCACCGGTCAGTAGCCGCAGCGGTCACTGACTTCCTAGAGGAGACGAAGCTCACCAAGAAGCCGAAGACGCTGGCCGCGTACACGACTGCTCTGAACTACTTCACCGAGTCCTGCCCAAGACTCTCCCTCGAAGACATCAACCGTAAAGACCTGCTGAAGTTTTCGGCATTTCTCCGTGACGAAAAAGAACAGGCACCGCGCAGCGTCTACAACAAATTCGAGAACGTGATGACGTTTCTGAAGGCGAACGGGATTCGCGGGCTGGCGGGTAAGAACGACTGGCCACGGTACGTGGAAGAGGAGCCGGAGGTGTACGAGCGAGAGGACTTGGACACGCTCTTCGCGGCATGTGACGAGCAAGAACGGCTGTGGTTCGAGTTCTTCCTGATGACTGGGATGCGCGAGCAGGAGGTCATGCACTGCTCCTGGGATGACATCAACCTGTCTCCCGGCACTGTGACCGTTCGGTACAAGCCGGAGTACGGCTTCAGCCCGAAGAACTACAAGGAGCGCGAGATTCCCATCCCCGCGAAGCTCGTGAAGGAATTGAAGGCTCTGAAGGCGAAGTCAGACAAAACCTGTGGCCTCGTCTTCCCAACTGCCGGATGCCGCCCGAAGCTCAACTTCCTGGACGATCTCAAAGCCTGTTCTGAGCGAGCGAAGCTGAACAAGGAAGACTTCTGGCTCCACAAGTTCCGGGCAACATTCGCAACATTGAGCCTGTGGGCCGGAGTGGATTTGCGGACAGTCCAGCAGTGGCTTGGCCATTCGGGCATGGAATCGACGATGCGCTACTTGAAGCCTTCCCGGAGTCAGCAGGTGCGCGAGAAGGTGAACGAGATTTTCGCTTAAAGGGCTGCTTCTCAGTCCGGATTGAAGAGGCAGTCGTCCAGCGGGAGCAAGGCAGTATTGCGCCGGGCTTCGACATGAGGATAATAAGGTGCCGGGATTCTCATACCAGCGACGAATCGCGTACTCTCACTTCTACTTCCGACAAATACTGACTGTAGATCACTGACTGTTCAGGTGGCGATGCGGTAGAGTCTTTCTACCACGATTTCGGAAATCAATCTTCCGGCTCCGAGGGCGCCCGCTTCGCTCCCCAAAGTCGAGATCTTGAGCTGCACTTCATTGGCTGATTTTTCCAGCGCGCGTTGTTTTATGGTGCGTTTCAAAGGTTCCAGAAATAGTTCAGGCGCGGAACGGAATAAAGCTCCTCCAAAAATGAGAACGTGCGGATTCAGCAAGTTCACAACGTCGGCCAGAGCTACGGCAATGTGTGAAACTGCCTCGTGCAGAACACGAAAGGACAGGCTGTCATTTTGCAGGGCAGCTTTCCCGATCATCTCAATACTGATCCGGTTCAGATCTCCTTGCGCTAACTCTCGAACTTTGGAATCCACCCCTTTTTCGATGGCGCTTCTTACGGATTGGATAATGGCTCCGCAAGAAGCCAGTATTTCCAAGCATCCATAATTGCCGCAGCAACAAAGCGGGCCGTGTTCATCTACTGTCATGTGACCGAATTCGCCGGCGCTGCCGCCGGGCCCGCGGTAGAGTTTGCCATCAAGAAAAATCGCGGCGCCAATCCCCATTCCTACGTCAACGTATATGAAATCGCTCAGACCTGCTCCGAGTCCAAAGTGCTTTTCTGCTGTTGCGATCGCTCTTACGCTGTCCTCAAGCAGGCAGGGCACTCCGAACTCGCGCTCAAGGAGGTCTCTGAGCGGGACATTTTTCCATTCGGTCATTTGACCAGGTCGAGGAAAGGAGAGTACTAGGCCTTTACTTACATCGATCACTCCTGAATGCCCGATTCCAATGCCCTTAAGAGCATTTTTCGGTGTTCCGGAATCATCGATTGCTTTGTGGATCTTCTTCATGGTTCTGGAAAGAACAAGATCGCGGCCGTCCTGCATTCCGGTTTCGGACTCTTGCTTGTAGACTAGAGCGCCTCGGATATTTGTGACTACTACTCGCGTGTGGAATGATCCCAGGTCCACTCCGACAAGGAATCCGACGTCGTCGCGAAGGCTCAAAGAAACAGGTTTTCGTCCAAGAGCACTGGAGTTGTGACCGGATTCTACAACCAGCCCTCTATCAATCAGATTTTGGACGATAGCGGTGATGGAAGCTGCACTGAGGCAGGTCTGCTTTGACAGCTCAATTCGCGAAATGTTGCGGTTCGCGTGAATGAGCTGTAGAACATTCCACTCGTTCTTGAAAGACTTGGATTCGGGATTTTGAGCCTGCGCCCTTTGTAGACTCCTCGTGATCACCATCTATGCCCTTTCACGGCGGTCCCTTCAATGGGCTTTTACGATCCGAAGCCCTTTGGACAGTTCCAGTTGCGCTAAGGAACAGAACAGCCGTTTCGCGTAATTTACGCTAATTATGCAGGCTGTTCGCTATCAGGGACTCGAACTTGCCTGTATCGCAATCTTGCTGGAACGCAGGGAATCCGCAAATACTTCTTGACATAAATGAATTAATAGGCGTAAATGTCGGCCATCAAGCAACATATTATTTCAGTTAATGAAGTAAGTGCAAATACATTCTTGCTGCCCAAGCATAAAGCTCACAGGAGAGCTGCTATGCCACAAAAGCGAGTTGCCTTGACGGCCGGAAGAGATCTCGAACATCGATCACGAAGGATTCATTGGCATGCAATTGCCTGGTCGGTGCTCCTTACTGGGTTGTTCTGCTTATCCAGCTTTCAACGTGCGAACGCTGGCGTAACCGGGAGCATTTCGGGGATCGTAACCGACGAGAGCGGGGCCGTGATTGCCGGAGCGGAGGTGACTGCCCGTAACATCGAAACCAGGATTCAGCGGGTAGTTGTCACTGATCAGAAGGGCTTCTATTCGTTTCTGGCGTTGCCGGTTGGCACTTACGCAATCACCGTGCGCAAGACTGGCTTCAAGGAGTTTGGGCAGACCGCTATTGCCATTGACACGAACAGCGCAGTGAGGGTGGATGCGCGTCTACAGGTGGGTGGCGTGCACGAGGAAATGACCGTCTCAAGTAGCGCGGTCCGCATTGAAACCACAACTACGCAAATGGGCGAGGTGATCGGGAGCACCAAAATGGAGTCCCTTCCGCTCAACGGGCGAAGCTACACCGACTTGTTGGCACTGCAACCGGGCGTGGCGCCAGAAACCTCGGGAGAGTACGCACCCCTTTCGCCTTCTGGCAATTTGAACGCCGGCGGTCTCTCCGTTAGTGGTCAGCGCGAAACTGCCAACGGCTTTATGGTGAACGGCGGTAACGTCAACGAAGGCGTAAATCAGACGACGGCGATTGTTCCCAATCTGGATTCCATCGAGGAGTTTCGCATTATCACCAATAACTTCGACTCCGAATACGGCAATTACAGCGGCGGACAGGTGAATGCGATTACCAAGTCGGGCACAAATGATTTTCACGGAGAACTGTTTGAGTTCTTAAGAAACGACGATCTCGACGCCCGCAATTACTTCAGCAGTATCCGCGAGGCATTCAAGCAGAATCAGTTCGGCGGCACGTTCGGTGGCCCAATTGTACGTAAGAAAGTTTTCTTTTTTATCGATTATCAGGGAACTCGTCAGGTCCAGGGGCAAGTTGCCAACGTGCCAGTTTATTCTGCTGCTGACCTCACCGGAAATCTAACAGATGTATCCAGCGCACTGACTGGGACTGTCGTCTCTTCCACCAGCACACCCACCAGCACATCCTGGGCAAGCGTGCTTACTTCTGAGTTGGGATATCCGGTCCAACCCGGAGAACCATACTATTTCGCGGGATGCACGAGCGACAATTCAACAACGGGCTGCGTCTTTCCGAATGCAATCATTCCGTCATCGGCAATATCCGCTCCGGCGACGGCGCTTCTTAAGTACATCCCACCGCCGAACAGTACCGAGGATGGCCAGCCGTTTTTTGAGACCGGCGCATATAACAATGTGCTGCGCGACGACAAGGGTGGAATCCGGGTCGATGGCAATAGCCACGCCGGCATGCTCTCTGCGTACTACTTTCTGGATGACTATAACCAGCAGTGCCCCTACTGTTTCGTGTCTTTGCCGGGGTTTAACGTTCTGAATGTGGGCAGGGCGCAGATGGTCAACCTGAGCGACATTACCACACAAAGCCCGACGGCGGTGAACGAGTTTCGTCTGCATTACATGCGTTTCGCAAGCTTTTCGGGCGAACCGCAGGGGGGTGTGGGCCCATCGCTCTCTTCTTTAGGATTTGTGACGGGCGCGAACACTCTGGGGATTGTCCCGATTGCGCCGCAGTTTGAAGGGGTGCCAAATATTTCGCTGAACAACTTCAGTTTCGGCGTCAATGCCTATCCGTTGGCCCAGTACAACAATACTTATCAACTGCTCGACAATTATTCGAAAGTGCTTGGCACCCATTCCATCAAGTTCGGCGGAAACGTTCATTACGACCAGATTACGCAGGTCGCCTACGGCGCCAACAATGGCAGCTTCGCATTCGATGGATCGGAAACAGGACTCGACTTCGCTGATTTTCTAATCGGCGCACCGGTCTACTATGAGCAGGGACAACAGGCCCCACTCCACTCCCGCAGCCGCTACTTCGGACTTTATGCGCAGGATAGCTGGCGTGTTACCTCAGCGCTGACGGTGAATTATGGCCTCCGCTGGGACGTAAGCACTTCGTGGTGGGAAGCCAAAAACCAGTTGGAAACCATAATTCCGGGAGAACAATCACGAGTATTCCCTGGCGCTCCTACCGGCTGGGTATTTCCTGGTGATCCAAATGTGCCATCGACTCTGGCTCCTACTCATCACAACAATTTCGCTCCGCGGGTGGGATTGGCATATTCGCCCTCATCAGACGCGGGCCCTCTGCACCGCTTACTTGGCGGCAGCGGACAGAGTAGCATCCGGGCTGGATATGGCATCTTCTACACCGCGATCGAAGATCTGACCGACGCGTTGGAGGTCGGGGACCCTCCCTACGGACTGTTTTATTCGAGCCCGAATCCTCCTTTGTTCGCCACTCCGTTCGTTGATAGAGCCACTGGAAACAGCGAGGGACAGCGCTATCCTGTGGTGTTTCCTCCCGCCAATGTTTCGGCATCGAATCCTGATCCAAATGTGAACTGGGCCCAGTTCGAGCCGATCTCAAGTTCACCCGGCTATTGGTACAAAAACCGTCTTCCCTACGCCGAGCATTATGAACTGTCGTTCGAGCGACAACTCGGCAGCTATTCAATGTTGAATGTTAGCTATGTGGGTACTCAGAGTCATAGGCTACTGGTGCTGGTCAATGCCAATCCTTCAGTCCCAGCTATCTGCCTTTCTGTAAGCCAAGCAAGCGAAGTCGCGCCAGGAACTGCGACGTGCGGCCCCATGGCTGAAACCGGCACTTTTACAACTGTCACCGGCCAAACAATAATTCCCCGTCAGCCGTTGGGAGCAGACTTTGGCAGCACCGGTCTCTACGAAAATATCGGCAACGCGAGTTACAACGCCTTAGAAGCTACTTTTCGCCACCGCAGTGGCCGCCTGGAGTTTCTGGCCGGATACACTTACAGCAAGACGCTGGATCAGGCCTCGGGCCTGGGCGATCAAGTCAACCCTTTTGATCCCGGCCAGACCAAAGAGTTAGCCGCTTTTGACCTGAGAAATAACTTTGTCATCAGTTATACGTACGAGCTGCCTTTCGACCGTCTGTTCGGTAAGAAAGCCAACCTCACTAGCGGCTGGAAGCTCTCCGGCATCACTCGCTTTTCTACCGGACTGCCGGTTACATTGCTCGAACTTGACGATAACTCGCTGACAGGTACGACTTCCGCGGGGCCAAACAACAACGGCATTGACACTCCCGACTTTACTCCTGGCCCACTGAACTTTACCGACCCGAGAAGCGGCCAACCGTATTTCAATTCATCACTGTTCACTTCAGAGCAGTTGGGCCAATTAGGAAATGCGCGGCGACGCTTCTTTCGCGGCCCAGGAATCAACAATTGGGATATGGCGCTTTTGAAAGACTTCGCGGTGCGTGACCGCATGCATATCGAGTTTCGTGCCGAGTTTTTCAATGTATTCAATCACACGCAATTTGTAGCAACGAGTGGCTTAGGCTCTCCCGGCACGGGCACCTGTGTCACGAGTGGACCTGGAGAGAGCTGTGCTGGAGTTCCAGGCTCAAGCTTTGGAATCATCACAGTTGCTCGCGACCCTCGCATTGGTCAGCTTGCGCTCAAGTTCAATTTCTGAGGTTGTCAGCAGCGTGCGGCTGCCGTCAATCGAAACAAAATGGACTTTTTGACAGAGGGGTCGGTGCATGAAGAGCCTTGAGGCGGAGGAGAAGAGCAGAGGATATCTCATTGCCACGTTTGCCATCTTCCTCCTGGTAACCTGCACGACAACCGCCGCGCAGGACGTCAAGAGGTTTGTGTCCTCGAAGGCAGGGGATCGCATTACTCCGAGGCCCGTTCTTCATTTCCAGCAGGATCAAGATCCCTCGGCCGTGAAATTTGAGATCGATGACGACATTACCTACCAGAAGATGGACGGCTTTGGGGCGTCTTTCTTAGAAGCAGGCCTCATCTGCCTCAACCGTTTGTCTCCTAGTGGACGCGAATCTGTTTTGCGCGCTCTCTTCGATCCCGAGAAAGGCGCCGGCTTTTCCGCGATGAAGACCGTAATTGCCTCTACCGACTTCATGTCAGCGGGACCTTTCTACAGCTATGACGATGTGCGCGGGGACGTCGCCATGAACCACTTCTCCATAGCGCGCGATCTCGGTCCAAATGGGCTCATCACTTTCATCAAGCTGGCTCGCCGTTACGGTAGGTTCGTCCTGCAATCTCCGATGGATTATCCGCCTGACTGGATGTTGTTCGATGTGAACAAGAATCAAGACGTGAATCCACAATATTACGACGCGCTAGCTCGTTATTATCTTCGTTATCTCCAGGAGTACGAAAAGCAGGGCGTATTCATCGACTATCTTAGCCTGTTCAACGAGCCAGATATCTACACCAAGATTCCATACAACGAGATCGACGTTCTACTGAGAGACCACGTAGGCCCGCTTCTCAAGAAAGAAGGCGTCCGCACCCGCATCATGTTAAGTGAAGCGCCTAACCGGGAGGACGCAGCTCGCAATTATCCGTTGGTGCTGGATGATCCCGCGGCGCGTCAGTATGTCTCAGTCGCGCCTTATCACGGATATGACGATAAAGACTGGGACAAAATCCTGAACCTGCATCGTCAATATCCGGACCTGTTTTTATGGATGACAGAGGTGTGCTACGCCTACGATGCAGGCACCCCTAAATCGATGCCTCTTCCCCGCTTCGACTTCGAGGACGGTGATTACTGGGGAAATCAGATCTTTAACGATCTTGAGGTCTATACGTCCGCCTGGATCTACTGGAACATGATATTGGACGAAAAGGGCGGACCTTGGTCCGTGTCGGAGATTCATGGAAACCCCGACCCGAACGTTCAGCACCCCGTGGTTATCATTGATCGGCGATCGAAGAAGATCACCTACACGGGCCTCTACTATTACCTCGCGCACTTCAGCAAGTTCGTGCGCCCAGGGGACATTCGTATTAAGACTACCGGATCACTCGACGGAGTGCGGGTAATGGCGTTCAAAGCACCGGATGGCGAGATTGTGAGCGAGCTGATGAACAGCAAGGACGAAGACGTGGAAATGGGCGTGAAATTCCATGATCGAGTACTCCGCTTGAAGTTGCCAGCGATTTCGATCACGACCGCATTGTGGAGCAGTAAGAGCTCCAAAGCGGAAGCCGGAGAACGCGCTCAGCAGGTAAAGAGCAAGACAGGCAGTTAAGATCCAAAAATCAATCATGGGTGACGCACAATGAAGCTGACACAAGATAATTCTACGACGATAGATGAGAAGTTAGCGATCGACGGTGGCAAGCCTGTTCGGACCGAGCCTCTCCCCTTGGAGTTTCCAGGCGTCCACCACATGGATGAGGAAGAGATCGAGGCAGCACTGCGTGTACTGAAAAGTCGCTCGCCATTCCGCTACTACGGTATCGATCTACAAGGAGAAGTGGAAGCATTCGAGTCTGAGTTCGCGTCGTTTCTTGGTGTAGCTCACGCAATCGCCGTAAGCAGTGGCACCGGAGCTCTGCACACTGCGCTCTCTGCGCTGGGTGTCGGGCCCGGACAGGAGGTGATCGTTCCCGCCTACATGTGGGTTTCGATTGTCGCAGCGGTTGTGAATCTTGGCGCAATTCCGGTGTTGGCTGACATCGATGCGACTTTCTGTCTTGATCCCGCTGCTGTCCAGAAATCCATTACCCCGCGAACAACAGGAATCATCGCAGTCCACATGAGTGGCGCGCCCGCAAACATTACCGAACTTCTCAAGGTAGCCCGCGAGCGAGGATTGTTTCTTCTCGAGGACTGTGCTCAGTGTGCAGGGGGAAGTGTCAACGGGAAAAAGGTCGGCACATTTGGGGATATGGGGATATTCAGCTTCCAGATGAACAAAAATATGACCAGTGGAGAGGGTGGGGCCGTCGTCACGAATGACGCCCGCCTTTACGACCGAGCTTTTGCTTGTCACGACCTGGGCTACGCTCGGGACGACAACGGCCGGACCGTCTTTGACAACCTTGCCCTGTGTTTGTGGGGACGAGGATACCGAATCGATGAACTGCGCGCTTCCATTTTACGAGTACAACTCCGAAAGCTGCCGCGAATAATCGCCGCCATGCACAGCAGCAAATATCGTATTCGCAAGGCTCTGGAAGAGTTCCCTCAACTGCGGCTAAGGAAGATTGTTGATCCGCAGGGGGACACCGGTTGCTTTCTGATTTCCACTTTCGACACGCCTGAAGTCGCCAACCAAGTCAATCAAGCTTTGCGCGCCGAAGGCATCGTCACCTCATCCCAGGGACTCAACAACGTTGTGATGACCAGTTGGGGCCTTCATGTTTATTTCAACATCCCGAGTCTGGTGAATAAGACAAGTGTGGACGAGAAAGGATCGCCCTGGAGGCTGGCGGAAAATCAGGGCTCTACTGCCAGCTATCACAAAGGTACTTGCCCGGTGGCTGATAGTTTATTTGAGCGCAGCATCTTGCTCGCGATTCCGTCGTGCCTCACCAAGCGGGATGAGGAAGACATTGTGCACGCCTTCCGCAAAGTCTTAAGCAGGTATGACATCTCGTAAGCGACTGAATGTAGCAATGATCGGCCAGGGGTTCATGGGACGAGCACACTCCAACGCCTTTCACCAGGTGGGCCATTTTTGTAAATCCTCCTACGACCTCAGATTGAAGATTATCTGCGGACGCAACCAAGAGCAGCTTAAGTTCCCTTTCCATATGCTTGGCCAAAAGCTGCGAGCGCAGCACCAATCCCGCGAAGTTCCTTCGTCAACCGATCTTGTTCCTTCTTCAACAACCGGACGACCCCAGTTACATTGTTCATTGAGTTCCCCCTCGCGATGGATTCTATCAAAGCGGCGTCCGAGTCCGATCGGCGGGTTATTTCGCTTCGAAGCTATGGCCGAGCTTGCCCGGAGATACTCTCGGGCTGAAGGGTTGCCTCATTGCCTCAGCTCAGAAGCTAGCCTCAGCTCAACAAGATCTCTCATGAAAACCACCGCACGGCCTAGAATTGAGGGTGGTGCAATTGCCTTACTCGCAGTCTCCATCGTATTGCTCTGATCGGTGAACGCAGTCATGTTCGACAGGCCCCAACCCACTGATAAAGATCTCCAGCGAGCGCGCGATGAGTTCAGAGGCATGCTTGAGCAACGCACCCTTGCAGGTGACGGCGGTAATAGAATCCCTCCCTCTCCGCCAGCAACACATTCCCCAGGGCTTACCAGTTTCTTTACAACTAGCCTTTACAATTTGCGAGACTCTCCTCGGAGCACAGTATTGCTGTAGAGGAGAGACAAATTGGCGAATCTGAGAGTAAGGTTGCTGGCCGCAGCGACCGTTAACGGCAAGCGTTCCTATTACAAACCTGCGATGCGATCCACGGGCTGGCCCGACGGCGGAGCGGTGCTGGTCAAGGGCCGGAGGGTCCGGATCGACGCATCCCAACTCCACGCTTACTACGTCACCTGGCTGGAAGGCAAGAAGCAGCAGTTCGAGAACGTGGGCAAGGATGCGCTGTCCGCATGGCAAGCGAAACTCAATCGCGAGGCTCTGCTGAACGGCGTGGCCGGGGCAGCCGAGCAGGTGGCGAAGTCCAACGGCAAGCGGGTCACCGTGGCCGACTCCGTCGAAGTTTTCCTTGATGACGTGAAAGCCGGGAAGTCGGTCAAGACCCATCTGGCTCGCAAACGGATGCTGGCCCTGTTTCAGGAGTCCTGCTCCAAGCAGTTCCTCGATCAGATCACCGAGGCTGACTGCCAGCAGTTCATTCGTTTCCTCCGTAAGCGTTACGATTCAGCCAAGGGTGCCCGCACCGTTTACAACGTTTTCCAAGGACTGAACACCTTCCTCCGCGCCAACAAGGTTTTCATCGCTGGCGAACTGCTCGGCAAACTGGACTACGACGAGAAAATCGTAGACGCTTACACGAAGGACGAACTCAGGGCACTCAAGGCGGCTTGCACCGAAGAGGAGTGGCCGGTGTGGGCGTTCTTCTGGTGGAGCGGATGCCGCGAAGGTGAAGTCTCGCACGCGGAATGGTGTGACCTCGACCTCCGCAAGAACGTTCTGCACGTCCAACCCGATGGTAGCGCAGACGGGTCAAAAACTAAAACGCTGTGAATTAACAACAATTAGCCTTTGTTGATCCGGCCCCTGCCCGTATGACCCTTTAGTAGTCAACGAGACGCCTCGACTCGGGAAATTCCGATCCTGAATGAAGCTCAGCTGTTGAAATCAGGCATTTACATTTGTAACCGTTCGGTTACAAGTGAAATCGGGATTTTTCGTAGTTATCGTGAAAATGCCCACAATCACGTAGGCGCCCGGCGCCCGCTTCAGCTGCTAATTCCGCGTGGGCACGGCGTAGTATCCGGTGCGTGCCTGAATTCTGTAGTCTTTGCCCTTGACGTGGATTTCGACTTTACGAAAGGTGCCGTCGAGTGCAGTGTTCGTCGGGGTATAGCCGATGTTGTACTGGTTGCACAGCTCGCCGGCGATCTGCCTGAAGGCGTCTTTCAGTTTGTCTAACTTGTTTCCCACGACGATGACGCGACCTCCGGTCGCCTCAGTGAGCTTCTTCATCTTGCCCTTGCCGGAATATTCGCCAGAGCCGTAGAAGCTGCGGTCGGCGCACAGCAGCACGTATATGATGCTGCCGGATCGCTGCGCCGCCTCAATCGCGTCTGTGATCCTCATCTGGCTGCCTTGATCTTCGCCGTCGGTAAGCAGAATCATGGCCTTGCGCCCGACTTGCTGCGACAGTTCGTCGTTTGAGGCCAAGTACACGGCGTCATAGAGCAGCGTGCCGCGGAGTACGACGGGAACGGTGCCTCCCGGGCCAGGAGTGCCAGTTGCCCGCCCCCCGGTAATGTCAATGCGCGCGCTGTTCAGAGCAGTTTGCAGAACATCCACCGAATTGGTGAAGTCCTGCAGTAGATTAACGTTCACATCGAAGCCGATGACGAAGGCGAGGTCCTGGTCGCGCAAGATTTCATTGAGGAATTCGCCACCGACCTTTTTTTCCATGTGGAGCACGCGCTCCTGGCTACCGCTGGAGTCAATCAGGATTCCCAGCGTCAGCGGGAGGTTGGACTCAGCGGCAAAGTACTTGATGTTCTGTGGCTTGCCGTCCTCCAGAATCTCGAAATCGTCTTTGGTAAGGTTGTAGACCAGCGCGCCCTTCTTGTCCTTTGCATTGAAGAAAAGCTGGACGACATTTACGTTGACCTTTAAGGTCTCCAGGGACTGATCTTGATCTTCACCCGGGCTCTGCGCAGGGCCGGAGGGTGGGGAAGATTGTCGGCCGCTAGCGGGTGCAAATCCAACAAGGATGGCCAGGATGAATAGCACGCCGACGATATGCTGGATGTGGGCTTTGCCCATCAAGGCGTTCTCTCGCTCTTTACTGCACCGCCAGCAGGCGTGGCACATTCGCGATTCAATCGCAGCCCGTGCAAGTCGCCGGTACTTCCACGCGTGATTCGCCAACGGTACGCAGTTGCTCCACCTGCGGTCCGGGGATCATTGTCCCGATCGCCGAATTCATCCAAAGTTCGCGCAGCTGGTAGTGCCGGTTTTCCTGGAGAAAAATCAGGCGCGTCGCGCCCGCAGGTGAAGGCGCGCTGATTGGCCCCGTCGCAAACTTGACCGACGCTCGCCCGTGGGTGGCTTGCAAGTGGAAGGTTCGACTTCCCACCGGCTTGACTACGTAATTTCCAGCAGGGAACATGACCTGCCCGACCATGAAGTCAAAGGGAACGTCCACCGTGATCTTTGGAAGACCTTGCCCGTGGGGTTGCGCGCCAAGCGATGGCGCCACCAGCAGCAGGGCCAGAGCGACGCCCCACACGAAAGTGGCCGATTTCATGGATGTCTCCTCGCTATTGTCCACCAAGGTTTTGAAAGGCCGGTTGAACGGCACCAGCCCCGGGCGGAGTACCCGCCCGTTCCGAGCAGGTACTTAAGTAGTGCCCGTCCCGCTACTCGGCTCCGATCTCAACGTACTTGTCCTTGACACCTTCGGACACAAGAGTTTGTTTCACTTTCGACCTGAACACCTCCCGGCCTAATTTTTGCCCAGTCCAAATTTGGATCAGGGAATATGCTCCACCTGCCTGCAAGAAAACCAGGCTAGGGCGATGTGCCTGCGACGATTGAACCGAGTTCGAAAGGAACCCTACGGTAGCATGGTCATCAGAAACGTCAGAAATCTTCCATGCGACGTTGTCGCTCCCAAATACATGCGCAACTATGTAGTGCCCGGCAGGTAGAGACTTGCCCGCGGCGATGAAATTGAACGGAATGTCCACCCGCATTGCGGTCTGGGCGACAGCCGGAAGACAAACCGCCACGAGCAGGGCAAAAAACAAGCTGACTTTGCAGAACTTCATAACTTAGATTTTCCTCGTTTTTTCAAGTTTTTTCGCACCGGGTTGCCGGTGCCAATCTGGGAGATACTACAAAAGCGGAATGTTACGCACCAGATTACTTCCGACAGCCAATCAACCCTCCCGAAGTGCTCTTCACACTGAATGCCTTTCGCGGTACGGTGCCAAGCCACCGTCCGTGGGTAGTGTCCTAAGTGCGTTGATGGCGCGACGGCTTGGCACTGGGATAGTGCGGGGCACAGGACTTGAACCTACGGCCTTACGGCCACTGGCTCCTAAGGCCAGCGCGTGCCAGTTCCGCTAGCCCCGCTCTTCGTCGCCGACTAAAGGGGTAGTTTGGGAAGGACCTAACTAGCCAAGGGCTCCGCCCTTGATATCCCTGCTAATCCCACTGGATGCAGGAATTTGACGATATAACGAGAACAAAATTCTCGTTTCAGAGTGCATAAACGACTAAACCACCCGCCCAGGCAATTGGTGGTGTGGGGACTTACACCCCACGAGATTCAGTCGCGGTAGGAATGCCGATTGCTCAGCACCCCCCGCACAGACCCGTGCTGGCGCTACTAGCGCACACGGTTCCTACCTTGGATGGTTAGCGTTGAAGCGCACGTCAGGATACGGGTGCAGGATCTGGACTTCCGGCAGCAAGGTACTGAAGTGGGCCAGAAAGCGCTCCCAGGTCCAGCGATGCCGTTGACTCCGCCGCCGAAGCTGGCGTAGCCACGATCGCATCACGTCCTTTCGAAACGCGATTAGTCTCTCTTCGTTTCCCGGTACCGCGTGGTATTGAAGGTAACCTCTCACCACCGACTGCAACCATTTGGCCGTCTCCGCCAGCGTCACATGCAGCCGGTCTCTCAGCTGAGCACGAATTTGCCTCAGCTTCGAGGCCATACGTTTGCCGCTTGTCTTGCGGTTTACGGTGAAATAGCCCGTCTTTTGGCTCGTCCCACAAATGTGAGTGAAACCTAAAAAAGTGAAGGTCTCTGGTCTTCCTTGGCCATGCTTTTGCCGGCGCTCAGCGGCGTAGCGCCCGAACTCAATCAGGCGCGTTTTCTCCGGGTGCAGTTCCATCCGCAATTCCTCCAGGAACCGCTCGGCTTCTTCTCGGTGTTGAAACCCCAGCACGGCATCATCAGCGTAGCGGACGATGATCACATCGCCGGTCGCCTGTTCCACCCATGGATCGAGCACATGATGCGGGTAGAGATTGGCGAGGCTTGGTGATATCACCGAGCCCTGCGGCGTCCCTTCCTTCGTCTCGTACCACTGGCCTTGCTCCATCACGCCCGCTTTCAGCCATTTCTGGATTAGACGGACGATACGTTTGTCCCTGATCCGATGTTCGACGAATCGGATCATCCAGTTGTGATCGACTTTGTCGAAGAATGACCGGACATCCAAATCGAGCACCCAGTTCACTCTCTTGCGCGTGATCCCGACGTACAGCGCATCCAGCGCATCGTGCTGGCTGCGCCCCGGCCGAAACCCGTACGAAAAGCCCAAGAAGTCCTCTTCCCAGATCTGGTTGAGAACTGTCCCTATCGCGGCTTGGACGACTTTGTCTTCCAGCGCCGCACTTCCCAATGGTCGTTGCCTTCCATCGCTTTTCGGGATCCAGACTCTCCGTGACGGTAGCGCTCGATAAGCTCCGCGATGGATTCGTCCATGGAGATCTTTCAATCGCCCCTCCAAGTCTCTTCCATATTCTTCCCAGGTCACCCCGTCCACTCCCGGCGCAGCCTTTTTCTTCAGGTTGCTGTAACTATCCCGGAGCAGTTCGATTGTGACGTGGTGCAGCAGTGCTGTGAACCGTAACTTCCCGTCTCTCTTTGCTGCTTCACGCACGCGGTCCAGCCTGCTTGGCCCGCTTCCCTGGCTCGGTGTCCAGTTCGGGTTAGGCTGTCCCGCGTTCTCCTTGGTCAGCGTCCTTCCCTCCTCCGTCTCCGCTGGCGGTCCCCCGCTTTTGTTCGACGGACTCGCGGGTACTCTGCCGCTGTACGACTCCCCGCTGTCGTGCACATGGCTCTTATGGCTCATCGCTTTCTCCCATCGACCTGCCACGTTTCCGCTGCAGGCGGCAGCGGGGTCTCCCGGTTCTCGCGCATGGAGTTTCTATGCATGCCTGGGGTCTACTGACTCCGCCGAGTGGCGCCGCGCGATTACCCTTGACCTGTCGCAGTGCTTCCTTCAGGTTCTCTCGCTCACATACTTCCTCCATCAATCGATTGGTTCTAGCTGGGTTTTCGGGTTCATTCGTCGCCATCGGCGATTCAGTCTCTTCTCCTTTGACACCTCGGGCTGCACCCGTCAGCGCAGATGAGAAGTCCAGTTCTATCTGGATGTTCTGCTGCTTATCGTCTTTGAGATTCATGGCCTACTCACCGCTCCTTCTCGTTCGGGCCTTCGATCCCCGTTCCCGACTCGGCCTATCTGTTTCTCCACCTTTCGGTTTTCGGAGTGCCTCACTAGCGTTTGTCGGTACTAACCGACGTCCGCGCGTTTAGCCCAGCGTTCGCAATGTGCGCGGCACATGATACGATTCCCCGGTGGGCGATTCCGCTTGCATTCCGGTTTCTGCTTCGGCTGTCTCCGCCACCACGGCTACTTCGCGGCACTCTGCCCTCGTCCGCGTTACTCACTGGATCACCACCTTGTGTTTTTTTGCCCTGCTCGTCAGCGGAGGTGAAATTGTCATCTCTCACCCACGCTTCTATTGGGGCGAAACTGGCAACGATTTGACCCGACCGTTGTTCAAACTTCCGATGCCTGCCTCGAGGAAGTTGGTGCCGACCGGCTACGCGTACGTGCTGCCGGACCAGAACGGCTGGAGCCGCTATCTCCACTTTCAAGCCGCTTGGGTAGTGGTATTTACCGGATTACTGTACTTAATCTCGGGCCTATTTACCCGGCATTTCCGGAAAAACTTGCTTCCGCGAGGGGCCGATCTTTCATGGCGGGAATTCTCGAGCGCGATCACTAAACATTTGCGCTTCGAGCGGCCGGGTGAGGCAGAGGCTTGGTCGTATAACATGCTCCAGCGGATTACCTATCTGTTGGTGATCTTCATTCTGTTTCCCTTAGTAATCTGGACGGGCCTGGCGATGTCCCCCGCCTTCGTTTCCGCGTTTCCGGCGACCGTCAACGTGCTAGGCGGCCAGCAATCCGCGCGCACGCTTCACTTCTTCGTCTCCCTGGCTCTCCTGCTCTTCCTGCTCGTCCATGTCGTGATGGTTTGTCTTGCAGGATTCAAAAGCCGCATGCGCGCGATGATCACAGGCCGCGCCGCTATACACTTGGAGCGCACATGAGCGATCTTTCAAGCCGCAAACTGTCACGCCGAAAATTGATCACAACCGGTCTCGCGGCCACGGCAGGCGTCTCAGCCATGGGCGTGGCCGCCGGCATTGCGCAAAAGTATGGACTGGTGCCGCCCGATCACGGCGGCATCTACGGCCTCGGCGAAACTCTGACCTACGCTTCGCAGCGGCTGCTGACCAGGCACTCTTTAGCGCGTGAATTCTCTAGGAGCCAGATTTCGAAGCCTCCATTCGCCAACGAAATCGAGCCTCTGACTGACAAGTTTAAGCGCCTTCAGGCCGGAGGGTTCGCTGACTGGCGGCTCTCGGTCAACGGCATGGTCGTCCGGCCCGCCTCGCTTTCGCTCGATCAGCTTAAGAGCTACCCGTCTCACACCCAGATCACCATGCTGCAGTGTGAAGAGGGATGGTCGTATATCGCCGAATGGGTCGGGGTGCCTTTGTCCCACGTTCTGGATGTTGTGGGAGTCCTCCCGCAGGCCAGATACGTCGTCTATTTCTCGATAGAACCCGACACGTGGGAAAGCATCGATATGGCCGACGCATTGCACCCGCAGACTTTTCTGACCTATGGGATGAATGGCGACGAGCTTCCCGTGGGCCACGGCGGGCCGCTTCGCCTGCGGCTCCCTCGCCAGCTCGGCTACAAGAACGTGAAATTCCTTACCCACCTGACGGTCACCGACAATCTGAAGGGTTTCGGGAAGGGACTGGGCTCCGCATCTCCAGAAGCAGGCTATGCCTGGTACGCCGGCATCTGACACACGTTTCAGGCGAGTGCCGGATATCTGTCGCGAGTGTTTGCCGCGGATTTCTCGCGTATGAGTGAAGACACTCTGCTTGATCGTCAGCAATCCGGAAGTAGCCGAGGCTCGCGGGGTGCGCCGATTCTGGGTGTGTCGTCGGCTAACCGGAAGCTATCCGGCTTCCAGGTCGAGTGGTCCTGCGAAGTCGGCATGGCGGCAGGATTTTGGAAGCCGGTGTCTGCTGAGGATTCGTCGATGCTGGGGCGTTTAGCAGTTACGAATCGCGAGAAGGCCAACTTCTGTATTGCCCGTCGCTCGGGAGGAATCTCATCGATTGCCGACCCCGCCGCATAATTGAGAACTCAATGCGAGACAAAGCGTACGGGAACCACCGTAGCGTTCGCCTCCGGATTGTAATAATCGTAGAGGAGAGACGGCGCTGTCATTGCGTCCATACCGAGTCCAGGAATCGCAGGACGTACGCTGTGAGCGCCAGATCCGAAACCTTACTCTGCCAGTACGGAAACCCTCCATCGGATTGCTGAAGATCCACAAGTTGAACATAACCATCCTGCACCGCCTTCTTGGCGCTTGCGGCCAACTGAGCGCGAGGATTGGAAGGATCGTTGCTGCGGTTTGCCTTCGCCAGAACTTGCAGTCCCATCAGGCTCATATACGCCACCGAGGTAATCTGCTCAGCGCACCCCGCGGGACGTTGCCCAATCCCGTGCATTGCATCGAGAACGTGTGCAATGAGATTGGGGTAAAGGCGCAACTCAGCATCCTAACGCAGACGGAACCGGAATTCGAACCGGGATCCGCTGGGTTTCGCGGCTATGGGATGATGCTCGCCGAAATCGGATTGCCTCCCGGTTTCGAGATAGACCGGGAATCGCTGGAGACTGCAAGAGAAACGGGCTCGATCCAAGGCTATGAAGTTCAACCCGACCGCATCGTTTTCTATGTCTGGCCCGAGGCAGGGATCGCGGCAAACTCAGAGATATGGCCCAGATGACCGGATACACCGAAATATTCGGCGGCGGCGAACCCTGGCATCGCGAGCAGCTCCTCCAACGCCTCCAAGGGGCGCCCATGATGGGCCATCACTTTGGATTTCTTGGCGTCGGCTGGAACCGCTACCACCTTTACCGTCAGTGCGCCGATATTGACGCCTACGCAGGACATCGTGGCTCTCGGACGGCAGAAGCTAGGGAGAAGAGTGTCGTGTACTCCCAGTAATTAGACACACGACAAACATAGGTCGGCCTCTTAGGTAGATTGTGGTCGGGCCCCTGCCAGAAAACCGTGACGGTAAACACGAATCATTGTGACATCCTTACCAACGAGCTAAATCATTCGAAAGGTCAAAAGACTCACCAAGATCACTTCACAAGGTGACCTCCGTCCTTGCGGTGTCTCGCACCCGATGTTTGACTTCCCATTGATAAGGACGCCCCTCTTTCCTGAGGGGAACGCGATGGGGGCGACGATAACGGCCGAGTGTTTGCCCCGGTCAGGAGTCTCTTCATGGCCGAAGTCGAAACCAAGTCCCTTCCCGAAAGCGCATACCAACCGTTGAAATCCGGCGAACTATACCCGCCGATCGTGGCGGCGGCAGAGCGTGTGCCAGAACTTACGACACGATCCATCGGCTGGGGCATTTTGCTCTGCGTTATTTTCACTGTCGCTTCCGCTTATTCGGGACTGAAGGTCGGACAGGTGATGGAATCGGCAATCCCGATTTCGATTCTTGCGATTGGTCTGGCCCGTCTTTATCCGCGACGGTCAAGTCTACTGGAGAACGTGATCATCACCGGCATCGGCGGGGTTGCGGGATCGGTGGTAGCCGGCGCAGTGTTCACGGTTCCGGCGTTATACATCCTGAAGCTTGAGCCTCATCCCGTGCAGACCATTTTTATCTGCCTGGCAGGCGGATGTCTTGGTGTTCTCTTCCTGATTCCCCTGAGGCGCTATTTCGTGCGGGATATGCACGGCATGCTTCCCTACCCGGAAGCGACTGCCATCGCGGAAGTTCTGGTGACGGGCGAGAAAGGTGGGTCGCAAGCGAAGCTGCTGTTGCAGGCGACGGTGATCGCGGGCATTTACGACGTGTTCGTGACAACATTTCAGGTTTGGAAAGAGTACATCGATTTTCAGTTCCTCCCCTTGTTCCGAACGTTGTCCGACCGTGCGCGCATGGTTTTCAGCTTCGACGCCATCGGCTTCATCCTAGGACTGGGCTACGTGATAGGTTTGCGCGGCTCCATGATCCTTTGCGCCGGTGGTGTTCTTTCCAATTTCGTGCTGGTCCCATTGATATGGTTCATTGGCAGTCACCTTGACAGTGCTGTATATCCGGCAACGATTCCGATTTCGCACATGACTGCGGTGCAGATCTACCGCAGCTACGTTCGATTTGTTGGCGTCGGAGCGATCGCGACCGCGGGTATATTTGGCATCATCAGGTCTCTGCGCATTGTCGCCGGCTCGTTTGCAATTGCCCTCCGGGTCTTCCGCAAGAGCGCAGCCGCAACGCAGGAACGGACCGATCGCGACATACCGATGATTGCCATTTTTCTCGGAGTTGTAATTGGAGCAATCGGAGTCGCCATGCTCCTCGGCCATTTGGCCGCTTCCTGGAGTGTGATTGCCATTGGCCTGGCGCTTACGCTCGTCTTCTCATTCTTCTTTACAGCCGTGGCGGCAAATGCTATTGCCACAACGGCACGCAATCCCGTCTCCGGGATGACGATGCTCACGATCATTATTTCCTGTGCTGTTCTGCTGAGATTCGGATTGTCCGGTACTACCGGTATGTTTTTCGTCATGGCGATCGCAGGAATGGTGTGTACCGCATTGTCCGTGTCCGGGCAGGCCATCACCGACCTCAAGACCGGATACTGGCTAGGCTCAACGCCGTCCGCGCAGGAAAAAGTGAAGTTCCTCGGTGTCATAGCAGCCGCCATCGCGGTTGGACTCACAGTCGTGATGCTGGCTCGCACATTCCAGTTCGGGGAAGCTTTGCCGGGCGATTTGCGGCCGGTTTTGGCCTCGCCTCAGGCATCGATCATGAAAGCCCTGGTGGAAGGATTCATGAGTCATCAGCCGGTCGCATACTTACTGTTCGGCGCCGGCGCCATGATTGCGTTGATTCTGGAGATGCTGGGCCAGCCCTCGCTTATCTTCGCTTTGGGAATGTACCTGCCGCTCGAACTCAACACTCCCTGTCTGGTCGGTGGATTTCTTTGCCACTACTTGAACCGACGCTCCGAAAAAACCGGCGGAGAAGCTGGCAGAACGATCCGGGAACGCGGCGTGATTATTGCTTCGGGGCTGATGGCTGGTGGAGCTTTGGGCGGTGTTTTGGGCGCAGCCTTTCGAATGCTTCCCGGCTATCGCGAGGATCTGATCAAGACGCCGTTTTACTCGAACAATGCAGTATCCCAAATAGTTTCCGCGCTGCTGTTTGTCGCGCTGTGCGTGTATGTATGGTTCGGATCTCTGAAGAAAGCTCCCGCAGAAGATCGAAGATAAAGTGAGGAGTGCCGCATGGACGCGATAGGACGATTGATCGCAGATGCAGTTCTCGGGATTGACACGCTTTGGGGTGGCGATGTCATGTGTCCCTCTGGCACTGGACGATTCATCGCCGACTCGTGGTTCTCGGATGAGCCATTGCCTCTGGCCTACACGGCTCCGGAAGCGGCACGAGTGCGCACGAGTGGTGGCGTTTCGGCCAAAAACTTTGATCGTCAAGCAGTCGAGGAATACCTGCGTGAGGTGGATCTGCCGCAAGCCATCGCTGGAATTCGCGAAGAGGCACGGAATATCGGTGGTGTGCGCGGTCAGTATTTGCAGGGTTTGTCGCTCTGCCTGGACACGATGTGGGACCTTGCCATGGAAGTGCTCGGGAAGGGAAAGCCGGTTCCCTACGCGCGGTGCGTCGAATCCTCGACGGGTCGACCGCCGGAAGCCTCTATGCCGGAGGCCAAGCGGGAGCGGGTGGCCGAATTGTTGGGCCGGGCGGGTTACTCCATCTCCGGTGCTGCCGGCCTTCTCGGGGCCGTCGATGCATGGCGACGAGATCGAGTCGTTCCGATGGCTTCTGTCCGCGCCCTGGGAGCAGCGGTGATCGCCCACTTTGACCGTCTGGCCGCGACCAACTTGCTGCCCTATCTTCCCAAGGATCTCTTGTCCATACCTCGGGCCAACATTGAGTTCTTGCCAATCAAGGACGCATGGTTTTCCGGTTCGATGAACTACCTGGGGCGAGCGCGGAAAGCGGATGGCAGTCCGCAGTACGAAGCCACCTACGAGATTAACGCCTCGTTGCAAATTTCCGTACCGGAGTTCGAGCAGCTCGTGAGCCACGAAGTCGTGCCCGGACACGTTACAACGTTCGCCTACTTGCAGGATCTCTATGTCCGCGGGAAAGTCGGCTTCGAAGCCACGGTACTGACCATGAACACACGCGCCGCCACGCTGTTCGAAGGAATCGCGAATAATGCCATTCTCATCGCGCATGGCGTTACTGAGATCGAGCAACTCCCCGATGAAGATTTGCAGATTGGCGTGCTGCTGGCGTTGCTGCAGGATGATGCCAAGAATCAATCTTCGTACTTGATTTGGGGAGAAGGAGTCCAGCGCGACACAGTGGCCGCCAGTCTTCGTCGGGATTTCCTCGTCACGGAGGAGCGTGCGGACAAGCTCTCTGGCGCCTGGGGTCAACATCCGTTACTGGGCCGAATGTATCTTCCAGCCTATCGGACAGGAACGGATCGAGTTGCGCAATTGCGACGTATCCACCCAGCGGATCGCATTCTATCCGCAATCTACGGCTGCTCTGGGCTCGCTGATATCGTGACGATCGATGAGATAGTGAAGCCTGAGTAGATCGATCTTCCAGCCTACGCTTACGCACGGTTAGGCACCTTGACTCTTCCGAATTCGAGAGCCGAGAATCGACGTCGGATAAAGAAAAAGAATAGGTTAGCAAGCTGCTAACTAAGATCGCAGGCAGGTTTTCCTTATGAAACCAATCCTGGTTGTGTTCGCCGGCTTGATTCTGTGGTCCGCCGCAGTGGCGCAGCAGCCGTCAGATCCGTGCGCATCTCTCAAGGAAGACCGGCAGGCAATGGAGTCGAGATTGCGCGACTGGCCCGATCTGGCTAAGTATCGGGACGAAGGGGCGATTCCATCAGGGAATTCTGGACGCTGTCGAACTCCTTCCTGTCGCCACCGTGAATAGGTAAGTAAACCCTACGACTTTTGCGGCTTTGCGTTGAGATTCGTTGATGGTGTAGATCGCCATTTCGTCTCCTCCTGAATACAGAGTTCTCCCATTCCCGTCCGCATCTTCGTCTTGCGGGGAAGTGAGCTCGAAGGCCAAGTGTGTAACCGGTAAGCGCCCAGGCAGAGCTTGGAACGGGCCGCCCGGCGGTCAGGATCCAACTACCCTTACCTTTGCTGGCGCGAGCAAGATCATTGCTACACCGATGACAACAAAGGCAAGTCCGCCGCCCAGCAGATGTCCGCGTTCGCCAACATCATGCAATGACTGCACGGCCATAACGGCGGCATGAGCAAAACTCGACCAGGCGGTGAAGGCGATCAGGCTGCGATTCGCGGACGGGTTACGGGCCGCAAGCAGCAGGAAAACTCCGAGGGTGACGTAAACACTGAGAATCATCTGCAGGGTTTCTTCCTCACGCAGTTGCACCACCCCGTAAACAGTAGCGACGAAGAGCAACCCCACGATCACCAACACGACCTTTAGCGCGCGTTCTCGAATCACTGCGTCCTCCTGCCAAAAACCTTAAGATCAGCGATAGGTGCACGTACAACGTGCAGATACACCGGGCGCAATCATTCTTCCGCTCCTTTTATTAGTCATTCCCCCGCTGCGCTTGCCCGTTCCTGCCATCGTTGAGGGCACGAGGTTGAAGGACGCTGCGAGCAAAAGAGAGGCTCCGGTTCACCGGCTTAGACAAGTCATAGAAGAGAGCCGTCACAGCGAGATAGCATGCGGTCGCGATGAGGTCGACTACCAAAGCCAACCTGCCGTGGACGAAGAGGACGAGTCCTCCCATCAGTATGGTGAACAAATAAAAGACAGCGGTAATCCTGGCCCTGGGACGCGGCGACGCTGCTGCAATCCGTTCCATTGGTATGTTCATGCCCTTTCCTCCTTATGCGAGTTATTGAATCAAGTGTGCATTGGTGCGCCACGATCGCCGTTCCCCCGCTGCGCCGGCCTGCTCCTTCCATCGTTGAACGTTCACGCCCATCACGAGGAGCCACAGGAGCACCGATACTTCCGCGAGGAGGGCGGAGGCCAGATTGTAGGGGGACAGATAGTTTACGAGCGGGTTTGACAGATAGGTCAACCAACCCAAACCGGCAAACGCCATCAGCGCACCCAGAATTCGAGGCAAAAAGGCCGACCTGAAAATCAGGTAGCCGATCAGGAGGCAATAGAATCCGTGAATTACTATAGCGATGTTCACGCCTTGAGGCTGCAATCGAAGAGCCTCAAAGGTGAGTCCCACGAAGGCGAGGGATGCCGCAAGCAAAGAGAGGCCCCGGTTCACCGGCTTAAAGATGTCATAGAAGAGCAGCGTTACGGCGGCTATGCCCGCAATCGCGATGTAGCCCCCTGCGTAATTCAACCTGCCGCGAACAAAGAGCTCGGTCAATGCTGCCGTCACCAGGCTGAAAAAATTAAGGGCAGCGGCAATCCTGGCCTTGAAACGTGGCGACGCTTCTGCAATCCGTTCCATCATTACTGCTGCCCTCATACTCTTTACCTCCTTAGCGAGCGATTGAATCAAGAGTGCATGGGTGCGCTACGATCGCCATCCCCCCGCTGCGCTGGCCTGCTCCTTCCATCGTTGAACGTCACGCCCATCACGAGGAGCCACAGGCAAAGCGCTAGTTCCGCGAAGAAGCCGAGGACCAGATTGTAGGGAGAGAGATAGTTTGCGAGCGGCGGCGACAGAAAGGTCAGCCAACCTAAACCAGCAAACACCATCAGCGCACCCAGAATTCGAGGCAGGAAGGCCGACCTGAAAATGAGGTACCCGATTAGGAGGCAATAGACTCCGAAAAATATCACGCAGATGTTGTCGGCCTGAGTATTCAGTTCGAGAAACATCAGCGCCAGGGCCCGCAACTGTTCCACCTTAAATACGTTCAAGTACTGGCTGCCTCCCAAGACGACCAAGGGGGCGAGTTGAAAGACGCTACCGAAAACCAGAATGGCGCATCCCACAAGGCTGAAGAACGCTGCGAGTAAAGAGAGGCTCCTGTTCACAGACTTAAACAAGTCATAGAAGAGAGCCGTCACAGCGATATAGCAAGCGGTCGCGATGAGGCCGGTTGCTAAACCCAACCGAAATAAAGACTCGTGCGCCAGGATGTTGGTTGCTGTAGCTGCGGCGTCGCCATCTACAACAAGCCCTCTAAGGAAGAACTCGCCCAATACTGCCGTCAGAAAGTAAAGCAAATAAACGACACCGGTAATCCTGGCCATGGGACGCGGCGACGCTTCTGCAATCCGTTTCATCATTGCGGCTGTGCTCATAACCTTTCCTCCTTATGCGAGTTATTGAATCAGGTCGCATGCGAGTCAGATGGGGCCTTGATAGCGGCGCAGCCGGACCGCGGCGGCGAGGAATGCCGCGAAGACTACCAAGCCGATCCACAGACCCGGGCTGCTCAGGAAATTAAGTGGAGTGAGATGCATTCCTGGATGGATGGGGAAGTCGCCCTGCATGGAGGCGACAGCCTCAGACCCGCCGCTGAAGCGGTATTCCAGCAGCGCCACGAAGTGGGAAGAGTGGAAAGCGACTTTCTCGAAGATGCCGATCGCGAGCGGCGGTAGGACGGCCCAGAGAAATGGCGTGCGGCGCGCCCAGGCTGAGACCAGCAGCAGCCAGGCGTAGATGGGCGCATACCAGAGCATGTGCACGGTCACGAGGTGGTAGAGCAGCCCCAGCAATGTCTGGTACAGCTCCAACTGCGTCCACAGCGTCGCGACACTCAGACCGCTGGCCAGCAAGACCACGCTGCTTAGCAGCAGCATGATGGACTGGATGACAACGGTGATTACAAAGGCGACCATGGGCAGAACCAGCAGCGGAATGCTCGCTTTCGCGAGCACAGTAGTGAGATCGGAAACCGGCAGCGACTTCCAGAACCAGATGCTGCGATCGCGGCGCTCGCCATAGAGCGTATCGAGAGAGTAGAAGATGCTGACGAGGAAGGCGGCCCCCATGATTAGACCCGCGGCAAAGTCATAGGGCTGGGCGAGCGCTGCGCGCTGGTGCGCCGCGTCAAGCGACGACACGGCGCGCATGGTCTGCGGGAGGGGGATCAGGACGAATACGAAGCCGAGCAGAATGACTCCCGCGATGGCGAGCGGTGCGAGGTAAATGGAACGGTACTCCCAGAGTTCGCGGCGCACTGACCAATAAAAGGGCCGAGTCGCCGACAAGGCCGCGGGCGCGGTTCCCTGCGAGCCAAAGGACTCTGGCAAGGTATTCGATCGAGTATTCATTGAGCTGCTCCTTGTACCTCGCCGGCCCGATTGCCCGGCTTATTTCCCATCACGGCAACGAACAAGTCGGCGATGCTGGGTGTTCGCACGTCGCCCAGCGCCGCGAGCTGCTGACGATCGACACGATCGAATAGAAGGATGCTGCGACCGAGCACCTGGCGCTCGTGAATCGGCCTGAGCGCCCGGGCTGCGGCGACATGTTCGGGATGCACCTTCACTTCCAGATAGCGCGATTCGAAGTCCTCCATGCTGCAATCGAGTACGATGCGACCGCGGTTGATGAACATGAGATCGGTGAGGACATGCTGCACGTCTTCCACCTGATGGGTGGTCACGACGATGGTGCGGCTGCGATCGAAGTAGTCGCTCAGCAGTGAGTCGTAGAACTGCTTGCGATACAGGATGTCAAGGCCAAGGGTCGGCTCGTCCAGCACCAGTAATTTCGCGTCAATGGCCATGACCAGAGCGAGGTGCAGTTGGGTCACCATGCCCTTCGATAATTCCCTGACCTTGCTGGCGCGGCGAATGTCGGTCTTCGCAAGAAAACCTTCCGCCTTCGCGCGATCAAATCGTGGATGCACGCCGGCCACGTAGTCGAGCGCCTGCGAAACCCTTACCCAGCGCGGCAGCACGGCGACATCCGCAATGAAGCAGACATCGCGCATGAGTTGATCGCGTTCGTTCCAGGGATCGCGTCCGAGCACCCTCAGTTCGCCCTGATACGGCGTAAGGCCGAGAATCGCGTTGAGGGCGGTGGTCTTGCCTGCGCCGTTGGGACCGATGAGTCCGAGGATGCGGCCCTCTTCCACGCGCAGATTCACGCCGTCCAGCGCGATGGTTGTCCCGAAGGCCTTGCGAAGGCCGCGTGCTTCTATGACGGTCATGACTTCGGCTCCTCCTCTGCATCATTCGACGACCGAGGGGTTGCGGCAGCGTCCAGCAATTCTTCACGCGTCAGGCCGAGCCGCTGAATGGTGGCGTAGACCCTGGGCCATTCTTCCGCAAGAAACTTCTGGCGTTCGCCCTGCAGCAGCAGATTGCGCGCGCCGGCATTGATGAACATGCCGCGACCTCGCTTGCTCTCGACCAGTTGCTCGTCGACGAGTTGTTGATAGCCCTTCAGAACCGTCAGCGGATTGACCCGATATTCGGCCGCGACATTGCGCACGGACGGCAGCGGATCGCCTTCTTTGAGCACGCCGTCGAGTATCATGGCGACGACGCGGTCGCGAAGCTGGCGGTAAATCGGTTGACTGTCGTTCCACTCAGGATCCATCATGGTTTCCAGCAACATGTCTTCCAGATAGCCCACTCGAGAGAGGCGCCGGCGATCAATTCGATCGACCGCGGCCGCCTCCTCGGATTCCTCACAACACATGGCCGCTGAAGCGGCGTCACTTTGTCCGCTGCAAGTCGAAGTGCGCGTGGACCGGCTTGTCCTTCATCATGAACGTCCAATCCTCGGTGTGGTGGTTGGCATCGATGATTGTGAACACTCCATGGTGCATGTGGTACTCCGTGGTCCCGCTGATGTCCTTGAGCTCGAACTCGACCGTCTTGCCGTCGGGCGACATCTTGCCGGTCATGCGCGGCCGGTTCCCGGCGTCGCAATAGTGGACCAGCGTGAGCTGGTCTCCGTCCACGTAAAGCATCGTAACCGGATGGTCATACTTGGTCGCATCCAACGGCGTTCCTGCTTCCTGGAACTCGTGCACGAGGGCGTTTCCCCGCGAGGTCACGCGCAGCGAGAGGTGCATCGGCTTGCCGCCTGACATCTCCGGCATCTCCGGGACGGTGACGGGGCCCTCCCACTCTCCAGCCAGGCTTTTCATGGTTGCGAAGGACTTCTGCGCCTCGGACGTCACAGGAGCCATGGAGGCCTTTTGCGCGTCGGACCTTTCCATGTCAGACTGGGCAAAAGCCACGGTGGAGAGCGACATCAGAACAACGGACAGCATAAAACGAAGGGATTTCATGTTTCTTCTCCTTAAAGCTTCTTTACTTTCGGGTCGGGGTTCTCACTCGCATAATCCGGTGGGAGCGATGACCTTCGATCGATTGCTAGTGATATAGTTAACTATAACACTAGCTCACATGTCAAGCTTTTTCTTATTTTCCTCCGGGCGGCGTGAAGGGAGTTCCGTTGGGCGAACAGACTGGCTCCCGCCGATGTAGTCTGGCCTGGGCCACCAAGGAGATCGACTGTGCTCGGAAGTACCTGTTGCAAACCTGCTATGGCGCTGTTTCACCCACAACCGTAGACTTTACCAGCAACGATTACGTCGCGTGCAGTCCCATTATTTCTTGCCAGGTTGTGGCGACCGGGCTATTCTGTCGGCTTAGAAAGTCGTCGGAGGGCTCAGATGCGCTTGCCATTCTCTCTGCCCGCTGTCTTCTGCTTAGTCCTGTTGGCCGTCACTATCGCGACTCCGAGCTCGTCGGCCCAAGACATCTTTGTAACGCCCGTCCCCAACGCGCCGTTCAGCGGTGTAGTCGATGTGGAGCGCTCGCGCGTTCAGCGTGACGGCTCCATCGTCAACTTCAAGACAATCCGCGACATCGGCAGGGACAGTCGGGGCCGGATCCACAACGAGTCGAGGGCGCTGGTCTCGGCTTCAAGTACTGAGGCTCCTCCGCTCCTGCGCATCCATCTGTATGATCCACAGACCCGGATCTCGACCTATCTAAATCCGCCAGCGCGAATCTTCTGGACAGAGACCGTGAGTCACCCTCCCTCAACTGTGCCGCCCACCGTTCGCTATGGATCGCCTACGGGTGACGGCCTCCCGCAGAACGAGTTCACGAAGGAAGAACACCTGGGCATTCATGAATTGGAGGGCCTGCCGGTACATGGGATTCGCGAGAGTCAGATTATTCCCGATGAACAAAGTGGCACAGGTAAGGAGATCGTTGTTGCGGATGAATACTGGTACTCAGAGGATCTCCGCATTAACCTAATGATCCGACACAGCGACCCGCGCACGGGTACAGTAACAATGACCGTAACTCAAGTCACGCGCACAGAGCCAGATTCTGCCTTCTTTGAGATTCCGGACGGCTACAAGCCAGCAAGAAGCGGGCCGGGGACGAACCAGTAAAGCTTGTTCATCTGAGTTTTTAGGCCGCCGTTCCCGAGCGTTTACATTCATTGAGAGGTCGACTGGGGTCAATGCATTATGAAAGAGCGCCCCGCTTCAGAAGATCGAGGCTGGATGTGGCGCCGCCTCCGCTGGGCTGCGCTGTGCAGGGGCTTAGCTCCGCGGCGGCGGCGCTAGGGAGTAACTGCAGTAGTGTGTCCGGGGGAAAGGACTCCAGGAGAGCATAGGCAAATCAGCTGGAGAAGGGCACTTTACCTTGAGGGAAAGCCAGCGTTGACACGAATGAGTTTTCCCCCAAGGAGGCAACTCAAATGAGTCACGACGTCAAATATATCGGAATGGACGTGCATAAGGAAGCGATTGTGACGTGCTTGTGTCTGGCCCGCCACAGGTACAGAATTATTTCCATCGCTTGAGATCGGGGTGTGCCTATGGAAACCAGTCATCACACACAGCACAACTCCCCGTTGGGAGTAATCCTGAACTTGAATTGCGTAGGGCTTGGCGCCCTATTGATAGTCCTGTTTTGCACTGTGTTCGCGGTAGCGCAAGAATCGGCCTCTTGCCATGGTTGCCCGGCCCTGAACTCGGCCCAAAACGCGACCTTGCCGAGGTTTCCCGACGACCGCATTGTTGCAGACAACGGGCTGTCAACGAAGCGTAGCGACGCTCAAAAGCTGTGTTCCATGCAGCCCTTTCCCGGACTTGCCGGTTTTACGAGCGTCGACAGCCTGGAGCTTCCTCCTAAGGCGCAGAAGGAGTACGGCGCTGCCTGTTCGGCTCTGAAGAGCCATCGCCTTGGTGCGTCGGAGCAGCATCTGCGCAAGGCTGTCCAAATCTACCCTAAATATGTTGCGGGATGGGTCATGCTCGGCCAAATCCTGGAAGCGCAGCAACAACCAGATCAAGCCCGTAGGGCCTGTTCGCAGGCATCTGAGGCCGATCCCAATTACTCGCCGTCATATCTCTGCTTGGCTGAAATCGCCGGACGGGAGGAAAGATGGGGTGAGGTGTTGCGCCACACAACCCGGGCACTCGAACTCGACCCGCTGCATGACCCCTATGCTTATTTTTTCAGTGCGATCGCCTATTTCAATCTGAACCAGTTGCCCGAAGCGGAAAAGAGGGCATTGAAAGCCGAAGAGATCGACGGGAATCACTGCGAACCGATGGTCCAGTTCTTACTTGCTCAGATTTACGAAGCAAAGCACAACCCAACTGATGCAGCTTCTCACCTTCGCGAATATCTGGAACTTGCACCGGATTCAGAGGATTCAGATATTCTGAAGGGGCATTTGGCAGAGATACAGAACCCGAAGTAGAATCACTTGGCGGAGTTCCGGGGCGCTCTTCTGCGCCATTTTGTTCTGCCCCCGCATGACTGTTGTTAACTAGCGGCATTGCGCGGTCCCAAGAGCGCGCTGATCGCGGTCGCCAATTCCATCCTTACCGCCGGCTACTACTTGCTCCACCGGGCCACCACCTACCCAGATCTCGGCCCGGACTACTTCGACAAACGCAACCCCGTTCGCGCCACCCATCGCTTGGTCAAACGCCTCGAAGAACTCGGGCACAGAGTCATCCTCGAACCCCGCTTCATTGGCCTACTATTTCACGAACAGCAACCCATGTGGTACCGCGGATCGGAAAACATAAGCGTAGAGCAATACAATTACTCCCACGATGGAACAGAGGGCAACCGAGTGCCACGCCACAAAGCGGAAAATGATTCCCTCGTTGCCTACCTGCTCGGTGGCAGCGGTGGCAATCGTGATGGACTGCGCGTCCACCATTTTCCCCATCACTCCACCGGCGCTGTTGGCCGCGCACATGAGAACCGGGTCGATGCCGAGTTGTTGAGAAGTAATTCTCTGCAGACTGCCAAAGAGGGCATTGGCGGAGGTATCGCTGCCGGTAAGCGCAACTCCCAGCCATCCCAGGAAGGTGCCGAAGAATGGATACAACCATCCGGTGCGCGTGAACGCGAGACCCAGCACGGCGTCCAGACCCGAGTAGCGTGTCACGTAGCCAAGGCCCAACATAAATGAAATCGCAACCATAGCCAATCGCATTCGCACCAGCGTTCTCCAGAAGATTTTCATCAATTGCAGCGGACCCTGGCCAAGCAACAATCCCGAGACGATCGCCGCGAAGAAACAGCCTGTCCCAGTGGCGGAGAGCCAGTTGAAATCGTAGCGCGCGGCTTCCGGAGTCGGCTTGGTAACCACCGGCGTGGCACGAGAGATGGCGTTGTGCAGGTAAGGCACATCCCACCCCGCCGGCCCGGGACGGACCTTGCCATTCGGAAGCACCACCCGAAAGGCCGGAGTAGTGGCTTGGTTCATAGCGAGTTTTATCGAGGGTAATCCCCAGAGGAGCACAAAAAGTGACAGGATCGCGAACGGCATCCAGGCCTTCAAGACTTGTGCAGCAGTGTAAGTTCGCGCTTTGATAAATCCATCGAACTTCTCCGCCGCCCATTCTCCGCCAATGTCGTCAGTGATCGCCACTGTGGGAGGAGGAAGAACCGGAGCCTGGTCGTCATAATCGAATCGCCATATTTTTTTCGGCTTCCAGAATCGCAAGAAAATCAATGTCGCGATAATCGAAACCACGCCTCCCATGATGTCCACCAGATTGCTGTCCACATAATTCGACCAAAAGAATTGGGTGAGGGCGAACGAAACGCCAACAACCACTATGGCGGGAAACACTTCGAAAGTTTCCTTCCAACTCACCATCGTCCTCACGAGCCAGAAAGGTACGATGACCGCGGTGAAAGGCAGAATGCGGCCAATCATGGCGTTTAGATCGGATTCCGGGAGTGCAGTTACCGCCGCGAGCGTGTGAACCGGTGTGCCGATGGCGCCCCAAGCCACCGGTGCGGTGTTGGCGATCAGATTCAGTGCAGCCGCATGGAAGGGCTTGAAACCAAGCCCGATCATGAATGCGCCCGCGATCGCTACCGGTGCTCCGAAGCCAGCCGCTCCCTCGATGAATGCGCCAAAACAAAAGGCAACTAGCAGCACCTGCAGCCGGCGATCGGCAGTGATACCAGCGACCGACTCTTTCATGATTTCGAATTGCCCGGTCTCGACGGAAATGTCGTAGAGGTAGACCGCAGCCAGAACGATCCAGGCTATTTTTAATACTCCGAAGGCAACACCGTACCCAAAGCTGAGTGCGGCCAACGTGGGCGGCATCTTGAAGAAGATGATTGCAACGGCTACGGCCGTCGACGCACCGGCGATGGCGCACCAGTGAGGCTTGACCTTCAGACCGGCCAGCAACCCGAAAAGAATGATGATGGGCAAAGCGGCAACCAGCGTGGATAGCCACCAATGACCGAACGGGTCGTAGATCTGGGTCCACTGCATTTACACCCTCCCTGCGAACGGAGTCTGCTGCGCGACAGAGATCGAACAGGCCACGGCATGCAAGCGATACAACTCTTCACGATTCCCAACTCTTCGGAACATTCACGTAAGAACGATCCAATTCTGCGACCGACGGGCATCCTAATAGTCGAAGGGTACGTTCCAGATCCGTACGCAGGATTTCGATCGCGCGGTCGACACCAGCCTCACCTGCGGCAGCCAAGCCGTAGGCGTAAGCGCGGCCGCACAGCACAGCACGCGCTCCCATGCAGATAGCTTTGGCGATATCAGTACCGCGACGAATGCCCCCATCCATCAGCACTTCGATACGGCCGTTCACGGCTTTCACTACCTCGGGCAACGCCCGCAAAGAAGCAGGAACTCCGTCCAGTTGCCGGCCACCATGGTTCGAAACCGAAATCGCCGCGGCACCTTCATCGATGGCGTGCCGCGCATCGTCGCCGGTCAACACGCCCTTGACGACGATCGGACCGCGCCAAAGTTCCCTGATCCAACGCAGGTCAGCCCAGGTCACCGCGGATTCTGCCAGCGCGGCGGCGACATCGATCAGCGGCATCGGACCCCTGCCCGGCACAACAACGTTCGGAAGCGCGGGGACGCCACCGTCCATGAGGAAACTGACGAGCCACCCTGGACGCGAGAGTATTTGCGGAAGATAAGGGACTTTCTCGAGCGGTCCGCCACTGATGAGTTCCTTCATGCCGTTGCGAGAGTCGCGCTCGCGAATTCCGGACACCGGAGTGTCAATGGTGACGACGAGGGCGGAGAATCCGGCGACGCGCGCCCTTTCGATGGCGGCCTCTGCTGCCCCGCGGCCACCCATCAGGTAGAGCTGATAGAAAACCGGGCCGTTGGAACCTGCCTTTACATCTTCCAGCTTGTGTCCGGAAATCGTCGAGAGAATGTAGCCAGTGCCTGCTCTGCCAGCGGCTCGCGCGGCCACCACTTCGCCTCCCGGATGCATAAGGCGGCTGTACCCGACAGGTGCGAGCAAGAACGGAAGAGAAAGATCGAAACCTAACACGCGCATGCACAAATTGCACTGCGGGACCGCGACCGCATACCGCGGCCGAAAAGTGACGTCGCTAAATATTCGGCAATTCTCCCGCAGCGTAACTTCGCCTTCGGCTCCGCCGTCGAGGTAATCAAACACAGATTTCGGTACTCTTTGGCGCGCGATGGGTCGGAAGTCCTCGATGCAGACAACCCGGGGCGACGCCACAGTTCGGGAGGATCTCGTCATGCGTGATTCCAAGACATTCACTAATCTGAAGCAGGCGGATATCGTACCACTAGACGAAAGCGCGAGGAATGGGGGGATCGTTCCGAGTCACGAACTAGCCGGAAATTATTCCGAAGCTGAAGTCGGCTTCAGGAAGTCAGCTGGGGGCCTTAGGCGAAGAAGCTGGATCGTTGATGAAAACAGCCGCTTACGCTCACAACCTGGGCGGTAGTGTGATGGCGTCCACCCCGAGAGCAGGCCAGTCCTTGCGCGAGGATGCATTCGGCGCTAGGATTCGCCTGTTGTTCGAGATGGAACTCCCATTCTCACTCACAGCGGGAGGTGATCTATGAAACGCTATGCACGGTCGCTAGTGCTGGTTATCGTTTTCCTCTACCTTCTCTTCCTCTGCGCGCAAGCTGGCGCGCAGACGGGCCAAATCCTGATTTCCGCAGGAACGCCCGAAGACCATGACCTGCAGGCCATTTCGAACGAGCAGGATGCAGCCAAAAAGCTCGCCATGTACCAGGATTTTGTACAGAAGTACTCGTCGAACCCGGCGGCCGTGGCCTATGGAAACTGGCAAATTTCGCAGGCCTACCAGACCACGGGCGACCTAAACAAAGCGCTTGAGTATGGAGACAAGGCGCTGGCCGGGGCGCCGAGGAATCTCGACATCCTCGTATCGCAGACCAGCATGGCACAGCAGGCGAAGGACAATACGAAGTTAGTGGACTACGTCGCCAAGGGAGGGGAAGTTTGCCACTCCATCACCAAACAACCCAAGCCGGAAGGCATGACCGACGAAGCCTTCAAACAGCAGGTGGCGGAGGACAAGAATGCGGCCAAGAACTCGTGCGACTTTCTCGAGTCGGCGGGTTTCAACGCGATCGCCAGCGAGAATGATGCGAAACTGCGGATGGCCGACATCGAGAAGTACTCAGCGGCCTTCCCGGACTCGATTTTTCAGAATCAAGTCTCAAGCTATGCCATGTATACGCTGGGGCCGGGGCAGTTGAACGATCAGGCGCGGCTGTTTGCCTATGGAGAAAAAACGCTGGCAGCGAATCCCAACTCGCTGCCTGCCTTGCTGCTGCTGGCCGAGACCTATGTTGATGATGCCAAGCCCGGCAGCGTTGACAAAGCAATTACTTATTCCCAGAAAGCGATTGCAGTCGCCAAGGCTGATGAACCGGATGCTGACAGATCCCGCAAGCTCTCGGCGGGGATGGCGCACTCGATTCTCGGATACGCCTACATCAAGCAGGACAAGACGGCAACCGCGATTCCGGAGTTGAAGTCGGCGGTGGAGCTGCTCAAAGGACAGGACGATCAGCAATACTCCATCGCGCTTTATCGTCTGGGTTTCGCCTTCGCCAAGCTCAACAAGGTGAGCGAAGCGCGCGAAGTCCTAACGGAAGCCGTGAAGATTCCTGGTCCGGTGCAGGCCATGTCGCAAGATCTGCTCACGAAAGTGAACGCGGTGCGAGCGAAAGGAAAGTGAGTTGGGCCGAGGAGTTCTGGAACTCGTAACTCATCTCATGGACGAGCAACTTTGGGGTTAGTAGATCCCGGTAGGGATACCACTCTGCGTGGTACCCCCCCGGACGGACCCGGACGGGCGCTCGTTAGCGCATCCGGTTCTTATCTCGGATGACTGGCGGCAAAGCGAACCGCGGGATAAGGATGGAGCACTCGGGGTTCAAGTAGCCATCGGCGGCCCAGTACAAGCGTACGGTTCCAAGAGAAGCGATCCCTTTGGCTCCGGCGACGCAGTCTGCGCCACCACAGTCCCAGCAGTCGTTCTCGGAACACCGCGAGGCTGTCGAGGCAGAATGCGCTGGATCACCGAGTCATCAACGCCTAGGCGATTCAGGTTCGATGCCAAGCCTCTCCGAACCCGGACGATTTCGTTAGCGGAATAATGGTTTGGATATGGGACCTTTCTAACAACACCTCGCTCATCAAGCCCCTCGGTTGTCAAACTTGAGCATTCCACAGTTTTTCCACTAAACAAAAACCTCGTCGTGAGAAAGTCGTAATACACTAGCGCCAAACAAGCTACTCATGAGAATGCAAACACTATTCTTCTTGCCGGCACTTGGGCTCGCAGGACGGTATCAGCTAAGAAGATGTCGTAAGCACGAGTTTGGCACGTCGCGGCTCTTGCGGTTGAGCACCCGAGGAGGTCCTTCATGACCGGCAGGCGTACCCTCAAGATCTGTGTTCTCAGGGCACTCGTTCTGCTCATTGCAGTCACCACAGTTCTGATCTCCTTCGCCGCTCCAGCGCAGCAAGCGAACGCTGGCGAGCGCGTTTCTGTGGCCAAATCGCCGGGCCAGGAACCAGACCCCGCCGAGCCAGACTCTGGAAATATCCTTTTCTTGCCGGCAGTAGTTTACGACTCGGGCGGGACCGATGTTCTTCAAACCAATGGAGGTATCTTTCAGGGCTTAGCGGTCGCAGATCTAAACAGCGACGGCAAACCTGACCTGGTGGTGTCGAACCTGGCTGGTCCGAACCAGAGTGGCGACGGTGTGTTGGGAGTGCTGCTGGGCAACGGCGACGGAACTTTCAAGCCAGCGCTAACCTTCGGATCTGGTGGATACGGTGCCAGTTCGGTGGTGGTTGCGGATATAAATGGCGATGGGATGCCGGACGTGCTGGTGGCAAACACCTGCGTCAGCAGCAACGACTGCACAAACGGTACAGTGTCCGTCTTCTTGGGCAAGGGCAATGGTACTTTCCGACCGCCGGTGACCTATAGCTCAGGCGGGCAGTCTGCTGTTTCCGTGGCGGTTGCGGATGTGAATGGGGACGGCAAACTCGACCTGCTGGTGGCGAACCAAAGTGGTGAGAACAATGGCGACGGCTCGGTGGGAGTGTTGTTAGGTAATGGCAACGGAACTTTCCGGCCGCCGGTGACCTATGACGCTGGAGACTCAGTAACGAGTTCGCTAGCTGTTGCAGATTTGAAGGGCAACGGCAAGCAGGATTTGGTGGTAACCAACTCGGGCCACGCCACAGTGAACGTGCTGCTAGGGAATGGCGACGGAACTTTCCAGGCAGCAGTGGTCTACAGTACGGGCGGGGAGATACCCGTTTCGGTAGCTGTCGAGGATGTTAACGGGGACGGAAAGCCAGACCTGATTGTGGCGAACTGGTATTCCGGGACTCTGGGAGTGCTACTGGGCAACGGCGATGGAACCTTCCAGGCAGCAGCAACCTATTCGTCGGGCGGCTCCAGTCCCGATTCAGTAGTGGCTAAGGATGTGAACGGAGACGGCAAACTCGACCTAGTGGCGGCCAATTGTGGGAGCAGCCAAAACAGTTACGGCTGCGGAGAGACGGACGGGGTCGTGAGCGTTTTGCTGGGCCACGGGGACGGTACCTTCCAACCCGCTGTAGCCTTTTCCTCAGGAGCATTCAACGACATATCTGTAGCCGTTGCCGATGTAAACGGGGATGGCAAGCTCGACATACTGGTGGGGAACCAAGGCGGCGGAAACAATGGCGATGGCTCGGTGGGCGTGCTGCTGAACAACACCGAATTCACCCCGACCACGATCGTGCTGGTCTCCTCGCTCAATCCTTCGCTCGTGGGTCAGGCAGTTACCTTCACGGCCCGTATGAGTTCGATTGCCGGTACTCCACCGAACGGAGAGACCATCACCTTTCATAACGGCTCAGCTGTTCTTGGTACCGGTCCGCTGAGCGGAGGGATTGCATCGCTGATGACTTCTTCGTTGGCGGCTGGCATCGATACCATCACTGCAAGCTACGGTGGAGACGGCAACTTCGGGGTAAGCACCTCACCTGAGCTGCGGCAGGTGGTCAATGCCACCAACAAGTCGGCGACCGCGGTAACTCTTATTCCCAGCCTCAACCCGTCCATCTATGGCCAGGCCATAACCTGGAGCGCGACAGTAACGACCTCGGGTTCCATCGCGCCGACGGGAACGGTGAACTTCACGTGGGGCTACAACATCGGCACTGCCACCCTCAACGGCAGCGGTGTAGCCACGCTAACCAGATCCAACCTCAACGCCGACCTCTACCCGCTAGCCGCGGTTTACTCGGGCGACGTGAACAACGAGCGTAACACCTCCGCCATCTTGAGCCAGGTGATACAGGAGACGACTAGCTCGGCGACCCTCATCTCATCGCCGAACCCATCAACTCGCGGCGAGGCAGTGACCTTCACCGCTACCATCACATCGCCGACGGTCAGGCCCACCGGGCCAGTGACGTTCACGGCGGGGAAAACAGTGCTGGGAACAGCTCAACTCAGCAACGGGAGAGCAAAGTTCACAACCTCCACGCTGCCCGTAGGGTCAACTACGGTGACAGCAACATACTACGGAGACTCGAACATCGCCGAGAGTTCGGCATTGGTCATTCAAAAGGTGCAGCAATAAATATAGAGTGGAACCATCCGAGTGACCTGCTTCAAATGTTCTGTCACTGCTGTACTTTGTTTGCAACCAGTGATGTGATGTTCCTCTCCATGTTCAGGGCCGCCCGGCGCCAACTCCTGAGTTGACTGCAAGGCTAGAGCAATCCCCAATAGGGGCAATAAGGATGACGGCAAGGAGGGGCGGACCTTGAACGTGTGAATCGGTTTCATTGGGATCTTTCACCAGGCTAGTTTCTATTCCACTCAAGTAACCATTTGACCCAACAGAATAGGAGGGGACGGCCATCGGCAGATGTGACCTCGGACATAATCTGCGGACCAAAAGCATATGCCTGATCGGAATCGGAACTTGTATGCCCAATGAGCCCGGGAATGGTTCGACCTTATGCGACTCGCCGCCGACAGTTCGGTCCTGCGGTTTAGTTTCTCACTCGTCCAATGTACGAAACCTGGAATGGCGGTAAACTAATTGCGACGTCGAAGTATGTTGTTAGAGGTCGCCAAGCCGGTCACCTTTATTTCCTGCATTCTCTCTCTGTATGCCGTATTCCATGCCGTTTCCTCGTTCCGGCAAGCGACATGCACCAAAGGATTTGCGATTCTCTCGGCCTGTTGGCGGTCGCAGCCGCAATCTCCCTGATCAGCGGATTGATTTTTCGCGATGCCACGCAAGAGCCGTCCGCCGGCAGGGCGCGGCTAACAGCCACACTTCCCGTTCAAGTGTTCTGCTGGGGGTCCAGCGGCATGCTCGTTCTCTTCATCTTGTCCTGGTACTTGGAAAGCCACTGTATTTTCTACCGCGATGCACGCTTCTGATACCGAAGTCGAAAACTGGTCAATATTGAACAGTTATTAAGATGGTCAGTAAATATTGTAGTTCTAGGTTGTAAGTTGTAAACGCGGCCATGGGTTAGTGGCGCAAGCACGCGCCGTTCGGACCCTCGCGTCGCGTCAATTAACTGTTGTAGGACATGCACGTTTCAGGCTGGACTCACATGGGTTCGGCCTTTCTTGCGCGACGCCAAATACCTGGCATTGGATTTCGATGACGCGGGGATTGTGTTGCGTTCAGGCCGAGATCCTGCCTGAATATAAGGCCATCCCGACAACAGCATCCATGCCCAGCGCGTCGAGGCTGTCTATTTCTTGGTGCGTCTTGATGCCACCTGCAACTACCAGCCGCCGCGAAGTGGCTTGCCGGATCGCACTCACCGTCTCCATCGGGATTCCAACCATCAGCCCTTCCGTATCGATGTGGGTGTAGAGAAAAGTGCCGCAGAACCGTTCGAGCGCCCGAATCAGGTCGAACGCGGTGACGGTAGTGTCTTTGCGCCAGCCGTCGATCGCAACCCGGCCACCTCGGGAATCGATGGCAAACACCAGCGCTGCGGTGCCAAATTCCTGTGCCAGCGTGGCAGCATATTGTGTGTTGATTTTCCCATCCTTCAACAATGCGGAACCAACGATAACCCTGCGCGCGCCCGCTTGTAATACCTCACGTGCCGTTTCGAGGCTGCGAATCCCGCCACCCACCTGGCAGTTCAGCCGCTGCACAATTTGATTCACGATTTGCCGGTTATCCCCTGTGCCGCGAGCTGCGTCCAGGTCGATCACCTGCACGAGTGGATACTTGGAAAATCTCTCGATCCAATAGTCGAGATTGTCGAACTCCAGCGCTTTCTTCTCGCCCTGCACCAGCTGCACAATCTTGCCGCCCATCAGGTCGATCGACGGGATCAGCATGGCCACCTCACCGGTACACTGGCATCGTGTAGTTCGCGTTTTAGTTGCGCGATATTTTCGATGCCGAAGTGAAAGATCGACGCAGCCAGAGCTGCGTCAGCGCAGCCGTCGCGAAACACTTCAATGAAGTCGCGCGCTGATCCTGCGCCCCCTGAGGCGATGACCGGAATCGAAACCGCTTCTGCCACGGCGCGCACCAGCCCGCAGTCAAAGCCAGATTGAGTGCCATCACGATCCATCGAGGTCAGCAGGATCTCTCCTGCTCCGCAAGCAGCTGCTTCCCGCGCCCATTGAATGGCGTCTCGGCCCGTCGGCGTTCGTCCCCCGGCGACGAACACTTCAAAGCTTCCGTCGGCCTTTCTGGCATCGATGGCCACCACAACTGCCTGCGAACCGAAACGCCCTGCGATCTTGCCGATCAATGCGGGGTCGCGCACGGCGGCCGAGTTGATGGCGATCTTGTCCGCGCCCGCATCGAAGACCGCCGCTGCATCCTCGAGCTGGCGAATTCCTCCGCCCACCGTGAATGGAACAAACAGCGAGCGCGCCGTACCGCGGACCGCATCCAGCAGGGTGCGACGGTTCCCGCTCGTTGCCGTAATGTCGAGCAGTACGATTTCGTCCGCGCCGTTGCGAGCGTGAGCCGTGGCACACTCCGCCGGATCGCCAGCGTCGCGCAAATTCTTGAACCGCACGCCCTTCACGACACGGCCCCCGTCCATATCCAGGCAGGCGATGATGCGCTTGGTCAACATCTCAAACCTCACAGAAATTCTTCAGGATCGAGAGACCCACGTCTCCTGATTTTTCTGGGTGGAACTGCACTCCGAAGATCTTGTCTCGCTCGACGGCGCCGGCAAACCGCAGTCCGTACTCGCTGGCTGCCGTCGTTTCAGCAATCAGAGGCGCATGGAAAGAGTGCGTGTAGTAGACAAATGAGTCCTGCGTGATACCCCGCAGCAACCGTGAGCCTTCCTGAACCGCCAGAGAATTCCAGCCAACATGCGGCGATTTCACGGAGGCCGGAAACTGCCGGCATTTGCCGGGAAAGATTCCTGCTCCTCCGAGTTCGCTGGACTCCTCGCTTCCTTCGAAAAGCCACTGCATTCCCAGGCATATCCCGAGAAACGGCTTCCCGGCGAAAGCGCTTTCCAGCAACACTTCACTCAAACCTGTGCGGTTCAGCGCTTGTAGAGAAGAAAAATGCCCCACTCCAGGCAATACGATCTTGTCCGCCGATGCCACGGTCGCAGGCTGATCCGTTACCACAACTTCAGCGCCAAGATAGTCAAACGCCTTCTTCACCGAATTCAGGTTGCCCGCACCGTAATCCACGATGGCGATCATAGAAGTCCTTTGGTGCTTGGGAGCATGCGGCCCAGCCGGCGGTCGCGGGAACACGCCACGCGCAAGGCCCGTGCGAAAGCTTTGAAGAGCGCTTCGATCTTGTGGTGGCTGGAGCGTCCGTAAAGTACGCGCGCATGAACATTAGCGCGCGCGCCGCGCGCAAAGCCCTCGAAGAAATCGGGCACCAGTTCCACATGAAGATCTCCCACCAAGGTAGCGCGGACCTTCGTATCGACGACCGCAGCCGCGCGTCCACCGAAATCTACGGCCGACAACCCGAGAGTTTCATCCATGGGCATGACAAAATAACCGGCCCGCAGGATTCCGCGGCGGTCTCCCAAAGCGCGGTCGAATACTTCACCCAAAGCAATTCCGACGTCTTCCACGGTGTGGTGCTGGTCCACGTCCAGGTCGCCCGTTGCTGCAAGTTTCAGATCGAATCCGCCGTGCCGCGTAAAGAGCTCCAGCATGTGATCCAGAAAACGAATTCCAGTGGACACCTCGTACTTGCCTCGGCCTTCAATCGTGAGCGCAATTCGAATCTCGGTTTCCGCAGTTTTGCGATGTAGTTTCGCTTTCCTCACGCTTTCACCTCGCGGTGGTCTCTGACTTTCACAACCACCTCGCGCAGAGCGCCAATCAAAGTCCGAGTGTGTTCGAGAGATCCCACGGTCAGACGGACGCAGCCTTCGCATCCCGGATCGGAATTCCTGTCGCGCACGAGGATTCCGCGCGAGCGCAAAGCCTGAATGAACTCTCCGTAGTCGGGACCGACGCGCACGAGCACAAAGTTGGCGCGGCTTGGCCAGTAGTGCAAGCCAAGAGTTCTGAGTTCCTGCTCGAGAAGTTCGCGGCCACTCCGCACCTCGGCCACATAGTGTTCCACGTACTCCTGATCTCGAAGCGCCTCCGGCAAGGCTGCGAGCGCGACCGCATTCACGTTGTAGGGCGAAGCGACACGGCGCACCATCGCCATCTGTGCAGCATCTCCGACGAGAATGCCGATGCGCAGACCAGCTAATCCATAAGCTTTCGAGAATGTCCTTGCCACGAAAAGATTCGACGGCCGGCCGCTATGGTTCAAGATCGTCTCTCCGTGAAACTCGAAATAAGCTTCATCCACCAGCACCGCCGCCTGAGGCGCCGCAAGAGCGACTTGAAGTAAGACTTCGCATGCCACCGCCGATCCCGTCGGATTGTTCGGATTCGCCACCGCAATGAGCCGTGTTCGTTGGTTGATCCGAGCGAGCACGCTTTCCCAGGGAAAAGCAAAGTTCTCGCCTGCAAGAATCTGGACCACGCGAGCGCCTTCCGCTTGCGCGAAGATGGCATACATAGCAAAGGTGGGCACGACGATGAGCGCTTCGTCTCCGGGCTCGAGATAGGCCGAGCACAGCAAATGAATCGCCTCGTCCACACCGTTCGTCAGTAGAACCTGCGCCACATCGAGTCCGAGAAAATCGGCTACCTCGCGTTCCACCGGCTCGCGCTCGGGATAACGTGCAAGCGTTTCCGCATCGAGCGAGCGCAGCCGTGCCAACAAACGCGGCGAGCAACCGATCGTGCTTTCATTGAAATCAAGACGGAGTCCTTGACGGCCAGCCAGCGGCGGCCGATAGGCGTGCAGATTTTTCACGGCTGTGCGGGCCTCAAGCATTAGCGCACCTCACCCGCAGCGATTCAGCATGTCCGCGCAAGCCCTCGGCTTCCGCCAGCACAATGGCCGGTGGAGCAATGCCGCGAATCCCTTCGCCAGAAACTTCCTGGCAAGAGAGGAGTCGGACGAAATCCAGCACGCTCAGGCCGCCACGCAAGCGCGCCATCGCCCCCGTAGGGAGCACGTGATTCGGACCCGAGATGTAATCTCCCGCGGACTGGGGCGTGAACTCGTCCAGAAAAATTGAGCCTGCATTTTGAACCGCCGGTGCCAGGGCTGCCGGTATCGTGAGATGCTCCGGCGCGATGCGGTTTGCGATCTCAACCGCCTCATCGAGAGAATCAACCAATAAGATGGCCCCGCGTAGAGAAAGTGATTTCGCAGCAATTGGATTTGCACGCGTGCGCCGTTGCACTTCCCACTGCACCGCTTTCGCTAATCCCCGCGAACTCGTAATCAGGATGCAAAGCGCGTCGGGATCATGCTCCGCCTGCGCCACTAGATCGCATGCGACGAAAACTGCATCGCCCTCCTGGCTTATGAACACAGCCTCTGTGGGACCAGCCAGGAACTCAATGGCGCAATCGAACGCCACCAACTTCTTGGCTGCAGTGACGTACCGGTTGCCGGGACCCACGATTTTGTGCACGCGCGGGATGCTCTCCGTTCCATAAGCAAGCGCAGCGACGGCCTGTGCCCCACCAACACGGTAGAACTCGCGCACATCGAGAAAAGCGGCCGCCGCTAAAGTCGCCTGCGCCGGGTGCGGCGACACCACGCGAATCTGTGGCACGCCCGCAACCTGCGCCGGAATCACAGTCATAAGCAATGTGGAAGGCAACGGATATCGCCCTCCGGGCACGTAGCAGCCCACCGATTCCAGGGGACGCACCAACTGCCCCACCCAAACTCCCGGCAGAGTTTCGCGCCGCCACTCTTCCGGTTTCTGCCATTCGCAAAAGCGGCGAATGTTGCCTGCAGCTTGCGCGATGGCGTCCTGCAATTCTGGAGGAGTTCCCTTCCAAGCCTCATGCAGGTCAGCCTCGGACACACGCACAGATTCGTCCTTACCCAAACCATCCCACCGCACCGCGTAACGGCGTAACGCTCGATCACCATTGCGCCGGACGTTGTTCACAATACGTCGAACTGCGGGTTCAACCTCGGCGAGATCATTCGCGCCGCGCTGCTCCAGCGCGCGCACGAACCGATTCTTTTTAGGCCCCTCGAGAATACGCATCACATCACCACCTTGTTCAGTGGATACTCAACGATCCCTTGGGCGTTCGCCTGCTTGAGCTTCGGAATCAACGACCAGGCGGTGTGTTCTTCAATGACGGTATTGACTGCAACCCACTCGCCATCGGCCAAGGGCGCAACCGTCGGATTTTTCAACGCAGGTAGCAGGCCAAGAACGGTGGCCAAATCTGGTTTGCGTACGTTGAGCATGAGGCCGACCCGGCCCTGCGCGGCTATGGCTCCACAGAGCATTACAGACAAGTTTTCGATCTTAAGCCGCCGTATGGGATCTGCCCATGCCGCCTTGTTGGCGACAAGTTGTGTATTTGATTCCAACACCGTTTCGATGATTCTGAGATGGTTGGCGCGCAGCGAACTCCCCGTCTCGGTAACTTCGACGATAGCATCGGCCAGCAACGGCGGCTTCACTTCAGTGGCACCCCACGAAAACTCAACTCTCACCGGCACGTTCCGGGTGGCAAAGTAGTTCCGCGTGAAATTCACAAGCTCGGTGGCTACGATCCTCCCTTCGAGGTCTTCGGGCTTCTGGAATTCGGAATCCTCTGGCACGGCCAGCACCCACTTCACTTTGCCCATGCTCTGCTTCGCATAGATCAGGTCGGTAACGCTGACCACATCGAGGCCGCTTTCCAGTACCCAGTCGAGGCCGGTCAGGCCCGCATCCAACGCGCCGTGATCGACGTAACGCGCCATTTCCTGCGCCCGAATGAGCAGGCATTCTATTTCAGGATCATCAGTTGCGGCGAAGTAAGAGCGCGCGCTGGTGTAGACGCGCAGCCCGGCGCGCGTGAACAGGCTGAGCGTCGCCTCCTGCAGACTTCCCTTGGGAATGCCCAGACGAAGTTTCATCGCTGCACCTCCTCTTTTCCGGGCAGCGCCGCCCCGGCCAGCGGCAGTTCCTGCGTGAAGCAGGATCTCGAGCCCGTATGGCAAACCTTGCCCGTGCCCAACACCCGGACCCGTAGCAGCACCGTGTCGCGGTCGCAGTCCGTCCACGCTGCCACGACCTCCAGGCGATTACCAGAGGTTTCTCCTTTGGTCCACAGGGTTTGTCGAGTGCGGCTGTAGAACGTGGCAAAGCCGGTTCGCAAGGTCATCTCCAGTGCTTCACGGTTCATGAAGCCCACCATCAGCAACTCCCCCGTGGCCGCATCCTGAATCACTGCAGGCGCCAAGCCTTGCATTTTGTCGAAGTCGATCTCCATCGAAAACTCCTCCTTCCATCCGTCCCAGGGGCTTCGAGCACCAGCGGCAATCGGCATAGGGGAGCGGGTCACCCCGCCTCCCCTGCCACACCACCGGACATGCGGGTCCGCATCCGGCGGTTCGGCGGATTCAGCGAAGAGCTCACGACCAGAGGCGGAAGCCCGAGCCCCGCAA